>Ga0209180_10000491_pt1 | contig 18412 bp, 16 predicted proteins | sample CZO8metaG_3_FD_188355 | JGI IMG/M metagenome (GOLD analysis project Ga0209180, IMG submission 188355) | Vadose zone soil microbial communities from the Eel River Critical Zone Observatory, Northern California, USA - CZOApr15con2H2.8 metaG... | ecosystem: Environmental > Terrestrial > Soil >...
GAGGAGTACAATCACGACCGGCCTCATCGCGGAGTCCAAAATCGCACTCCGCACGAGGCGTTCTTGAGTTTTGCAGGTCTAACTAAAAATGAGGCCCTGACTGTCTAAATTAGAGGGGAGCACTACAAATGGTTGTCTTACTCATTCCCTGGTCTTCCATCTCGCAAACGCGGCTTTCCTAGCAACCTCGCTGCGCTCTTGAGCGGTCATGGTTTTTAATCGCCGCTTGCCCCCAATCTTTCCACCCTTTTTCCCTAGAGCAGACATCAAAAGGGATATCTGTACCTTTGTAGGTAATTGCTCGCCTGTTGACTCAGCCACAAGGCCGTGGGCGAGCTGATTTATGTCCGCTGGTCGCTTCTTGGTCTGCTTTGGCATGTCCATACAATACCATGCTAAAGCCGTCTTTGCAAGCAGCGTTCCATTCAAAGTAGCCCAACTACCCCGCACTTCAAAGGTAAGTTTGCCCACAACTTCCGCTCTGTGCAACGGAGAGAAGAAGCTGAAAAAAGAAAAGCGGCCAAAGGCCGCTGCAGCCTGACCGCATTTTTCCCTGAGGAGATTGTACACAATATAGGAGATTACAATCAAGGAAAAGTTCGGAAAAGTTTGGAGACAATTGGAAGTCACAGAAAAAAAAGGGGATAGCAAGAACCGGCAAGGATACCGGCGCTGCACGGCGGCGTTTCGCGGCAGGGGTACAGAAAGAAGGCAGAGATGCCGCGGCACCATGTCGGCCATTCGCGACAGTTTGTGAGGCCCAGGGCGAACCGGTCCGTTTTTAGAAAGCTAGGGCTTTTCAGGCTGCGCGGGGGGTTGGGCCTTGGGCTGGATGGAGACGAGTTCGACCTCAAAGATGAGAGTGGCACCAGGCTTGATGTCCGCACCAGCGCCGCGGTCGCCGTAGGCCAGCTCGGAGGGAACAAAAAGCTGCCATTTGGAGCCCACCGGCATAAGCTGAAGCGCTTCGGTCCAGCCCTTGATGACGCCGTTCACCGGGAAAGTGGCGGGCTGGCCGCGCTTGTAGGAACTGTCAAATTCCTTGCCATCGAGAAGCGTCCCACGATAGTTGCAGACGACGGAGTCGGTGGCTGCGGGCTTCGGGCCGGTGCCTTCTTGCAGAATCTTGTATTGCAGGCCGCTGGGGAGCGCGACAACGCCATCTTTCGTTTTGTTGGCGGTCAGGAAAGCTTCCCCTTCCTTCTTGTTCGTCTCGGTGGCCTGTTGCCGTAACTCCTGCTGCTTCTTGCGCAGATCGTTCTGGAGGGCGGTGAGAGTGGCTTGGGCTTCCTGGTCCGTCAGGAGGGTCTTGCCCCCAGCGAGAGCATCTTTCAGCCCGCGCAGCAGGATGGCGGGGTCAATATCCACGGAATCCCGGTGGAGGCCCTTGCCCACATTCATGCCAATGGCGTAGCTGGTTTTGTCTTTCTGCGTATTGAGGGCCAGCACGGCGGGGGCTTTTGACGCGGGCGCTTGCCCCGGCTTCTTTGCAGGGGCCTTCTGAGCTTTGGCTGCGGGAGCTTGTTGCGTACTGGACGCAGGGGACCCTTGCGTGCTCGGTGGCGGAGTTTGTTGAGCAAGGGCATGCGCGGGCAACAGCATCCCTGCCGTCAATATTTTTATTGCGTAGCAAAGCGATTTTTTCATGGAGGTATTGTCACACTGGTTGGGCTCCTCTGCCAACCGCGCGGACGCTACAATCTCAGGGCCTGTTTCTGCTAGAGTGCTGACATCGAACAGGGATATCGTCAGACGCAAGCACGAGGATCGTGCGCAAAGCCGACGCGACGAGGCAGAAGGACCCCAGCAATATTGCTGCGATAGAGTGGGATGAATAGGGCTTTCAGCTAAAGGGTTGAGATTCAAGTGGGTTAGCGATGAGGGTGATGGCGGGGCGGGTTTGCAATGTGTAATATTTGCAAGCCTTCATGCGTACTAGTCTATGGAAACGCTGAGACCAGGCCGGATGAACGCGCCGGGAACAACGGAGCCGTCGGAGGCGATCACCCGTGCCAGGGCGGGTGATGCCGAGGCATGGGGAGAATTGTACCGGGCATACGCGCCTGCGATTTTCCGGTTTTGCAGGCGTGCCATGCCCACGCGGGAAGACGCCGAAGACGCCACGATGGAAGTTTTCATGAAATTGCGGGACAAGCTGGGGCAGTACGACATGACGCGGTCGTTTTCCGCGTGGCTTTATAAGATGGCGGCAAATCACTGCTGGGATATGCTGCGTCGGCGCAAGATTCGCCAGGACAAAGAGACGGAAGATCTGGAAAACGTGCCACTGGAGCATCCGGACCCGAATCAACTGGACAAGCTGATCGAACAGCGCACGAGCGAAGAAGTGCGGAGGGCGCTGGACAAACTGGGCGCGCGGGCGCGCATGGCGCTGGTGATGCGCTATTACTCGGACATGAGTTACGACGAAATTGCCGATGCGCTGGGAGTGCGGCGCGCCTTTGTGGGCGTGGTGCTGTTGCGCGCGCGGCACGAACTGCGGCAGGCGCTGGAAGGCAACGCCGCGCTGGCGGCGGGAGGAGCCTCTTGAGCGAAACACCGGAAGAAAAGATGAAGCATCTGGACGAAATGACACTCCTGCTGTACATCGAACGGCAACTGGAGCGGACGCGCGGGCTGGAAGTTTCCGCGCATACGCAAGAATGCGACGCGTGCCGGACGCTGCTGCGGGCGCTGGAGCGGGAATCGCGGCTGCTGACGCGGGCGATGCTGGAAGAAGATGAGCCATTGCCGTCGCGGCTGGCGCAATTCCAGGAACGAGCACGGCGGTCGATGCAATGGATTTGGGGCCTGGTGTTTGGACTGGCAGCGACAGGTGTTTACGCACTTTATACCGGTTATATCCTGCCGTGGCAGGAGCAACTGGAAAAGGCGGGATTCGGCGGGTCAAACCTGCTCGGGCTGCTGATTTTTCAGGGCGCAATGTGGAAAGGGTGGCAATCCATGATCACACTCCTCGAAGTGCTGGCGATGCTGACCCTGGCCGGATTGGGCGCGCTGTTCTTCCGGAGAAAGATCAGGCGTGGTTCGGCCCTGGCGTTGGTCTTCGCGGGATTCTGCGCGGTGCTGGCGCTGCCGACCGTGGCTTCGGCGACAGAAACGCGCAAGGGCGATTCGATTGAGGTGGCACCGGGGGAAACAATAAAGGGCGATATTTACGTGTTTGCACATCGCGCGCGCATCGAAGGCACTGTCGAAGGAGATTTGTTTGTGTTTTCTTCGGACGTAGACGTGAATGGCCATGTGAACGGCGACGTCATTGCCTTCGCGCAATCGCTGCGAATCAACGGCCAAGTGGATGGCAATATCCGAACGTTTACGAACAACATTACCGTCCGCGGAACGGTCGCGAAGAACGTCACGACTTTCAACGAAACGGTAACACTGGATTCGGGGGGCAAAATCGGGGGAAGCCTCACAGCGTTTACGAAGAGTTTGAGTTTGGACGGGCGGCTGGGCCGCGACCTCCTGCTGATGTCGCAGCACGCGGACATCTCCGGGACGATTGGCGGAAGCGTCAGGGCGAAGGGAGAAGAACTGACGATCGGTGACAGGGCTGAGATTCAAGGGCCCATTCGATTTGAGGGCCACAAACCAGCGGAAGTCTCGCCGCGGGCGAAACTGGCATTCCCAGTGGAGTTTCACCAACTGGAGCATAAGCCGCGTTATATGGAAGGCCACTACTATGTGTGGCGAGTGATTTGGACCGCGGCGTTCATTTTGTTTGGGATGGTCCTGGTTTTATTGATGCCGAAGTTTGCGGAAGAGACGGTGCGCGCAGCGGAATTGTATGCGGCGCCGATCGGGCTGGGCGTCTTGGTTTTCTTTGGAGTGCCGATAGCGGCGATCATCGCGTGCGTTACGGTGGTGGGTATACCGCTGGGGGTGCTCACCCTAGGATTTTGGTGCTTGATGGTGTGCTGCGCGGAGCTAGTAGTGGGCACCGTGGTTGGGGGTTGGATTCTTGGTCCATCGAGGGATATGTGGGGCCTGATCGGGAGAATGGCGCTGGGGTTCGTGATTGTGCGAATCGTTTATACGTTCATGGAGCAGGTACACGTGCTTGCTTTGCTCGGCGCGTTGGGCATATGGATGTGGGGCATGGGCGCGATTTCATTGGTGATCTATCGGCGCCTACAGCCGACAATTGCGCCGGGAGTGCCGTCTGCACCGTTCACGCCGCCGCTGCCGCCGAATACGACGGTTGGTGGTCCGTTGCCGGCGTAAGAAGAAGTCATCCGTTCGTAAGATCTTAGTCGTCCGTTGGCCGAGGATCAAGAGTTAGAGAAAACCATAGATTCGTCTTGAAAAAGGAGCGGGTCCCGATTGGATCGGGACCCGTTGCCTTTTGCGGAGGCGGAGAAAGAGCGTCAGTTCACGGTCAGCGAGAAGGTTGCTGAGTGTGACAGTGTGCCGGAGGTTCCCTTCACGGTGATCGTGGCAGGGCCAGCCGGTGTGCCAGTGCTACCCCTATTCGGCGGGCCGCTGCAGCCCGCGAGCACGAGTATTGTTATGAGAGCGAATCCCCAGGCGAGCTTCTTTGCGGTCCGCCGAGCCATGATGAAGGCTGCCGAAAAAGCCAGGGCGAAGCTCAACAGGGACCAAATCCACAGCGGAGAATACGGTTGAAATGGGGCAAATGGCGGAGCTACACCGCGCCTGGTGGTTGTGATGGTGCCGCTTGAAGTAACTGTCGCGTTGGCTGCCGGCGTCACAGTGGCGGGGGAAAGCAAGCAAGTGGAAGCCACGGGTGCACCGGAACAGGTCAAGGAAACGGCGGAAGCAAAGCCGCTTTGGGAAGTCACCGTTGCGGTAAAGGTGACGGATCCGCCTGCGGTGACGACGCCGGACGTAGGGGACAGGGAGATCGTGAAATCCGGGATTCCCGCGGCAGTGCCCGTACCTGAGAGAGCCACGTTATGTGGACTGCCGGAATCGCTGCTGGTGACGGTCAGTGTCGCCGATTCGGCGGCAGTGGTGGCGGGCTTGAAAGTGACGCTAATGGTGCAATTCGCGCCCGCCGCCAAAGTGGAGGTGGAAGCAGGGCAGGTGTTCGCCGAGACAGCGAAGTCCGCTGCATTCGTGCCCGTAATAGAAGTGCTGTTGATCGTCAAAGCGGAATTTGTACCATTCGTGAGGGTAACCGTCCGCGCGGTACTGGTGGTGTTGACGGTTTGGCTACCGAAATCGAGCAACCCAGGAGCAAGGGAAACGCTGCCGGCGGAGGAAGCTGGAGAGAACTTGGCGACAAAAGCGTTCTTCGCGCCTTTCAGGGTTTTCTGGAAAGCGCTCCCTGAGGTTACGAAAGGAGGAGAGTGAGAGGTCGTTGTACCCGTGAGATAGATATTCGGTGGCGAAGCAGAATCGAGGGTAATTCCAGAACCGATATCAGCTCCGTCGCCCCCCCAAAACGTGGAGAACACCAGCGCGCTTCCCGTGGGATTAATTACAGAGACGTAGGCATTCTCTGTGCCATTGATTACGGTTTGAGGTGCCCCCACGGTGACGGGGAAGTTCGAGGATGCAGTCAGGCCAGTCACATAGGCATTTTGCAGCGAGTCCAGCGCAATGGCTAATCCCTGCTCGAAGCCCGTGCCTCCCAAGTATGTCCCATAGACCTCAGAAGCGGTGCCCGTTTTTGTGGTGTCCAGGCGAGCGACAAATGCAGTGACCGGGAATCCGCTTTTATTGGTAATTTGAAACGCGCCGGAAGTCACGGGGAAGTCCGTGGATCCGGTCGTTCCGACAACATAAACATTAAAATTGGGGTCCACGGCGATGCCGTGTCCTTCGTCCGGGGAGCCATTTTTTGTGCCGGTACCGCTGCCGCCCAAATACGTCGAATAGAGAAGCGAGGCGGACACGGTCGTATCAATCCGCGCGACAAAGGCATTGGTGCTCCCTTTTAGTGTGGTCTGGAAGGTGTTGACGCCCGCGGGGATGGGGAAGTCCGTGGCGGATGTAAACCCTGTGACGTAGACCTTGGCGCTGGAGTCCACGGCGATGGCCGTGCCAGACGTTGTACCTCCGCCTCCGAGATAGGTTGAGTACACAAGCGAACCGGTACCTGTCTTGGTGGCGTCAATCTTCGAAATAAACGCCGTGCCGCCGACACCCGAATTGTTGGTGGTCTGAAACGCGCTTGCGGGGACGATGGGGAAGTTAATAGAAGTTGTGTTCCCCGTGATATAGGCGATTCCGCTGGCATCGAGAGCGATGCCCTGGCCAGCATCGCTGCCGCTTCCGCCGAAGTACGAAGAATAGACAAGCGCTGAGCCTGTGGGGTTGAGCTCGGTTAAGAAAGCCGTTCCGCTGGTATTGGGCAGCGTTGACTGAAAAGCCGTCCCCGGCGTAACAGGAAAATCGGAGGCTGCGGTCGTTCCGGTGATAAATGCGTTCCCGCTTGCATCAACAGCGATTCCCGCGCCATTTTCACTAGGACCGGATGCCGTCCCCCCGAGAAACGTCGAATAGACGAGAGCGCTACCGGTGAGATTTAATTTTGTTACAAAGACTTCCTGGGCGAAACTCGCGGTATTTCCGAGGAAAGTCTGCTGTAGAGCTCCGGAGGTCGTTGGAAAGTCGGTGGAAGTCGTGCTGCCGGTGACGTAAGCGTTTCCTGCTGAGTCCACCGCGATGGCTGAGGCCTTGTCGGTTTTTGTTCCGCCCAGATAGGTTGAATAAACCATGACCGGATCAATAATGAGGGGCTGCCGGGAGTCGTAGCCGGAGACGCGAATGCCGACCAGATGGGGGCCGCGCTGGATATAGCTCGTGGGGATTTCCTGACGCCCACCCGCGATCTCCTGATAAGCGCGCGGCTTGCGCAGGAGCACATCGCCTGAAGCAGTCGCCAGAACCAAGTCGCCTTGGGAATCGAGTTTAAGGCTCCGGGCCCCGTCGACATGCAACCCGATCTGGCCGGGATTCGCCCCGGGAGCGAGAACGTAATCCGATTCGAGCTGTCCTTGATTGCCGTAATAGACCAGGTCCACGCCGGGATAGACGCCGCGGTACTTCACGCGCGCGTAGTGAGGGACGTTGTGATGCCAGCGGGCCGGATTGTTGCCGATGAAGTAGTTGCTCCGGCCGGGTTGAAGGTCAACTCCTTCGACTTCCGCATGAGGATTGGACCCCACAAGCGCGAGGCGCACGACCGCGTCCGAGCCTTTTGGCGGCGCGACGCCCGTTGACGAACGCGAGGCGCGATCGCGCGGGAGTGCCGGGGCTTGTGCTGGCGCGGTCAGGCGCAGAGTGGTAGTTTGATTTTTTGTCAGAAAAACCGTATAGCCATTTCCGCGCACCAAAAATTTCACCCGTGCATCAGTTTGGCCCTGATTCTCTTCAAAGCTGAGCGGCAGTTTGCCGTAGGCCGAAAAAATGCGGGCCTGGGCAGGCGAGGTGTCCCGCGGTTGGGCAGCAGAAGATGTGGAGCGAGATACCGACCTGGAATGAACAAGCCGGCTTAACGGAACAGAAAGCACCAAACCGGCGAGGCAAAGCAAACAGAGGATAGACAACTGCTTCCGTCTCATCAGATACCCCCACTTTGAAAACGCGGAATTTATTTGAACCCCGAGACCACACGCCCAGAATCCTAGAATTCGAATCTACATCCCAATTGCTGTTTGTGCCGGTCAAAAGGAGGGAGGATTGCTCAAGGTCTAAATGCTTGATACAGCACTCAGGTCGTATGAATGCCTTGATGATTCGGGCCGCGGAAGGTGACCAAACGGATGTGCTATTGTTATCAATCTATTGGGTTCCTTGAGCGAGAGCGGAGGAAAGTACCCTGGTGAAGCGCGCGTCTAATTCGGCAACCGATTCGATCGAGAACAAAAAGAGAAACGCGGCGACGGCGCTCAAACGCGAGTATGTGCCCGTAGAGGAAGACCGGGGAGCGAGCGGAATCGCACCGGAAAGCGCTACTGATGGACCGGCGACGGGACCGGAGAAACCTTCGATGCGGGAGGTGTTTGGGCCCGGGGGATTCCTCGAAAAATGCATGGTAGGCGGGTTTGACCGCTTGGTGGTCAACTCCGACTACGAATACCGGCCCGGGCAATTGGAAATGGCGGAGTTGGTGCACGATGCGTTCGAAAAGCGCCACCATGCCATCGTCGAGGCGGGCACAGGCACGGGCAAGACGCTGGCATATCTGATTCCCGCGATCTGCAGCGGAAGGCGCGTGGTGATTTCCACGGCCACGAAGTCACTGCAGGAGCAGCTCTACGAGAAGGATATTCCGTTTCTGCAAAAGCATTTCGCGCCGAACCTGAAAGTCGCGGTGATGAAAGGGCGCTCGAATTTTCTGTGCATTTCGAAGCTGCATCACATGCAAGATCAGGCGCTGCTGAAGGGCATGGAGGAAATGGATGCGTTCCGGCAGATCAAGGATTGGGCGAAAGTAACGGAAACGGGGGACCGCGCGGAACTGACGTTCCTGCCGGATGATTCGGAGCTTTGGGGGCGGCTGGATGCTAGAAGGGATACGTGCACGGGCAAGAAGTGCCCGTCGTTTAATCCATGCTTTCTGACGGGCATGCACCAGCGGGCCAAAGAGGCCGACCTGATCATCGTGAATCACCATTTGTTTTTCGCGGACCTGGCGCTGAAGCAGGACGATTTCGGGAGCATCCTGCCGGAATATTCGGCGGTGGTTTTTGATGAAGCGCATGAGATGGAAGACGTTGCCAGCGACTATTTCGGACGGCAGATTTCGAATTTCCGGTTCGAGGAATTGGCGCGGGACGCCGACCAGACGCTACGGTTGCTGCGTCTTGGATCGCCATCGCTGCTGCGAAAGACGCAGCGAATCCGGGAACGCAGCCGGGGCTTTTTCGAATTGTTCCCGGCGCGGGAAGGGCGGTTCTCATTCGGACGAAACGAGCGCGCGGCGTTTCTCGAACAGAACCGCGAGGCTTACGATTCGCTGGCAACTTCGCTGAAAAGCCTGGAGACGGAATTTGCGGCGCTCACGGCAAAGCCGGAAGAATTGACGCGCATCGCGCGGCGGAGCTTCGAGCTGCGGCAGGAGTTGTCCTTTTTGTTCGAATCGAACGAGCGGAATCTCGTCTACTGGTACGAGCGGCGGAACAAGGGAGTTTTCCTGACGGCGACGCCGATCGATGTCAGCCAGATCCTGCGGGAACGACTGTTCGAGAAATTCGACACGGTGGTCCTGACGTCGGCCACGCTTACGGTCGGCGGACGCTTCGATTACATTCGCCAGCGTTTGGGCATCGACCATGCGAAGGACCGCACGCTGCCGCCGGAGTTTGATTACGCAAGTCAGGCGCTGCTCTACCTGCCGCGCAAGATGCCGGATGTGCGCGATGCCGGATTTTCGGCCAAGGCAGCGGATGAAATTGTGCAACTGCTGGAGCTGAGTCAAGGCCGGGCGTTTTGTCTCTTTACCAGCTATACGCAGATGAACGATCTGTTCGAACGGGTGCGCTCGCGCGTGCCGTTTCCGTTGCTGCTGCAGGGCACCGCGCCGCGGTCTGCGCTATTGGAGCGCTTCAAGAACACCAGGGAGGCAGTGCTGTTTGCGACCGCGAGCTTCTGGCAGGGGGTGGATGTCCCGGGCGAGCAGCTATCCTGCGTCATCGTGGACCGGCTGCCGTTTGCGGTGCCGAGCGACCCCATCCTGGCGGCGCGAGTGCGCGCGTTGCAGGAAGATGGCCGCAACCCCTTTGCGGAATTGCAAGTGCCGCAGGCGGTATTGGCGCTGAAGCAGGGATTTGGGCGCCTGATTCGAACGAAAACGGATCGTGGCGTCCTCGCCCTGCTGGATACCCGCATTCAGCGCATGCCCTATGGTAAAATTTTTCTGGAGTCGCTGCCGCAATACACGATGACACACGAACTGGCGGGCGTCGGCCGGTTTCTCACCGCCAGAGGTGGCCCGGAGCGGCTTGGGGCCAGCTCAGCGGTCCCTGCCTGATGTGCCGAGCCGCTGGGAAGTTCGCGAGAAGCGCGGAGCGACAAAGTGGAGATGAGTGACCGCGTGGCGGTCCATCGAACGTATGTTTCAAGTAAGCGTAGAAGAGACATTTTCAGCGGGGCATGCCCTGCGAGGTTACAAGGGGAAGTGCGAGAATCCGCACGGGCATAACTACCGCGTGCGCGTGACAATCGAAGGTCCGCAGCTCGATTCGATCGGATTATTGGCGGACTTTACGCATCTGAAGCAGGTCATTCGCGAGGTTATGGGCGGGCTCGATCATCAGTTCATGAACGACCTTGAACCGTTCAAGACCGTGAACCCTTCGGCAGAGAATGTCGCGAAGTATTTTTACGACGAGGTCACCCGCCAATTGAGAGAATTGCCGCCCGGAGCAAAGGTTACCGATGTCACCCTGTGGGAGACGGACACGAGCCGGGCGCAGTACCGGCCGGGGGCTTAGGACGCGCGGAATGAGGGCGAGGCCATGAACCGTGCCTTTCTCATCATCCTGGTTCCGGCGCTGCTGGTGGCGTTTGGCTACATCGTCGTATTGCGGTACATGGGGTTTGCGCCCGGATATCCCCGGCTGATTATCGCGATGGTCCTCTTTTTTGGCACAATTTATTGGTTATCGCGCCGCAATGCAGGCAAGGCGAATTCCGACCGGCCGTAAGTTGCATAAGTTGCGAAGGTCTGGGCCGAGCGAAACAAGAACGCGGCGGCCCGACAAGAGTCTGGGCAGGCAAGCCACCGCGCTCCAAGATTATGTTCATCACGGAAATCTTCAAATCAATTCAGGGTGAGGGCACCCGCGCGGGCCTGCCTTGCATTTTTGTGCGGTTGACGGGCTGCAATCTGCGATGCACATGGTGCGACACGGCGTACGCATTCCACGGCGGGACGAAGATGAGCGTGGAAGAGGTACTGGCGGGCGTGGACGAACTGGCGGGACGCCGAAATGGACTGCATGGCTCACAGGTCGCCATTCCCTTGGTGGAATTGACAGGAGGTGAGCCGCTTTTGCAGGAAGAGATTTATCCGCTGGCCGAAAAACTGCTGGCCGAAGGCTACACGGTGATGATAGAAACCAGCGGCGAGCGTTTCATCGGGCGGCTGCCGCGCGAAGTGATCAAGATCGTGGACGTAAAGTGCCCCGACTCGGGCGAGCCGGATACTTTCGAGATGCGCAATCTTGAGGAGCTTTCTGAGAGCGACGAAGTAAAGTTCGTACTTTCCACGCGGCGGGACTACGAATTTGCGCGGGATTTCACGGCGCAACATGGACTGGCACGGCGGGCAAGACAGGTCTTGTTTTCGCCTGTATTCGAAGATCCGGAGGAGAAGTGGCCGGGCCTGGATCCGCGCGCGCTCGCCGAATGGATACTGGCCGACGGTTTACCGGTGCGGCTGGGATTGCAGTTGCATAAGTTTATTTGGGACCCGGCGACGAAGGGCGTCTGAAAAAGTGAGGCAAGGGAAGTAAATGAGGTAAAGGAAGTTGAAGTTAAGGATACAAAGCGCAACGGGAGCGGTTGCAGTGGTGATAGGAACGGATCAGAGAAAAGCAGTGGTGCTTTTGAGCGGAGGGATGGATTCCTGCGTCAGTGCGGCCATGGCGCTGGAGCGTCATGGCACCGGGAAGGTGGCGCTGCTTCATGCGGGGTACGGGCAGCGGACGCAAGAGCGCGAGCGGCGCGCGTTCGAAGAGATAGCGAATTTCTATGGCGTGCGCGAACGGCTCATCGCGCAGCTCGATCACTTTCGCGCGATCGGGGGTTCCGCCCTCACGGACCAAAATATTTCCGTTCCGGAAAATGAACTGGGCACGCCAGGGCCGCGCGGCAGCGCAATTCCCGTGACGTACGTGCCCTTTCGCAACGCACACTTCCTTGCTGTTGCGGTGAGCTGGGCGGAAGCCATCGGGGCGGGCGCGATTTACATCGGCGCAGTGGCCGAAGACAGTTCGGGCTATCCGGATTGCCGGCCGGAATATTACCGCGTGTTTCAGGAACTAATCCGCGCTGGGACGCGCCCGGAAACACAAATCGAGATGGTAACGCCGGTGATCACGCTGAAAAAAAGCGAGATCGTCCGGCGGGGCATCGAGCTGGGCGCGCCGCTGCATCTAACTTGGTCGTGCTACCAGAACGAGGATCTTGCCTGCGGCGTGTGCGACAGCTGCTTGCTGCGGCTGCGAGCCTTTGCAGAAGCCGGCGCGCCGGATCCCATTCGCTACCAGCAAACCGCCGCAGCCCGGCGCTGAGCTTGGAATCTGGCGCGGATGAGAGATAATGGGGCACGGACCGCCCGGCACTCCGGACGGCGCTCCCCCGTGAAAAAGGAGAATGGAGCATGAAGCGATTTGATAAGCCGTGGGCGCTCGTCGTAATAGTGATGGCCGCGCTGGCAAGTTTTCTTGCGCCGCGCGCCGCAGCGCAAGACGGAGCGATCAGCGGGCAGATTCTTGACGTCGAGGGCAAACCCTGGGTCGGCTTGGGCGTGCAGGCCGTGAGCGATCAGGGAGCCAAACAAGAAACGAAAACCGACAGTAACGGAAAGTACGCATTTCGCAACCTGAAGTCCGGCGTCTTTACCGTCAACGTTGTCCTCCCGAATCAGGCCCAGCCGTACCAGAGCCAAGCCAGAGTGCAAGGCGGGCAGGAAACGACACTCAACATCAATTTCAAGGATGTCGTTGAAAAAGCGAGGCAGAGCAGCAAGGAATTCGCCGAGGCCGAAAAGAAACAGCAAGAAGAGAAGCAGAAATTCACAGGGATGAAGGCGCACTTCGACGCGGGAGCGGCCCTCCTGGAGAAGGAAAAGGCAGCCAAGGCCGATTTGCAAAAGGCCGCACCGGACCAGCGCGAAGCGGCGAAGCAAAATCTGAAGGATCTTTCCGATCAGGCAGCCAAGGAATTCCAGGATGCGCAAAAATCCGCCGGCGAGAAAGATACCAACCTGCACTTGGTCTGGGCGAAACTCGGCGAGGCATACGACACGGCAAACCGGAACGATGAAGCTGCGGAGGCATACCAACAAGCCATCAACGCCAAGCCGGATGTTCCGGGTTATTACAACAATTTGGGCAATGTGCTGGCGCGCGCAGGGAAAATCGACGCGGCCAAGGCCGCGTATACCAAGAGCGCGGAGCTCGATCCGCCGAACGCGGCCACGGCCTGGCGCAATTTCGGCATCAGTCTTTACAACGCCAATCGCCTGGGCGACGCCGTGGAACCCTTGCAGAAGTCAGCGGACCTCGATCCCAAGAACCCTCAGACGTGGTATCTCCTGGGGGCTTCGCTGGTGTACAAGATGACCACGAAGAAAGTGGGGGATAAAGAAATGGTGCAATTTGCGCCGGGAACGATTGAGGCCTACCAGAAGGCGGTGGAGCTCGATCCGAGCGGACAGTGGGGGCAACAGGCCAAGCAGGGACTGGAACAGCTTCAGTTGATGGCGCCGGGGATCGACATCAAAGTCAACTTGAAGAAGAAGAAGTCTTAAGAAAGCCAGCAGAGGAGCCGTGCTGACGGTGTCATTTACGGAGCGGGCCACAGCGCCAGCGCACGTTCTGGTGCGCTTTCTGGATCGAGAATCGGTTTTGCTGAATCTCGAGACGGAACAGTACTTTGGTTTGGACGAGACCGGCACACGGATGTGGCAGCTCGTGACGGTTTCACCGAACATTGATGCGGCGTACGAGGAGCTCCTTGCGGAATTCGACGTCGAACCGGAATTGCTCCACTCCAACCTAACAGAACTTTTGGGCCAGCTCGTGGAGAACGGCTTGCTCCAAGTTCTCCCCGCTGATGTGGGAACGATTCCAGCGATTTAGCGGGATGGAACTTCCGGCACGGAAGCTTTTTCTGCGCGCGATGGCGCTGCTGCCGCTGGTAGCCTTGAGCTTGAGATGGCGCGGTTTTCGCGCGACACAGGCGGCGCTGCAGAGATTTCTTTCGAAGACGAACCAAGAACAAGATTCTGCATTTGTGAACAAGCGTGCCGCGATGACCGCGCAGATGGTCCATGCCGCGGACAGGCGCGGGCTGGTTCATCCTTCGTGTTTGGCGAAATCTCTTACGCTCTGGTGGCTGCTGGGGCGTCAGGGGATTCGCTCGCAACTGCGCATCGGCATTCGAAAAGAAAAAGAAAAGTTCGAGGCTCATGCCTGGGTGGAGCACGAAGGCGTGGCGCTAAACGAACCCGAGGAGCGCCACCGCCACTATGCCGCTTTCGATGCGGGGTTGTTCTCGCTGCCGCAGGACCAACAGTGAGCCCATGACCCCGGGCTTCTGCTGATCACAATGCGTCAGATGTTGGTGCGATGCGTGGTGACGCGTTTGGCGCGCGGGCGCGGGGCGGGAGCGGGCAACTCGACGGTAAGCGAAACCTCGCTCTTGTTGCGCAGCACGCCGAGCTTTACGGTCTTGTCCTTATCATCGCGCTTTGCGGACAGTTTTTCGCGCAGCTCGCCGACGGTGCGGATGCGTTCGCCGTTCAACGAGGTGATTACGTCACCCGCCTTTACTCCGGCCTTTTCCGCGGGTGAGCCTGGATTCACTTCGCGGACCAAAATGCCTTCGCCATCAGGAGCGCCGAAGAATGTGCCTAGCTGACCGTTGAGATCTTCCGCATCGATGCCGAGCCGAGGCTGGCCGCCGAGGAAGATGCTGCCGTTCCAGTCCATGGAAGGAATTTCAGGAAATTCGGGCATCCGGAAAGCAAAAGTGCCGGGTGCCGGCGTCCTCATTCTAAAGGCGTGACGACGCTCTTCGGATTTGCCCAGAGTAACGTTCAGGGTTTGAGACCGCCCATCGCGCCACACGGTTAGCTGGACGGTGCGGCCAGCGGGGAATTCATGGATCATGCGGCGAAATTGCGCCGTACCTTCGATGCGCTGGCCATTCATTTCCGTAACCACGTCGTTTTCTTTCAGGCCCGCCTTGGCTGCGGGACTGTCAGGAACAATCTTGCCCAGGACAACGCCGCGTTCGGCAGGGAGCTTCAGCTCTTTGGCCTTGTCTGTGGTTACTTCATGGGTTTCGACGCCAAGCCAGCTCGAACTTTCGTCGTCGATCACAAGGTTCATCGCGTCCTGCTCGACATCGGGCAAGTCCTCGAGCTGTTGAATGGCCTGATTCTCCTGCGCGAGGGCCGCTTTGGAAGCAAGGAGCGCGCGAGTCGCAGCGAGTTCCGCGACCTGATCCTGCCGGCCTTCCAGTTTGGCCTCCAGTTGCGCCTGCAGCGCTTCGATTTTTTGCCGCAAACGCGCGATCGTGGAATCATCCGGGTTTTGCGGTCTGGCGGACGTCGCGGGCAGAGCGACCAGCGCGAGGCTGAGTGCCGCAACTCCTCCAGCAACAAGCAGATTTCTTTTCTTCATTGTCGTCCCATCCTCCTCAGCGGTTAGACGCGGCAGATGGAAAATCGTCAGACGGTCGACCGCAGAACAACCAATCGGATCCCGCCATTTACGGTGCGCAAATGAATCGGAACACCGCCGCGGCCTAATTTGCCGTGCATTTCCCGGGGACGCTGGGTACTCTCCATGGTGATGGGGAGTTCGGAGAAGAAGTTTCCGTTCAGGCAGCGGGCCTCGACATCCGCCTGCATGTCGGATGGCACGGCGAGGACGAGGGACCCATTCGTGGTTTCCGCGGTGGCGCCGTTCTTATCCTTGTCGCGCAAGTGCGTCAGTTCGAGGTGCACGTTGCCGTTGGTGGTGTGCGCATGAACGCTCCCGCCGGCTTCAAACACTTCGATATTACCGTTCACGGTGTGCAGGTCTTCGACCGTGTCAACGCCTGCGACCCGCAATGTGCCGTTCACGGTGGCGAGATGCTCGAGATGCGCGGTATGCGGAACGTGGACGGTGTATTCCACGGCAACTTCGACGCCCTCATTCTGCGGATAGCGCGTGGCGACGGAGATAGCATCCGGTCGGGCGTCCACCTCGATGGAGACGCGGTCAAGGTCCGATTCCCTCTGTTTGGCTGTTTTTACGGCGTGAATTTCGACCTCATCGCGGTCCCAGCCTTGCACCTCGACGGTGCCGTTGACGTTTTGCAATTCAAACGTGCCCCCAGGCTGCAGCGGATAGGACTGGTTGAAATCCTTGCTGATGGCATAAGCGGGAAGGCCCCAAACGGCGGCCAGGAACAGCACACAGAGAGAAGTCGCGCGGAAAGCATGACGGAACATATCGTTCTACCCCCTTGAAGAATCTGCTACCACAGAACCGAGGACCCGAACGAAAATCACTCGCCGCGGCAACTCTGATCATCGCGGCAAAAATTGAACGTCACTGTCGAAATGACTTCTACTTTTTTCCCGTTGACCACGGCGGGCTTTCCTCGCCAGCCCTTCATGGCATCGATGGCAGCGTCGACGAGCGAGGGTTCCCCTTCTAGGACTTTCTGGACCGCGATGCGGCCTTCCTTCGTGACGCGCACTTGGAGTTTCACGTACCCGTGAATGCCCGCGCGCTGCGCGAGAGCCGGGTACGTTGGGCGTGGGACAGACGTTAGGCGTTTTAGAAATTTGTCCGGATCTTCGCTGATGCCGCCTCGGAATGCCAACTCCAGGCTGTTGATCCAATTCTCGAGCCAATCGATATTGTTCTTCGGGGGCTGTGGCTCTGGTTGCGCGGCCGGGGTCGCGACCGCAGGCCCCATTGTGGGAGGCAAAGGAACGGGGGTGAACCCGGTTTCCAATAATCGCTTGTTCAGGCGGTCCATCTGCTCACGGACCAGCGATTCGCGCAGTGCAACTTCGGCGTCCAGGTATTGCAGCCGGATTTTGCCGCCCAAGGTGTGCAACTTGAGCAGGGCGCCACCTCCGTTCAAAATTCCCACGGCGTGGACAGGTCCACTCCCATTCGTGGAGCCCTGAATTGTCAAATGCAAAGCAGCATCCGCCTCGATGCGGCGCTCGCTTCCATTAACTACAGTGGCGTCGATATTTACTGCGAGATTGCGCGGAAGGTACACGATGATATCGCCCGTGCCTGAAGTAAGTTGTGAAGCGCCTCCCAATCGAACAGGGCCGCTTCCTGCGGGTGTGTTGGGATTGATCCAAGCCCTGATGGTGCCGCCGGAAGTTGCTGCTTGCACGGCGCCAGCCACGCCAGTCAAGCAGATGCTGCCTCCGTTGGATTCGACCTCCATGGGGCCGGAAACGTACATGACGTGGATGCCGCCTCCGCCCGTTTGGGCGCGCACGGAACCCCGAACCTCCCCGAAATCGATCTGGCCCCCGCCGGTGCGGACGCTCACAAAACTTCCAGCCTGCCCGACGGTGATGTTACCCCCGGCCGTTTCCAAATCCGCGCGGCCGCCGATTTTTCCAGCCCGGATGTGCCCCCCACCGCTGTGCAGCGACGCGTCCCCCGCCATGTTGCCAGCATCGATAAAGCCGCCACCCGTGAAGGCCGTAAGATCGCCGGCCACATCGAGAACTTTAATGTGTCCGCCCTCGGTTTCCAGTTTTGCAAGCGGACGAGCGCGGGAAAATCCGCGCATTTCGGAACCGCCGATGCGTCCGGCAAAGATATTTCCGCCTTGAGTTTTGAGGCTGGCGGTGCCGCCGATATCGCCCGTGGTTATGTCGCCGGCCTCGGTGCTGACTTGCACGCTGTAATTGCGCGGTACGGCGACTTCGAACTGCACCCAAAACTGAGCGTTGGAAGAGCGCGCGACTTGTGCAGGGAGCGAGCCAGTAATTTCCACGCCCGTAGCCGTGGACCAGGCTTTGAGAGTGTAATTGTTGAGCAGCCGCATAGCGGCTGGGCCGCGGGCATCCGTTTCAATGTGCACCGTATAACGAACGACAGGCGCAACGCCGGCGTCAAGCTGGGTAATCTTTACGGGCCCGAGGTCCGTGGTCAGCCGCAGCGTGAGGCCATCTTTGGTTTCCAGCACGCCATTGCGAACGGCGGAAGTATGCTGCGAGCCCGGTTCGCCCGGATTCTCGGCTGGCAGGGCGACGGTTTCTTTTCCGTCGGAGCCAAATGCCACCGGCGAGAATTGTGAGACGGAAAAAATTGCGGCCAGCACGAAGAGCGGTGCGACACGGCGCGCCCCGAATAAAAACGCTCGATGAAAAATTCGATTCCTCATGAAATAAGAACTCTGTCCTGCAAACTACTGTATCTCGCGCGGCCCGATCTGGCGCAGAGCCGCGGCGCTGCGCAGCCGCACGTAGCGGCTGGGATCCCGGCGCTGCAACTGCTGAAGCACGCGAACTACGCGGTCTAAAGACGCAGCATCCTCATCATTCGGCGAACCGAGTTCCGCCGATGGCGGGCCGGAAGCGCCGTCGGGTATTACCTCGTCCGATTGCTCGGGTTGCAAAGATCCAACGAGCACATTGACGGCCTCGACGCGCACGCCGGGATTGGCGTCATGTTCGAGGGCATCGAGCAGCGCCTGCCGTACGTCATCG
>Ga0209180_10000492_pt1 | contig 18410 bp, 15 predicted proteins | sample CZO8metaG_3_FD_188355 | JGI IMG/M metagenome (GOLD analysis project Ga0209180, IMG submission 188355) | Vadose zone soil microbial communities from the Eel River Critical Zone Observatory, Northern California, USA - CZOApr15con2H2.8 metaG... | ecosystem: Environmental > Terrestrial > Soil >...
CGCCTGGACAAGACCGTCTTCGTCAAGAGTGATGGCCGAGTCAAGTACGGCAACGTGGTTGCGGTCGTGGACGAGATTCGCGCCGCCGGCGTGGATCAGTTGGGTCTGCTCACCGAGAAGGTGCAGCAGCGTACTGGGGCGCCGCCTCCGCCGCCCACGGGAGGAGATTAGGCGCCCGGGGCCCGGGTTGCCTGCGGGATCGAGCGGTGGGAGCACGCGCTTCACCCGAAGAAGTTGTGGAGCATAGAAAATGGGTATTCACATAGGGGGCAGTAAAGGGGCAATGGCCGAGATGAACGTCGTGCCATTGATTGATATTCTGCTCGTGCTGCTGATCATCTTTATGGTGATCACGCCGATCGTTCCGAAGGGTCTGGAGGCTCTGGTGCCCCAGCCTTCGCCGAACCAGCAGCAGCCCACACCGGAAATCCTGCAAAAGACGGTCGTCGTTCAGGTGAGCCTGGGCGGGAAGCTCAAGATCAACCAGGAAGACCATACCTGGGAGACGCTGCAGCCGCGGCTGGAAACCATTTTCAAGGAACGAGCGGAGAAAGTGGCCTTTGTTAAGGGTGACGACGCGGTGCCGTTCGCCGATGTGGCCCGCGCCATTGACATCATGCGCGGCGCGGGCATTGATAAGGTCGGCTTGATCACCGCGAAGCTCGAAGCGGGGCAGTAGCCGCCCGCAGCCGATTGCCCCCGTCGGGGCTTTTCGATTCTCGCTTTGTGGTGTTCTCGTATGGGCGTTAACGCAGGTGGGCGAAAGGGCGGCTCCGTGGCCGATATTAACGTCGTGCCCTTGATCGATATCCTGCTTGTGCTGCTGATCATCTTCATGGTAATCACACCGCTTACGCCCAAAGGGCTTCAGGCTTTGCTGCCACAGCCCAGGAGATCAGATATTCCTGAGAGACCTAAGCCCAATGAAATCGTGGTCGAGGTGGGCGTTGGCGGTTCTTTGAAGATCAACCAGGAGGAAATTACCTGGGACGCCATCGAGGAACGCTTGGCCGAAATCTTTAAAGAACGCGCCGAAAAGGTGGCTTTCGTTCGGGGCGACGCTCCCGTCGAATTTGCTGAGGTCGCTCGTGCCATCAGCATCATGCGCAGTTCGGGGATCGAACAGGTCGGCCTGCTCACGGCAGGGATGGAAACAGGCCGGTAGCAGTTTTCGGTTGCCACTCTCGGGGGAAAATTCAACCAGAGCAGGGATGGACCGTTTCCTATGAACCCACTCGCGTTGGCTCGTTGGAACCGCAGAAGATTGTCTGTCGCCTTGCTGGCCGCCTTGATCCTTATCGCTGTGTTTGGCGCGACGGGCTGCAATAAACTCAAGGCCCGCGACTGGCTCAACAAGGGCGTCCAGGCGTACAAGAACGGCCAGTTCGATACGGCCATCGAAGACTTCAAGCAGGCCAAGGACCTCGACCCGGGCCTGCTCAACGCGCGCCTCTACCTCGCCACTGCCTACGCCAGCCAATACATTCCGGGGGCGCCGTCGGAGGAAAACGTTCGTAAGGGCCAGCAGGCCATCAATGAGTTCCAGCAAGTCCTGGCGGTCGACCCGAACAGTCTCTCTGCGATTGACGGCATCGGCTCCATTCTTTACCAGATGGCGGCCGCGCCTTACACGCCCAGCAAGTTCGAGGAATCGAAGTCCTACCATCTGAAACATATCCGACTGAAACCCGGGGACCCGGAGCCGTACTACTGGGTCGGCGTCATTGATTGGACGCTTTCCTTCCGCGCCAACGCCGACATGCGCGCCGAGTATAACCACTCGAACCCTCGCAAGCAGATCAAGGACGACCAGCCGCTGCCGCCCCAGCTGCGCGAGGAGTACGCCTCAAAATACGGCCCGGTGGTGGACGAGGGCATCCAGGAGTTGAACAAGGCCATCGAGCTGCGTCCCGACTACGACGACGCCCTGGCCTACCTGAACCTGCTCCTCCGCCGGAAGGCGGACCAAGTGGCATCGCTCGAGGAACGCGACACCTTGCTGAAGAGGGCCGACGCCCTAGTGGAGAAGGTCAAGGAGATCAAGCAACGGAAGATGGAGGCCCCTGCCAAGATCTAGCCGGCCCTTCACCCGAACAGAGAACTCGAAGCCGACGGCGATGCGCCGTCGGCTTCTGCATTTTTCGCGGCATGTCGGAGGCGATGATTCCTGTTGTCAGCCGGTTCGTGGGTGATTTTTGAATTCTGCTTTTTTAGTTTCGCGTCTCAGATCTTGGTTTCATACTACAATAAAGGGACGATGGCTCCGCTGGAAAAACGCGCCGGCCTGCCCCGGTTGGTCGGAGGAAGACTCGACAAGTCGGAACGCGCATTGAATGCGCGCTTCGCTGAGCTGCTGGAGAAGGTGCGCCAGAGCCGCCCCGCCGGCGATGTGGAACTTCTGCGCCGTGCCTACGAGTTTGCCGCCGAGCAGCACCAGTCGCAATTGCGCGAGTCGGGCGATCCCTTTCTCTCGCATCCGCTTGAGGTGGCGCACATCCTGGCGGACATGAAGCTCGATGTGACCACGCTCTGCGCCGCCCTGCTCCATGACGTCGTCGAAGATACCCGCATCCCCCAGAAGCAGATTGAAGAGCAGTTTGGCGTCGATACGGCCCGCCTAGTCGAGGGCGTGACGAAGATCAGCCGCCTCGATCTGCTGGCCCCGGAGGCCCGGCAGGCCGAAAACGTCCGCAAAATGCTGCTGGCGATGGTCAACGACGTCCGCGTCGTTGTGGTCAAGCTCGCCGACCGACTCCACAACATGCGCACCCTGCGCTTCCTGCCGTCGGAGAAGCAGGAGCGCATCGCCCGCGAAACACTCGAGCTTTACGCCCCCATCGCTCACCGGCTCGGCATGGGGCTGATCCGCGGCGAGCTGGAAGACCTTGCCTTCGGCTACCTCGAGCCGGCTGCCTATCTCGAGCTCCAGAAGCGCGTGGAGACCAAGAGCAAGGCCTTCGAGAAGTTCCTCCATGAGGTGCAAGACGCCATTCGCAAGAAGCTGGTGGAGAACAGCGTCCCGGCCGAGGTCGAAGGGCGCATCAAGCGGCTTTACTCAATTCACCAGAAAAGCCAGCGGCAGCAGCGGACGCTCGACCAGATCTACGATCTGCTGGCTATCCGCGTCATCACCGATACGGTGCGCAATTGCTACGCGGCGCTCGGCGTCATCCATCAGATCTGGAGCCCGGTGCCGGGCCGCTTCAAAGACTACATCGCCATGGCCCGGCCGAACCTCTATCAATCGCTGCACACCACTGTCATCCATGCCGGCCAGCCATTCGAGGTGCAGATCCGCACGCAGGAGATGCACCGCATCGCCGAGCAGGGCGTGGCAGCGCACTGGAAATACAAAGACGGCAAGGAGGTCTCCGACGCCGACGACCAGCGCATCGTCTGGATGCGCCAGTTGATCGAGTGGGTGAAGGAGATGCAGGAGCCGAGCGAGTTCATGTCCACCCTCCGGGTGGACCTCTACCCCGAGGAGGTTTACGCCTTCACGCCCAAGGGCCGCATCCTGGCTCTGCCGCGGGGCGCAACGCCGCTCGATTTCGCCTACACCATCCACACCGAGGTGGGCCACCAGTGCGTCGGCGCCAAAGTGAACGGCCAAATCGTGCCGTTGCGCCATCGCCTGTCCAACGGCGACGTGGTGGAGATCCTCACGCAGAAGGGCCATGCCCCCAGCCGCGATTGGCTGAGCTACGTCCGCACCTCCCGCGCCCGCAGCAAGATCCGCCACTGGATCAACCTCAATGAGCGACGCCAGGCCACCGAGGTCGGGCGGCGCCTGCTCGAGCGCGAGGCGCGGCAGTTTGGCCGCAGCCTGAAGAAAATCCCGGAGGCTGACCTGCTCCGCGTCGCCGGCGAATACGGCTGCGCCAAAATCGATGACCTTTACGCCGACCTGGGCTACGGGAAATATTCGGCGCGCCAGATTCTAAGCAAAGTCACCGGCGAGTCGCTGGTGGAAAAGGCCCAAGAGAAGCCCCCCCGGCTCGTCTCCACCGTCAAGCGCATGCTGGGGATCCACGATGCCGCCGTGTTGGTGCGCGGCCACGACGACCTGATGGTCTACCGCGCCAAGTGCTGCAACCCCATCCCCGGCGACGAGATCATCGGCTACGTCACCCGCGGCCGCGGCGTCGCCGTGCACGACACCGCCTGCCCCAACGTGCAGAACCTGCTCTACCAGTCCGAGCGCCGCATCGCCGTCGAGTGGACCGGTTCGACCGAGTCCACCTTCCCTGTCGGGTTGCTCATGCGCACCCAGGACCGCCCCGGGATGCTAGCCGATATCACGGCGGTCATCAGCGAGGCGGGCTCAAACATTCGCACACTCGATAGCCGCCCCGACAACCTCCATGCGCGCGTCGAGGCTACCCTGGATATCACCGACCGCAAACAGCTCGAGCGCATCCTCGCCAATATCAAGAAGATTTCGGGCGTATTCGGGGTCGAGCGCGTCTATCGCGTTTGAGGCAGCCCGGGGTGGGCCCGTCCGGCCGATTCCGTTAATCTTCGCGGCACAGCGAGTTTCTACCGTCGCCCATCGCGGTTAGAATGAAGCTGATGGGCTTCTCTCTCATCTTGGGCGCCGAAGACCGGCGAAGCGCACCGCGGGGCCGGGCGCTCGCGGCGCTGCTCGTCCTGGCGGCGCTGGCCGCAGTGGCTGGTGTCGGCTGCAAGCGCCTCCATCCCACCGACACGGCTCCGCTCGACAAGGCCGGCATGTGGTTCCGCAGCATCGAAGAACTCCGCAGGCTGGCCGTCAGCGACGCCGAGGTCGCCGAGCTGGTCAAGGCGCGCGAGGCCGGGCTCTCCGATGCCGGCTGCATCGAGCTGGTGCGCCTCGCCCGCGGCCACCAGCAACCATTTGCCTCTGGCAACGCTGTCGCCGACCTCCGCCGGGTGGATGTGAGCGAGGCCACGATTCTGGAGCTGGCGCGCCTCGATCAGCTTGGCGTGTGGGCCGGCGAGGCGCAGGCCATTCGACTGGCCGGCCTCTCCGACCGGACGCTCCTCGCGGTGGCGAGCCGCCGCGCCGCGGGCCAGCCAGTGCTTTCCGGCCCGTTGCTCGCGCGGCTCAAGAACGCCGGGCTCAGCGAAGCGGAGATCTTGGACCTTATCGAGCGAGGCACTACGGACGAACAGGCGCAGATGATTCTCGCGGCCCGGCAGCGTGCCGCGGGCGGATCCAGTTTCGTCCGCTACCATCGCCGCCACCGCTAGATCTTTTCGTTTTCCGCCTCCATAGAGGCAGGCTACACAAACCGCGCAGAGGCGGCTAGAATCTCTCCATCTTGATCGGCACTTCCGCATTTCGCGCTTCGCTCGCGCTCCTCGTCTTCGCCGCCCTGCTGCTCCTGGGGGCTTGCGCCGTGCCGTTTGCCCCGGGCTATCGGATCGAGCAGCAACACATGGAGGTCCGCTACGTCGGGGCCTCGCCCGTGCAACTGCACATCCGCGCCACCTACCGATTGAAGAATACTGGAACTGCCGATCTCGATTCTCTCGAGGTGGTGCTTCCGGATGAGCAAACCTTCGGCCGGCGGAACCTGCGCGCCCAGGAGGATGGCCGCGAGGTTGCCGTCGAGCGCAACGGCGATGGGTCCTCGCGGTCCATGCATATTCGGCTTGCTCCGTCTTGGCCGCAGAAACAGCGGCGGAGTCTTGTGTTCGAATACGATTTGGCGCCCGCACCGCCCGGCCGCGCCGCCCTCGCCGTTAACGACGGTTCCTTTCACATCCGCGATGCAGCGGCATTTCCCATTCTGCGTCCTCCCAAGGGATTCTTCGCCACAGGGGGCGAGCATCCCACCGAAATTGCATTGACCTTCCGGGTGCCCGCTGACTTCCGCGTCTTTGCCGGTGGTCGCGAACGTGGTTCGCAGCGCCGGAGTGGAGAAACTGAGGCGCGCTTCCGCCTTGCGAAAAAGGACCCGGACTCTCTTGTGGTGGCCGGGCGGTATCAGGAAAAAGGGGTCAGCGCCGGCGGTGGCAGGGTGATCTTCTGGACCTTCGAACCGCTCGAGGCTGATCAGGCGCAGGCTGCGGCGACACGGCTTGCAGCGACGTTTGAAACTTATCGCTCCGCGTTTGGGCCGATCGAGAAGATTCCTCCGCCAGTGCGCATGATCGAAACCCATGCGCGCCTCATCCAGGAGGCCGCGGGCAGCGAAGATGCTGCGGGCGTCGCCATTCCGGCGGGCGCGCTGCTGAATCGGCAGGCGTTTGCGCTGGGCGTCACGAGCGAAGCGTTCCTCGATCTGGCCGAGCACGAACTGGCCAATACTTGGTTCGGTCAGGCCATTGTGCCGCGGAGACGCGTCGAGCCGGCGTTGGGTGAGGGCCTGATCGAATATGCCGCCTTGGTCGCCGCAGAGGCACGTGGCGGCGAAGCGGCGCGGCGAGCCCGAGTCGCCCTGCTGCTGCGCCGGTTCGATGAATCGCGCAAGCAGGCAGCTGATAAGCCGCTGCTGCGCCTCGAACCTTCGGACCCCTTCGAGCAGCGCGTCTTCGGCTACAGCAAGGGAGCCCTGTTTTTTGTCGCGCTCGAAGACCAGTATGGCAAGGAAAACGTCCGGCGGGCGCTGTCGCACCTGGTCAGCAGCCTGCGCGGCGAGCGCTTCGGCTTTGCTGCACTGATGTCGACCCTGGAATTGGAGACCGGGCAAAAGCTCGGCGAGTTCTTCCGCCTCTGGCTTGACCAGACCGGCATCCCAGCGGAGGTGCGCTCCCGCTACGAGCAGGAAACCAATCCGACGAAGTGAATCGCAAGACGAAACTCGTCGCTGCCCATTTCTTTCTGCGCCGACTCCGATTGCATAGCGGTTGTGCGAGTTTCGACTCGAGGGGGGTGAACGTGAAAGAGGTGATTGCAACCGAGCGCGGGCCCAAGGCCATCGGACCTTATTCACAGGCCATCAAGGCCAATGGATTCGTCTTCGTCTCCGGGCAAGTTCCGCTCGACCCGCGGACGCAGCAGTTGGTGGAAGGCGATGTGGCGCGCCAGACCGAGCGTGTGCTGGAAAACCTGAAGGGCATCGTCGAGGCCGCCGGGTCTACGCTCGATCGGGCGGTGAAGACAACGGTGTTCCTCAAAGACATGGCCGATTTCGCGGCGATGAACGAGGTCTACGGCCGCTATTTTTTGTCCCAGCCGCCGGCCCGGGCGACCGTCGAGGTCGCCCGGCTGCCGAGAGACGTTCGCGTCGAAATCGATCTCATCGCTCTAGTCTAGCGTGCTCCTCGCGGCGGTTGAGGGCACGCGTTTCGTCCGTAGGGACAATAGATCCGCCGGCCTTGACCGGGCCGGCGAGCGGCGGCTATGATGTTTGAGTCTTGCGCGAGTGTTTTTCTCAGGTCGTGGGCCTGTAGCTCAGGTGGTTAGAGCGCACCCCTGATAAGGGTGAGGTCGGTTGTTCGAGTCAACCCAGGCCCACCAATCAATTCAACGGGTTAAAGACATCGCCCGACTCACCTGCCGAAAGTTGGTGCACGTCTTGGTGCACACCCGCGTCATAAACAGGGACGCTGGGAAGGCAAAGATGAGATGCGAAACTGCTCAGAATGCGGGAAGGGAGAACATGGGGGTGGGCCAGAATCCCGACTTTATCTACTGTGTTTCCTGCGCGCGCTTCCAGTCAAGGAAGACCCGCAAGAGGTCTTCCTTGGCCTGGGGAGGGATTGACTCTTCGGTGAGCTTTCCCAGCGTGCGGATTGTCAATCGCATCTGGTCGAGGTAGATCAAAAGCCTGCTGTCGCGCGGGCTTCCGCGCCGGCGGTAATTGTGGCGGGCGAAAAGTCGTTCGGCAGTGCGTATGAAGGAGTGTTTGCGAGGCGAGTGGCCGAAGCCGACGAGTTCTACACCACGCGCATCGGGAGCTGCAAGAGCCCGGATGCCGTTCAAGTGCAGCGACAGGCCTTCGCCGGACTGCTGTGCTCGAAGCAGTTTTTCCACTATGACCTGCGTGTCTGGCTCGAGGGAGACCCTGCCGGGCCACCGCCTCCCTCCGGGCGCTGGAATGGTCGCAATCGCGAATGGACTCACCTCTATAACGCCGACGTAATTTCGATGCCCGACAAGTGGGAATATCCATGGTTTGCGGCCTGGGACCTGGCTTTTCACTGCGTCCCGCTCGCGCTCGTGGATCCCGACTTCGCCAAGGAACAGCTCGTCCTGCTGCTGCGCGAATGGTACATGCACCCGAATGGCCAGCTACCCGCGTACGAATGGGCCTTCGGCGACGTCAACCCTCCGGTGCATGCCTGGGCCGCCTGGCGGGTTTACAAGATCGAGAAGCGACTGCGAGGCAAAGGCGACCGCGAGTTCCTCGAGTCCGTGTTTCACAAGCTGATGCTGAATTTTACCTGGTGGGTGAACCGGAAAGACGCAGCCGGGATGAATGTATTCCAGGGCGGCTTCCTGGGGCTGGACAACATCGGCGTTTTCGACCGCTCGGCGCCGCTGCCCACTGGTGGCTACATTGAGCAGTCAGACGGTACGAGCTGGATGGCCATGTACTGCTTGAACCTGCTGGCTATCGCCATGGAGCTCGCCCGCGAGAACCGGGCTTATGAAAACGTCGCCAGCAAGTTCTGGGAGCACTACCTCCACATCGCCCACGCCATGAATCACCTGGGCAACAAGGGTCTCGGGCTGTGGGATGAAGTGGACGGCTTCTATTACGACTGGCTGCAGTTACCCGGCGGGGAATCGTTTCCCATGAAGGTGCGGTCCATGGTGGGCTTGATCCCGCTGTTCGCTGTGGAGACCCTGGAGCCCGCGCTCCTGGAGCGTCTTCCCGGTTTCAAACGCCGCCTGGAGTGGTTTATCGACAACCGGCGCGACTTGATTGGCAACGTAGCCTGCATGAGAACCCAAGGCCAGGGCGAGCGGCGTCTGCTCTCCATCGTGGATCGCGACAAGTTGCGCCGCGTGTTGGCGTTGATGCTGGATGAACGCGAGTTTCTGTCTCCTTACGGCATTCGAGCCCTTTCGCAGTTCCACCGTGAGAATCCTTACCGCCTCGGGGTCAATGGACACGAGCATCGCGTCGATTACGAGCCAGCGGAGTCAAGTACCGGTCTGTTCGGGGGCAACTCAAACTGGCGGGGGCCGATCTGGTTCCCGGTGAACTACCTCATCATCGAGTCGCTGCAAAAGTTCCATCACTATCTCGGAGACAGCTTCAAGGTGGAGTTCCCGACCGGCTCGGGCCGGATGATGAACCTGTGGGAAGTGGCTGGGGAGATTTCACGCCGCCTCACGCGCATCTTTCTGCGGGGCGACGACGGCCGACGTCCCGTCTTCGGCGGGACCGACCGGTTCCAGGGCGATCCGCACTGGCGCGATTACATTCTATTCCACGAGTATTTTCACGGTGACAACGGCGCCGGCATCGGCGCCAGCCATCAGACTGGCTGGACAGGCTTGGTAGCCAAACTGATCGAACAGAGTGGTGAATAATGGGCAGCGCAAAAAACCATCTGGCGGCTTCCATGCCGGTAACGATCGATTTTGGGCGGAACATCTGCGGCGATCTGCCATCGGCTGAGGAACGCGAATGGCTGGTGACGAACGGCATCGGCGGATTCGCCTCCGGCACCGTGGCCGGGCTGCTCACGCGGCGCTACCACGGCTTGCTTATTGCGGCGCTGAAGCCGCCCCTGGGTCGCACCCTGCTGGTGGCCAAGCTTGAAGAGCTCGCGGAATATGACGGGCGCACTTACGCGCTCAGCGCAAACCGCTGGTCGGGTGGCGCGGTCGACCCGCAGGGCTTCCGCGAAATTGAGGCCTTCCGCCTGGAAGGGACCACGCCGGTCTGGACCTTCGCCTGCGCCGACGCGTTGCTCGAGAAGCGGATCTGGATGCAGCCCGGCGCCAATTCAACCTACGTCGAATATCGTCTGATTCGCGGAAGTCGCCCGATGGGGCTCCAGCTCCGGGCATTGGTGAACTACCGCGACTACCACGGCAGCACGCACGCGGGTGACTGGCAGATGAACATCGAGCCCGTCGAGCGCGGCCTGCGCGTTACGGCGTTCGACGGCGCCACGCCCTTCTACCTGCTGAGCGCCGCAGCCAGCGCCCAGCCGGCCCACGAGTGGTACCGCAATTTCGAACTGGCGGTGGAGAGCTATCGCGGACTGGATGACCACGAAGACCACCTGCACGCCGGCACTTTCCGCGCGACGCTCCAGCCGGGAGGCTCGCTGACGCTGGTTTGCAGCACCGGCGCCAAGCCCGAGCTCGAAGGCCGCGCCGCCTGGGAAGCGCGACTCGCCGAGGAGCAGTCCCTGCTCGGCGGCTGGGCCGCGGGCCAACCGTCACTGGTGGAACAGGCGCCGGCCTGGGTGCGTCAGCTCATACTGGCCGCAAACCAGTTCGTGGTGAAGCGCCCCCTGGCGGACGAGCCCGACGCGCGCTCGGTGATTGCCGGCTATCACTGGTTCGGCGACTGGGGCCGGGACACCATGATCGCGCTGCCCGGTCTGACGCTCGTGACTGGCCGGCCCGAAATCGCCCGCAGCATCCTGCGCACGTTTGCGCGCTTCGTGGACCGCGGAGTGCTGCCAAACGTCTTTCCCGATGCGGGCGAGACGCCCGAATACAATACGGCGGACGCCACGTTGTGGTATTTCGAAGCCGTGCGGCAGTATTACGCCGCCACGCTGGACATCGAGTTACTGCGCGAGCTTTTTCCCGTTCTGACGGACATCGTGGACTGGCATGTGCGCGGCACCCGCTACAACATCCACGTCGATCCCACAGACGGCCTGCTCTACGCCGGAGAGCCCGGCGTGCAACTCACCTGGATGGACGCCAAGGTCGGCGACTGGGTTGTGACACCGAGGATCGGCAAGCCAGTCGAGGTGAATGCCCTCTGGCTGAACACAATGGCGACCATGGCGCAGTTCGCGCGCTTGCTCGAACGCCCCACCGGCACCTACGAATCCATGGCCAAGCGCGCCCGCACCGGGTTTCAGCGGTTCTGGAACGAGGCCAATCAGCACTGCTTTGACGTGCTGGATGGCCCTGAGGGCAACGACGCCTCATTGCGTCCCAACCAAATCTTCGCCGTGTCGCTGCCGGAAAGCCCGCTCACAGCAGACCAGCAGCGCGCGGTGGTGGATGCTTGCGCGCGCCAGCTGCTGACCTCGCACGGTCTGCGCAGCCTCGCGCCCGACCAGCCGGGCTACCAGGGCCGCTACGCCGGCTCGCCGCGCCAGCGCGATGGCGCCTATCACCAGGGAACGGTGTGGGGCTGGCTGCTGGGGCCGTTTGTGCTGGCGCACCTGCGGGTGTACGGCGACCCAGTGCTGGCTGCGTCGTTCCTCGAGCCCATGGCGCGCCACCTGGAGGCGCACGGGCTGGGCACGGCGAGCGAAATCTTCGACGGCGAGGCGCCGTTCACGCCCCGCGGATGCATTGCGCAGGCCTGGACGGTCGCCGAGGTGCTCCGCGCCTGGACGGCCACGGTCGCCGCACCCGAGCTCGCGCAGGGGGGTAAGCGCCGCCCGGAGGCGGGCGAGCCGCAAGCATCCCTGAGCACGACTCCACCCCGCAAGCCGGCGCCGCGCAGGAAAAGCAGAGCCGCGGGAGGAGACGACTGATGAAAGCGATTGCAGTACTACCGGGCAAACCGAACAGCATTCATTTACGCGAGGTGCCGAAGCCTGCCTTGGACCAGGTTCCCAACGGCCGCGGCGTGCTGGTCAAGGTGCTGCGCGTCGGGGTGGACGGCACTGACAAAGAGATCAATGCCGCCGAATATGGCGCCGCACCACCGGGCGACGATTTCCTCATCCTGGGCCACGAGAGCTTCGGGCAGGTGGAGGCTGTGGGGCCGAACGTCACCGAGCTGAAGCCTGGCGACTACGTTGCGGCCACGGTACGCCGGCCGGGGTCGAGCATCTACGACCAGATCGGCACGTACGATATGACCACCGACGACACCTATTTCGAGCGCGGCATCAACCTGCGGCACGGATTCTTGACCGAATACTATGTGGACGATCCGGAATACCTCGTACGGGTACCGCACGAGTTGAAGAGCGTTGGCGTGCTGATGGAACCCTCCAGCGTCGCGCAGAAGGCCATCGAGCAGGCGTACCGGATCCAGCAGCGGCTGCGCGTCTGGCGGCCGCGGCGCGCTGCGGTGCTGGGCACCGGCACCCTCGGACTGCTTTCGACGCTGTTCCTGCGACTCCGCGGCCTCGAAGTGGTCGCCTTCGGCCGCACCCCGCGGCCCTACCTGAACGCGACGCTGATCGAGGAAATCGGCGCGCGCTACATCAACACGCAGAATCTCTCTCTGAAGCAGGCCTCCGAGAAATACGGGCCTTTCGATCTGATCCTCGAGGGCACCGGCGTCTCAGCGCTCGTCTTTGAGGCCATGGAAGTCTTGGCGAAGAACGGCGTGCTCGTCATGGTTAGTGTCACCGGCGGCGACGGTAAGGTCGAAATCCCGGCCGATCGGATCAACCTGGGCTTCGTGCTGGGGAACAAAGTGGCCGTGGGCAGCGTGAACGCCAACCGCGAATACTTCGAACTGGGAGCGAAAGACCTCTCGCAGGCGGAGCTGGAATACCGCGGCTGGCTCTCGAAGCTGCTGACGCATCCGGTGCCGGGCCTGGAGAACTACCAGACGTTACTGAAGACGCTGACGGAGGCCAAGGGCGCGATCAAGGTGTTTAGCGAAATCGCGTCGCTCTAGGAGACCTGCCATGGGGAACGCGCTCAAGCGCCACTGGCCTGAATACCTGATGGAAGCCGCCGGGCTGGGTCTGTTCATGGTTTCCGCGTGCCTGTTCGGGACTTTGATGGAGCATCCCGGCTCGCCCGTCCGACAGGCCATCGCCGACCCCTTTCTGCGCCGAGTCTTCATGGGCCTGGCGATGGGACTGACGGCCGTTGGCATCATCTACTCACCCTGGGGCAAGCAATCCGGCGCGCACATCAATCCGGCCGTCACGTTCACCTTTCTTCGGCTGAGGAAAATTGCGCCGTGGGACGCCTTTTTCTACATCCTGGCGCAGTTCGCCGGCGGAGTGGCCGGTGTGCTGTTAGCAGCGACCGCGCTCGGGGATAGAATCGCTCATCCTTCGGTCCGCTACGTCGCCACACTACCCGGCGCGCACGGCCTGGGTGTCGCATGGCTAGCGGAATTCGCGATCTCCTTCCTGCTGATGTTCGCGGTGCTAAACATTTCCAACACGACCCGTCTCAACTGCCTCACCGGATTTTTTGCCGGCACCCTGGTGATGACCTACATCAGCCTGGAGGCGCCGATTTCCGGGATGAGCATGAACCCGGCGCGGACGCTTGGCTCCGCGCTGCCGGCGCATCTCTGGACGGCGCTGTGGATTTACTTCACCGCCCCGCCATTGGCCATGCTGCTCGCGGCCGAGGTTTATCTACGGCTGCGTGGGGCGCACGCGGTGCTGTGCGCCAAGTTGCACCACGAAAACAGCAAGCGGTGCATTTTCATTTGTAACTACAGCGCAAGGATGCCCTAGAGAGCGTGGAGGGAGCGGGGGTTTCGCTTCGCAAAGGAATGGTTCGTTCATGAGTCCAGGCAAACGCACACGGATTGTCATTCTGGGCGCAGGGTTCGGGGGCCTGCACACGGCGCTGGAGCTGGAAAGGACGCTCGCCCGCGACTCCGAGGTCGAAGTAACGCTGGTAAACCGCGAGAATTTCTTCCTGTTCACGCCGATGCTGCACGAAGTGGCGGCCAGCGACCTGGTGAACGACCGCGAAAGAAGTGCGCGGAAGTCCTCGGAAAGAGAGGAAGGGCCCTCATGTCAAATCAGCATGACGTGATCATCATCGGCACCGGAGCAGGCGGAGGCACCCTGGCCTACGCCCTGGCAGCCACGGGGAAACGCATCCTGCTGGTCGAGCGCGGCGATTATGTGCCCCGCGAGAAAGCCAACTGGAATCCGCGCGCCGTCAACCTAGAAGGAAAGTATCAGACGAAGGAAGAGTGGCGCGACAAGGACGGCAAGCCGCTCCACCCGCACACCAACTACTACGTCGGAGGAAATACGAAATTCTACGGTGCGGCCCTCTTCCGGCTGCGCAAGCAGGACTTTGGCGAGTTGCGGCACTCCGGCGGCATCTCGCCAGCCTGGCCCATCTCCTACGATGACCTCGAGCCTTATTATCTGAAGGCGGAGCAGCTCTATCACGTGCACGGCGAGCGCGGCGTGGACCCCACCGACCCGCCCGCAAGCGGCCCCTATCCGCATCCCCCGGTCAGCCATGAGCCGCGCATCCAGCAGTTGAGCGACGATCTCACGCGGCTCGGCCTGCGGCCGTTCCACGTGCCGCTCGGCATCCAGCTCGACGAGAAGAATCCGCGCACGAGCAAGTGCATCCGCTGCGACACCTGCGACGGCTTCCCGTGCCTCGTGCACGCGAAGTCCGATGCGCAGGTGCTCTGCGTGGACCCAGCGCTGCAGTATCCCAACGTCGAGCTGCTCACCAACACCTATGTCGTACGGCTGGAGACCGGCCCGGGTGGCCGCGAAGTGAAGAAAGTCATGGTCCAGCGCAATGGCGCCAACGAGGAATATTCCGCGGACATCGTCGTCGTCTCCTGCGGCGCCATCAACTCCGCGGCGCTGTTGCTGCGCTCGGCCGACGATAAGCACCCCCGCGGGTTGGCGAACAGTTCCGATGTCGTCGGCCGGCATTACATGGGCCACGTCAACTCGGTGCTGATGGCCATCGCCAAGTGTCCCAACCCGACGGTCTTTCAGAAGACGCTGGCAGTGAACGATTTCTACCTCAGGTCGAAGGATTGGGACTACCCGATGGGTCATATCTCGTTTGTCGGCAAGCTGGACGGCGAAACGCTGAAGGCGGGAGCGCCGGCCATCGCGCCCGGCTGGACGCTTGACCTGATGGGCCGCCATTCACTGGATTTCTGGCTGACTTCCGAAGACCTGCCCGATCCGAATAACCGGGTCACGCTCGACCGGGACGGCAAGATCGTCTTGAATTACAGGCCGAACAACGAAGAGGGCCACAAGCGACTCATCGCCAAGCTGGAATCACTCATGAAGCGGCAGACGAAATGTCGGGTGCACGGACACGAGTGCCACGAGGGATTGTTTTCGAGAAACCTCTTCCTTGGGCAACGCATCCCGCTGGCTGGCGTGGCCCACCAGAATGGCACAATTCGTTGCGGGCGCGACCCGAAAACTTCGGCGCTGGACACTAACTGCAAGGCTCACGATTTGGATAACCTTTACGTTGTGGACGCCAGCTTCTTCCCCTCGAGCGCCGCGGTGAACCCGGGGCTCACCATCATGGCCAACGCCCTGCGCGTGGCCGATCACCTGCGCGAGCGGCTGAATTAAAAAGGAGTTCTTGTCTATGAAATTCGACGCCATCGTCATCGGCTCCGGCCAGGGGGGCAACCCGCTATCGCACAAACTGACCGACCATGGCTGGAAGGTTGCCCTGATTGAGAAGGCCCACCTGGGCGGCACATGCATCAACACCGGCTGCACGCCCACCAAGACGATGGTCGCTTCGGCCCAGGTGGCGCACTACGCGCGCAACGCGGCCCGCTGGGGCGTGCGCACCCGTGACGTTAGTGTCGATCTGCCCGCCGTTGTGGCGCGCAAGCAAAAGATCGTCGAAAGCTTCCGCGCTGGCCAGCAGCGCAATGTGGACAAACGCCCGAACCTGCATCTCTACCGCGGCGAGGCCCGGTTCGTTGATGCGCACCGGCTGGCCGTTGGCAGCGAGACACTCGAAGGCGAGCGCATCTTCATCAACACGGGCACGCGCCCCGCGATTCCGCGCATCGAGGGCCTGGATGCCGCCGGTTACCTCACCAACGCCACGATCATGGAGCTCAATGAGCTGCCCGAACACCTGCTGGTCCTCGGCGGCGGCTACATCGGACTTGAATTCGGGCAGATGTTTCGCCGCTTCGGCAGTCGCATCACCGTCGTCCACCAGAGCGACCAGATCCTGCCTCGCGAGGACCCGGAAGTGGCCGGCGAGCTGCAAAAGATTCTTGCCGCCGAGGGGATTCAGTTTGCGATGAACGCGCGCACCTCGCACGTCCAGAAATCGGACGGAAAAATCAGCCTGTCCCTAGAGGGTCCATCCGGCCCGCTCTCGCTGACCGGCTCGCATCTGCTGGTCGCCACCGGGCGCACGCCGAACACTCCGGGTCTGGGGCTGGAGAAGGCGGGAGTCGACATTGACAGCAAGGGCTTCGTGAAAGTGAATAGCCGCCTGGAGACCAATGTCCCGGGCATCTGGGCGCTGGGCGACGTGAAGGGCGGTCCTGCCTTCACCCACATCTCGTACAACGACTACCAGATCATTTACGGCAACCTGATCGAGGGCAAGAAGCTGACCGTGGAGAACCGCTACGTGCCTTATTCGGTCTTCACCGACCCGCAACTCGGCGGCGTGGGGATGACCGAAAAGGAGGCGCGCGCAAAAGGGTACAAGCTGAAGATCGGAGCCATCCCGATGAGCTACGTCGCCCGCGCCATTGAACGCGACGAGACTGCCGGCCTGATGAAGCTCGTTGTAGACGCCGCGAACGACCGCATCCTCGGCGCGTCGATTCTGGGCACCGAGGGCGGCGAGCTGGTCCAGATGCTCGGCGTGCTCATTATGGCTAATCTTCCTTACACGCTGCTGAAAGGTGCCGTGTACACCCACCCGACGCTTGCCGAAGGCTTCTTCACGCTGATGGAAAGCGTCAAGCCGGTGGACTGAGGCGAGGAGAACTCGACGCATGAAGCTTGCTCGCTCATTCGGTTGCGCGCCGGCCCGGCTCGCCACCGTTCTCTTCCTTTTTCTCACGCTGGCAACGGCACAGCACGCTGTACTAGCGCAACAGCCCGCTGCGCAACCACAGGTCGTTGCGGTGGAGGCCATCGGGATGACGGTCAGCGACATGGACCGCTCGGTCGAGTTCTTCTCAAATGTGCTGTCGTTTGAGAAAGTGTCCGACCTCGAAGTTGCCGGCGACGCTTACGAGCACCTCGAGGGTGTCTTCGGCCTGCGCATGCGTGTGGTGCGCATGCGCCTGGGCGATGAATTTGTCGAGCTGACCGAATATCTGGTCCCGCGGGGCAAGCCATTCCCTGTGGACTCGCGCAGCAACGACCGCTGGTTCCAGCACATCGCCATCATCGTCAGCGACATGGACCGCGCCTACCAATGGCTGCGCCAGAACAAGGTGCAGCACGCCTCCACCGGGCCGCAGCTTCTCCCCGCTTACATCAAGGCTGCCGCGGGCATCCGCGCGTTTTACTTCCGGGATCCCGACGGGCATTTTCTGGAGATTCTCCAGTTCCCGGCGGACAAAGGCGATGCGAAGTGGCACCGACGGACCGACAAGCTGTTTCTTGGAATTGACCACACCGCGATCGTCGTCAGCGATACGGACGCGAGCCTGAAGTTTTATCGGGACACGCTGGGCTTGCGGGTCGCGGGCGAAAGCGAGAACTACGGAACCGAGCAGGAACACTTGAACAACGTCTTCGGCGGGCGTTTGCGGATCACGAGCCTACGCGCTCCCGCCGGTCCGGGGGTCGAGCTGCTAGAATACCTCGCTCCACGCGACGGTCGCCCCATGCCTCCCGATACCCGAGCAAACGACCTGGGGCACTGGCAGACCCAGCTGGCCACGCGCAACGCCAGCACTACCGAGCAGCAACTGCGTGCGGCCAAGTCTGCATTTGTCTCGTCCGGCGGTGTTGCTTTGCCCGACACAAGATTCGGCTTCCGCAAGGGCTTTTTGGTGCGCGACCCCGACGGCCACGTGATACAGGTGACCGAAAAGTAGTGAAAATTAGGGAATTGAATGTGTAGCAGGAAGGCCTGCATCAGAAGGAATCCTTTGATGCGGCCGAAGCCTGCTGACGCCTAGTTTGAGGATTCAGCAACTCTGCAGCCTTGGTTTTCCTACCTTTCGATACAGAGTGAGGGCGCACACCTGTATCAAAATCAGTGGCAAACGGTAGCAGTCCCCGCAGCGCCCGATTGAGCTGGAAGCCGCATAAATAGCGGCCTGTAGCACACTATCGCAAACCGTAGCACGTTGTCTGCTGGCAACTGATAAGGGTGAGGTCGGTTGTTCGAGTCAACCCAGGCCCACCAGGTTTTCAATCGCCTCCAGATCTGGCTTCCCGCCTGGCAGAGCTTTTGCGACGACTTTTAACTCTGAACTCTTAGCTCTCTACTGCCGACTTCATTTCGCCCCGCTGTCCTTGAACGTGACAAGGACAAAGCGTGACGTGGGGCGCGCGCCAGTGTGCACGAATGTTGCCGCAGCACCGGCGTTGAGCCAGAGCGCTTCGCCGGAGTGCAGCTTCTTTGCCGGCTGGCCGGGAGTTTCCACACTCAATTCGGATTGGTC
>Ga0209180_10000493_pt1 | contig 18407 bp, 19 predicted proteins | sample CZO8metaG_3_FD_188355 | JGI IMG/M metagenome (GOLD analysis project Ga0209180, IMG submission 188355) | Vadose zone soil microbial communities from the Eel River Critical Zone Observatory, Northern California, USA - CZOApr15con2H2.8 metaG... | ecosystem: Environmental > Terrestrial > Soil >...
CAGTTCGTGCTGTTCGTTGCCAATGCCCAAGGCGAGGTCTTCACCAACACAGGCGCTCCCTATCAGGGCTGGAGTGGCTGGGTCTCGGTCTCCCAAGGCAGCACCACGCCGGGCGGGCATGTCGCGGCGGTGCCGTGGGGCGATAGCTACGCACTGTTCCTCTCAGACCCGAATGGCGGCATTTACGGCATCAAGGCAATACCCGGCTTTGGCTGGGAGAATGTGCCAGGCATCACAACCACGCCTGGGGCGCCGATCTCGGCCTTGAGCTGGTTCCCGCCGCCAATCGGCGACCCCAACTTTGCTGATAACCCGATCTTGTTGTTCACCACCAATGCTAACGGTGAAGTCGTCAGCACCTCGGGACTTCCCTATCAGCCCTGGCAGCAGTGGAACATCGTTGGATTTGCTCCCTCGGGAGCGACGGTAACAGCAGCAAGCAAAGTCGTTGGCGTTTCTCCGTTTTCGGTGTTTTTCGCCAACCCCACTGGCGAAGTATTTAAGAACACCAGTGTGGTTCTCGGCGGCAGCAATAACGTTGTTCTCATCGACAATTGCAAAAGCTTGTCCAACCTCACGGTGCAGTTGCAGGTGACGGAGGACTTAGTCACCGTCGACGATATTGGATTCTCGCTGCAGTTGAACTCCTACCCCCAGATCGGGGCGATAACGCCGAATTCAACCCCGGATACAACCTTCCCAGGGCAAGTGGTCGGCCAACTCTTCTGGTTTCAATACATTGTGATCGTGGCGGGCAATCAGGTCTCCTTTGAGATTCAGTATTGGGCCAACGCGAAATCCTATCAAACTGGCGGGCCGGGAGGGAACCCTCCGGAAATACGGTGGCCGCCGGGGTACACGCCAGACCCCCCGGGTACGAGTCCCTGGCTTCCCGTGTTCCCGAATGCCGCCATAGAAGGCAAGGTCGTCGGCTCCAGGTCCTCGAACATGGTGCCTGCGGGATCAGTGATAACAATCCAGCTCGCGACCGATAGTAGCGCGAACGTGACGGGGGCGACATTCTACATCACCGATCCAAACGGCAAAGTTCAATCAGCCAGCACACAGCCATGGCAGCACTACGCGGGCAAAACCGAACCGTCGAACTATGCCCTCTTTCCGATCTACGGTTTTCAGGCTGACCTCGTTTCCGCGCCCGGCCTAAAGTGCACTTTCACGACTGGCGCCGGCACGTTGACCTATTCGGTGTCGCCAGGCGTCCTGTCCGTCCAGAGCGGCAACACCTGCGGCGGAGCCCAGCCGGGGACAGCCGAGAACTCCAACGTCGTTTACCAGGAGGGTGTCTGGCCGGCGTCTGGCCCTACGGTCAGACAGTCGTTCGCCGTGCCGCCGCAAGGTTGAGCCGATCCGCCAGAAGGCATTCGGCCTATCGATCAACAGGGGTGCGGGTAGTATTGGAACCAAAAACCACGCTAAACAATCCGAGCGGTTGTATTCCAGTTGGTTCGCAGGGCCGCATCTCACCGTTTAGGGAAGGACCATGGGTATCCGGGATCAATGGAACTTTATGGAGTGCGCAACATTACGTTCCGTTGCTGCCCAACACCCATCATGGAGAACATCAAATTCCGCCGCTTAGCGTGCTTAAAATCCCGTTTCGTGCTGCGTCGATCCGGGAGTGTGCGATCCGAACGCACCAGGAGACGATCCTTGTACGGTTCCGCCGCTTGGGGGCGGCACACTACTTTTGACCTCACCTCCTCCACTCCAGCCAGCCGTCGCACCGGTAATCCTTGCCATCCTCAGGGAAGGCGTCGTAAAGTGGGTTACCAGAGAGCCGCTACTTTCAACGGAAAGTCGGGCATTCCCTGGGCGGGGGCGCGGTCGGGGATGGCTTTCGGCTCCCGCCAAGGATTTGTGTGGCGGGACGAGAAACCGGGCGATCATGTGTGCGTCACGGGCCTCGAGTAGCAGCAGGCGGCAGCGGATAATCTGGCTGCGGCGAGCCGCCGAATCGGCTAGTAACGATACGATCAGATACGCTCCACCCGCTGACAATTAAGCTAGCCAGGTACTAGGTAGATGTTGCACGGTATGGCCACCTTTTGAAACGCGGGCGGGCAGGGCAGAGCGCACACGAAAGCATAAGCCATAGACAAGGAAGCACTTACGTATTGGAAGGGCAATTGCACCAATCACTAGGAATCCATGTGTCAAAATGTGTCAACTGGCACGGGCTTCAGGAGGAGTTCATGACGCTGAAGAGAATCTGCCTGGGACTGCTTGCTTTCTCGTTGCTTGCGATCCCCCTGGTAGCACAAAAGAGCCACAACAACAAGGGCGGCGCGGCACGCGGGGACACCCGCGCGGACGCGGTTCAATCGGCGACCAAGAAGGACAAAGACCACGATCCGCTTCCTGACAACGATAAGAACAAGGGCAAACACAAAGGCGAGACCAAGGGCAAGCACAAGGCAAAGGGTCACAGCCACTAAGAAACAGACCGACAGGAATCATCCAATTCGATTAAGGGGAGCGCCATTCGTTACGGGGCTCCCCTTTCTGTTTCTTGAGGTCCACATGAGTCAGGGATGAGCGGAGCGGTCGCGGATGGCTTTTTCGGTGAGGAGGGCTTGCTGGCGGACGCGGCTGGAGACTTCGGGCAGTTCTCGTTCATAGGGACGAATGGCGGGGAGATCGTCCGGCTGGCCGATGAGATAAAGCGCGCGCAGAGCTTCCCAAACCTGTTCGTCACTCGGATCAACGGTGGCCACTTCGGTTCCCGCAGTGACGGCCGCGCCCGCCGCGACCGAAAGCGTTCGGATGCGCCCGCTGATGGGCGAGCGGATTTCGATGGTCTCCTGATCGTTTTTTGCCGCGTCGCCAGACCGGTCATTTTCACGCGCGATCACAGAGCGGTCTTTTTCGTGCGCGACCGCAGGGCGGTCGACCTGGAGCTTTGCGATCAGGCCGCCTTGATGGATGACCGTGCCAACTTTGTCGGTGTCGAGGACGCGGCCGGAAGCAGAGGCGAGGATTCTGGCGGGTTGCAGGAGAGCGACGATTTGAGGCCGGCCCGCGGCGTCGCCAAAACGCACCAGGGAGAGCGCGGCGTTCCCGCGCACCATCTCCGAGGAGTCTTGGAGCATCCTCAAAAGGGTTTCGTGGAAGCCGGCGCTTGAAGTGTCCTGGCCCATGACCCACGCATCGGTGTTGCGCACTTCCTCGACCGGGTGCGCGGCCAAACGGATTAGTTCCGGATACCAGCGAGTCACGACCGCATCGTGGCGGCCCATGCGTTCGCCGATTTGTACCAGCGCATGCTGGATGTGGCGGGGATGCTTCTCGTCCTTCAAATACTCGGTGATTCGGTTGTCGGAGAGCTGGCGTCCGAACCAGGTGTTCCACCAGAACAGGAAGGGCATGAGGACAATCAGCCATGCCGTCACGAAAAACAGGAGACGATTCCGCGCGGACATGCGCGGCCGCGGGGACTTCGCCGAAGAATCACCGGCGACGATATCCGCCGGATCGCCTGCTTGAGAAGAGGATGTTGGGCCTGCCATGTCTCGACTTGGTTTCTAACTCTCTTCGGAAGGCGGAGGTGGCTTCGTTGAGTCCGTCTTGCTCTTTCCAAGGAGTCTGCGGTCACGGAGCTCCCAGAAGGCGTTGAGAAAGAAGACCCCGGAGAGACTGAGCATGATCAGGCTCTCGAAGAGACCATCCACGGTGGTGATGGTCCCGCTGACCACGATCCAGGCAATTCCCGCGAGGGGGACAAGGCCGAGCAGGATGGAAATCAAGAGCATCACGGAAAGCAATGGCCCTCCTTGATCAAGAAGCTCCTTGTTGATTGCAAACGACGCAGGCGGCCGGCCTCATGGCTTGAAAGTCACATCCACTGTCTTGCTGTCCTTGGCAGCGAGGGTCACTTTTTGATCTTGCTCGCCCAGCTTTTCCTGCACGAAGGCCAGAGTGTAATCGCCTGGCGGAAGGCCCTTGATCTCGTACTTGCCATCCGGTCCGGTGACGGCGTAGAAGGGGCTCTTCACGACGTTGAGGTACATCCTCATCCACGGGTGCTGATTGCACTTGACCGGCAACAAAATCTCTTCGCGGGCGAAAGATTTCTCGAGTGCCGCGGACTGAGGCGGCTGTGATTCGTTCCACTCGCGGTTGTCCTTGGGAGTAGGGTGAATGTTATGGGTTGTGGGATCGCTGTTGACGATCTTGATGGTCTGCCCGGCCATCACGCCCATAACGTGCGGATGGTACTTGCAGCCACTCTGGTCCAGGGTGATGGCCTCTTTGGGAATGTCGAAGGTGCGGTTGCCGAGACCTTCTTTCACATACACGAAGACGTTGGCGACGTGACCATCGCTGGCCACCACGGTCTCGGCCACGTTCGTGCCCTTGCAAGCGGGATCCTGGCTCATGTCAATTTTGGCGGCCTTTGGCGGGGCGCCATCGAGCTTCACGGTGCCGCTGACGGTTGCCGCCGTAGCCGGATCAATGGCAGTGGCAGCAGGCGCCGCAGCGGCGGGAACCGCAGGCCGCTCTTCGGTAGCTTCTTTCTTTCCGCACCCTGCCAAAAGGATGAGTCCAAAAATTGCCGGCAGGGTGAGCATTGCTTTCCACGTATTCTTGTTCATGATCTCACTTCACCTCTCCTCAGGATTGAAAGCTTACACAAATTGAACTCCTAATCAGGGGCGCCATGACCGGCGCCGCCGGACGTTTTCGCGCCGGACGATGAGCTGCCCGCCGCTCGCGAGCGCCCCATGGCTGCTCCCACGCGCCGTTGCTCCTCCGGCGTCAATTGGAGGATGTAATCGACGAGCAATTTTGTCTGATCCTTGTCGTAACCCTTGAACAAAGACGGCGTCGGGCCGGAGAACACCCAATGATTGTTTTCCCGCTTGAAAAGGCCGGATGGCATGGACGTGCCCGGGCTGATGGCCTGTGGGTCGATGACCCAGCGCTCCATCCAATCAGGTTTCAAGCGCCCTCTGGCTTGCAGGAAGTTCGGCGCCGTTGCCGTGCGATCGTGAGCGGGATCGCCGGTGGCGTGGCACTTCAAACAAGGCGCCGCCGTACTGCTGAACAAGCTACGCGCCATCTCGGTTTCCTTGGAGGTTAGCACGGGAACCTCTTCTGGAATATATGGGAAAGGCTGCCGAGAAAGGGCCTGGAAGAAGCGCACGAGTTTGCCTAGCTCGTTTTCGGAAAAAGAGAAAGTCGGCATGTGGACTTGCAGATAGGAGCGGACACCATTGCGATTGGTGTCCTTATCGTTGAGCGCCGGATTTTTCAGGAAGCGCAGCAGCCACTCGGGATCGACGCGTGCGCCCTCGGTGAGGAGCTTTGGAGGGAGCTGCTCCTGTCCGTCGGGCCCCTGATAACGGGCCATTCCCATCAGGGCAGTCTTCTGGCCGGGGGTAAGTTGGTGGCAACCCACGCAGTTATATTTCTTTACGATCCACCAACCCTCTTGAATATCGTGGCGATAATCCAAGGGGCGATATTGATAGCTTGCGGGGAGAGGATTCTCCTGGCTGCCGAGGAGAAAAGTGGTGAGGGCCTGAACTTCGTCTTTGCTGAGGTGCAGATTAGGCATGCGCAGCTTTTCAGTCTCCGGCTTGATCTTGCCCTTGTCCCAAATATCCGGCTCGGCTAATTTGTGCTCAAAGAAGCCTTTGTGGTCGTACCAGGGCTGTTTTGCGGGGCCTTCGGGGAGACGCGCGAGGTCATCGGAATCGGTGATAGGTTCGCGGGCGCCGCGCTGGGCCACTTCGGTCAGCAAAGCAAAATCGAGGCGCTCGACCGGCTTGCTGCCTTCAAAGGTCAGTTCGGTGCCGATGCGGCCTTCGTCTTCCAGACCAGAAATTTCGTGACAGCCGGCGCAACCGAAATGGCGGATCCACTTCTTGCCCTCATCCTTGAGGCTGGGATCATCCATAAACGACGCATCGGGATACTCCGAGCGATCCTGGTTTTTCAGCGTGACGAGGTAGCTGGCAACGTCCTCGGCATCCGACGGGGAGAGCCGGAGGCTGGGCATGACGGTCATGTTCTGGACCTGGAGTTCGTGGCCGTCGTTGGGGCACTTGCTGTGGTCCAGGTCAAACACGAAGGGCAGGCCCTTCTTTTTGTAATCTTCGGGACCGACGTCTTTTTTCTCATACGGGCAATAAGGACGAGTGCGTTCGCGGGCGTTGTGGACCCAGCGAACCAGGTAATCGTAATTGTCTTTTTCGCCGACGCGCGTGAGATTTGCGGCGAAGCCGGCACCCTGCATCTGGTCGCCCTCGCCAGTGGAGTGACATCCAAGACATCCGCGTGTTTCGAAAAGCTCTTTGCCGTGGGCGGCATTGCCGGGCTTGTGCTTGGGCAACGAATCCGTCAGGCCCGACTGCCAGATGTAGGCAGATATGGCCTTGATCTGACCATCGTTGAAGCGGAAGTTCGGCATTTTGGTCGTAGGGCGGAAGTCGCTCGGCTTTTTCAGCCACACGGGGATCCAATCGCGGTTCAACTTCAAGCGCACGTCCTTGAGATTGGGGCCGACCTTTTTAATGTCCTGGAGGAGGCTCTTGCTGGTGCGATCAAGCTGGACGACGCGGAGATCGAGCTTGCTGTTGGCGACCTTGAGAGCGACGGCACGATCATTGAGGCGGTTGGCTTCTTCATTGGACGCCGCAGCATCGGCCTGTTTCATTAAATCGTTCGCTTGCTTGATGTTGTCCTTCTTTTGTTGCTCGAGTTGCTTGACCTGCTGGGCGATGGAAAGCAAATCTTCGGGTTCCTTGTCGTAGCCTTCGAAGCGGTGACATCCCACGCAACCGCGCTGGCGGAAGAGATATTTGCCATAGCTGACAGTCGAACCCACATCATTGCTCAACACGTCCATGTCCGCGGCGTGGCAAGTCTGGCAGCCGGCTTCCATATTTCCTTTGGAGAAGAGAGGCCAGAGCCAATGTTCGTAGGTCCCGTGCGCTTTTTCGACGCTAGTGGTGGCGCGGCCGTTGCCCTGGTGGCAAGGCGAACAAGCATATTTATCGGGATCGTGAATCTTCAAGAGGTCCGGCTCGGGATGGCTGGTGAAGGCGCGCGCATATTCGTCGGATTTTTTGCTTTTGAGGGACATCGCGGCCGCGGTGAGTTTGACGGGTTCGCGAATCCCCATGTGGCACGATTCACAGCGGTCGACGATATTGGCTTCCGGCACATTGATCTGGAGAATCTTGGGCGTCCAGGCTTCGGCCTTGTTCTGTAAGCCTGTGAGTTGCGGTGGCGTGAGATTCACCATGTGATCGGTGACGTACGCATCCATCAATTCTTTCTTTTCGTTGACCGGCTTGATCAATTAGCCGAGCTCCGCGCTCAGTTGGGTGCGCTCGTTTTTCAGGTCGTTATAAGTTTTTTCGAGCTCGTCGTAATCCTTAAAGGTTTGTTTCTTGCCGTCGGGCATTTCGGCGGTGGTGCTTTCCTTTTTGTATTCTTCGAGGTTCCTTTGTTTACGCTGCTTTGCCGAGCTGCTCGTTTCCGTCTCGATGTCATAGGTGGAGGCGCTCACATAGGCCCGCCGGTCGGTGAAAACGTTTTGCACGGCCAAAATTTGGGCGCTCAAGTCGTGCAGCTTTTCGTTGATCTCCTTGATCCGCGGGGCAGCCTGCTGACTGGCGTTTTCGTAGTCTTGCTTAAGCTTTTGGTAATCGGCGGTATCCTGAATTTCCTTTTGAGAATCGCGAGACTGGGAACGAGCAGACTTCAGAAAAGTGGAGTAGCGGTCTTTCCATTCGTGCTGAAAAGCTTTCCAGGGCCGCTGGCCGAAATCCTCGTCCCACAGCGCCCAGAAAAGCGTGGCCATCAGGATGACCATCGAGAGGACGTAGTGAGGAGCGAGCGACTTGGTAACAATCGGGTCGTTTTCGGGGAGGGGCTTCTCGGGCACCATTTCCTCCTAAACGTTAAACCATGGCGTAATCAACACATACTTAATATGGAAAAGCAGCCGCAAGAGCATCTTGATGGGCAATCCGAGCATGGTCAGAAAAAAAGTCATCATGATGGAGTACTGCAGCAGGCTCATGCGCTTGTAATCTTTCGCGTTGTGACGCCGGAAAAAGGCGTGAACCGCGAGTCCGCCCAAGGTGAAAAAGCCCCCGACCACAACAGCTCCGAAGATGCCCTTCGCCCAGTTCGAGGTGATGCCGAAGATGTCGGGCAAGTCGCGGTTTACTTCGTAAATGAGGCGGTTGTGATCCCAGGTCTGCCCCGGCCAGAACCACTGCCAGCCCGGCCCGCGAATGAAGGTTCCGATGAAAATCATGGAGACCCACAGGATGATGAAGCCGAAAAGAAAAGTGCCAATGGCAAACTTGCGCTGCTTCCAGGTGTAATAGCCGCAACCCAGCGGATTGGTATCTATGTAGGGGATGACCATCAGGCCGATGATGATGAGCGTGGGCATCACCACACCCGCGATCCACGGATCGAAATAAACCAGCATTTCCTGGAGGCCAAGGAAATACCAGGGGGCCTTCGCGGGATTCATGGTGAGGTTGGGGTTCGCCGGTTCCTCCAGCGGCGCATTCAACGTAATCGACCAGACCATCAGGATGATGGTGACGATGATGGCGGCGAGGAATTCGATGCGCAGGAGAAACGGCCAGACGTGAACTTCTTTCTGCCAGCCGGGTTGAAAGGGCCACGCTTTGCGGTGATGCGTTTTCGCCATCGCCGGATTGGTTTCGAGCTGGGCGATCAGCACATCATTCGCATGCGCCTGCTTCCAGGCCAGATAGATGTAGAACGCCAGCAGCGGAATCATGGCGATGATCGGCACGTTGTCCGGGGCGGAAAGGATTTCCCAGAGTTGTTTCCAATCCATGGCTATTTCCGCGCCTCCTTGATTTCGGAGTCGAGCACCACAGAAGCCGGGCCGGAAATGCCACCGTCCTTACGCACACGCCAGAAGTGCAGCATCATGAAGACTGAGGCGATGATGGGAATGCCGATGCAATGCCAGATGTAGGAGCGCAACAGAGCGTTGGCGTCCACAATGGAGCCGCCCAAGAGGCCGAAGCGGACGTCATTGTATGGCGTCATCCCGAACTGCGCGCCGAAGGGGCCTTCGTGGCCGAGGAGTGGAGTGGCGCGCGCCATGTTGGTGCCAACAGTGACGGCCCAAAAGCCGAGCTGATCGTCGGGCAACAGATAGCCGGTGAAGGAGAGGAGGAGAGTGAGCACGAGCAGGATGACTCCGACGTTCCAATTGAATTCGCGCGGCTTTTTGTACGAGCCGGTGAGAAACACGCGGAACATGTGCAGCTCGACGGCAATGACCATCAAATGGGCGGCCCAGCGGTGCATGTTGCGCAGCAACTTGCCGAAGGGCACGTCGTGCTCGAGGTAGAGCACATCGCGGAAGGCCTGCACTTTGCTGGGGTGGTAATAGAACATCAGGAGCACGCCGGTGAGAGTAAGCACGAAGAACAAATAGAAGGTGATGCCCCCCATTCCCCAGGTGTAGCTGTAGCGCACCGCGTCACGGTTGATCTTGGCCGGGTGCAGATGCAGGAAAACGTTGGAGAGCACGCCGAGGGCACGGTTGCGCGGGGTATCGTCATGTTTGTGGCGGAAGATGGAAGTGTAGAGCTGGGTCTTCGTGGGTTTCTTGAGGATTTCGACCTGCTCTTTCGCTTTGGCAGGCATGTCGGTTTTGAGAGACGCGAGATCTTCCTTAACTCCAGCTGCTACGCGCTCGACCAAGCCAACTGCCTTGCCATTCTTTCCGTTCGGGGCTTTCTCTTCGGGCATCGTCTGCTCTCCCGTCCTGTAGCGACTCGATCTCTTCTTGCTTCTCCTTTAATCGTCCGGATGCATCCGGCGTTTCGTCTACACGGGCAAATAAGAGCCCGGATCGCTGAAATGGCTGGGTTGTCCCTTGGGCCACTGATAGAGCCGTGAAGTGTCCACGATAATCTGGCCATCAGGAGCTAATTCCACGTGAGCGCGGTCCATCGGACGCGGCGCGGGCCCCTCGAAGTTGACCCCTTCGCTGTCATAACCGCTTCCGTGGCACGGACACTTGAACTTGTTCTCGCTGGCCTTCCAGTCGGGCGTGCAGCCCAGATGAATGCAGCGAGCGTAAATGACAAAGACGCGATCGGGCGTGCGGTCCACCCAAATCCGGTATTTCTGTTGCCACTTGGTGTCCACGCCGAGAGCATAATCCGAGGAGTAGCCAATCTTGAAAACCGTGGGAGGTTCGAAGAGCGTGCGAGGAAGGAAAAAACGGAGGAAGGCAATGAACCAGGCACCGAGAAACGCGGTGACGCTACACCACACTAGGCGCCTGCGTCCTTCGTTGGCCGCGCTGGCCCCGGGGCCGACGGACGCGACACCCGCGGCGGCTGCGGCTTTCGACGTTCCCACGGCAGGCGTACCGACATAACTGGCTGCTTCCGCGCCACCGGAAGCGGACGTCTTTGCCGCACCGGGTTTAGGTTTGACCGCTTCGGTGTCCGGACCCGCCATGCGATGCCTCCTGGATAACTGACTCTCGAAATTATTTGGCGGCCACGAAATGCGCCGCCCCTTCTCCCTTCAAGTTGTGCGGCGGCCGCGCCCGGCTTGTCCGGGGCCGAAAAGAAATCGGTCCCGAACTCCATATAGTTTCAAGCACTAATTCCCCGGCTGCCAGCATTATTTGCGGCCCGGAGCTGGGCCGGCCGTCGATACGGCGAGCCCTGCGTTTCGCAGGTCTGCCGGTTACGCGTGAATCGTTCAAGACAACTTTGAGCTTGCCATGGTCCCACAAAATCTTTTTTGGGATGCCTCGAAATTCTATAATAGAGGAAGGACGCGACGGTTATGAGCGTCCAGGGCCCGTCGGATTGGAATAATATCGTACGAAGACATCGCGAGGTCCTCAACATTTCGCTGGACCCCCCAGAAACGAAACGGATATTACTCAAATCAAAAAATTTCGTCAATGCGTGATTTCGATTTTCGGGGAAAATATTTCCTCCGCGTCCAGGCATGAAGCTGGGTGCAAGAAAAAAAAAGAAATGCAAGAACCCGCTTGCGCCCGGAAGAAGCTATGATATATTCGCCCCGGTTTGGATCCCCAGTTCTCGATCTCGGTAATCTCGAGCAGGCCTTGGTGGGGAAGGCCGAGAATCCAAGTCGGGAGGTCGTGATCCATGGGCCTCGTTCTACTGATCATCATCTGGCTGATCACTTTCGTCAGCACGTATTTCTTCATCGCGAAGACGTGGTGGTTGCCAGTGGGGGCGTCAGCGTCCGCCGCCAGCATCGATCATCATTTCACCATCACGTACATTCTCATGGGCATTGTTTTTGTGGCCGCGCAGGTGGGACTGGGATTCTTTGTCTGGAGATACCGCGACCGTGGCGGATCCTCGAATAAGGCGGAATACTCTCACGGGAACACCACGTTGGAAATTATCTGGACCGTGCTCACGGCGGTACTTTTTGTGGGCCTGAATCTGATGAGCAGTTCCATCTGGGCCTCCGAGCGCTTTCGCCCGGCGGAGGCCAATGCCGTGCGCGTGGAAGTGACCGGTATGCAGTTCGCCTGGTATTTCCGCTATCCCGGACCCGACGGCAAGTTTGGCGCAACGAAACCGGAACTCGAAGACGCGTCGGCCGGAGGCGAAGGAGCTTTGGGTCTCGATTCGAAAGACCCCGCCTCCAAAGACGACGTGGTAACAGGAACAATGGTGGTGCCGGTGAACCGTGAGATCGAAGTGATCTTGCGCGCACACGACGTCATTCATAGTTTCTTTATTCCGGCATTCCGTTTCAAACAAGACGCCGTGCCCGGTCTGGCGATCAGTATGCATTTCACGCCGATTCAAACTGGAGATTATGAGATTGCCTGTGCGGAGCTTTGCGGGCTCGGACACTACAAGATGCACGGGATCGTAAAAGTTGTCAGCCAGGAAGAGTTCGATAAGTGGCTGGCGGCACGGCAGGCGGAGAAGCAATAACATGGCTACTCACGGTTTCGCTGGCCAGGAAACGCACGCGCATGCGGCCCCGCAGGGCTTCATTCGCAAGTGGGTTTTCAGTCTGGACCACAAAATCATCGGCTTGCAGTATTATTTCCTGGCGCTGGCGGCAGTATTTGTCGGAATGTTCCTCTCGCTGCTGATGCGCATCCACATGATCTGGCCCACGGTGGCGTTGCCGTTGGTGGGCGAGATCAAGCCGGAAACCTACCTCAGCTTGGTCACCATGCACGGCACCATCATGGTTTTCTTCGTGCTCACCACCGCGCCCCAGGGCGGCTTCGGCAATTACTTCCTGCCCATTCAAATTGGCGCGCCGGACATGGCTTTCCCGGTGCTGAACATGCTTTCGTTCTGGACAACATTCCTGGGCTTCATCGTGATGCTCGCCGCTTTCTTCGTTACCGGAGGAGCGCCACTGCATGGCTGGACCGGTTACGCACCGCTGAGCGCACTGCCATCGGCCGGGCCAGGCGAGGGGCTTGGCGCGGACTTGTGGATCATCAGCATCGCGATTTTCTGCATTGGCGCGCTGATGGGCGCGCTGAACTTCATCACCACCACGCTTGACATGCGCGCGAAAGGCATGTCCATGATGCGCATGCCGCTGACTTGCTGGGCCTGGTTCATCACCGCCATCCTTGGCCTGCTCGCATTTGGCGTGCTGCTCTCCGGCGGAATCCTGTTGCTGATGGACCGCAACCTCGGCACCAGCTTTTTTGTTCCGCTTGTCACGGTCAACGGCCAGTTAACGGGCCATAAGGGCGGCTCGCCTCTTCTGTGGCAGCACCTGTTCTGGTTCTTCGGCCATCCCGAAGTTTACATCGCCATTCTGCCGGCCATGGGTTTGTGCTCACAGTTGCTCTCGGTGTTCTCGCGCAAGCCGATTTTCGGCTACAAGGCGATGGTATACGCCATGTTGTCCATCGGCTTTCTCGGATTCATGGTGTGGGGACATCACATGTTCATGAGCGGGATGAGCCCGTACACCGCTTTCGCCTTCTCGATCATGACCATGGCCATCGGCGTACCGTCAGCGATCAAGACGTTCAACTGGCTGGGAACGCTCGTGCGCGGGAAGATCCGCTTTTCATCGCCGATGCTGTTCGCTATTGGATTTGTTTCTCTCTTTGTTTCAGGCGGCATCAGCGGCCCCTTCCTCGCTCAGCCGGTGCTCGATATTCCATTGCACGACACGGCTTTTGTGCCCGCTCACTTTCACCTGATTATGGGTGTGGCGTCCATCTTCGGCATTTTTGCCGCCACCTATTACTGGTTCCCCAAAATGTTCGGGCGCATGATGAGCGAAAGTCTGGCCAGGTGGCATTTCTGGTTCAGCTTCATCGGCACCTATTGCATCTTCATGCCCATGCACTATCTCGGGATGGCGGCTCAGCCCCGCCGGTACTCCCAGTTCACGGAACTCCAATATTTGGCGCATCTGATTCCGCTGAATAAGTTCATCACCTACGCGGCGATCGTTACCATTGCAGGCCAGTTGATCTTCGTGGCGAACCTTTTCTGGAGCATGTTCAAGGGCAAGAAGGCGAGCGACAATCCGTGGGAAGCAACCACGCTGGAGTGGACGACTGCAACCCCGCCTCCACATGACAATTTTGGCGGACGCACACCAGTGGTGCATAACGGCCCCTACGAATACAGCGTGCCGGGCGCACCACGCGATTTCGTGATGCAGTCGGATCCGGCAATCAAGGCGGCACACTAATTTCCCATGGCAAGTTTCAGCACAACGGCGACCGTAGACGATCCCAGAATCTCCCTGGGCGGCGGCGCCACCCTGCCGCCAGTCCGCGGCGGCGGCGATGACGGGGGTTCTGGTTCGCCGGATTACGGCACGCGTTTGCGGCGCGCACGGCTGGGATTGCTTGTCGCCCTAACGCCAATCCTCATGCTGTTTGTCTCCTTCACCAGCGCTTACATCGTGCGTCAAGGACTCCCCACCCTCGACCCACGCACCAACACGCTCGTCCGCGACTGGATTCCCGTGAAACTTCCGCGGCTGCTGTTTGTCAATACTTGCGTCCTGCTGCTCAGCAGCGTGGGAATGGAGCTGGCCCGCCGCCAAATCAAACGCGAAGCGGCGCTGGCGCCAGCGGCGCCCGTTTCCGCGATTTCTACCGGTGAGGAGAAAAAGATTCCGTGGCTGGCTATGACGGTAGTCCTTGGCCTCCTGTTCCTCACGGGCCAGTGGATGGCGTGGCGCCAACTGGCAGCGCTTGGCTACTACGTTTCCACCAGCCCGAGCAGTTCTTTCATCTATTTGCTGACAGGCACGCACGCGATTCACTTGATGGGCGGGGTGCTCGCGCTGCTGGTTGCGGGCGCAGCTTCGCTGTTGGGGCGGCCCGTGGCCACGCGAAGCATCGTGGTGGACGTGACCGGCTGGTACTGGCATTTCATGGCGCTGCTGTGGGTTTACATTTTGAGCTTGCTGGAATTTGCGCGCTAAACGAACGTTAACCGTTTGCAGTGACACCTGACGAGGAGGCCGAACGCATGGCTGAGTCCGCTGTATCGCACGACATGCCCTCGGTTTACGAACCTTCGCTGTTTGGAACGTATTCCAAGAAAATCGGAATGTGGCTGTTTCTGCTCTCCGACTCGCTCACGTTTGGCGCATTGCTCTATGCCTACAGCTACGGGCGCATTTCCACGGCGAATTGGCCCACGCCGTTCCATTCCGAGAGCATCGTTAACGCCACCATCATGACCGCGTTCTTGCTGACGAGCTCGCTGACCATGGTGCTGGCGGTGAGAGCATCGGTCCACGGCGATGCCAAGGCGCAGCGGCTCTGGTTGCTGGCCACCATGGTATGCGGAACCGCATTCATCCTTCTTCACGGCCGCGAGTGGAGCAAATTAATCGCGGAAGGTCTGACGCTTCCGATGTTCCCGGCAGTGCCCGGGCACGAAGCGGCCGGTGAGTTCGCCAACGTGGACAAGCTCGTGCCGCAGTTTCCCGCAACATTTTTTACCCTGACCGGGATGCACATGCTGCACGTGACGCTGGGAGTGATCTACCTCGGCGTGGTCGCGTTGCGGCGCACCTTCATTCCGATTCTCCTGGTTCTTTGGCTGGCCGCTTGGCTGGGAACTCCCGTGTATAGTCCTTTTCACTATGGCGCGCACGTGCTATTGCTGGCGGCCGTTGTTTGCGGAATCATCCTGTGGCTGAAGCCGAAGGTCTACGACTCGTCCGACGTGGAAGTGGCTGGCCTGTACTGGCACTTCGTGGACCTGGTATGGATGTTCATCTTTCCGTTGGTGTATTTGATGTCCGCCAAGATTCTCTAGGAGCTGGAGGGATATGGATACCATTCAGCAAGCCATCGCCGAGCGCGTCGCTGGAGAGCATCGGCATCACAAAAAGGCGCAGTTCTTCTGGGTTTGGGGCGCCCTGCTGGTGATGACCGCGATCGAAGTCTATCTGACCTATCAGAATATGCAGCCGACGAAGATGCTGACGATTTTGATGGGATTGTCGCTCATCAAGGCGGCGCTGATCATCGGCTTCTTCATGCACCTGAAATACGAAGTATCGCGGATGAAGTGGCTGACCATGTGCTCCGTCGTGGCTTGCCTGATCCTAATGACGATCTTCTTTTTTCCAGACGCCTTCCGTATACTGTCGTTGGGAGTGAAATGAGAATTCGCGCCACACTTCTCACTGCGGTGCTTCTGCTGTGGGCTGCGCCCGCCTTCAGCCAGGGTTGTGCCATGTGTCGCAGCTCCGCCGAAGCAACTTCCAAGGACGGACAGAAGGCTATCAGCAGAGGTGTGCTTGTACTTTTGGTGCCTCCGCTCGGAGTGATGTCGCTCGGCATCGGATTGGCATTTCGTTACGGAAGGAAGCGCGACCTCGAGCAAAACTGAGTGAGGCACCGTTTGGAAAACGTCGAGCCTTTACCGCTGACATATTGATTTGTGGCTTCCCCTGTTTATGAGAAAGACGGGTGTTGGCCTAGTAGTGGTAGCGTATGCGCTGCTACTGTACACATCACTCGCGGCGCCGGCTTATGCGAGGGCGCATCCGGGTTTGGGCGTGGCCTTGCTGGCCGAATACGCCGCGCCTTGGCCGGTGGCGCTTGCCTGCGCGCTGGCGGGCAACGGCATTATGCTGGCGTTGGTCCCGATCCGCCGGGGCGAACGCTGGGCGCTCTGGACAGCGCTTGGTTCGCTGATCATCTTGCTAGTCCAGCGGACCACCACCGACCCGCGCTGCTTGGTGGTGTTCGATCCTCACCAACATGGGTGCCACACGTTCATGATTGCGGTTGTGCTCGGCATAGTCGGGCTCGCACTGGTGGCCCTAAGCCGGTCCCCGGGTCGGGCGGAGAGGATTTGAAGCAGCAATACAGGACGTCGATTAATCTGCATTCATTCGGAATACGAGGGTTAGCTTCGCAGCAATGCGCCAAATCCCTTGATTTTGCCAGGCTAATCCAGCGGAAATGCCTGGAGCGGCCACGGCTCCTGCGGAAGTCCAGCGAAACTCTCACCAACCCTTAATCGTCGGATCGGCGAGGCTTCCAGCGGAAGAAGCTCTCGTGAGGCGGAGTTCCTCTAGAATTTTTTTCAATGTTCTGTCAATCGAGTAAAGCTTAAGAGGGGCAAGAACGAGAAGCACGATCAGAAGTACCCCCAAAATAATCAGACCGAAATAGGCGAACTCAGGAAGGCCCGTCATCGCGACTCTCCTTGGAGACAATCGAATACGAACATACTCTGCTTTTGCGAGCGCTTCAAACACCTCGAATCCATTGGCAGGTACCGCGACGCGAGGCCCCTTTTCAGCGCGACTGGCCTGTTCACTGTGCGAATTGTCTAAGGAAGGGCACGCGTTCCATTCCGGAACAGAATTCGTCAATGAAACGGCCCCTCACGATTAGACTGCGCAGGTTCGTAGAGCAACGACTAACCGATTGAATTCGCACTGTTTTCGAGCCACGGAGTCTCGAACGATATGGCCTTTCCCTTGCAACAAAAATCCCTCTCGTGGACGCCGTCTGACCTGTGAGGATGGACGCTTAGATCAGAGCGCCCGTCCGAGGCACTCTCTGATGAGTACGAAATCTGGCGAGGCAGTAAACGCAGTGTCAAATTGCAAAACTGGCGCCAGCCCTCTTCCCCAGTTTTCCGAAGTGCGAGTGCTGGTCGTTGACGACGAAGCTCCGGCTCGAAATGTGTTGGCCCTCGTGCTCGCTCAAATTGGCCTTCGCTGCGAAAAAGCGGCCTGCGGCGAAGAAGCACTTCGCATTCTCGAAGAGAAGCAAACGGACGTTGTCATTTCCGACCTGCAAATGCCTGGAATCTCGGGCATGGAACTTCTGGCGAAGGTGCGTCAGCTCTATCCCCATTTGGTCTTCTTGGTGGTCACCGGAACAGACGACATCCAAGTGGGCATACGAGCCATGCAGGAGGGCGCGGATGATTATCTTGTGAAACCGTTTCAGGTGGATCCAAGCGTAGTGTCAACCAGTCTTGCGCGCGCTTTGCACAAGAAACGCCTGGAACAAGAAGTGGAGAACTACCGGCGTCACCTTGAGGAGATGGTTGCCGAGCAGACGCAGCAACTGCGAGAAGCGTTGCGCGAGGTCGAGCGGAGCTACGAGCATACCCTTGAAGCTCTGGGCGTGGCTATTGATTTGCGAGACAGCTCGACGGCTGGACATTCGAGGCGGGTGTTCCTGTATTCGATAGAAATTGCCAAAGCGCTGGGCGGCTTGGAGCATGAGCTCAAAAATATCGCCATGGGCGCTTGGTTGCACGACATCGGCAAACTCGCCATACCCGATGCGATTCTTCTTAAACCGGGATCACTCACCGACGAAGAACGACAGGTGATGCAGCGCCACGTACAGATCGGCTACGACCTCGTCAAAGGCATCCCCTTTCTCTCGAATGCCGCGGAAATCATCTTGGGACATCATGAGCGTTGCGACGGCAGCGGCTATCCGAGAGGCCTCAAAGCAGAAGAGATTCCGGTAGGCGCAAGAATTTTTGCCGTGGCAGATACGTTTGATGCCATGACTTCTGACCGGCCATATCGCCGCGCTCTTCCGTTTGCGGCGTCACGCGAAGTCATTGAACGAGGAGCCGGGAAACACTATGACGCGCACGTGGCTCGCGTATTCCTGAGCACTCCTGACGAAACTTGGCAAGAAATCCGCAGGGAAACGGCGGCTATTCAAGTCTTCTCGGTGGCCGCGGCGGATGACATTCAAGCGCTAAGCAGGCTTGTGAAGCCTGGAAGCTAACCCACGGAGCGATTCAGTCAAACTCGAACGCATCGCCAGAGGAAATAGCCTTCAGGCCGCGATCGAAGAGCTATTGCAAGACCCAGGGGCCCGTTTTCTCGATGAAGCGGCATCCATACAGGTGAGG
>Ga0209180_10000495_pt1 | contig 18368 bp, 23 predicted proteins | sample CZO8metaG_3_FD_188355 | JGI IMG/M metagenome (GOLD analysis project Ga0209180, IMG submission 188355) | Vadose zone soil microbial communities from the Eel River Critical Zone Observatory, Northern California, USA - CZOApr15con2H2.8 metaG... | ecosystem: Environmental > Terrestrial > Soil >...
CCTCCCGCTGAAGGATGTCGCGCGAGCGATTGGGATTGATGCGCGCGAAATTGCTTCGGAATGGCCGATCCAAGTCATCTCGACAGGGTTGTCGTATGCGATTGTGCCATTCCGCAACTTGCACACATTAGCTCACTTAGAGTTCAGCTTTGCCCAGGCCGCTGAATTCCTGGAAAGCGCTGGGACCCGCTTCTTCTACTTTCTTTGTCCAGAACGGCGTAAAGATTCTCTTGAAGTGCGCGCGCGCATGTTTTTCTACGGCGGCGAAGATCCGGCCACCGGTTCAGCGGCGGGCTGTGCTTCCGGTTGGATGGTGAGATATGGCGTTGCAAACAGCGACGAGCAGGTGCTGATCCGCCAAGGTGTCGAGATTGGCCGGCCTAGTGAAATTTTTGTTCGGGCAACACGGGAAGGCGATCGCGTCACGAACATCAGTGTTGGCGGGCACACCGTGGAATTACTCCGAGGAACCGTAACCCTATAGCGATTGATGAGCTCTAAATTGAGGAAGAAATGAAAACAGTGATAACAACCGATGTTGGAGGCAGGCCAGTTGGTCCCTATTCGCAGGCAATTCGGGCAAATGGATTGATATTTGTCAGCGGTCAAATTCCATTCGACCCCGAAATAGATGCAATTGTGGATGGTGGCATTGCCGCACAAACCGATCGCGTTCTTCGCAATGTCGCGGCCATCCTGACAGCCGCAGGATCAAGTATGGACAAAGTTGTGCGGTGCAACGTCTTCCTTACGAACATGAGCGATTTCAGTTCGATGAACGAAGTCTACGCCACTTTCTTTCCCGAGAATCCACCGGCACGAACAACAGTGGCAGTGGCACAATTGCCGAAGGATGCACTGATTGAGATCCAAGCAACTGCTGTCGAGTGATGTCTCGCCAGATAAAGACGATTGGCATCGTCGGCGGACTGGGACCCGAGTCAACAATCGAATATTACCGACAAATTATTGCCAGATATCGTGAACAAATCAGCGACGGCAGTTATCCGCCGATCATCATTCACAGCATGGACGTGCGAGAATTGTTCCGCCAGTGTGGAGCGAATGAATTCGGCAAAGTCAGGGATAGCATTGTCGAATCGATCCAGAGTTTAGCCCGAGCCGGAGCGCAATTCGGCCTCATCGCGTCCAACACTCCACATATTGTTTTTGACGACATTTGTCAGCGCTCGCCCTTGCCGCTGCTCAGTATTGTCGAGGCGACGCGAGCAGAGGCGAAAGCGCGAGGCCTGAGTCGACTGGCCCTGTTCGGGTCTCAATTTACCATGCAAGGAGATTTTTATCGGCAGGCGTTTGCAAAAGCAGGCATTGCTATCGTCACTCCGGATTTCGCAGACCAACAGTATATTCATGAGAAATATACGACTGAACTCGTTAATGGGACTGTCGTCCAAGGAACGAGACGCGGTCTGCTTGAAATTCTCGAACGCCTGCACCGTTGCACGAGAATCGATGGTCTGGTCCTCGGCGGAACGGAGCTGCCGTTAATCCTGCAGGATGGAATGGTGAAAATATTCCGTTTCTCGATACGACGGCCATTCATGTGAAGGCGGCAGTGGATCTAATGCTGGCCAGCGAAAAATCGGTCCGATGAAACATGCGGTGCTAGGGATCGGTGGTGTGGGCGGCCTTGTCGCTGGTCTGCTCGCAAAATCCGGGCACCAGGTCGACGCCATTGTTCGGCCCCAGGTCTTAGCAGCGCAGCCCGATCATATCCTCATTCACCAGCCCACAGGACGGATTCTGGCTAATGTTCGTATTACGTCCGTCCTTGATCGCAGCGTAGACGTTTTCTGGATCGCGGTAAAAGCGACTCAGCTCGAAACAGCTCTCGAAGGAATTTCGGGTAGCGAGGCCTCGGTTGGCGCAGTGGTGCCTTTACTCAACGGCATCGATCATGTTGGACGTTTACGCGAGTTCTTCGGCCGGCGCGTTGTTCCGCCGACAATTTCCGTCGAATCCGAGCGGGTTGCGCCCGGACATATTATTCAGCGATCGCCCTTTGTGCGCTTCGCGATATCCGACCTCGGCCAATCACAACTCCAAAGCGTGATGGAGAAATTGTCAGCCTTTGGGACCGAGTATCGCTTTATTGCTAATGAAGCGACTTTGATGTGGAGCAAGCTGTGTCTCCTCACACCTTTGGCGCTCACCACCACCGCTGCGGGGCGGACGAGTGGCGAAATCCTTTCGGACCCGCATTGGGAACCACGGCTTCGCTCGAGTACAATTGAAACGTGCGCTGTGGCTGCGGCTGAAGGCGCCGCGATCGATCCCGCCGAAATCGCCCTACTGCATTCATCGCTTCCACCGGGAATGCGCAGTTCCATGCAGAAAGATGTCGCAGCTGGACGTCTACCTGAATTAGATGCGATAGCGGGTCCTATCCTTCACGGAGCAACAAAGAATAGTCTGCCGGTTACTACCTGCCGGTATTTGAACGACGCGATCGCGCAGATGATATGCGGCAGCCAAGGTTGGCCATGATTGGGAGGAACTGCTCCACAAGCGATCAGAGAAGGCCCCTATCTCGCCAACGCGTAACTCTCAGTTGCCAATATCGTATATTACGATATCGTATTATCTAATGAGAACGATTCACCTTAAAATCCTGCCATTTGGAATTTGCTTATTGGCAACGGGGATCCTGGCGGACGCGGTACCCCTGCAACAACAAGCCCAATCCTTTACCATCACCCTGGAGGGCTCCGTGGCCGAGGTTACGCCGCTATTCGGACCGGTCCGGGAACGAGAATGGGCTCCGGACTGGGCGCCGCATTTCATTCATCCCGTTCAAGGCGGCCAAGAAGAAGGAGCCGTCTTCACCACGACCAGCGCAAATGGACAAGAGCGGCTTTGGCTTCTCACCACTTACAATGTCGAGCAAGGTAAAGTGGAATACGTCGTCATCACGCACGGTTTCACTGCCAATCAGATAAAGATTCAAATCACTCCCGATGGCGAGAAGCAGAGCAAAGCAACCATTACTTATCGTCATTCTGCGCTGGCGCCGGAGGGAAATGAGGAAGTCGGAAAGCTAAGTCCTGACTGGGCCGCGCATCAGCGTGTTCATTGGGAATCGGCCGTCAATTCCATTCTTAAGAAGGAACTACGCCATGACTGATGTGGAGCTGACTCGCGCGTTGGAACGTGGCGAAGTCGCAAACCATGACTTTCGCATGCGTCGCATCTGCATGTCGCGTGGGTCTATTTGACCGAATCTTCGTCAACAAACGAAGCCGCCTGCAAAATGCGTGCGACGCTGCGTCGATTCGCATCTTCCCTGGGTCACTTGGAAAAGTATCACGAGACCATTACGCTTTTTTGGGTCCATTTTCTGGCGCGAGAGCGCGCCATGGCCGCTGACAAAAGTCTCGAGCAAATAGTTAAGGCAAATCGACAATTACTCGAAAAAGGCTTCCCACTTACTTATTATTCGCGACAGTTGCTCTTCAGCGATCGCGCACGAGAGTCGTGGGTCGAGCCAGACCTGAAACAATTTCTTAAAGATGTCTTTTGAGCTTCGTTCATCCAAAAAGAAACTATGATTCACGTCGTCAAACCTAAAGAAGCCAAGCACCGAAATTCATTTGGTGTTGCCTTCGATCTCCTGGCCATTGGGCCACAGTCGATGGTCACCAAGATGCATTACCGAAAAGAGAACGTAATCCCGTTTCACTCGCATCCGAACGAGCAGACCGGCTATATTCTCTCGGGTCGCATCTGTGTGCTTACACGCGACTCACGACACGAACTGGGTCCCGACGACACCTACGCCATCCCGGCGAACATCGAGCACAGCATCGAGATCATTGAGGACGCGGAGGAGGTCCAGGTGTTCACGCCGCCACGGGAAGATTTCCGCTGATATCCATTAACGCCTAATTAAGCGCTCCAGCCAAACGCTGACCGTTTAGAAGATTCGCACATGACAACTTCAATACGCAAATTGGCAGCAAGATGCCTCTGAGCTTCGTTCATCCTGTGCACCGGGCGACGCATCGAATTGGCCTTTACCTAGATAAATTAGGTGAACCGGGCTTGACGCAAGGCGAAGCCCACATCTTGGCAATGCTAGCCCATTCCGGGCCTGCGAAAGTGGCCGAACTCCATCGTGGCCTTGCTCATAAGCGATCGACACTGACCAGCATTCTGGATCGGCTGGCGAAGAGGAACTTGATTACGCGTGAAGTCGGAAAAACGGATCGACGCACGTTTATCGTCACGCTGACCGCGAAAGGTCGCAAACTTGCACACCGTATCAGCAGCCATTTGTTGGAGCTTGAGCGGGAAGTCGCGCGAGGTGTTACCGCTGCCGAGATTAAGGGATTCAAAAAGGTGGTAGCTGCCTTAGAGCAGCAAGCCCATTATCGGGCACAGCGTTAACGGAGTTAACTGTCACTGCACCTTTTCGCGTGGCACGGACAAGTGCCTGATGCTTCGGCTCGGGCTTTCGATGAAGCGGGTGAGCTGTTTCTTAGTCAGATGAAAATTGTCAGTTATTACCTACATGTTCGACCGATTGCCAAAAGGTATCAAACGAAGGGCTCGAACCTCCGAGCGCTGGTTGGAATTTGCGAGGCTTCTGCCTGCATTTTGGCCGAGTGTCAAAAAGGTTCCAAATGGTCGGCTTCAAGGGTCCGTCCCAGGAGCAATTGCCTTGGGAGATTTTCCGTTACGGCTATGAAATAGCCATAAATGACAAAAAGGTACCGGACCCCGTAGGCTCCGGGTTTTTGTATTACATTAATTCGGCGGATCGCACTGGTTCGTTAGGCAAAGGCAGGGGTTCGCACTAAATCCGACCAGAATAATTCGCAGAGGGCGCTCGGCCGCCAACTACGATGACGAATCTTCGAGCGATACAGAAGAACTACTACCCGCCGCGTTTTGTCAGATCGGCTTGGTATCTGTTGATTAGGTCGTCCTGGTCTTTGATCTGGCGTTCGAGCGTTTTCTTTTCTTCGGGACCGGAGGCGTTGCGCAGCTCGCGACCGCGGGCATCAACCTGCTCACAATCGATAGCCGCGGACACGCCGAGAGCGGCGGCACTGAAGGTGGGCGGAAAAGCCGGCCGCCTGATCAACACGCTTTGGCGGGAAATCCTGCGTGAGGCGTTTGCAACCTGAACCAGCGGAGCCAGCGGTCGGACTTCGAAGCGCTCGTCCAAGCCTGTGAGGAGTTAGGTGTCGAACACGAAGCTCGGACGGTCACAAAGCCGTTCAGCACGTGAAGATCCGCAGGGCAGCACGACGATGATGATGGGGACCGGACAGGAGCTCCTAAAGCGTTCTCCCGACGAATAACAGAATCGTGCACAGATGGTACTATTATCGTGATAATAATGAACTTGTGGAACTGTCGATTCTCCGTCACAAGAAAAAATGATTAAAACTATTATCTTATCCATGTTTCTCGCAGCTTCCTCACTTTCGCTTGATGCACGGGCTCAGGATACACTTACCCGGGATGCACTTGCCCAGAATGACCGCCAGTATACTGACGGCCCGGTCACCGAGGTGGACTACTTACAAGTTGAGTACGGGCATTTTGCAGAGTACATCGATTGGCTAAATTCGACATGGAAGCCGACCATGGAAGCCATGAAGAAAGCTGGGCTAATCATCGATTACAAGGTCTTCCAGGCCAGTCCAAAATCACCGGATCAGCCCAATATATTTTTATATCTCACTTTTAAAAACATGGCGGCTTATGGTGGGAACATCGGCGATAAAGGCATCGAGCAAGAATATGTGGCCAGGAAGGTAATCGGTAGCACCGAGTTTCAGAACAAGAAAAGAGTGGAACGGAGTGGATACAGAAAAGTTCTGGGCATTGAATTGATTCGTGAAATTATTTTAAAATGAAATTGCAAAAATCGAGGTTTCCCTTCTCGTAAAATCGCTTTTCCTTGAAACGAAAAGCGAGGCTTTGAAATGGCTGATTTCGTTTTCCTAAGTCTGGCGCGTCTGCCACTTTCGCAATCCAGTAATTAGCGCAACGCGCTTTGGCGGTTTTCAGCAGCGTCATCGTTTGCCTCCGGCCGCCATCGGATTGTATTCACTTTTCCTCGCGAGGAATGAATCGACTTCCGATCGCGGAATAAGTAACCGGCCACAATCGGAGATCGGCTTTATGCGCCCAGCGTAGATGAGTCTGTACGCCCAGGTCGAAGATCGACCACATAACGCGGCAAATTCAGCGGGGCTAAGGGCGATTCGCTGCTCTAACGGGATGGGTTCACGCGCAGCACGCGACTGCGTTTTCGCCTGTTCGCCGATATTTGCTTGATCTTCCACCCATACTTATAAATACACCCAAAGGCGGTCAGTCAAATTTGCCAAGCATCTTGGTCACTCACGAACCTGTTGTGGAAATGTAATGATTTCCGCCTGTTTCGACGACACTGGCCCGAAGGTGACACGTTGCGCCTGTGCGATACTGTGTTCGCGTCGCAAGTGACCGTAAGTTTTCATCGCTAACGCTCCTCCGTCCTTGTGTCCTAACCAGCGCGAAATGGTTGGGATGTCCACACCGCTTTCAATGCACTGCGTTGCGAACAAATGCCGCAAGTCATGATGCGTTATTCGGGCTGTTCCTACATTGTTACATGCGCGATCCAGCGACTTCTGGCATTCACGAACCAGGAACACTTTCGCGCCCAATGGCTCATCAGCACGCTCGCTGCGCATTCGTTTGAACAACGCGCGCGCATTGGGAATCAATGGAACACGGCGCAGTTCCCAATTCTTCGTGCCGGTTTCCGCGTCGCCGCGCACAACGATTTCGCCAGCTTCAAAATCGACATCGCGCCATTCGAGCGCGTTCGCCTCGCCCTTGCGCATTCCGGTAACGGCCAAGCCTAGCGCGAAGTCGGCACAGTTGCGCGAATGGCGGCTTTGACCCGCGTGCATCTCCGCCAGCAGTGCGTTGAATTTATCGGTGCTCGGCAGCCCGATCTCTTTCGCGCGAATGGCAGCACGTTTCAGAGCCGCTGCGGGATTGCTGTAAATCACACCAGCTTCGATTGCGACATTTAGAATGTGCCGAAGGAGCGAGACCGTGTTGTTGTAATTCGTAGGCGATGCGGCTTTGGAAAAAGTGCTCGCCCATCTCTTGCAGTCGGCAGGCGTAATCTTGCGGATTTCTGTTTCGTTTAGTCCCGACCAACTCTTCGCGAGTGCCGCTAAGCGTTGCCGCCAGTAATGGCGCGTGCGCGGTTTGATACTCGGATTGTCGTCGAGGTTCTGCAGATGGATCGCAGCTGCGTCGCCGAATGTCATTTTCGCCGAGACTTCGCCGTTTCCGTTGCGCACGCGCTGGCGATGTTCCTTGAGAAATTCGGCGAGTTTCGCTTGGGCTACGCTGAAATGTGATGTCTTGAGCGACTGCCAAACTTCTTTGCCGCTCGCAAAAGCATTCGCCATAAATCCGGGCGCTACTATGCCAGAGTAATCTAATGCTCTACCCGGCGACGTAAGCGACTCCCTCGATACAGTGCGAACAACTGCGACACAAACCGACGAAAATAGACGGTCACATTGTCAACACGCCGTCAACGGCTTCGCGCGTATGAGGCTACGGAAATGACGGAAATGCGTTAGGACTCATCCCGATGGGGCTTCAATGACAACACCTGACTTACTCTATCTGGCGCTTATAGCGATAGGACTCTTTCTTGACTACTTCGTGTTGTGGCCCACGTTCCTTCGGCGGTCGCAAGCTGATCCAGGTCGGGCGCGGTTGTGGCTTTGGTCGGGCTGGATGATCATGTTGTGGATTCTGGTTGCTGCCGGGGTTGCGCTGTGGTTGTTCGAGGCACGAGCTTGGGAGTCACTCAGACTCATGGCCCCTCACGGGTGGCGGCTGTGGGGCGCAATCGGTCTGGTGTTGATGCTCGTAATCACCTACGCCCGAACCGTCGTTAGGATCGCGCGAAGCAAGCGCCCAAAGCGGATCAAAATGGGGAAACCACATGTCGAAAAACTTGCGCCACATACGCGATCCGAACTAGGTTGGTGGGTGGCGGTATCGCTGTCGGCTGGAGTTTGTGAGGAGTTTATTTTTCGCGGATACCTCATCTGGGTATTTCAGCCAGTGTTTGGGTTGTGGGGCGCGGCTGCATTTTCGCTCGTTGTATTTGCCGCAGCACATGCATACCAAGGTGTAAAAGGCGTTCTGGCTACTGGTGTCGTTGGCGGTTTATTTACATTGGTAGTGCTGATTTCCGGCTCGCTCTTGCCGGCTATCGCATTGCATGCACTCACTGACATTGGAACAGGGCTGGTAGCGTGGCTTGCGTTGCGCAAAGTGCAGGGCGCGGGCGACATGATTACTGGACTTAGCGAATCAGCCTAGCAACCAACCAACACAGCGATGAGGCCTAACAATTCATTTTAAGTCGACGCCGCTACGCGGCGCGACTTAACTCAGACGTTAGGCGATCCTCAATACTGCCATGATCACAGATAGCTCCGCGACAACGTTCGGCTGGCCTTGGCTTGGTGCGACTTTGGCTCTCGCGTTGCACGTCATCGATGAAGCGACGCACGACTTCCTCTCTTGGTATAATCCACAGGCCCTGCGCGTTCGGCGATTTCTCGGCGGCTTCGCATTCCCGCCGACATTCACCTTTTGGCCGTGGCTGATCGCCCTGAGCTCTGCCGTCTTCGTCTTGGCGGTACTCACACCACAGGCGTACGCAGGCAATTCATGGTTGCGCGTCCTCGCGATTGTCATGGGAGTCGAGCACGTTGGCAACGGTTTGCTGCATCTCGGAGCCGGGCTCGTGTTGCGACGTGCCGTACCGGGGATTTTGTCTGCTCCTGTCCTGCTGGCGACGGGCGTTTGGCTATTGCACGCCACACTCAGGCCGTGACGAGACGGCGCCTAACCAATCGATGAAGCCAACGGCCCCTTGGCGAAATAACTTCAGTCTGTTTGCCACCACACCCTGCCGTGGCTTATCTCTTTCTCGTTCGGCCGCTCTAAATCGTCCTCGCGAACCATGCAACCGTCTTTATCGTCGCGCCTCCGCTTGCTTTCTCTTGTTGAGTTTCTCCTGGGCGGTTTCATCGTTATCGGGCACAACGTCCTTCATATCCTGCCGAATGAAGTGCCGATTCTATTCGTTTTCGGCTGGATTTCTCTGCGCCTGCGCGACGGCGGCTGGAAAGCCGCTGGATTGACTCGCCCGAACTCTTGGTGGAAAGCAGTGGCCTTAGCAGTGGGCGCTGCCGCGGTCTTGCAACTGGGTAGTGAACTTGTGGTGGGTCCACTCGGCCACTTGATCTGGCCGGCACCCCAACACATATCCCATATTATCGGCTCTGCCGCGCTCGGCTGGAAGCAAGCGCTTACCACTTTGCTCATAATCTGGACGTTCGCCTCGTTCGGCGAAGAGCTATCATACCGTGGCTACCTGCTTACCCGTGCAGCAGACATCTTCGGACGCTCAGCCGCCGCTTACATCGTAGCCATGACCCTGGTGGCTCTGCTGTTCGGCTTCGGTCATTATTATAAAGGTCCAGCTGGCGTGCTCGATAGCACCTACTCTGGCCTTGTGCTTGGCTGCGCATACCTGCTCTCTGGTCGAAATCTTTGGGCACCCATACTGGCGCACGGAATCAGCGACACCTTTGCCTTACTCGTTGTGTTTATGGGTTGGGCGAACTAGGGGTGCCATTTGCTGCGCCTAAGGCCTAACCAATCGCTGCAGCCAACGGCTCCGCTGCGTTATGCGATGGCAACAATACGGCAACACAAGAACTCTTACAATGGTAGAACAATGGCTTAGTAAGCCAAAGTTGGCAAATTTTTCGAGTCGTTTCAGAATCATTCCGCTTTAACTCGCAGTTACGACGCTGCACAACAACAGGGCGTCACTTTCTCGGCGCCGATCACTACGCCAAAAAGAGTTAGGTACGGCGATCGACCTCGATCGATCCGAGCCGAACTGGCATTTATGGCGGTTCGGTGAACCGCCACTACCAATTATTCACTGGGCGCTTGCGGTTCAGTCGTGATTGGGGGTGGCGAATACGGACGGCTGCGGAGAGTCGGTGAGCTGCCGCCGATGTTGCCGTTGCGGCGGTCATACTGGTAAGCGCGCAACGCATGTTGCGTCCGCGATCCCATGATCCCGTCGATCGGGCCGTGATAATAACCGGCGTCCGCGAGTTTGCGCTGCAGTTCGGTCACGCTCGAACTGTTGCCGTAACCGTTGTTGTAACCGTAACCGGAGTTGCCGTAGTAACCGTTACCGTAGTAACCGCTCCCGTAATAGCCGCCGCCGTATCCGTACGGGTAGCCGTAGGGATAATAGCTGTAGGACCACGGCCAGCCCCACCAACCCCAGAACGGGAAGCCGAAGCTGCTGACGAAAAAGACATCGTGATCGTGGTCATGATGATGCCAGTTCCAGTTGTTCCAATGCGCGCCATTCCAATGCTGGCCGTTCCAATTGTTCCAATGCGCACCGTTCCAATGTTGAGCATTCCAATGCCGGCCGTTCCACGCCATCATTCGGTTGCCGCCGACGAACGACCGCGCCATGCCGCCACCGCGCGCTGCCATTCCGGCGAAATGATTACCGCCGCCGCGTTGCGGCCCAGCCATGACGGAGGTAGCGATTAACGTCACGGCAATAAAACAACTCAGGAGAAGCAGGGGTTTGATATTCATAGTGTCTCGGGGTTCCAAAGGTTACACACCGCAAACCTGTCTAGGTTGCGGACGATAACATCTCGCGGCATCTCACGACAACATCTCGTGCGACGAAAAGCCGTTGAAACGGCTGATGTCGATCTTACGATCGCCGTCGTCACCGGGTTGAAGCCCGGTGTTGGGATACGTCGCGCAGCATTAACGACACAAACCGGCTGCACGCCCGACGCGATCGCTACAGACTGTGCGAATCTGAATGCTTGAAACGCACGAGCACGCGGGCGATTTCCGCGAGTTCTAAACCCGGCTTGGGTTTTGCCAGAAATTTAGCTTCTGCGAAGTCAGATTTCTAACTATCCATGGAAGCGGTGATCCCGCTCGGCCTGAAAATCGGCTTCACACTTTTTGTCTGCGCTCTGGTGCCGATCTATTGGCGGCAGTACGGGCCGGCCAATTTCCTTTGGTTCTCAGATATCGCTCTGCTGGCACTCGTGCCTGCCCTTTGGCTGGAGAATGCGCTGATCGTCAGCATGATGGCCGTTGCTGTTGTTTTCTTTGAAGCAATCTGGAATGTCGATTTTTTCGCCCGCCTGTTAACCGGCAAATCGTCAATGGGCTTGAGCGCGTATATGTTCGATCCGAAAATCCCGTGGTTCACCCGCACTCTGTCATGTTTTCATATTGTCTTGCCGTTGCTCCTTCTCTGGATCGTGCATCGGCTGGGCTATGATCGGCGGGCTTTCTTCTGGCAGACAGTTGTCACGTTGGTGGTCTTGCCGCTCTCGTATCTGGTGAGCAACGCGCAGGAGAATGTGAACTGGGTCTATGGTTTCGGCCAAAAACTGCAGACGATTCTGCCCGCACCGCTGTTCGTGATTCTTTTAATGCTGCTGTTTCCGCTCGCTGTTTATCTGCCGACGCATCTTTTTTTCGCCAGAATCTTTCGAGCGGCAGGCTCATAAAAGGCGATAAAGGCGGATGCTAGGAAGCAATTCGGAACCTCAACTTTTCATCCGCACGCACAACGAAACGCTTTCCGTCGTCGCGATGTGCGTCTGCAATCCAGATCGTTCTTTCTGGCAAGCATTTTGTGCCGACGATCTCAGCAAAGCCGGTTGGAGTTAGGGCTACGTCTCAGCGATTGATTCCAACGGGCGAACGCACAGCCGAAGCCTTGAATCCCATGAGCCAGACCTAACCAACGATGAAGCCAACGGCAGGCCGCTACGCGGCAAGGATAAACTAGAAATTACGAAGGTGAAATTAGAATCGAGTGGACGTAGATCGCTGGCTATTGGTCGAGGCGAAAGGATATCAGCCGCTCCGAAAGAAGTTTGGCATCTGGCGAGGAGGACTGGACGAAAAGATTGTGCTAAGACGTTAAAGACACAGCAATAAAAAGAAACCTATATGAAAGGCGTTGAAGCAAAAAAGTTGTCACCAAAACAGCGTGAAGAACTACTCAAAGCGTTGAAGGCCCGTTTTGAGAAAAACATGAACCGCCATAAGGGTCTTGAATGGGCCAAAGTCCAAGCAAGGCTGGACGCTAAGGCCGAGAAGCTGTGGTCACTCAATGAAATGGAGAGAACGGGCGGCGAACCGGATGTTGTGGGTCACGATAAAAAGACGGGTGAATACATCTTTTTTGATTGTTCGGCGCAAAGTCCCGCAGGCCGCGCAAGTTTTTGCTACGACCGCGAAGCGCTGGATTCCAGGAAAGAACATAAACCGAAAAATAACGTCATGGATATGGCAGCGGCCATGGGCATTGAGCTTTTGACGGAAGAACAATATCTGGAGCTGCAGAAGCTTGGAGATTTCGATACGAAATCGTCGAGCTGGGTGAAAACACCTGCTGCTATTAGAAAACTCGGCGGGGCGCTCTATTGTGATCGCCGCTACGGCCGCGTCTTTGTGGGTCACAACGGCGCGCAGTCTTACTATAGCGGCAGGGGGTTCCGTGGCTCGCTAAGGGTTTAAAATTTGTCACGAGAGTTGACCCGGGCGAGCCAGAAGAAGAAGAGCATGATCGCGCCGCTCCAGAGAGATATCGTCATCGGAACTCGACAGGAATGTTCAAATGAACGTTTAAGCTCGTTTGGACGGAAAGTCAACGAATTGACGCTGCTGGCGGTATCTCGAACAATATGACTAGCGTTAGTTGTTGCCAGCGCCGCGGCTAGGGAATTGCTGACAGCAACTAACGGGCATCCGTTATTGGCGTTGTTGGCGGCAATCCTGTCAATAACGCTGCGGCTAACCCTCTGGACCAAGCTGAGCGTGTCGCGCGATATGGATTTCGTCACGCTTGCCGGATCGCTTGATGCTCGCGAGCTGGGGACTTACCTTCATGAAAACGATTGCATGAAGCTCAAGTTTTATGGCACGCGGGGATCCATCCCCATCTGCGACGCCGGTTTTCAGCAATTCGGCGGTAACACCACCTGCCTGCAAATCACGTTCACCGACACGAACCGGATCGCCATCATTGACGCGGGCACCGGACTGCGAAATCTGGGCAGAGACCTTCGCGCCATCGGCCACAAACAGGAACAAATCTTTATCGGGTTCACGCACTTTCACTGGGACCACATCCAAGGCTTTCCGTTCTTTGCCCCGGCTTATGATCCCGGGCAGAAAATCACGCTACTGACACTCGGCCGGGACCAGACAGTTAGGAATTTGCGGGAGATTTTCGAAGTCCAAATGCAGGCTCAATATTTCCCAGTGCAATTGGATCACATGGGCGCCAATTTCGAGTTCCTGCAAGTCACTGATGCCAGCAAACACTTCACTGGCATCAATAATGTGGAAACCGTAGTCACCGCTCAAAGGCACAACCATCCCGGCGGAGCGTATAGTTTCCGGGTCGAGCGAAAAGGGCAAGTGCTCGTCATTTGCACGGATGTCGAGCATGGAGAGCAGATCGATCCGCGGCTGGTGGAGTTGGCGCGCGGCGCGGACTTGTTGGTTCATGACGCGCAATACACGGCCGAGGAACTGCAGAAACGGCGCGGATGGGGACATAGCAGCTTCGATCAAGCCATGGACCTTGCGGAAATGGCCGGCGTGAAGCACCTGGCCCTCACCCATCACGACCCCGACCACGACGACGAGTTTCTTGACCGCATCGAAAAATTATGTCGAGAAAGGTTCCCCAATACGGTGCTGGCCCGCGAAGGACTGGAAATCCCGATCTAGGACGCAACCTGAGGGCAGCATTTCGCTGCACTGCGACTCCGTCTCTTTTTCACCCTGCGTTTGCAAGCAAAAGACCGTAACGGCTGGAAAGTTCTTGAGGCACGCGGCGTCGAGCCTGTGTTCCCAGAAAAGCGTCACGCGATGAATTATGGACTCGCGGTGTTTTCTTCGTTCGTAGTAGTCTGCCCAAATCTGCGAAGTTTGCTGATAAACTCAGCGTGTAAGGGTGTATAATTGCTTGGCCGGATTGCGATATGCTCGCTGATTCTGAATCACATCTTCACTTGGAGATCGGCCACGTCTTGTTCATCGACATCGTTGGCTACTCAAAGTTGCTTATCGATGAGCAGCGGGAGCGGATTCAAGAGCTGAGAGAGATTGTGCGCGGAACCGTCCAGTTTCGTATCGCCGAAGCCGAAGGCAAGCTTATGCGCTTGCCTACAGGCGATGGCGGCGCACTCGTTTTTCGCACCAGTCCGGAAGCCCCGGTTTTGTGCGCTTTGGAAATTAGCAGGGCGCTAAAAACTCATCCCGAGTTGCGGGTGCGAATGGGGATTCACAGCGGCCCGGTCAACGAAGTTGCTGATCTCAATGAACAGGTAAACATGGCCGGGGCTGGGATTAACATCGCGCAGCGGGTGATGGATTGCGGTGACGCCGGGCACATTCTCCTCTCAAAACATGCAGCGGAAGACTTGGGCGAGTATCGGCAATGGCAACTCCAGTTGCATGACTTAGGCGCATGCGACGTCAAACACGGCGCCCGTCTTCATGTCGTCAATCTCTACACTGGCGAAGTGGGTAATCCGCGAGTCCCGACGAAATTCCGGCAGGCAGTCGAGAAGCGGCGACTGGCATTGATTGTGATGCTCACACTCTTGGCAGCAGCAGCGGGTGCTGGATATTATTTTTTCTCGCAGAGATTGGCTTTTAAGACGCCAGACAAAAGCATTGCGGTATTACCGTTTGAAAGCCTGAGCCACGATCCGGACAACGCCTATTTTGCCGAAGGGATGCAGGACGAAATTCTGGCCCGGCTGTCCAAGATCGCGGACCTGAAAGTGATCTCACGCACTTCCACCCAGAAATACAAAAGCGCACCAGACAATCTGCGCGAGATCGCGAAACAACTCGGGGTTGGAAATGTTCTGGAGGGCAGCGTGCAAAAGAGCGGTGACGCTGTGCGGGTCAACGTGCAATTGATCAACGCGCTGAACGACGCCCATCTCTGGGGGGACGTTTACGATCGGAAGCTGACCGATATTTTTGCGGTCGAAAGCGACATTGCCAAGACGATCGCTGGCACGCTGCAGGCGAAGCTGACCGGCGCGGAGAAGCAGCTGATATCGTCGCAGCCGACAAGCGACACCACGGCCTACGAGCTTTATCTCAAAGGCCGATTGCTCTGGAGCAAACGTGGCGGCGAAAATCTCCGGCAGGCGATCGCATTTTATGAGGAGGCGATTGCGCGTGATCCGAAATATGCGCTGGCTTACAGCGGACTGGCGGAGGCTTACGTTATCCTGCCAGTCTACACTGCGGTGGCGTCACGGGAGGCCTTCTCGAAAGCGAAGGCTGCCGCATTAAAAGCGTTGCAGCTTGATGACAAACTGGCGGAGGCGCACACCGCGCTCGCAGATGTGTTGTTCGACGACCTCGATATGGCTGGTTCGATATCGGAATTTCAACGGGCGATCGCGCTAAACCCCAACTACGCGACCGCGCACCAGTGGTATGCATGCGACCCGCTCCGTGCCCTTGGCCGGTTCGACGAAGCAATCGCAGAGGGCAAACGCGCCATCGAACTTGATCCACTCTCGCCCATTATCAACTCAGACTTGGGGCGGACATTGACCATTGCGCGTCGCTACGATGAGGCGATCGCGCAGTTGCGCAAGACGCTGGAGGTTGACCCGACGTTGTGGGTCACGCTCTACAACCTGGGCGAGGCGTTTCAGCTAAAGAACGACCTGGCGACCGCGATTGCTGAATACACAAAGGCGCAACAGTTGACGGACCCGCGTGGTTTTGTGCCGCTCGCAGCTGCCAGAGCGCAGTCAGGCGACAAAGAGGCAGCGGTGCAAATGCTGGCGGAACTAGAAGAACCCGCCCGGCACGGCAACGTGCGCGCCTACTGGCGCGCTCTGCTCTACCTCAGCCTCGAAAATCGCGACGAAGCACTTCGATGGTTAGAGCAGGGCATTGCTGATCATGAGGGTCTAGAAATCGCCTACGTTAAAGTTGATCCGCTGCTCGACCCGCTCCGTGGCGACCCGCGTTTTGAAGCGCTGGTGCAAAAGCTAGTTGATCCCAAACAGAAATAACGAACCAAGACCAATTCTGTGGCTCTCCGTGGAAACCCGAGGTTTTGCGACTGTGATCAGGGTGTATCAGGGGCTGAGACCTGCTTCCGAGCAGGCTCCTTAAGAATTAGGAAGTAAGAGGCAGAGGGCAGACTAGATGTGTCATAGCTGAGTCTGACTAGAATTTCCCTTTTACCGACTACAATGAAGAAGCAAAATCGTGAACAACGCTCCTACTAAAGCCAACCGCTGACCGGCGCGATAACACGTTTTCCACGATGAAACGCTTCTTCGATTTTGCCGGCTTGCGCACAAACTCTACCAAAAAGCCGCAGGATTCGTGGAAACCGTGCGGCTTTGGTCAGTGAGACCCCGGGCGCGTAGGCTCAGTCTAAAACGACAACGTGATCAATTAGACGCTGGTTACCCGTGTTTGCGAAGTAGATACGCACACGAGTGCCGGGCTTGACCGCGGTTTTGACTACTGCTCCCGCCTTGTCCACAACGTGACCCTGCCCGTTGAGAACATAAGTGCCCGGCTTATTCGAGCTGTCCTCGCGAACAACGAGAGTTTTGACCGGCTGATAACTTGTCGCCGCGCCCTCCTCGATCGCTGTGATGGTCTCACCAGTTACCGTTACTGCTTCTGTGGTAGTTGCGGTGTGTCTTTTAGACGTCGAACGCGTCTGCGCGAACGCCAGCGGCGCAATCAGTGCGCAGCAGGCGAGAGTGACAATTGTTTTTTTCATGGTGCCTCCCTTTTTGATGTTTGTTGATGTTAATTATTAATTCGTTAGACATTGGCCCGGGTGTCACTCTTAGCCTATTACTGTTTTTGGAATGGACTCTTAGGTTAAAGCGAATACGCTGCCGAGTGGAATTCTTGAACTACCATCATCTACGTTACTTCTGGGTGGTCGCGAAAGAGGGCGGCCTGCGGAAGGCGGCGGAAAAACTGCACGTCTCCCAGCCCACCATCAGCGCGCAGATTGCGGCACTGGAAGGCACGCTAGATGAAAAACTCTTCCAACGGGGTGGACGCGCATTGGCGCTGACCGAGACCGGCTATCGCGTGTTGGGCTACGCGGAGGAGATTTTTTCGCTGGGACAGGAACTCCTCGACGCCGCCCGGCAACGACCCGGCGCACGTCCGTTGCGGGTCCACATCGGCATCACCGACTCGATGCCCAAGCTTGTGAGCTACGAAATCATTAAACCCATCTTCAAACTTGAGCAGCCCATCCAAGCCGCCTGCCGCGAAGGAAACGTGGCCGACCTGCTCGGAAAACTGGCCGCCTACCGGCTGGACATCGTGCTGGCGGACGAACCCGCACCCAGTTCACTCCCCGTTAAAGTCTTCAACCACCTCCTGGGCGAATGTGGCGTGACGTTTTGCGCCGAGCGCAAACTGGCCGCCACCCTCAAGCGCAAATTTCCACAATCACTGAACGATGCGCCGGTTCTGCTGCCGGCAAACAACACCGCCCTGCGCCGAGCGCTGGAAAAATGGTTTCAAGCCCGGAAAATTCGCCCTCGCGTGGTGGCGGAGTTCGATGACGCGGCCCTGATGACAGCGGTGGCGGTGCACGGCCTAGGCTTCTTCGCCGTGCCAACCTTGGTGGTTAAAGAAGCTGTCACGCGCTATGGCTTCCAAAGCATCGGACGCCCCGAGGATTGCGGCCAGCAATTCTATGCCATCAGCGCCGAACGCAAGCTCATGCACCCGGCCGTGTTGGTCATCACGTCGCAAGCGCGGGCGGCATTGTCAAACTGAAAGGGCAGCGATCGCGCTCCCCGGATGTGCATTGCGGCGAATTCTTTTCTTGACCGAACGTCGATCAATTCAATCGGCTCGTGATTGACGACGAGCGTTCCCAACGTCGAACAGTCCATTCTCTGCATATGGATTGATCGGAAGCATGTGCTGATTCAGCACGTTGGACCTTGGTCCCATAGGCTCCCCGGACTCGTTTTTGGTAGGGAACGCCATCAGGGTCGATAGCGTCGAGTCGCGATCTTTGGGTAAGTTAGGTTCTTTCCTGTAGTCGCATTTTAACTATGAAAAGTATTGGCGGCCCTATTGCAGATTCGCGCAGAATCACGCAGTTTTAGTGTCCGAAATTGTCCGAACCTTCTTGCGTACGTAAGTTGGGACGGAGCTAACGAACCTTGGTTGAC
>Ga0209180_10000499_pt1 | contig 18265 bp, 18 predicted proteins | sample CZO8metaG_3_FD_188355 | JGI IMG/M metagenome (GOLD analysis project Ga0209180, IMG submission 188355) | Vadose zone soil microbial communities from the Eel River Critical Zone Observatory, Northern California, USA - CZOApr15con2H2.8 metaG... | ecosystem: Environmental > Terrestrial > Soil >...
ACGTGACATCTCTCACCCCTTCCCCGGCGCGCCCGCCTGGAAAGGCACCGGCGTGACCGGCAGGCCGTCGCGGACCTTCTGGATTCCTTCGGCCACCACCTTGTCGCCCGCCGCCACCCCGTCCTCGATCACCCACAGCGTCCCGACGCGCGCTCCCACCTTGACCGGGCGGATGGCCACCTTGTTGTCGTTTCCGACCACGGCAACCTGGAAGCTGCCCTGGAGCTCGCTGACGGCGCGCTGCGGGACCACCAGGGCGCCTTGCTTCACCGCGATCGTCGCGCGCACCCGCCCGAACTGGCCCGGGCGCAGGATGTTGCCCGGGTTGGGGAAGGCCGCCGCAACCCGGATGGTGCCCGTGGCCGGATCGACCTCGCGATCGCTGAGCACGAACTTGCCCGGATGAGGATAGACGGCCCCGCCGGAGAGGACCAGATCGAGCGGCGTGTCGCCGTTGGGGAACGGGCGCGCCGCGACCTCGCCGCCCAGGCCGCCGACGAACTGCAGATACTCGCGCTCGCTGATGGCGACGTACGCCTTGATCGGATCGACGCGCGAGACCGAGGTGAGCAGCGTGGAAGGCCCGACCAGATCGCCCAGCTGTCCCTGGGCGATGCCGGCGATCCCGTCGGTGAGCGAGCGGACCTTGGTGAACCCGAGATTGAGCTGGGCGGTCTTCACCGCCGCCCTGGCCGCCTCGACGGTCGCCGCGGCGGCGAGCTTGACCTGCGTGTCGGTGTCGAGCTGGCTGCGGGGGATGGCGCGCGCTTGCGCCAGCGGGATGTCGCGATCGACGTCGCGGGCGGCGCGTCCGAGCTGCGCTTCGGCCTGCGCCAGCTGCGCCCGCGCCTGGTCGAGGGCTGCCTGGAACGGCCGCGGATCGATCTCGAAAAGGACCTCGTCCTTCTGCACGTAGGAGCCCTCGACGTAGTCCTGCTTCACCAGGTAGCCGGTGACCTGGGGCCGGATCCTCGCGTTCACGTAGCCGTCCAGCGTGGTCACCCACTCGGTGCGGATGGGAACGTCCTGCTTCACCACGTCGATCACCGCCACGGTGGCGGGGGGCGGGGGAGGGGCGGCCTTTCCCGCGCTGCACGCCCAACCGAATGCGCCGAGGAGCGACACTGCCAGAACGCGCGGGGCGCTGCGGGGCAGGAGCGGGGTCAGGGTCTGCATGGGACTCGGGTCCTTGCGCTGGCGATCTTTGATCATGGTTCGATTCCCCCGCTTGCCCTTGGTTTCGTCAGGGCCTTTCATCCGCGACAGCTCGTCGCGTCTCAGGACACCCTCTCCAGGACGGTGGCGATCCCTTGTCCGCCCGCGGTGCACATCGTGATCAGGGCGGTCTCCTTGTCGCTCCGCTCCAGCTCGTCCAGGGCCGTGCCGAGGAGGATCGCGCCGGTCGCGCCGAGGGGATGGCCCAGGGCGATCGCGCCGCCGTTGACGTTGACCCGCTCGGGGTCGAGATCGAGCTTGCGCATCGTCTGCAGCACCACCGAGGCGAATGCCTCGTTGATCTCCCAGACGTCGATGTCACGCAGCGTCATCCCGGCGAGGCGCAGCGCCTTCTCGCTCGCGGGCGCCGGGGCAGTGAGCATGATGACGGGCTCGCTGCCCACCGTGGCCATGGCCCGGATGCGCGCCCTTGGCGAGGCGCCAGTCTCCCGGACGTACCGCTCGGAGGCGATGAGCACCGCGCCGGCGCCGTCCGCGATTCCGCTCGAGTTGCCGGCGGTGTGGACGTGGCGGATCTGCCCTGCCGCCGGGTACGCCGCGACCGCGATCTGATCGAGCGTCTCCCCGTTCGGCCCCACCGCCTTCCCACCCAGCGCGACGAACGCGGGTGCGAGCTTGGCCAGTCCCTCGCGCGTGCTGTCCGGCCGGAGACACTCGTCGCGCTCGAGGAGGAGCTTGCCGGTCGCGGGATCGGCGATGGGGACCAGCGAGCCGGTGAAGCGCCGGTCCTCGACGGCGAAAGCGGCGCGCCGCTGGGAGCGCAACGCCACTTCGTCCGCTTCCTCGCGGGAGAAACCTTCCAGCGTGGCGATGAGATCCGCGCTGATCCCCTGGGGGACCTGCAAGAACCGCTCGCGAAGGCGCACGTTGCCGCCGTCCTCTCCGGCGCCGTCGGAGCCCATCGGCACGCGCGACATGCTCTCCACTCCGCCCGCCACCACCAGGTCCAGAGCGCCCGACGCCGCTCCCATCGCGGCGAAGTGGACCGCTTGCAGGCCAGATCCGCAGAAGCGGTTGAGAGTGGCCGCGCTCACCTCGATGGGCCAGCCGGCGCCGAGCACGGCGTTGCGGGCCAGGTTCGCCCCCTGTTCGTCCACTTGCGAGACGCACCCCGCGATCACGTCGTCCACCCGTGCCGGGTCGAATCCATTCCGGCCGGCGAGCGCGACCAGGAGCTGCGCGAAGAGTTCCTGCGGATGGATCCCGGAGAGCGCACCCTTGCCCGGCTTCCCGCGTCCGCGAGGAGTGCGCACCGCATCGACGACGTAGCTGTAACTCATGATCGTTCTCCCTTGCCGCCCCCAGCCACCGCGACGCCCAGCGCCCGGCAGGCGCGCAGGACCTCGTCGGACAGCTCCGTTCCCTTCACCGCTCGCGAAAGGCTGAGGCCGCCGTACATCAGCGCGATGAGACCGATGGCGAGCATGCGCCGGGGGACGATGCCGCCCGCCGGAAGACGCTGCGAAAGCCCCTCGACCAGCGCTTGCACCTGCTCGGCGAGCACGGGGCGGTGTTGCGGCGCGGTGGTGCCGACCTCGCCGACCACCGCCGGAAACGGGCACTCGGGCCCCTTTCCGTCGCGGTGCTCGGCGCAGAGGTAGCGCTTGAGGACGACGTCGGCCCGGTCAGCCTCGGCCTTCGCGTCCAGCCGCGCGAAGAGGCGCTCCCGCAGCGTGGCGCCGGTGCGTCGGAGGGTCTCGTCCACCAGCGCGTCCTTGGAGGCGAAGTGCGCGTAGAAGCCGCCCACCGTGAGCGCGGCCCCCTTCATCACCTCGGCAACGCCCGCGGCGGAGATGCCCTTCTCGCGGACCAGCCGCGCGGCGGACTCGAGGATCGACTGATGCGAGCGTTCCTTCTTCTCTGCCTTGGCATTCATCGGCGTGCCCTCGACTGCCATCATATTACGGACGTACGATGACGGTGTCGACGCCGGGATTCGCGGGGGAGGGAGGGGTGTCAATCGGTGCCACTGTCATCGATGGCGGCTGGTCACCACGCCCCCGTTTTCGAACCAGCAGCTGGTGGAAGCGCTGGAAGCGTGGGTCACGGCGGGGATGCCGTGCTTGAAGGATGGATGAGGCGCCGCAGGCAGCGCTCCACCTGCTCCGTCCGCCCTATCCCGAAAAGGTCTCCGCTTCGATCGCCCGCATGTCAGTGTTTGACATTCGCCTTTGCACCCCGTTCGACAGAAAGGAGCAAATCGGCGGATGGGAATCTCGCCTTCATGGAATCGACCAGGCCCTCCGGATTTTTGGCTCGTTTGAGTTCTTCCTCAAACACGAAAAGGTACTTCTCCGTGAAATCCACAGCGGTACTCGCGTCCAGAGGTGCTCCAACCTTGCTATGTCCAGGGATCACGACTGAAGGCTCTAGTGCTCTGATTCTCTTGAGCGTGTTCAACCATTCTCCTCTGGCGCCACTGTCTGTTTCCGCGGTGTAGACGTGCATATTGTTGAACACCACGTCGCCGGCAATGAGAAGTCTCTGTTCCGGGATCCAGAGCATCGTGTTTTCGTCGGTGTCACCTCGGACGCTCTTGATGATCTGTATTCTCGAGCCTTCAAATTCAATGAAGTCCGCGTCGAATTTGTCGATGGCGACCGCGTGAGAGGTTGCACCTGGGCCCAGGATCTTTTTCCACTTCTCTATCTTCTCCGGATAGACCTTCCTGATTCGCTCCACCACCGCAGAATTCGCGATGATTCTCACTCCCGGATACGCCTGCTTGAAGACCTCGAGGCCAAGGAAATGATCGGCATGTTCATGGGTGATGTAGATGACGGACAGCGGCTTCTTGGTGTGCCTGATTTCCTGCAATACCTTTTCAGCGCTGGTTTTCGTCAACTGCGCGTCCACCAGCATCACTTCGTGCGCTCCCTCGATGATGGTCGAGTTGACCCAGAACTGGTCGTCCGAGGAGGTAAATACCTTGGTCGAGAATGCCTGGTTTTTTGCGAATGATGGCAGGGCCGCGATCAACGTGAGCCCAAACAAGAGCATTCCTCCTGTCATCGATCTCTCCCTGGTTGATTGAGTATCCAGTTGGTGATGTTCGTGACTGAGTCCCGATAGAACGTCTCGTATAAGGACTGCGATCCGAAACCGATGTGAGGAGTCGCCAGTACGTTTGGAAGCCGGCGAAACGGATGAGTGAGGGGCAGCGGCTCGTGCTCGAAGACATCGACTGCAAACCCAGCGATCTTCCTGCCTTCAAGCGCCTTGATCAGAGCTGCCTCTTCAATCAGCGGGCCGCGAGAGGTATTGATCAGATAGGACGAAGGCTTCATCACTGCGAGCTCGGACTCCCCCACGATTCCGCGAGTCTTCGGGCTGAGCACCAAATGGACGGTCAAGAAGTCAGCCTCTCGAAACAGATCGGCTTTCGACACCAGCTGCGCGCCTGAGGACTCGGCCCTTTCTCTCGTCAGATTCGGACTCCAGGCTATGACGCGCATCCCGAAGGCCTTTCCGATTGTTGCGACTGGTCCCCCGACATTGCCGAGCCCCAGCACCGCGAGGGTTTTTCCTTTCAGATCACTCCCTACGCCGGTTTGCCAGCCGCCGCTGCGCAACGAAGTGTTCTCGGTCGTGAGATTTCGGGCGACCGCCAGAATCATGGCCCAGGTGAACTCGATCGTCGGCGTCGAAAAATAGCCAGTATGAAGAACATCGATGTGACGCCGCCTGGCGGCCTCGAGATCGATCGCGGCATTTCTGGCGCCCGTCGATGCGATGAGCTTCAAGTTCGGCAGCCGCTCGATGAGAGCCGCCGTCATTGGCGTTCTCTCCCGCATGATGCAAAGGATCTCGAACGGAAGAAGCCGTTGCCCCAGCTTCTCGAGATCGGAGACATGATCCGTGAAGACCTTGATTTCGGGGTGTCCCGGAATGGATGACCAATCCCCTGACTTCATCGCTATTCCCTGATAGTCATCCAGAATCGCTATCCTCATACCTGACCTCTGCCGCCATCGGCGAACAGCTCGATACCGGTGACGAAACTCGAATCATCGGATGCCAGGAACAGCGCGGCTCTTGCAATTTCGTCAGGCTCTCCCATGCGACCCATCGGAACAGTGGACACGATCCGCGCGATCGCATCCGGGGATTGCCGGCCTGACAGGGGCGTCTTGATGGGGCCAGGACTCAAGACGTTTGTACGGACACGGCGCTCCTTCAGGTCGGTCGTCCAGGTACGCGCAAACGAGCGCAGGGCAGCCTTGGTCGCGCCGTAGACGCCGAAACTCGAAGTACCCTTCACGCTCGCGACCGAACCGATCAGAATGACGGAACCGCCCTCAACCAAGAGCGCCAGGGCCTTTTGCACGGTGAAAAAGGTTCCCTTGACGTTGATGTCGAAGAGCTTGTCGAAATGCTCCTCGGTTGCCTTGCCGAAGGCGGCGAACTCGCCGACGCCCGCATTGGCGACCACAACATCGATTCGCCCCTTTGCCCGGCCGATAGTCTCGTACAGACGATCCAGGTCAGCCATATTGGCGACATCGCCCTGGATGCCGGCGACGTTGTCGCCGATCGTCTTCACCGCCTCATCGAGCTCTTTCTGGCGGCGTCCGGTAATGAAGAGATAGGCCCCTTCTTCGACGAAGAGCTTCGCAACGGCCAGGCCTATCCCTTCCGTCCCTCCCGTGACGAGCGCCACTCTTCCTTGCAACTTGCCCATGCTACTTCTCGACCCATTGATCGGTCAGTGCGACTGGCGCCCAGCTATACCCTCTGCCTTCCTTGTGCAGGCGACCCAGGCCAGGAAACAGCAGATGCGGCGACCCGATCAAAACATCCTCGCCCGCGAGCTTGGGCAACAATTGATTCCGCGTCGCTGCAGCCGCCGCAGGGTTCGTGTCGAACACCGCCGTGATCTCGGGGTGCTTCAGCTGGACGCGCTGGGCATGGACGGTATCACCCCAAAACAGGATCTTTTGGCCCTTTGACGAAAACTCATAGCCGGTATGTCCCGGTGTATGACCGGGCAGCGGGACGATCTGCATGCCGTCCACGATCGGCTCGGAGCCGCTGAACGTGTGCCACTTGCCGGCCTTGATGTACGGCGCAGCGATGGCCTGGGCGCTCTCGAAGAACGGTTGCGCCTCTTTCGGCGCCTTGGCAGCGATTTCTGGCGACAGCCAAAAGTCGCTCTCAGCCTGCGCGACGTAAACCTCGGCATTTGGGAAGACACGATCTCCATCGTGAGTGGTGAGGCCGCCGACGTGATCGGAGTGGAGGTGCGTGACCAGGACGAGGTCGACTTGCTCCGGCGTATAGCCCGCGCTGCGGAGGCTGGTCGCCAGGCGCCCGAACGCTTCCCCACCATACCAGGTGCCGGCGCCAGCATCGACGAGGATCAACTGCTTGCCGGTGTTGACCAGGAAGCCCAGATCGGCGGCGTCGAGCAGGTGCGGATCTTGCTGCAGGGCCTTTGCGACACCATCCATCGTCACCTTCTTCCCCTTCAGCCAGTCCAACTGGAATACAGCGGCCGCATCGTAGAGGGCCGTCACTTCCAGATCGCCGACCCTCAGCCGGAAATAGCCCGGCACCTGATCGTGATGTTGCGGCGCGGACGCCAGGGCGGGGGTCAAGCCTGACAGCGTCGTCAGAAGAGCGGCAACGAAGCGCAGCGAATTTTTCTTCAGCACGTTTTGCTCCCAAGGTGAGTCAAGCCGGAACGTCCATGACTGCCTGTTCGGAAATTTGATGTCGATCGTCCTCATACGGATTCACGGCTTCGATGACGGTCGTCATCTAAGTTGCGAGAGGCCCGCGCCGCGGCTAGGCTTTCGGCCGTGCGGCTGACCCAGGAAGAGAGCGAGCGGAACCGGAAAAAGATCCTCGAGGTGGCGGGGAGGCTCTTTCGCCAGCGCGGATTCGACGGAGTGGGCGTCGACGACCTGATGAAGGCAGCGGGCTTCACGCACGGCGGCTTTTACAATCACTTCGCCTCCAAGGCAGAGCTTGAAGCGGAGGCGAGCGCGAAAGGCGTCGCGGAGGCCACCGCCATGCTGGTCGAATCGCTGAGCGACCCGCGCAAGGACGGGTGGGAGAGATTCGTCCGTGGCTATCTCTCCGCTGAGCACCGCCGCGAGCCGGGGACCGGGTGCACGCTGGGCGCGCTGGCGGCAGACGCCGCCCGCAAGGGGCCCGCGGTGCAGGCGCGCTTCGCAGAGGCCGTCGAGGGAATGGCCGGCGCCCTCGCGGATCACCTCGCGCGCAAACCATCGCGCGGCAAGCGGGTCCGCGCCCGCCGCGAGCGTGCGCTGCAGATGCTGAGCGAGCTGGTGGGCGCGCTGATGCTGGCCCGTGCCGTGGCCGGCGCCGATCCCGTTCTCTCCGACGAGATTCTCGCCGCCAACCGCCGCGGGCTCCGCTAAGCGGTCCGCTCAGGCAGTGCGCGAGTGCTGCTTGGCTCGGACAACACGCGCAGGGGCTATCGGGCGGCCGCGAGCGCCTTGTCGTAGTCGGGCTCCTGCCCGATCTCGGGCACGAGCTGGCGGTAGACGACCCTGTCGTTTTCGTCGAGGACCGCCACGGCGCGGGCGGTGATCCCGGCGAGCGGGCCGTCCTCGATGAACACGCCGTAGTCCTTCGCGAAGTTCTTCCCGCGCATGAGCGAGAGCGGCACCACGTTCTGGAGTCCCTCGGTTGTGCAGAAGCGCTTCGAGGCAAACGGAAGGTCCGCCGAGATGACGAGCACCACGGTGTTCGCGAGCTTCCCGGCGGCCTCGTTGAACCTGCGCGTGGACGTCGCGCAAACGGAGGTGTCGAGGCTCGGGACGATGTTTAGGATCTTCTTTTTGCCCTTGTAGTCCGCGAGCGAGACGTCCTTCAGGTCGCCGCCGGTGAGCTTGAAGTCGGGCGCCTTCGCGCCGACCGTGGGCAGCTCGCCGTTCGTGTGGATCGGGTTTCCGTTGAGCGTGATCTGGGCCATGGGACTCTTCCTCCGCGTCGAGTTGTCGGATGCGCCCGTCATGTAACGCGGCAGGCGCCGACATGCTCGTTCGGTATCGTCCCCGCCCTTCCAGGGACCGTCGCGCGCTACGACGGACCTCCTGCAGCAATAGAGGCCGTCTCTTGCAGACGATGTCCGCCCCGCGTCTTTGTCGCTCGCTCCCCTCCCTTCTTCCTGGTGAGCGATATGACGAACAAGATCCGCGCTTTCAGCGCCTCGCCGTCCCGCGGCAAGGTGTTGCCCGGCCCCGCAGAAATGCTTTGAGGGAACCGGGCCTTGGATTTGGTTGCGGGGGCAGGATTTTGAACCTGCGACCTTCACGAAAAACCCGGCGCCTGCTGTCGAACAAGCGGCCTGACTCGTGAGCAGACCGGCACACCGACTACTTTCCGTAGGCTTGGGCGATTTGCCCGACGAGCTTGGCCCACGGCATATCGAGGGCACCATAAACAGCGCCAGCCTGCGGCAACGCATTGTCCTTCAGAATCTCGATCATCAGCGACGCGTAATCCGAGACGATCACGCCGGCCTGCAGCATGCGCAGGAGGCCTGTCTGGCGCTTGGTCTCGCTGAAAGTTCCCGACGCATCGACCGCGACATACGCCTCGTACCCCTTGCCCACTGCCGCGATCGCGGGGAATGCGGCGCAGACTTCGAGCGATAGTCCAGCGAAGATCAGCTTCTTGCGCTCCGTCCGCTCGATGGCTTTCGCCACGGTCGGGTCGTCGAACGCGTTGACCGTCGAGCGGTCGATGATTTTCACACCGGGAAGCGCCTCCACGAGCTCCGGAAACGTCGGCCCCCACATGCTATCGCGTGCAGTGGTCGTGACGATGATGGGCAGATTCAGTGCCCTCGCTGCTTTGGCGAGCGAGACGACGTTGTGCTTCAGCTCTCCCGTCGAGTAGTCGCGCACTCCGGTCATCAGGCCGATCTGATGGTCGACGAGGACGAGCGCTGCGTTCTCGGACGTGAGGGGCTGGTACGCGCGGACTGAATCGGGCATGGCATTCTCCTTCGATCTGCGGTCGCAAGTCGCGGCCGTTTGGCAGCGACGGCACACCATCTAGCCCGTGGACCGCGGGCTGAGGAGACTCAAAAATGGAACTCAGCGTTCGGCAGGTTGGACGAAAGGAGTCTGCATGCTCGACTTGAACGACTTCTTCTATTTCGTGCAGGTCGTCGACCGTGGTGGTTTCAGCGCCGCAAGTCGCAAGCTGGGGGTTCCAAAATCGACGTTGAGCCATCGCATGCAGGAGCTGGAGACGAATCTCGGCGTTCGGCTTCTCAATCGGACGTCACGACACTTCGGGATGACCGAAGCGGGCAGCGAGTTCTATCGGCACGCTGCCTCGATGCTGCAGCAGGCCGAACAAGCCGAGACCGCCATGCGCCAGCGCCTGGCGGAACCAGTGGGTACCGTGCGCTTTACCGCGGCCGTCGCCACGGCGCAGTTCGCGATGCGTGAGATGGTCGCTGATTTCCTCCTCCGTTTTCCAAAGGTCAATGTCGTTGGCCATGCGACGGACCAGGCGATCGATATCGTTGGCGAGAACTTCGATGTCGCCATTCGCGCGCATTCACTCCCGCTGCCCGACTCGACGTTGGTGCAGAGACCGCTTGCGTCGGCGCCATGGTTCCTGTTTGCAGGTTCGGCCTATCTCGATGCGCATGGCTCGCCGCAGGCCCCACAGGACCTCGCGAAACATCCCGCACTTTTCATGATGCGCACCGGCGTCGCTCCCTCCTGGCGGCTTCGCCATTCCGAGGACGCTACGGACGAAGTCGTCGTGCATCTCGCGCCTCGCCTCCTGAGCGATGATATGGTCGGCCTGAAGCAGGCGGCGATTGCCGGTGTCGGCATCGTCGCGTTGCCCGCGTATGTCTGCCGCGATGAAGTGCGATCAGGTGCGCTGCGACGCGTCCTGCCCGCGTGGCTTGCTGGCGATTCCGTGCTGACCGTGTTGATTCCTTATCGGCAGGGGCTTTTGCCCTGCGTGCGCGCCTTCATTGCTCACCTGGCGGCCGAATTTCCGAAGGCGGTTTTGCTGTAGGTCGTCCACGCTGTTGGACGGTGCGTTCGCGTTTTGCCGACTTCTCCGTCTCCGCCCAGTCAGGTTCCCGGGAGCTCATTCCGTCAGGGTCTGTTCGGCGCCGGCCTCGACAGGTGGACCGCGTCAATCGAGGCTTACCGTTTCGTCCGCGCGGGTGGCACGGCGGCGACCACCGACGACGTCCGCAGCGTTACGGGCCGCACCCCGATGAAGAGGCGGTTTTCGTGAATGCGATCGAGGTCGATCCAGCCCGCTACCCGCAGCTCATCGAAGTCCTGAAGGAAGGCAACGACTCCGTCATTCGCCAGCGCGATGGTTTCATTTCGTGCTTGGAGTTCATTCGAGCCGGCCGCTGATGTGAGGCCCTTCCCGTGGGATAGTGCTGCCTGCCTCTTCGTCCGTTTGGAGGACCGATGACGGAGATCTCGTGGTGGTGCCCTGGCCCTACGCGTTGAGAAACTATTTCTTGAAGGGAACCGTGGACCAGCCGGAAAGCTAGAACTCTGCGTCGTCGTCGAACCGACGACTCGTCGCCGTTCGCGCAGCATGCCACGGGTGTCGAGCACCAGGCCGAAACGGCAAGGACGTTCCGCGTTTCGACTTCGAAGGCCATTGTGCCAGGGGCGCAACACTAGGACCGGTCCGAGGTTGCTCGTATGATCGCGGACGCATGCTCCTGCCGATCCATGTGGCCGCAGGCGGGCTCGCCATTCTTCTCGGCGCCGTGGCTCTGTTGGTGAGAAAGGGCGGGACCATCCACCGCCGCAGCGGGCTGCTGTTCGTCTGCGCCATGCTCGTCATGGGCACCAGCGCCTCGATCCTGGGGTTTCGCAAGAGTCCCACCGACTCCAATGTGCCCGCCGGCTTTCTGACGGCCTACTTTGTCGTCACGGCGCTGACGACGGTCCGCCCGGTGTCGGCATGGACCCGCCGCATCAATGTCGCCGCGCTGGCGGTGGCGCTCGGACTGGCGCTCCTCGACATCGTTGGCGGCGTGAAGGCCTTCAACAGCCCTGGCGGGTCCCTCAACGGCGTCCCGTTCCCCATGCTCTTCTTCCTTGCAACCGTGATGATCCTGGCTGCGGCTGGCGATGTGCGCATCATGCGATTCGGCATGCCTCGCGGCGGGCCGCGCCTGGCGCGTCATCTCTGGAGAATGTGCTTCGCGCTGTTCATCGCGGCCGGATCGTTCTTCTCGGTCCGTGCGCGCGTGGCGAAAATCCTTCCGGATCCATTCACGACCGCGCCGATGCGCGCGTTGCCGATCGTGCTGTTGTTCGGCGCGATGTTCTATTGGCTGTGGAGGGTCCGCGGTCGCCGACCGTTGCCAGTGCTCGTCCGACACGACTCGAGAGAGGGCAGCGTCGCGATTGAAAACCGCTGAGCGCTCGCCTCTGCCGTCGCCAGGACATCCGCAAGGCGTTTCGCCGTGCCTGCAAGGCGGCGAAACTCACGCGCGTCTGGTTCCATGACCTGAGGCGCAGCTTCGTCACCAACGCGCGCCGGCGTGGAGTGCCGGAGTCGGTGGTGATGAGGATGTCGGGCCACCGCACCAGGGCCGTCTTCGACGCGAAGGCCCCACCGGCCACGGACCAGTAGGGCCTAAGGTTTCTTGGTTGCGGGGGCAGGATTTGAACCTGCGACCTTCGGGTTATGAGGGCGATTTCACCCAACCGGCAGACGGGCGTCGCCCCTCATGTTTTCAGTCCTTCCGAGTAGTTCGGCGGAGCTGGGAGTCTACGCAAGTCCACCTCGGGATCCAGGAGTCCCCTCCAGTTTGGACAAGATCTGGCCAAAGTCTCCAGCGAGTTCGGCAGCATCTGCCGGGTCTCAGAAAGGTCAAGAATTTTCGACCGAACGAGTTTTGGCGAGGGACAGGCATTTTTTCGTCATCGATTGATACCCGCCGAGCGCCTTCCTCGGCGCGGGTTGTGCGCAATCCATTTTTCGGTTACTTGAGCAGGATGCGCTTCACGACGACTACGGAAGAGCACCCACCGTTCGAGTTTCGATCGCCCCACGGTGTCAGGAAAATGGAGTGTCAGAGCCGTTACTGGAACGGCATCGCCGTCCGCCATGTCGTTCAGTACCTCAGCCCAGGCAGGGTTTGGCACGACCTCTCCTCCAGAGATCCGACCGTGGCGATTTTGCTCGAACAGGTCGGAGGCTATTGCGACTCGCGGCTGAACGTGAATCGGCCGACACCCCGCACCCGCTTCGACGCGGGCCATACCGTGTTCGTGCCCGCCGAGACGAGCGTCTGGGGGTACTCCGACGGAATCGAATCGACTCGGGACCTTCGATTGAGTTTCAACGCGAATGCCCTTGCTTCGATCCTCGGCGATGAGTTTGAGGTCGGAAAGACCAGGGAGCCCGTCCTCATGGTCTACGACGACAAGATCGCGCGGTGCGCATCGCTGTTGGCCGAGGAGTGTCGCGAACCTGAGACTCGCATGTACGGCGAGAGCCTGACCACGGCGCTCACGGCGCTTCTGTTCGCCCGCTGGAAACATCCGCGCAGCGAGCGCGTGAAGGGGCTGGCGCCCTGGCAGTTGCGTCGGGTCCTGGAATTCTTCGAGGCCCACTTCACCGAGGACATCAGCCTGCAGGAACTCGCCGATCTGGTTGGGCTCTCCCAATCGCAGTTCGCCAGGGCATTCAAAGCATCCACTGGCGCCCCACCGTATCGCTGGTTCGTCGCGGCCCGAATCAAACGCGCCCAGGAACTCTTGCTCCAGGGCAGGGGATCGCTCGCCGACGTATCGATCCTGACCGGCTTCGCGGATCAAAGCCATTTCACCAAGGTCTTTCGGCGCGCTACGGGCACATCGCCCGGACAGTGGCGGCGCATTCGCAAATTCTGACCGAAATCGCGTCCGCTTCAGCCGGGACGCTTGAATCGGACCAGGAATAGCGAAATCCGACAAGATCGAGCGCCCGAACTCGATCTACTTGTTCGCCCAACCTGATCGACGCGGTCGGTCCTTGCCACTGCGACGGAGGAGGTTGTGGTGAATCGAACGGTCGTGCTGTTGGCGCTGAATGCGATGGCGTGCGGCACAATTCAAGCGTCGGCTCCGGCATCAAGGCCTTCGACTTCGGTCAGTCCGAATGGCACAGACCTTCCGCCCGATGCTCGTTCGACGCCTTACGCAACAGTGACGGACGAACGGCTTCAGCATCCGGAAGCCGGCGATTGGCTGATGTACCGGCGGACGTACGATGGCTCAGGCTTCAGTCCTCTCAGCCAAATCACGGCGAAGAACATCGCGAACCTGTCCCTCGCCTGGTCGCTCAATACGGATCTGGTCGACGCCCACGAAACGACGCCGATCGTAAACCACGGGCGCATGTTCATCACCACGCCCGGCAATAATGTCATCGCACTCGATGCCAGGACGGGCAATCAGCTTTGGCGGTATGTGAAGAAGTATCCCGAGGGCCTCTTTCAATTGCATCCGACCAATCGGGGCGTCGCTCTGTACGGCGATCGGGTTTATATGGCCACCACGGATTGCCAACTCGTGGCGCTAGATGCCGCCACGGGCAGGGAAGCCTGGTCGATTCCGATCGATGATTACAAGACCGGCTGCTACGCAACGCTGGCGCCGCTGGCTGTGCGAGGCAAGATCCTCGTCGGTTACTCCGGTGGGGAATTTGGCGTTCGAGGCTCGGTGAGCGCCTACGACGCCGAGAGCGGCAAGCGCATCTGGCGCACTTACACGGTGCCCGCTCCCGATGAGCCAGGCGGGGACACCTGGAAGGGCGATGGGTTCAAGCGTGGAGGCGGCTCCATCTGGATCACCGGCGTCTTCGATCCCGCATTGAACATCACTTACTGGGGCACCGGAAATCCGGCGCCGTGGGTTGCTGACAATCGTCCCGGCGACAACCTGTACACGGACTCAACGCTGGCGCTCGACATCGAGACCGGCCGATTGAAGAGCTATCACCAATACACGCCTCACGATTCATTTGACTGGGACGAAGTGTCGGCCCCCCTGCTGATCGACACCGAGATCGACGGAACGCCGGTCAAGACGGCCACACATGCCGGCCGCAATGGATACCTCTGGATTCTGGACCGCGATCGGGGACAGCTGAAGTTTCTCCACGCCTTCCCGTTCTCCAACAACAACGTCTTCACGTCGATCGACGCGAAGACGGGAAGACCGGTCATCGATGAATCGAAGCGTCCTGGTGCGCAGCAAGGCGCTGGATTCTGCCCAAGCATCGGCGGCGGCAAGGACTGGCCGCCTGAGGCGTGGAGTCCACAGACGAAGCTCCTGTACGTCCCTGCGAACAACAACATCTGCACCTTTCTGCCGAAGGGTAATGTGCCGAAGAACGACGCCGCCGGGTTCTATGTTGGATACGAAGTGGAGAGCATCTTCGGGTCCGTTCGCACCGCAACGGGCGCCGCCGATCATCTCGGCGAGCTTCAAGCCTGGGATTTGAATACCGGCAAGCGCGTCTGGCAGCACAACTTCAAGACCATCCTCTGGGCGCCGCTTCTCGTGACGGGAGGGGACCTGCTCTTCGCGGGTGGAACGCCCGATCGGGAGTTCAGGGCGTTCGACGCGCGCACGGGGGATCAACTTTGGAGTTTCCCGGCTCCCGCCGGCGTGATTGGCATTCCCACGTCCTTTGAAGTCGACGGCGAGCAGTACATCGCCGTCACCGCTGGTTGGGGACTCGACGCGCAGGGCGTTCAGAACGGGATCGACAAGATTCGAGGGACGACAACGGTGGTTCCCAAGGCCGGTACGGTGTTGGTCTTCAAGCTTCGCAAAGCCTGAGCGGAAGTCAGGTTCGGAGCCTCATGGATAAAAAGGACTGCCGAACGGAAAGATCGCACCCGCGCTCGCGCCGTGAGTTTTTGTATGCGGTTGGTGGCGCCGGAATCGTGTCAGCTGCTGGGCTAGCATCGATGGGCGCCCGGCCGAGTGCCACGAAGAACGACCGAAGGAGGAGCCAGATGGAGAGCCCGATCGAGGTAGTGCGCAGGTTCTGCAAGGCGTGGTCCGACAATCTCGGGGCCGCCGAGCTGGCCGCGTTTTTCACCGACGACGCTGTCTACCACAATATCCCGCTGGCGCCGGTCACCGGCAGGGAGGCCATCGCGAAAAACATCGCCTCGTTCATCCGCCCTGGCGCGCCAGGCATCGAGGGCATCCAGTTCCACGTCATCCACATCGCAGCCAATGGTCCGGTCGTAATGACCGAGCGGGTGGACGCCTTCAAGCTCCCCGACAAATCGTTCGAGCTGCCGGTCATGGGGATCTTCGAAATCAGGGACGGCAAGATCAAAGCCTGGCGCGACTATTTCGATATGCAGCAGTTTACAAGCCGGATGGGATAGGGCCACCCGATGAACAACGACCACTCGCGGCGTAAGTTCATGGGTGGGGCCGGTATCTTGTCAGCCGGGCTGGTGCTGACGGCCGCCCGGCGTGCCGCAGCCAGGTCTGTGCTGCTCTCGATCCCCGCCGCCACGAAGGACATCGTACCCTTCAAGGTCGATGTGCCGCAGGCAGCGTTGGACGATCTCAAAGAGAGATTGGCCAATACCCGCTGGCCGGACAAGGAAACGGTCACCGACTGGTCGCAGGGAGTGCCGCTGACCAAAGCGCAGTCGCTCGTTGAATACTGGCGCGATAAGTATGATTGGCGCCGGTTCGAGGCTCGCATCAACGCCTTCCCGCAGTACCGCACACAGATCGACGGGCTTGGAATTCACTTCATCCACGTGCGCTCCCCTCACCGGAACGCGCTGCCGATCATTCTCACGCACGGATGGCCGGGATCGGTCGTGGAGTTCATGGAGATCATCGGGCCGCTCAGCGAACCCATCCGCTACGGGGGGCGGGCGGAAGACGCGTTCCATGTCGTCGTGCCCTCGCTCCCGGGCTTTGCCTTCTCCGACAAGCCGGTCGAGACAGGCTGGGACGTGAACAGGATCGCCCGCGCCTGGGCGACGCTGATGCAGCGCCTTGGCTACGAGCGCTGGGTGGCGCAGGGCGGCGATTGGGGGGCGGGCGTGACGCACGCCCTGGCGCATCAGCGACCCCTGGGCCTGATCGCGGCCCATGTGAACTGGCAGTTCGTCTTTCCCGAAAAGCTGCCGGACAACCCCACGCCGGCCGAGCGCAGAGCTATCGACCGGGCGTCGTGGTTCGCCAACGACCAGAGCGGCTATTTTCGCGAGCACGCGACACGTCCGCAGACCATAGGCTATCCGCTTGCAGACTCGGCCGCGGGTCAGGCGCTGTGGATCTACGAGAAGTTTCAGGCCTGGACCGACAATCACGGCAGTCCTGAAGGCGCGCTCGCGGTCGACGCGATGCTCGACGACATCAGCCTCTACTGGTTCACCGACACCGCCGCATCGTCGGCCCGCATCTACTGGGAGAACACCCGCGCCGGATTTGGAGGCCTCCCTTCCAGAGGCAGGATCGAACTGCCAATGGCCGCGTCGGTCTTTCCGCACGAGATATTCTGCCCGCCAAAGGCTTGGGCTGAGGCGCTGTGGCCCAACCTGTTCTACTGGAATGAGCTCGACAGGGGCGGGCACTTCGCCGCGTTCGAGCAGCCGAGGCTCTTCACCGAGGAGCTCCGGAAGGCCTTCAAGTCACGGCGAGGTTAGGGATGTCGTCCGAGCCCCGTGCGGCGTTCACTGGCGCGCTGCTCTCATCTCTCTTTTGGATGACAACGGCGGACGCAGGGCCACTGTCGATTGCACTTCCAGGAGCGAGAGCGTTCCCGGAGAGCATCACTTCGACGTCTGATGGGACACTCTTCATTGGCCGGCTTGGTGAAGGCGGTGTCGTCCGCGCCAATCCCCGGACCGGAGCGGTTGCGATCTTCGTTGCGCCTGGCGCATCAGGCTCGCGGTCGATCACAGGCGTGTTTGCAGACGACGCCTCCGGGATCCTCTGGGCCTGCTCCAATGATTTGAGTGGTTTGGGCGGCCCCTCAGGCGGCGGCGATCACGTCAGCGCTCTAAAAGGCTTCGATCTTCGAACGGGCGCCGCACAGCGCAGCGTTCCCCTGCCGGAACCGAATGCTTTTTGCAATGACATCGCGGTCGATGCGAGCGGTGCGGTCTATGTGACCGACAGCGCCGGACCAAACGTTCTTCGGCTCCCCGCGGGGGCTTCGACGTTTGAGGTCTTCGCCTCAAACCAGCAGTTTCTGCCGCCGAACGCAGAGAGCGCCGGGCTCGATGGGATCGCTTTCGGCGGCGACGGCAACCTGTACGTGACGACCTACGCAGCTGGCGGTCTCTTTCGCATCGATGTCGACCGCGGACGGGCTGGCCGCGTGACCAGGCTTCACGGGGCGACCCTCACCCTGCCAGATGCACTTCGCCCGCTGGGTCAGAGCAGCTTCCTCCTGGTTGAAGGCGCAGGAACCCTGGACCGGGTGGAGGTCGAAGGCGACGGATTCAAAGCCGTACCCATACGGGACGGGTTCCGCGCGCCGACGTCGGTCACGCGCGTAGGTTCGACCGCGTGGGTCAGCGAAGGTCAGCTGTCGTTCTTCTTCGACCGCGCGCGCAAGGGCGAGTCACCTTCTTTGCCGTTTCGGATCTACGCCGTCCCCTTGAACGCGAAGAGAGCGCGATGAGGATCGTCGACGTATCGGTGCCCGTGCTGATCTGCATCCTCTGCGTCAGCGCTGCCGCGGGCGCGCAGGATCTCGGCGAAGCGCTGGTGGTCACCGCCACGCGCACGCCCGAGGCCAACGCGCCGTCGAAGGTCGCCGTGAATCGAGGGCGCCGCCATCCGCGACTCCAAGGCCCTCGACGAAGCGCTGCGGGCCGATCCGTCGTTCGGCCTCTTCCGTCGCAACTCGAGACTGGTCGCCGATCCCAGCTCGCAAAGTGTCACGCTGCGCGGCCTCGGACCTTCCGGCAGGATCGTGCGCGCCTCTTGCCCGACGCGTTCGCCCGCGCCTCGGAAGAGCTGGCCTCGTCGCAGGCGGCCCCCGCCGACGACGAAGGCCTCTC
>Ga0209180_10000500_pt1 | contig 18248 bp, 10 predicted proteins | sample CZO8metaG_3_FD_188355 | JGI IMG/M metagenome (GOLD analysis project Ga0209180, IMG submission 188355) | Vadose zone soil microbial communities from the Eel River Critical Zone Observatory, Northern California, USA - CZOApr15con2H2.8 metaG... | ecosystem: Environmental > Terrestrial > Soil >...
TGCTGATAGCGTGTATGAAAATCACAACCTATAATCAACATTGCTCGGCTCCTTTTCCCGAGCCTTGGTCGTTGAACAGCTGCCAAGTCTACTCGGTCGAAGGAGCCGACGCCGTCATCCAATCAAAATCGTCTAACGATTTACGTCCGGGCCACCCGCCGGGTTGTTTTAGTCCTTGAAGAAGAACCCCACTTGCTCTTGCCGGACGAGCTGGCTGAATCCTTGGGTGGGGTGAATGTGGACTGTCTTGACCTCCCGGCGAATATCCATGATGAACTGCTTGGAAATCCTCCCGGCTTCCTCGGAGTTACTTCCGACGACCTGAAGGTGTGTGAGTTGAGAGGGTCCGCCCGTGGAGAGCTTTTCTCGAAGCAGTTTCAGAAAATGCGCCTCCTTGCCCTGCCAGCCGATGATAAGAATCTTTGTGATCTGGGGAAGCACTTGCTCGAAGTACTTACGGTGGCTGTCGGGCCACTCGAAGAAGTCCTCGGTTTTTGTCTGCACCGGGATAGCGATTGCGGGAACTATCGACCAGTTGAAAGTGAACATTTGGTGAGGGTCCGTGGCGTTCGTGCGGACGTACTCCCCAGATAGCTTTAGGTCGGGGGCTTGGTCGATTAAGTTTCCGGGGGTGAGTCTGGGGCCTTGCGATGCAGGGGGGTCGAAGAATCCGGGGCGATGCGATCTGTCGTAGTATGTGATTCCTTTGGGGCCGGCTATGAACTGAGCCCAGTCAACGGAGCCATGTGGCTTGAAGAGTTTGAACATTGTGTGCGCGAAGTGGCGTTCGAGCGGTTCCGTATTGGCGCCTGATGGATTGATGGCGTGGTCGAGCAAGAGGTCGTAGTTGAATGAAACAAGGTAGACCGGCTCGCCGGCTGTGTTCATGTTGCGAATCTGGTCGATGAGTGTGGCGTAGTTGGTGACACCGTTGGTGCGTTTGAGCCACTCGTCGGAAACCATGCGGAAGAGGTCGTGGAGGTAATAGCGGACGGAGAGCAGTTGGCGTTTCCTCTCTTCGTCGGTAGAGGCCTGTTCCATATAGAGCTCAAGCTGCTGCTCGACGGTCCTGTTGTTTTGAGGCTGGCGGAGGAAGGGGAGGATATAGCGGAGCCTAGGGTATCTTTGCACGATGTCGCCGAAACGGCCGCTGCTATCGAGGAACAGTTCATTTGTCAGAGGGGGACGCCACGGTTCGGGTGTAGGCGGAACGGTGAGCTGGGGGTTGGGGACGGGGAAGTCTGTGGACGAATCGTAGGACGCGCCGGCGCCGAAGATGACCATCAGCATGAGGGGAGTATAGCGGATGGGTGTCGGATGTCGACTTCCGACATGAATGCCTCCAGAACCTAGAAATCAGCGCGCCATCCAACCGTTCTCGCCGAAATAGGCACCGGGCGTGATATTGCCGCCGCGCGGTTGCTGAGGCTTATTGATCAAAAACATTTGCTTACATGTCTTGCAGTCCCAGCGTATGCACGTTTCTTCTTCGTGGCTATAGATGAGATGGATCGCTTTCTGACTTCCTTCCCAGCACGCGGGGCAGAAGGGGTTGGGATCCCCGTCTTGGTAGAAGAACGGAGGCTTGAAACTCATCGCTTTAGTAAGGGCGACGACGGCTTTCAATTCCTTGTTTTCATCTCGAAGTTTGTTATTTTCCTCGACTAATTCAATGATGTCGGAGTGAAGCCCCAACACCCGTTGATAGAGTTCGAGATTGTGGATTTCTTCCACTGCTTTCGCCACTTGCTTTGCGTTATCGAGGATGCCCATCGTTTGTCGGCCTCCTGACCGACTGGCTCTTAATGGGAAAGCTAGCAGGGGAGATGTGCGGCGTCAATTGAAAAGCGAAGAAAAGGAGAATGAAATCCACGTCCACCAAACGTACTCCAATCCGCCCAATTTATACGTTTCTGCGTTTTTGGCTTCATTGAAAACACAGTGAGTTATTCGTTTTCGGTATGCCGCGATGTTTCGATCCCCAACGCCCCACAGCTACCATTTTCCTGAGCGAGCACAGCCCGTCGAAGGATCTCTCTTTTAGCTTTCAACTGTTGATCTGTTTCCCGCCGCCCACGACCCACTCCGTGCCCCTTGCGTTTTCCTCCTCGATGTATTCTATTTATCGCGCCCGCCAGCATAGCGCTGTGGCTGGGGGCCAGAGGAAATTCACCGCGGGCTCAGGACTTTCTGTCATCAGGCTGCCCTGAGCGGAGTCGATCCCAGATTCCGACGCTGTACCGACCCGGTCGGCACCCTGTCGCAAAGGTCACGAATCTCCAGGCTGCCCCGACAATGCCGGGGTCACGAGTCACGAATTCCATGGTTACCTACGACAGCGGAGCAAATCAGCCGGAGAAGCCAGAGGCCGGTTTCTTCTCGCGCTACGTCTTCAGCACCAATCACAAGACCATCGGCCTGCAATATCTCTGGCTTGCGCTGTTCAGCGTATTTCTGGGCATGGCGATGTCGCTGCTGATGCGCATCCATCTCGTCTGGCCCGGTGTGCATCTTCCGTTCCTCTCCACTCTCAACAACACGCCGGATCGTTACGCAGCCCTCACCACGCTCCACGGATCTCTGATGGTTTTTCTGGTCCTGACCGCTGCGCCTCAGGCCGGCTTCGGCAATTATTTTCTGCCGCTCCAGATTGGAGCGCGCGAGATGGCATTTCCCACGCTGAACCTGCTCTCGTTCTGGGTTACGGTCGTCTCGCTCATCGGAATGACCGCTGCTTTTCTGATTGCTCCCGAACGAGGAATCACGGTTTGGATCTTGAGCGTTGCCATCTTCTGCGCCGCGTCCCTGCTCAACGCGCTCAATTTCAGCGTCACGACGATCGAGGTCCGCGCCAAAGGAATGACCTTGCCGCGGCTTCCGCTCACCGTGTGGGCTTGGTTCATCAATGCCATCTTAGGAATGCTGATTTTCAGCATTCTGCTGGCAGCGTGCGTCTGCCTGCTTTCGGACCGTCTCTTGAGCACGCACTTTTTTTCGCCACTGAACTTCCTCGCCAACCAGCCGCCAAACGTTGTGGCGAACGCTCTGCCCGTGCTTTGGCGGCGCCTCTTCTGGTTTTTCGCGCAATCCGAAGTCTATGTCGCCATGCTTCCGTGTTTCGGGCTGACCACTCACCTGATTTCCACGTTTTCGCGCAAGCCCGTTTGGATGGAGCGCCTGGTGGTACTGGCGCTGTGCGGCGTGGGCCTGTTTGGTTTTTGCGTTTGGGGCGAGCACATGTTTTCGAGCGGCATGAACCCCTTTTCGCCTCTCGTCTTTTCGCTTCTTGCCTCCTCGCTTGGCCTGCCCGCCACGATCCTCCTGATCAGTTGGCTCGGGACGCTGTGGAACGCGCGAATTCAGCTCAACACCTCGATGTTGTTTGCGCTCGGCTTCATTTCACTTTTTCTGGCCGGCGGGCTCTCCGGGATTTTCCTCGCGCGTCATGATCTTGCCTCCGCGGCCGTCAGCGATGACTTCATCACCGGCCACTTCCATCTCGTCATGGGAGTGGCGGCCACGTTTGCCATTCTTGGCGCGCTGTTTTTTTGGTTTCCGAAACTCTTTGGCCGCAGGCTCAATGAACCGCTCGGAAAAATCCATTTCTGGCTCACCTTTGCCGGGGTCTATTCTGTTTTCATGCCCATGCACTGGCTCGGCCTGATGACGCATTCGCGCGTTTCATCGGGCAGGCAATTGGCCGCAGTTGTCGCGGCGGGTTCGTCGCTTCGCGTCTTTATCACCGTCGCCACCCTCCTCACCGTTCTTGCCCAGGGACTGTTCCTCATCAATTTTCTTTGGAGCCTTTTTCGCGGTGAAAAAGTGGCGGAATGCAACCCCTGGCGCGCCACTACGCTCGAATGGAGCGTCGGATCGCCTACACCCGCCGATGGTTTTGGCGCGAGCGAACCGGTGGTGTATCGTGGGGCTTACGAATTCAGCGTGCCGGGTGTAGCCGAAGATTTCGTGCCACAGCACCTCGCGCCCGAGCAGGTGGTCAAGGCTCGCTAATTGGAGAAGAGGGAGGATCGCCATGCCGGGCACAACCGCAACTCCAGACATCGAACTCATTATTGAAAACACCGGCGGAGGAGGCGGCGGAAGGCCCCCGGCAGGTGGAGATGATGGCGGCGATGATGGTGACTACGGCAGGCACCGTAAGCGGGCCCCATCGCCGAGACGCTATTCCACGGGAATTGCGATCGCTCTCGTGTCCATCCTGATGTTCTTCATGGCCCTCAGCAGCGCCTTCATCGTTCTGCGGCGCGGCAGCGACGTGTGGGTGACCGTGCACCTTCCGCGCATTCTTTGGTTGAACACTTGCGTTCTTCTCGGGAGCAGTTTCACGCTCGAAACGGCACGGCGCCGTCTCTCTCTTGCAGACCTAACCGGTTTTCGGAAGCTCTGGCTGGTTACCACGAGCCTGGGCTTCCTTTTTGTTGCTGGACAACTGATTGCCTGGCGCCAGCTCGTGGCCCAAGGCGTATACATTGCCAGCAACCAGGCGAGCAGTTTCTTCTACATTTTCACGGGCGCCCACGCCATCCATCTTCTCGGCGGAGTTGCAGCGTTGCTGTACGTTTCATTTAGGAAGTTTGAAAAAGCAAATATCTTGCTTTCTCACGCCGCCGAAATTACTTCGTACTACTGGCATTTCATGGACGGGCTGTGGATTTTCCTGCTGGCGCTGCTCTACCTGGGGAAGTAGGAGGCGGTAAATTTGCCTGGTTTACACGACGAAATAGTTTGGGGATTTTCCTGCGCGAATCTATATATACCGTATAAGTTATTTCAGTAAGTAATAAACTCTGTAACGGCCTCCACTACGCGCGCAATCTGCTCCTTGCGCAATTCCGGGTACATCGGAAGCGAAAGCACTTCCTGCGCGGCGCGCTCGGAGTGCGGGAAGTCGCCGGCTCTGTGGCCGAGCGACGCGTACAGCTGCTGGAGGTGCAGCGGGCAGGGGTAGTAAACCGCGCACCCGATCTTTCGCTCCGCGAGATGCCGCTGCAGAGCGTCCCGCTGCTCGATTCGAATGGTGTACTGGTGGAAGACGTGTTCGCAGCCTTCCGGCTCAATCGGCGGCATGACGCCGGGAACCTGACTGAAAAGGCGGGCGTACTCCGCCGCGTTCGAACGACGCGCGCGCTGCCAGCCCGAAAGGTGGCGCAGTTTGACGCGGAGAATCGCCGCCTGCATCTCATCCAGACGGCTGTTCCAGCCCGGCTCGCTGCTCAGATATTTTGCCGCTTGACCGTGATTCCGCAGCGTTCGAATCCTCGCGGCGATCTCCGCAGAATTCGAAACGACCATTCCCGCGTCGCCGTACGCGCCCAAATTCTTTGTCGGATAAAAGCTGATGCACGCCGCGTCGCCAAGAGAGCCGGTCCGCCGGCCTTTGTAAGACGCGCCGATTGCCTGTGCGTTGTCCTCGATCACAGGCAGGTTGCGCGGCTTCGCGAATGCCAGGATCGGGTCCATGTCCGCCGCGAGGCCATAGAGATGCACGACGATAATCGCTCGCGTCCGCGGCGTCACGCGCCGTTCGAGCTGTGCCGGATCGATGTTGTAGGTTTCGGGCCGAATGTCCGCAAAGACGGGCTTCGCGCCAAGCGCGGTCACCGCGCTGGCCGTCGCCACGAACGTAAACGGCGGCAGGAGCACTTCATCGCCGGGCTGCACGCCGCACGCGCGCAACGCCAAGATCAGCGCGTCCGTCCCGGAAGCTACACCAACGCCGTGGGCCACGCCGCAGAGCTGGGCGATCTCCTCTTCCAGCGCGGCCCCTTCACGCCCCAAAACAAACTGCTGCGAGGCCATCACGCGCTCAACTGCGGTTCGAATCTCAGCGCCGATCTCCGCGTACTGCGCGGATAAATCCAACTGTGGCACCGGTTCAGGAATTGGATTGGGCTGCGGATGCGTGCTCATGGATTCATGTATGCCGCATTCAGTATACGTGAGCAGGGCGCGGTGGGGGTTTTCCTACCGTGCTGGATATAATGCTGCCGCACGATTGGATCGGCTATGTTTGCGCAACGAACAAATTGGAATTTGACGCCGAACCGGCTGACCCAAGCGCTGGCAGCGCATCGCGCGGCAGGGAAGCCGCTTCTCGATTTGACCATTTCAAATCCCACGGAATGCGGCTTCACATATGATGGCCCTGGAATTTTGGAAGCGTTGAGCAACCCTGCGGCCCTCTCCTACGAACCGAATCCCAAGGGACTGGAGTCGGCGCGCCGGGCCGTCGCCGCGTATTACGCGGCACGCAACGATGACGTTTCGCCCGAGGATATTTTCCTCACCACCAGCACCAGCGAAGCGTACTCCTACGTCTTTCGAACGCTGTGTAATCCCGGCGACGAATTTCTGATTCCTTCGCCGAGTTACCCGCTCTTCAACTTTCTCGCGGAAATCCAGGACGTCAAGCTGGTGCGTTATCCACTACTGTACGACCACGGATGGCAGATCGATTTTCATTCCTTGGAGCATGCCGTTACGCCGCGAACGCGTGGAGTCATCGTCGTTCATCCCAATAATCCGACGGGGCACTTCACCAAGCGCGCCGAAATGTCAAAGCTGAATGCGATTTGCTCCGCGCGCGAAATAGCCATCATCGCCGACGAAGTGTTCCTCGATTTCTCGCTCGTGGAAAATCGGCCGGAGAGTTCTGCGGCGAATCAGGGCGGGCTGACCTTCACACTGAGCGGGCTTTCAAAGATTTCCGGGCTGCCGCAGATGAAGGCCGCCTGGGTGGTCGTCAGCGGGCCGCAAGAATGGAAAAGGGAAGCGCTGGCGCGGCTCGAAGTCATTGCGGATACCTATCTCTCGATGAATGCACCCGTGCAGATAGCCCTGCCCACCTTGCTGGAACAGCGGCACGCGTTTCAGAAGCAGTTGATGTCGCGCGTTCGTCGAAATCTTGCGGAGCTCGACCGCCAACTTGTGGGGCAGAAAGCTTGCACGCGCCTAACGGTGGAAGGCGGCTGGTACGCCGTCTTGCGCGTCCCTGTAACACGCTCCGACGAGGATCTGGCGATCGAACTTCTCACCACAAAGAGCGTTTATGTGCATCCAGGCCACTTCTACGACTTCCCGTCCGATGGCTATCTCGTCCTCAGCCTGATCACCGCCGAGGCGGATTTCTCGCGTGGGCTCGCGGAATCGCTGATAGTTTTCAAATAGCTTCTTCCTGACGCTGCTCTGGCTCTCGAGTCGCGCATTATAAGGGATTCTTTTGGGCTTCATAATCTGGTAGATAATTTGGGGTACACATACAGTTTATGGAATAAAGGGCCCCTAAATCGAGTTTCAAGTACTAGTACCTACACACTAAACAAAGGAGTTAGGCAACTTCCATCCAAAAGAACATAAATCATAGATTGGAAAGCACCTTGCAGCGGTATCCTTCCGGACTAGTGGTGGTGTTTTGGCTTTTTCATTCTTCAGATGAATGTTTATGGGGGCAAATGATATGAAACGTGTCCTGTGCGGAGGTACTTTGCTGCCTCTTGGTTTCTCGTTTCTGGCAATTGTGACTTTGCTCGGGCTTTTGGCGCCTTACAGCTACGCAGACGTGAACGGGCGAATTCGCGGAACTGTAACTGACGCGTCGGGTGGTGCCGTGGCGGATGCCACGGTGAAAATCGTTAATGTGGCCACGAACCTTGAACGCACGTTGACGACGACAGATTTTGGCGCTTTCGACGCCCCGGAACTTCCGCCAGGCACGTATAATTTGACCGTGACGAGGGCCGGTTTCCGGACCTTCAAGCAGACGACTATTAGGCTGGAATCGGCAGCAACCTTTGTCGTGACGGCGACGCTCGAAGTGGGTGAAATGTCAGCGACGGTAGAGGTAACCGCGGAAAGGCTGCAGGCTGACTCAACCACAATCCAATTGGGTGGCGAGCTTGCCGGAGCAGAGCTCAAGGAGTTCCCACTGCTGAACCGCGCGTGGATCAATCTGCAGACTACGCTGCCAGGTGTTGTGGCTTCGTCTGACCGTTTCACGAGCAATTTTTCAACCAATGGCAGCAGAACGCAGTCCAACAACTACATAGTCAACGGAACGGATTCGAATGACCTCCCTCTAAATACTCCCATCGCCAATGCGATTAACCCGGATGCGATTCAGGAAGTGAAAGTGGTGGACAGCACGCTGAATCCGGAATATGGAAGGAGCTCGGGGGGGACCTTGATTGTCACCACCAAGTCCGGCAGCAATGAAATCCACGGCAGCGCTTTTGAGTTTTACCGCGATACGTTCATGAACGCGAAGAACTTCTTCTCGACCACAGTGCCTCCGTTTCATCAGAACCAGTTTGGCGGCACGATAGGCGCCCCGATCATCAAAAGTAAACTATTTGGCTTTTTCTCGTATCAGGGCACCCGCACGTTTAATGGCGTTGCGCAGAATTCACAGGTATTCACGCCCGCCCAGCGCGGTGGAAATTTTACCGGGGCTGCTCCACTGCGCGGAACTTCTGCCGTTCCCCTCACTGGCGAAGATGGCCTGGTGCACCCCGCAGGGACGTCTTACGCAGTGCTTTTCCCGACCAACCACATTCCCACGGTTGATTTCTCCACACCTTCCGCTAATTTGCTGAGCAAGATCATCCCCCTGCCAAATCCGGCGGGCGGCACGGCGTTTCAGTACTCCGAGCTCATCACTTCGAACCCAAATCAGTATCTGGGCCGAGCCGATTATAACCTCAGCTCGAAGGACAGCATATTCTTTTATCTATTCCATCAGAGGACCACGACGCAAGATACGCTGCCGTTTCTACCTGGAGCAACTACGCCGCTACCGGGATTCGGCCAACACTCAATGACAAAGATTTATCAGTATACAGCTAGTGAAACGCACGTCTTCAACCAGCATATGCTGAATGAATTCAAACTCGGCTACAACCGGCTCAACTTCGACGCGGTGGAACCCAGCAATATAGTCAGTCCTGCCAGCCTGGGCTTCACGGGAATTAGTCCGCAAAACACGAAAGCCAACAGTGCACCCAGGATCGATGTGTCTGGGCTCTTCACGCTGGGGTTCTCGGACAATGGTCCACAACCGCGTCTGGATGATACTGCGGAACTCATCGACAACTTTTCCTATACAACCGGCAAACACGCGTACAAATGGGGCGTGGACATTCGCCGGGGGCACGTAGCTAACCCGTTCTTTTTCCAGAACAATGGTACGTTCACGTTCTCAGGCGGGAGTCCTTTTACCACCGGCAATTTCGGCGCAGATTTTCTCCTCGGCTTGCCCGATGGTTATGGACAATCCAGCGGCGGCCGCATTGATGCAAGAGGCTGGGAATACTACTCTTTCATCCAAGATCAATGGAGACTCAAGTCGAACCTGACCTTTACGTACGGGATTGGATGGCAGATTGATACGCCGCTGACCGACTTTTTCAACAAGGGTGTCGCTATCAACACCTTCAGGCTGAACCAGCAATCAACGGTCTTTCCGACCGCCCCGACGGGGCTGGTGTTTCCGGGTGACCAGGGGATTTCTTCGGCGGGGTATCGCACCCACTACAATAACTTCGCTCCGCGCCTCGGGTTTGCATGGAATCCGATGAAAAAATTAACAGTCCGTGCTGGTTGGGGCATCTACTATGACAACTCCGAAGAAGAACTGACCCTCCAGAATCTGCTCGCTCCGCCCTTTGCGTTGCTCGATGTCGGGGCTGGCGATTTTCCGGTTTTCGGCACGCCGAACTTTGCCACTCCATTCTGCGACGTCGCTGGCGGGGGCTGCGTGCCGCAGAAGTATCCCTTCACGCCGCCGGCGGCTGGCTCGGCGGTGGATTTCGCCAACTTCTTCGAGCCGTTCTCGTTGAACATCGTCGATCCCGGCTTTAACGTGCAGTATGTGATGAACCAGCAAATGACCGTGCAATATCAGGTCTCACCGAACGTCCTCGCCACGATTAGCTACGTGGGAGCACAGGGAAAGCGATTGGAAGGCCGGCACGAACTGAATCCGTACAATGCCCAGGCCTGCCTCAATTCCACACAAACAATTAATGGCCTGCTGTGCAAACAGAATCGTTCGAACGAATTTGCTTATGCAGGCGTCGGCACCCTCGCCGATGCATCCATCTTTGCCTCCCTGGGTGAGCAGTCCACGTTCTTGCATTCGAAATACAACTCCTTCCAGGCGACGGTAGAAAAGTCGTTGTCGCATGGTCTGAACTTGCGTGCGGCGTACACCTATGCTCACGCACTGGACAACGGATCGAGCTTAGAGGCCAATGGTGCTAACGGGTTGATTATTCCCAGCAACCCTAATTTGACCTACGGAAACTCCGGGTTCGATGCCCGGCATCGCCTAGCGGCAGAATACCTGTACCAAATCCCCGACTGGGGCTTCCATCATTTGCCGAGCCGCATCACCAAGGGGTGGACGCTCGCCGGTGTAACCTCACTGCAAACCGGCTTTCCGATCGGCCTGACTGATTCCGGCTTCCATACGTTGCAGTGCTCGGGGACGATCTCCAGCTTCGGGTGCTGGGACCGTCCGAACATCGTTGCCCCAGTCCAGACGTTCTCCAATCCGCGCATCCTTCAGAAACTGCCACGAGTGAACTGCGCCGGTGCGACAGTCACTCCGGCCACAGGGCAGAACTTCTATTTCGACCCAATGAGCTTCAGGTGCGAAGCGCTGGGCACGGTCGGGAATGCCGGCCGGAACCTGTTCCACGGACCAGGTATCAACAACACCGATCTTTCGTTCTACAAGGACACGACGATCACCGAGAAGACCAAGTTGCAGCTTCGCGTGGATTTGTTTAATGCGTTCAACCACGCGCAGTTCAGCAACCCGTCCGGCAACGTAAACAGTTCGTTGTTTGGACGGATCACCACGACGCGCATTCCGGCCCGCATCACGCAGTTGAGCGTGAGCTTCAACTTCTAGTTAAGGGACGCTAAGCGGATGCATTATCGAGGGGGCCGACTTCGAGAAAGAAGTCGGCCCCTTCGATCTTTATCCAATGTGCTGGAGCCTGCGACGCACCGCACCTTGACCCGAGCGGGATTGTGCGGGAAGCTTCGCTGAGCGCATGCGGAGAATCCGAACGTTACTGCGAATGGCCTCTGGAGATTCCCAACACTGCCGCTTGACTGGTGAAGTCATGAAAACAAGAGCCGAGAAGCGCGCAAAATCTGCAATTGTGATGATCTTTGTTCTATGGCTGCTCGCGCTACCGGCGGGCAGCTTCGGGCAGGCGCCTTCACCGGCGATGGGTGGAAGACTAGGGCAGGGGACTTTTGTCAGTCCAAATTTCGTGCTGAATTTAGATGTTCAAGTGCACGGGCCGGACGGAGCGCCGTTGAATTCGATGGCTGTTGTGACGCTGTACGCGTCGTCTGGGCTACCGGTCTCGACGGCGACGACGAAAGGCACCCGGGCGCTCTTTACGCAACTGGCGGCGGGCCAGTATTACGTCGAAGTGGAGGCGCCCGGCTACTGGAAAACGAGAGAAGATGCCACAGTTCAGCCCACGCTTTCAGATAACGTTGTAACGGTTTCTCTGACGCCAGCGGTGGCGGGGAGCGCGCCGCCGGTGTATTCCCATACACCACTGCTACCGCCCGATGTTCAGAAGGACCTGAACAAGGGAATTGCGGCAATGCGGGCAAATAATGTGGATGCCGCACAGAAGGTGCTGAAGTCCGTGGTGAAGCGGGCACCGAACCATCCCGACGTGCTCTATGTGATGGGGATGTTGGCGGATAAGAAGGGAAACACGGCGGAAGCCCAGAGTTACTGGGAAAAGGCAATTTCGTTGGATCCAAAAAGCGGACTCTCCCTGTACGCGCTCGGGCAGTCGTATCTGCACGAAGGAAATTACTTCAAAGCCAGTGAGTTGGGGCAAAAGGTGCTGGGATTGGATCCGAACTCGTGGAAGGCCCACAGCCTCCTAGCGTCCGCCGCCTTCCGACAAGACCGTTACGGCGAGGCCGTGTCTCACGGTGAGCGGGCCTTAGAACTCGGAAAAGAGAGCGCTGCCAGCATCTCGATCGTATTGGCGCAGGCTCTTGCCGTCCAGGGGCGTAGGGATGAGGCAATTCAAGTCCTAACTCAATTCCTCGCCACGAAACCGGACGGCGTACACGTCGACATGGCGGAAGGAATCTTGTCGCGGTTGCGAAGTAAAGCAGACCAGTTCGTGATTGCCGGGAGCGAGACAGCAAAGGCGCCTGCCGAGGCGCCCCAACCCGAGATTTCGCCGCTCGTTGAACATTGGGTACCGCCCAATGTAGACGAACTCCTACCTCCAGTGGAGCCCGGCGCGTCGTGCGACTTGGAAGATGTTTTGGCAAGGGCCGGACATCAATTGCAACGCTTGCCGGATACACTGGACCGATTTTCTGCGACGGAAAAAATCGAACACCAGACAGTGAACGAGAAGGGAATCGCGTCCAGGGAACAGACCGTATCGTTTGCCTACGTCGTGTCCATTCACGAAACGCGGCTCGGCTCCCTGAACGTTGAGGAATATAGGAACGGCGCCGATGATGCATCAGTTTTTCCCGACCGCTTTGCCACACGCGGCTTGCCTTCGCAAGTATTTGTTTTTCACCCGTACTATCGACAGGAATTTGATATGAAATGCGAGGGCTTGGCCCGGCGGGGAGCCGGCTTTGCGTGGCAGATCCACTTCGAACAGAAGAAAGAAGTTCCGAGCCGGATGCAGGTGCACTATTTGAACGGAAAAAGGTTCCCAGTGCCCCTGAAGGGGCGGGCGTGGATTGACGCGACGAATTATCAAGTGGTCCGCCTGCAGACCGACTTACGGGAGCCGGTGAAGGCAGCGGGCTTGTACGCGCAGCATACAGAGATTGAGTACGGCCCGGTCCGATTCCGGAAGGATAACTTGGATCTCTGGTTGCCCATTCGGGCAGAATTTTTCGTGCAGACGAAGGGACACCGAGTCCACCGGCGGCACGATTTCAATGACTACATGCTGTTCGCAGTCGAGGAGAAGCAAAATATCGGCAAGCCTAAAGGTACAGCCGAGCCACAATAGGACCTATCTTTGAAAACTACATCGTTAAGGTGACCCTCTGAGCCCAAGTCGTTTTTTTCACCGCAGGCGACCGGGAGGGTCGGCGGGGGAGGGCATTCCGGCGGAGGCATGGTTGCCGGCGGGATTGGGTGAGACTTTTGCCGGGGCAGGCTGCGGAATGCCAACGCCGGCGTTGAGATCGACGTGGTTCTTTGCGCAGGCGGGGCAGTAGCCTTTACCGGTATCTTCATCGCGCAGGCTGGCAAGCTCGTAGCACCCGCAGATGCAATCGCAATAGCCCGTCTCGGAAGCCGTCTTGATGGGGATCAGCGCCATTCTAAGCAAATAGTACGTTTTCCGCGAGCTCCTTGCAAGAGTGACGAGTGGCGAGCGCGGAGCACATCAGACTGGGCCGCGGGAAAAAGTGCCGGGCTGCAACGGCGACGCCCGGGGCTCTCCGGCGCTCAGGGTAAACAAGCGCCATTTCCACACCCGGAAGGAAGACATGGAGAGGGGAATGGCGGGATAAACCCGCCGCTACATCAGCAAGGGAAAACACATCAGCAAGGAAGAACGAAAGGAAGAATGGCGGGATAAACCCGCCGCTACATCAGCAAGGGAAAACACATCAGCAAGGAAGAACAAAAGGAAGAATGGCGGAATAAGCTTGCCGCTACAGATTCTTCAAATGCGCGAGGCGGAACGGAGAACCTAGGTTTTCCTTCAGATCCAGCCAATGTTGTTCCGGGATCGTCATATATATCTCGACGACCCTGGGATCGAACTGCGTTCCGGCGCATCGCCGTATCTCATCGCGAGCATGAGACATGGGCAAACCGCGGCGATAGGGCCGGTCGCTGGTCATTGCGTCCATCGTATCGGCGATGGCGAAGATGCGGGCCCCGAGGGGGATCTGTTCGCCCTTCAGCCCGCGCGGGTAGCCCGAGCCGTCATAATGTTCCTGGTGCGCCAGCACGATTTCCGCGGCGTCACGAAGAAATGGAATGCGAACTAGCATGTTGTAGCCGTCCTGGCAGTGCTTGCGCATAATTTGCTTCTCATCGTCATCGAGCGGGCCGGGCTTGAGGAGAATTTTGTCCGGTATGGCCATCTTGCCGATATCGTGAAGAAAAGCAGCGCGGGCCAGGATTGGCAGATGCGGCCCCGGCACCTGCACGGCCTTGGCAATCTCAATGCAAAACGCCGTGACCCGCTGGCAATGTCCTTCTAATTCGGCATCCTTCAAGTCCAACGCGCCTCCCAGGGCTTCGAGCGTTTCGTCGTAGGACTGTTCGAGTTCCATATGTTTCGCGGTGAGCTGCGCGGTGCGCTCCTCCACCATCTGCTCCAGGCCGCGTTGATAGTTGCGGTTCTCGATGACCAGCCGTCGATGCTGCAGCGCCCGCCCCACGCCAAGAAAGAGCTGGTCCTTCTCGAAGGGCTTCAGGATGTAGTCGTACGCCCCGCGGCGAATGGCTTCCAGCGCTGTTGAAATGTCGTGAATCGCCGTGACCATAATCACCGGCACTTCCGGATCGTATTGCCTCATCCACTCTAGCAGCTTGATCCCGTCCATCTCTGGCATGATCATGTCACTCAGTACCAGGTCGGGGGTTCCTTTCTTGATCTGTTCTTGCGCGGCACGCCCGTTCTGCACCGCCGTGCACTGATACCCCTTCGATTCGAGCATTGTGGAAACGACCTCTCGAATCGCTTCTTCGTCGTCCACGACCAAGATATTTTCCATCGCCACGTTGGTTTGGCCCCCGATAGGCATTATATGTGACGGCACACTGAAATGGGCATGGTCTTGCCCAGTCAGAAAACAGCGTGTAGCGTCAATGAAGGCTATCTCTCAGGGCTTCTCGCCGTCCATCATCGAGCTTCGCGGCAGCAAGAGCACCGCAGTGACGGCACTTCCGGCCGGGAGGCGGGGCATCGTGCTCGGGAATCAGGGCTTGCTGGGTATCGCGTTCTTTGAAGCAACCGCCTTAATCATCCTGCTTGTTCTATTTCTCCTTTTCCGCCGTGATCACCAAGCTGGCTATTTCCGTTTTTGGCTGGTTGGATGGTTCTGCTTTACTTTCTCCGCCTTGTGCGAAGTGGCGCTGCTGATTCGTCCGCTTCCGAGCCTGCATCTGGCCGTGATCCTTGGTCAGACCGCGGCCATGCTTCTGTTTCTCGTCGCCGTAGTGCATTGCTCGGCTGGTTCGGAGCGCGGAATCTGGTCTGTTCTTCCGCTCATCGGCCTGATTCTCGCAGTCACTTACTATGTCGAGCGCAGCGGCCCGCAACAGTTTGTATCCATTCATTGGGAAACCGCCATTTTCGAGACCGTCATCTGCCTCTCCGCCGGCTGGTTGATGTGGCGGTCCGCAGCGGCACGTCGTGGGCACGGCGCCCCGCTCCTCGCCGGAATACTCCTCTTGAATGGCCTGCATGGGCTGGATCGTTGGCTGTGGCTCGATCACCCGTTCTTCCTGTTGCGGATCGCCTTCGACCATCTTCTGGGAGTGGCCCTTGGAATTGCGATGGTGGTCGTGGTCCTGGAAGGCGCCCGTACGCGAAGCGAGGATTTAAATGACAAAATGCGCCGCCTGACGCTCCTGACTGCCGCGACCACGCAGACGCTCTCAGTCCAGGAGGTAATCCACCAGGTTCTGTCCCATCTCGTTCAGAGTCTTGGAGCCACCCACGGCATTGTCCGCCTGATGGAAGGTGAAGGTCATTCGGCGCAGCTCGTGGCGCGGGCCTCCGTGGGATTTGAGCCTTCGTTTATGGCTCGGTATGCCAGACTTCCAGCGACCGAGCCCTGGGCTCAACATGCCCTCAAGCAAGACTGCCAATTCGTGCAATCCGAGGAAGAGTGGGATCCTGTCGCCCGCAAGAGAATGGATGAGGCCGGCCTGAAAGCGTTTGTTACCCTGGCCCTTCTGGGTAAGAACAAGCCTTTAGGTGTTCTTACAATCGGCTCGGTGCGCCATGTGCGTTTCCACGCCGACGAACTCTCCTATCTCGTCAACATCGCTAACCTTCTCGGTTTGACCTTACAGAATGTGAGTTTGTTTGAACAAGTTACGAACGCCCAGCACCAATGGGAGTACACCTTCGACTCCATTGGAGACCCCATCTTGGTCCACGATCTTCTGGGAAGGATTCTCCGCTGCAATCAGCGGTTCAGCCAACTCCTGCGTCGCGAGCCTAAATCGCTGGTTGGCCGCAGCGTTACGGAGCTCCTCTCCGTCAAAGACGCTGCCTACAAGAGTTGCCCATACTGTGAGGGAGTTGCGGGCGAGGGCGACGAACCCGATCCGTGGCTTGCGGGCTATTTCCTGGCATCCAACTCCACCTTTACGGACCCAAGCGGGCGCCAACTCGGAACTGTCCACGTATTGAAAGACATTACCGATCGAAAGCGAGCGGAAGAAAAATATCGCAGCCTCGTTGCGAGTGTGCAAGAAGGCGTCTTCATTTCGACGCCGCAGGGCCGATTCCTCGATTTCAATGAGGCGCTTCTTCGAATGACCGGATACGAGTCCCGCGAGGAGTTGATGGCCATTGACATTCCTTCCGTGTTTTATGCCAATGCCTCCGATCGCGAAAGGCTCAAGAAACTCTTGCTGCAACATGGTTCCGTTGCCGATTTCGAGTTCGAAATGCGCCGCAAGGATGGCGAAATACGCATTATGCTTGAGTCCTCCATGACTGTCCGGGATGCCGCAGGAAACGTGACCGCTTATCAGGGTTTCGTCCTAGACATCACCGAGCGAAAGCAAGCTGAGTCCGAAATCCGCCGCCGCAACCGCGAACTCATGGTGCTGAACTCCATCGGCCAAACGCTGAGCGAATCGCTGGACCTCAGCGATTCGCTGCACCGCACGCTGCGCCAAATGGCCGAGCTATTCGGCCTGGATGCCGCCTCGGTCTATCTTTTCGACAAGGATGGCGCGCATTTGCGCCGCATCGCGGCTGTAGGTCATCGCTCGGATCACGCCCGCCACCTCCCGCCGGTTTCCGTGAAGCCCGAACTGCTGCAGCATATCAAGGCCGTCCATGCGACTTTTCTTTCTACCCAAGGTTTGCCGCTGCCGCCGGTTTTTCGCGAGACGCAATTGAACGAAGAGATTGTGGCTTCCTACATCGTCGTCCTTTGGTCCAAGGATCGTGTCATCGGCGGCCTCGTGGTGGGCAGTCACACGCCCCGCGAATTTTCTCCCGCTGACGTAAACTTGCTCATCGCCGTCGGCAGTCAGATCTCCAGCGCCATCGAGCGCTCCAGCCTCTACGAAGAAACTCGCCAGGCCTACGAAAACCTGCGCCGCACACAGGAGCAGTTGCTTCATAGCGAAAAGCTCGCGGCGGTCGGGCAATTAGTCTCCGGCGTCGCCCACGAACTGAACAACCCGCTGACCGCCATCCTCGGTTACAGCCAATTGTTGACCTCCAGCGGGCAAATGGGACCGCAGGGCATCGAGTATGCCGACAAACTCTACAAGCAGGCCCAGCGCACCCACCGCATCGTCCAGAATCTCTTGAGCTTCGCCCGCCAGCACAAGCCGGAACGTGTTTCCGTGCACATCAATGAGGCCCTCGAAGAGACCCTGGCGCTCCGGGATTACGACCTGCGTATGAGCAACATCCGCGTTCACTTGGACTTGGCCGACGATCTACCCCTCACAGCCGCCGATCCTCACCAGCTCCAGCAGGTATTTCTCAATTTGGTGAACAACGCCGTCGACGCCATCCTGGAAGGCTCCGGCGATGGTGATCTGTGGGTGCGCACCGGGATTGACGGCGACCGCGTCTTCATCGAGTTCACCGACAGCGGGCCAGGCGTTAAAGATGCTTCCCGAGTTTTTGATCCCTTTTACACGACGAAACCGGTCGGCAAAGGAACGGGTCTGGGTTTGAGCATTTGCTATGGCATCGTCACCGAACACGGAGGAACAATTCGCGTAAGAAATATTCCCACGCGCGGCGCGTCGTTCACGATCAACTTACCCTTCCAACCCCTTGCGTCGCAGGCTCCCGCCGCTCCCGGGCCGCCCGCAATTTCAGGGCGGGATGGGTGTATCCTCCTGCTGGATCATGACGATTCCGTACTGGAAGCTGTCGGGACCATCCTGCGTGGCCGCGATCATCGAGTTCACACGGCCCGAGACATCCCCGAAGCTCGCGCCCTGCTTGAAAAAGAGAACTTCGACCTGGTCGTTGCGGACC
>Ga0209180_10000501_pt1 | contig 18237 bp, 18 predicted proteins | sample CZO8metaG_3_FD_188355 | JGI IMG/M metagenome (GOLD analysis project Ga0209180, IMG submission 188355) | Vadose zone soil microbial communities from the Eel River Critical Zone Observatory, Northern California, USA - CZOApr15con2H2.8 metaG... | ecosystem: Environmental > Terrestrial > Soil >...
GCGCCGGAACTCGCCGGCGTAGGCGGCAGTATCCTCCGGCGAGACGTGGACGAAAGTGTCGAACGACCAGATGAAGTCGATCGACTCATCGGCGATGCCCGGCAGCGTCCGTCCATCGTTCACCAGGTAGCGGACGTTCTCGCAACCTGCGAATCGCGCGCGGCACGCTTCGATGCTCGTCCGCGAGACGTCGACGACGGTCAGCGAGCCGGCCAGCTTCTGGAGCGCCTCGGTCCACCGTCCTGCGCCAGGCCCGATTTCGAGGATGGCCTCTTGCTTGGGCGCGCGCTCCTGGATGAGCGCGGTCAGCGACTCCTTCCATTCGGCAGACGGGGTCCACTCCTCGCCGCGGCGGCGCCAGTCGTAGGCATCCCAGATTCTCCGGTTGGTCGCCGCGCCGCTGAGCCCCGGGAGCCCGCGCCGGCGCTCCAGCGCCTCCAGGCCCCGCTCCACCCGCCCGAGCACGCCCTTGAGGAGCTGCGAGAGCGCCCACCCGAACGTCCAGAGGAGGCCGTTCTCGGCCAGGAGGCTGCCCAGGAACCTCACTTTCCTCATCGATGCGCGCTCGGCAGCCTGCGGGCCATCGGAGCGGTAAGGTATCATGGCCCGGCTGCTCGCCCCGGAACGAGGCGGCGAAGATGAGCACGCCGTGGCTCTCGGTCCTCATGCCCACGTACAACGGTGGCGCGTTCCTGGTGGCGGCGCTCGAGAGCATCCGCGCCCAGCAGGCGGGTGGCGAATTCGAGGTGATCGCGGTCGACGACGGGTCCGAGGATGGGACCGTCGCCACCCTGGAGACGTACTCTTCCCGGCTGCCGCTGCGCATCGTGCGACGCCCGCGAAGCGGAAACTGGGTGGCGAGCACCAACCACGGGCTCGCGGTCGCCCGCGGGGAGTACGCCTGCCTGCTCCACCAGGACGACCTCTGGATGGACGGGCGGCTGCGGGCGCTGCGCGCGGCGCTGGACGCCGCTCCTGATGCCGCGCTCGTCGTGCACCCGTCGTGGTTCGTCGATGCGCGCGGCGCGCGCCTCGGCCGCTGGCGCTGTCCCCTGCCGCCGGGCAGGGTCGACCCGGCGCTCGTGCTGGAGCGGCTCATCGTGCAGAATTTCCTGGCCGTGCCGGCGCCGCTCTTCCGGCGCGACCTGGCGCTGCAAGCCGGCGGCATGGACGAGTCGCTCTGGTACGCTGCCGACTGGGATCTCTGGCTGAAGCTCTCGCGCGGAGGCACCGTCCTTCACCACCCGGAACCACTGGCCGCGTTCCGCATCCACGCCGCCTCGCAGACCGCGCAGCGATCGGCGGGCGCCGAGGACCTGCGCCTGCAACTGGAGACCGTCCTGCGCCGGCACCTGCCCGCCGCGGCGGGAGGCGACCGGCGCCTCGCGTCGGTCGCCGAGTTCTCCGTGGAGCTGAACCTGGCGTTGGCGGGCGGGCTGCACCGCCGCGCCGCCCCCTGGGGAAGGCTGAGCGCAGGCTTTCTCGCCCTCGGTCCCTCCGGCTGGAGGCGCTACCTGCGCGACTCGCGCATCGCCGAGCGGGTGGCAGCGCGCCTGCGCCTGCTCGGCGAACGCGGCCGCGCCCGCGCAGCGGCATGACCAGGGACGCGGAATACACGCGGAGGCTCTTGCGCGAGCAAGGCGCCCGCTGGAAGCGGCTCCTCGACGTCCAGGCGCCCTATCGCTGGAACCTGCGGCGCCTGCGGCCCGGATTCACGCTGGAGGTCGGTTGCGGCGTGGGGCGCAACCTGTCCCACTTGCGAGGGGCGGGCGTCGGAGTCGATCACAACCCGCACTCGGTGGAAGCCTGCCGCCGAGCGGGATTCATCGCCTTTACGCCGGAGGAGTTCCGCCGCTCGCACCACCACGCGGCCGGGCGCTTCGACTCCATGCTCCTCTCCCACGTCGCCGAGCACATGACCTTTGCCGAGTTCGTGCAGCTCTTGCGGGAGCACGTGCCGCTGCTCAAGCCCGAGGGTCGCATCCTCGTGATGACGCCGCAGGAGGCCGGGTTTCGCAGCGACCCTACGCACGTGGAGTTCTTCGATCTGGCGAAGATCCGCGCAGCGGTTGCGCAGGCGGGATTCCTTCCGGTGCGGGAGTACTCGTTTCCTTTCCCGCGAGCCGTCGGTCGCATTTTTCACTACAACGAATTCATTTCCGTCAGCCGGCGGCGAAATTGATCGGCGCAAACCGGCCGATAGAGTTGCGGCGTCGATGCAAGCCGCCGCGATCGAAGCCGCTCCAGTCGAGCTGACGGTCCTGATGCCCTGCCTCGACGAGGCGAGGACCGTCGGGGCCTGCGTGGCCAAGGCGCGCGAGACTTGCCGCGCGAACGACATCGCGGCGGAGATCCTGGTGGCCGACAACGGCTCGACCGACGGTTCCCAGCGGCTCGCCGGCGAGTCGGGCGCCCGCGTCATCCATGTCCCCTCGCGCGGGTACGGCTCTGCCCTGCGCGCCGGGATCGACGCCGCCAGGGGACGCTACGTCGTCATCGCGGACGCGGACGACAGCTACGACTTCGGCGACATCCCGGCCTTCCTCGCGCAGCTCCGCGCCGGGGCGCATCTGGTCATGGGCTCCCGGTTCCGCGGCACCATCCACCCAGGCGCGATGCCGTTGCTCCACCGGTTCCTCGGCAACCCGGTGTTGACCTGGATCCTGAATCTCTTCTTCGGGGCGGGGATCAGCGACGCGCATTGCGGGATGCGCGGCTTCTCCCGCGACGCGATCCGCGGGCTCTCGCTGCGGTCGTCCGGGATGGAGTTCGCCAGCGAGATGATCATCCGCGCCGCGCAGGAGAAGCTGAGCGTGCGGGAGGTCCCCACCAGTCTGCGCCCGGATGGCCGGGGACGCAGGCCCCACCTGCGCACCTGGCGCGACGGGTGGCGCCATCTTCGCTTCATGCTGCTGTTCAGCCCCCTGTGGCTGTTTCTCGTGCCGGGCTCGATCATCTCGGCCGCCGGGCTCGTCCTCGCCACCGCCGTGGCGTTCGCGACGGTGACCGTCTTCGGCCACCAGCTCAACACGCATTTCGCGCTCCTGGGCAGCTCGCTCGCCATCGTCGGGGTACAGCTCTCGATGCTCGGACTCTTTGCCAAGGCCGTGTTCGTCCTCGACGGGGTCGGCAAGAGCTCCGGCGCAGAACGGTTGCTCGAAGGGCTGCGGCTGGAGACCGGCATCCTGGCCGGTGCGTCGATCTTCCTCGCCGGCCTGACGGTCGATGCGCGGATCCTCGCCGGCTGGATCGCAACCCATGGCGGCGCCTTGGATGCGAAGGCGACGCACCTCGCGATCCTCGGCGGCACCCTCTGCGCGGTGGGGCTGGAGATCGTCTTCTCCAGCTTCTTCCTCTCCATCCTGAAGGCCTCGCGCACCGGCCGCTGGGTGTGAGGCCGTCGGTCAGGGCGGGCCCTTCGGACCTGCCAAGAGCAGTGGCGGTCTTGCATGGTCGTCCCTTGCTCCTTGCAGGTCGGCGTGCGCGCTCTGCCGGGCCCACCATGCCTGCCCGAGAGCGAGGACGATGAATGCGAGCACCAGCGGATAGAGTGGAGCAGCATACAGGACGCTGATCCCGGGGCTCGAGGTGACGTCGATGAGCGTGAGGAGGACGAGTCGCGCCAGTATCGCGAGCGCGATCGATCCCGTCGCGACGAGCACCGGCACGTCCCTCCGGATTTTCAGAGCGATCCGACACCTGAGCAGGTAGATCCCGATCGCAAGCAGGAGCGCGAGTGGAACTGCCGAGTATGCGGTGCCGAGCGCGGACAGGATGCTGCGGACGGGCGGCGTTTCCCAGGACTCGTCGAATTCCCGAACGGAGGCGTACACTGCGAGCGTTCTCGGCGGTGCACGAGACGAGTCGCTGCCTGGCGTGAACCCTGTGAACGAGGCGACGAACCACCCGGCTCGAAACAAGGTCGGAATGAACCGGGCGGTGTAGTCCGCACGCCAAGGCGGCAGGATGGAGCGCCCCGCGGCGGTGCACTCCAGCCGCCCGGTGGAGCACGCCTCCTCCAACTCCGAGGCAAGCCGTCTGTAATAGCTCGCGACTGCGTCCGCGCCGGCACGGTAGTACCCCGCCATCTCGACGGCGTCCCGGACAGACCACACGACCCAGCTACCCGCAAGGTCGTCGCAAATTCGAAGGGCATCGCAGGGCCCGTACCGGATCCACTCTTCGCCGAGCGGGCCCTCGATGTACGGCCGGAGTTCGCGGAAGGCGGGGCTGACCGCGTAGGCGCGTTCTCGCGCCTCGCGCGGAAGCAGGTAGTACGGCTTTTCCTGCCGCGGCTTCACCCGGTAAAGGGCCCGCGTCGCACTGGAGAACCAATCCGTGCTGAACTCGGTCGTCGCGCAGACGGAGTACTTCCGGCAGTTGGTCACGATCACGCCGTCGATCGACGCCACCAGCAGGAACGCCGGAATGACCGCGGCGTGAAGCAGGGTCTTCGCCCGGGCTGCCGGCCATCCGCGCAGCTGCAGGACTGCAATCGAAGCGAGGGCAAGGAGAGATGGAACGATCCAGATGCCCTCCTCGCGGGTGAGCCAGAACGCGGAAAGCGCAAAGCCCAACCCGAGCGCCCACGCCGTCCGCACGGCGAGGGATCGATGAATCCGAGCGACGAGCCCGATCGAGCACGCAAGGACGGCGAGCGTGAGCGCGGGATAGATGCCTTCCCGGATCACCCGTGTGGCGGGATCGGTGGCGAAGCTCATCGGGTTGAAGGCCAGCACGGCGAATGCAAGAGCGCGTCCCCACCGGCTCGGTACCCAAGGGGTCAGCGCCACCGCGAAGAGACCGCACGAGGCGACGTAAAACCATTGCTCGGCTGCGATGAGCCGAATGCCGGCCACCTGGGTGGCCGCGATGAAGAGGGGATAGAAGGGACCCTTGATCAACGTGAGCGCGTCGAGCTTGCCGAGCCACTGGCCGTCGAGCAGCGCTTTGGCTTGATCCAGGAACAACAGATCGTCGTGGGGCGCGACCTTCGGCGTGACGTGAAGCCGGGAACCGAGCCAGAGCCGCAGTAGGACGAGCGCCCCGATCGCGACTCGGAAAAGCACGATCTCGGTTCGAAGCGGGGCGCGCCTTGCGTCTGTGTGCGGGAACATCGCGCGCATCGGATGGGTCGGGCGACGCTAACAGCGCGACACACGCCGTGCAAGGATGCCGATTTCGTCGTCTTCAGGCGAGCCGGTGCGACGCGCGACTACAATTCGCGACGATCGGACACGGCTGTCGATCTGCGATCGGGCGTCGTTTCGCCTCGGCCGCCAGCGCCGGCCACAGCCGTAAAGCGGCATGCGCGTCGAGAGCCTGTACAATCGAGCTCGTCTGCGTCAGCCGGCCTCGGCAACCTGCCGAGGTGGCTGACGCCGCCGCGACCCGGGAGGTCGGGATTGCCGCTCGGACCGCGCATCCGCGCCGTGCTTGGACCGTTGGAGGTGCCGATCGGGCGCCTGTACCGTGGCTACTTCGTCGATCTCGCCCAGCTCGCGGAGGAGATCCGCATCGGCGGCCCGGCGGACGCCGTCCTGGAGGTGGGCTGCGGCGAGGGCTCGCTGACGGAGGAGATCGCGAGATGCTTTCCGCAGAGCGCGATCACCGGCATCGACATTACGCCGCGGATCGGCCGTTTGTATCGGGGCCATCCGGCACGGACGGCCTTCCGGCAGGCGTCTGTCCAGCAGATCGCCGAATCGGCGCCGGCGGCGTACGACGTGGTGGTGCTGGCGGACGTGCTGCACCACGTGACGCCGGAAGAGCGCGCGCCGTTGCTGCAAGGCATCCGGCGCGTGCTGCGGCCGGGTGGGCGGTTCGTGCTCAAGGAATGGGAGCGGATTCCAGGCATACCGCACGCATTGGCGTGGCTCAGCGATCGCTTCCTGACCGGCGACCGCGTCCAGTTCCTGCGCGCCGCGCAGCTTCGCGAGTTGGTCGAGAGCGTGTTCGGGCGCGGCTGCATCGAAAAGGAGATTCGCATCCGCCCGCGGCGAAACAACCTGGCGCTCTTCGTCCGCGACCGCGTCCTCAAGTCCTGTGACGCGCCAAGGTAGAACGGCGGAACCGGTGAACCGGCTGCCGCGTGGAATTCCTCGCCACCGCGGGAGGGTTGCGCAGGCTCCTCTCCCGGGCTCCGCCCGTGCCGCCGGCGCCGCTCGCCGCGGCCAGGTGACCGTTCACAGCCGTTCCTTCCGGAGCCTCGAGCAGAGCAGCTTCGCGCGACGCACGCTGCGCCGCGCGAGAGCGGTGATCCGCGAGCGCTCCGCGCGCGCGGCACGCGCGAGCCGTGGCTTCGCCCGCACCCTCTCGAGACGCACGTCGGCATCGTGCAGCTCTCCCAGCGCGCTCTGCACCTCGGACAACACTGCGATCGCGCCCGCGAGGTCGAAGGCATTCCGCAAGAGCTCGGCGTCGTAGCGCAGCTTCTTCGCCGCGATGCGGAGCAGGTGCGCCTCGCGCGGCTCGAGCCGCTCCGCGCCGGCGAGAGCCTCTTCCAGCCTGTCGATCCGCTTCCGCAGCCGCTTGCGGGTCCGCGAGCCTCCCAGGCGGCCCCCGGCGTGCACGCCAGTCAAAGCGCGCAGGAGCAGCGGCTCCGACCGGCGCGTCCAGAGCGCGAGCACGAGGCGCAGGCGGGCCTCGGCGTCGCGCAGGCGCCTCCCGACCTCTCGGACGTCGGCGCGGTGGCGCGCAAGCCAGCGCAGCTGCAGTTGCAGATCGCGCACCTCCCCCAGCGCGTCCTGCAGGCGCTCGATGCGGCCGTCCAGCGCCCGCAGCCGCTTCTTGCCGAACATCTTCACGGCTGCGCGGAGCCTGCGGCAGGCGACCCGCAGATCGTGGACGGTCTTCGCATCCAGCCGCCGCGCGGCACGCGCTTCCGCCGCGCGCACGTCGGCTAGCCGCGCGTGCAGCAGCTGCTCGGCGGCGGCGCGCAGGGGCGTCTCCGCGCGCAGCCCCGACACCTTTGCCGGCCGCGTCACCGCTTCCTCTCGTACGCGTCCACGGCGTCGTGGACCAGCCGCCGCGCCGCGCCCGGTCCCGCGAACCCCAGCGAGCGCGCGTCCTTGTCGGTGAAGAAGGTGGTGTCCAGCTTCGGATCCCACTTGGTCTTCACGCGCGCGCCCTTGGGCGCCTCGACGACCGCCCGCAAGGTCCCCTGATGGTCCCGAGGCGGCAGCTCGTGCAAGGCGGGCATTGCACGGAGAGATTCGCGCGGACCGCGTCCGCCCGTAAACCCGTCCGCGGCGCGGCGTCGATTGCGGTACAGCGATATCCTCCGGCCGTGATCAGCGTGCTCTTGCCGGCGCGGAACGCAGCGGCGACCGCCGGCGCCGCGCTGGAGGGGATCCTGCGGCAGCGCGGGGCGCCCCCGTTCGAGGTGATCTGCATCGACGACGCGTCGACCGACGGGACGGGCGAGGCGCTGGCGCACTTCGCGCAGTCGGACGCGCGCGTGCGGGTCTTCCCGGGCGAGGGCCGCGGTCTGGTCGCGGCGCTGCAGCTGGGGCTCGCCCGCTGCCGCGGCGACTTGATCGCGCGCATGGACGCGGACGACCTGGTGGATCCGGACCGGCTCCGCCTGCAAGCGGAGATGCTCGCCGGCGACGTCTCGCTCGGCGCGGTCGGCAGCCTCGTCCGGTGCTTCCCGCGGCCGCTCACGCCTGGCCTCGCCCGGCTCGAGGCGTGGCTGGACTCCGTGGTCACTCCAGAGCAGTGCGACGCGGCGCGATTCGTCGAGGCGCCGCTGGTGCACCCCAGCACCACCTTCCGCCGCGAGGCGCTCGAGGCGGCGGGAGGCTGGCGCGACGCCGGGTGGGCGGAGGACTGGGACCTGCTGCTCCGGCTGGCGGCGGGCGGGTGGCGGCTGGCGAAAGTTCCCCAGGTCCTGCTCTGGTGGCGCGACTCACCAGGCCGGCTGACTCGCAACGGCGGGGCGTACAGGCCGGAGCAGATGACCGAGCTGCGCGCCCACCACCTCGCAACGGGCCCGCTCCGGGAACGCTCGTTCGACATGTGGGGCGCGGGACCGACGGGCAAGCGGCTGGCGCGGGCGCTGGAGGCGCACGGGCTGCGTCCCCGCCGCTTCTGGGACGTGGACCCGCGCAAGCGCGTGGCGCGCGGACTGCGCGTCGTCGCGCCCGCGGAGCTGCGCGCGCCGGACGGAGCGCTGATCCTCTGCGCAGTGGGCAGGGCGGGGGCGCGGGAGGACATCCGCGCAGAGCTGGCGACGCGCGGGTTCCAGGAAGGACGCGACTTTCTCTTCGCCGCGTGACCTTCCTCACGGAGGATCCGCGTTCCTCGTGCTAGCGTATTCGCTGCGCGGATTCTCGCCCGGGGGAAACGTTGTCGGGAGCGGAGCAGATCGGCCGGCTGCTGGTCTCGAAGGGATACGTCGAGGACCGGTGGATGCGGAGCGCGCTGGCCGCCACGCCCGGATCCGCGGCGGCCTTCCTCGAGCGCGTGCTGGAGAGCGGCGCCGTCAACGAGCGCGAGCTGCTGTCCATCGTGGCGGAGCACTCGGGCATGCCGGCGGCCGACCTCTCGCGCACCGCCATCCCGCTCGCCGCGCTCGAGCTGATCCCGCGGCCCGTCGCCGAAGCCGACCTGCTCCTTCCCCTCTCCACCGAGGGCGCGCGCCTGCACGTGGCCGTCGACTGCACCTCGTACACGCAGGAGACGCTCGCCGAGCTGCAATTCATCACCGGGATGCTGGTGTCGCCGTACGCGGCCCTCCCCGCCACCCTGGAGAAGGCGATCGCGGCCGCGTACGAGGCGCGCGATCGCGGCGAGGAGTCCTGGCACGGCGAGGGCCTCTCGCGCGAGGCGCCCCCCGGCATCGCCGCCATCCGGCCGGGAGAGATCGGCGTGCGCACCGACGAGGTGGACATCCCCACCATGGAGATCGACGCGCTGGCGTTCGAGGTCGAAGGCGCGGACGCCTCCGCCGACGAGGAGGTCGTCCACCAGGAAACCGTGCGCGTCGGCCCTGCTCGCGTGCTGGTGGTGGACGACGAGCCGGAGATCCTGCGCCTCTTGGAGAAGTCGCTGCGCGCCGAGGGGTACGCGGTGGAGACCGCGCGGGACGGGCTCGAGGCGGAGCAGAAGCTGAAGGGCCCCCCGCCCGACCTGGTGGTGCTCGACGCCATGCTCCCGCACGTGCACGGGTTCGAGCTGTGCAGCCGAATCAAGGGCGATGCGCGGCTGCGCAACGTGCCGGTGCTGATGATGAGCGCCGTCTACCGCGGCTGGCGCTTCGCGCAGGATGCCCGGGAGGCCTTCGGCGCCGACGACTACGTGGAGAAGCCGTTCCACCTCGCCGACGTGCTGCGCCGCGTGCACCAGCGGCTGGAGAGCCCGCGAGGCATGTCGGCCGAGCAGAAAGAGGCTGCCGACGCCAGCTACAAGGAGGGCGTGGAGCACCTCTCCCACGGCCGCCCCGCGAAGGCGCGCGGCGCGCTGGAGCAGGCGGCGAAGGACGACCCGTTCTCGGCGCGCAACCACTTCGCGCTGGGGCGGGCGCTGCGCGAGACGGGCGAAGCCTTCCGCGCGATGAGCGCGTACGAGAAGGCTGTCGAGCTGCGGCCGACCCACTTCGCCGCGCTCTGCAGCCTGGCCGAGCTGTACCTGGAGAAGGGATTCCGCCGCAAAGCCGTCGAAGCGCTCGAGCGCGCGCTCAACTGCGCCCCGGACGGCCGCACCCGCGACGGCATCCGCACCCGCCTCCTCCGCCTCCTCTAGCTCCAAAACAATCGCACCACGGAGGGCACGGAGCTCACGGAGACGTGGATTCGCACGCCTTCTCCCTGTTCTCCGTGTGCTCAGTGGTGCAATCCGTTTGCCGCTTCGCATTGCGCTTGAGCCCGGTGCGATGAATGCTGTCGGCGTGCGGGTGGATGAGGCGGCGGTGCGGAGGAGGAGGGAGCAGAACCTCGCGGCGGCTCGGCCGGATACGCGGTCGATCGCGCCCAGTATCCGGAGCTTCGCCCACGCCATCGACCGGCAGCGGCAGGCGGTGGAGCACGTCCCTCTTCTCGCCGCGTCGCGCCCGGGGCTGACGGAGGCGGCGCGCGCCCTCGACGAGGCGGAGGTCGCCGCGCTCGCCATTTCCGTCGGCGATCCGCAGGCCGAGCTTCCGGCGCTCGCGCAGGCGGCCCAGGCGGTCTCGGTCCCGGTGCTGCGCTGCGACCTCCTGCTGGAAGAGTTCCAGGTCTACGAGTCGCGCGCGGCAGGGGCCGACGCGGTGCTGCTCCATGCGGCGCTCCTGCCCGGCGAGCAGCTCGAGCGGCTGTGCGGCGCCGCCCGGGCGACGCACATGGCCGCCTGCGTCGTCTGCGAGACGTCCGAGGAGGTGCAGCGCGCCGCCGCCGCTCGCGCCGCCGCCGTCGCGCTGGCACGCGGCGGCGAGGAGCTCTTCGCCGCCGTCCCCCGGCGCGTGCTGGTGCTGGCGCTGGATCCCGCCGCCGCGGTGCGCGGCCGCGCCGATGCCTTGCTCGACGAGGCGATCGGCGCCGCGCCCGACCCGGCCGCTGCCTTCCGCGCCGCGCTGGAGCAAGACTGACATGCCGCCGCCCTTCCGCAAGCACCTGTTCGTCTGCCTCAACGACCGCGGCCCCGGCCACCCGCGCGGCTCGTGCGCGCAGAAGGGGAGCGAGGCGTTGCACCAGGCCTTCAAGGCGGCCTTGAAGGCGCGCGGGCTGAGCGCGGACATCCGCGCCAACAAGGCAGGCTGCCTGGACAACTGCGAGCGGGGCTGCTCGGTGGTCGTCTACCCCGAGGGCGTCTGGTACGGCCGGGTCACCCTGCAGGACGTCGACGAGATCGTCGAGAAGCACCTCGTCGGCGGCGAGCCGGTCGAGCGCCTGCGGCTCTACGAGGCCCCGAATACATCCGGCGATGTCCGCGATCGAAAATCGTAGCGCCGCCGAATACGGCGGCGGCTAGTTCATCAGCTTGCCGCCGCCGCGCAGACGGTCGACCCGGGCGCGGAGCGCCGCTGCGTCCGTCGCGGCCGGTTCGAGGCGCAACACCCTCTCCAGATCGGCGGCGGCGGCTTCGGGGCCGCCCAGCTGCTCGCACAGCCGCGCGCGGTCGCGCAGCACGCGCACGTCGTCGGGCTGCAGCAGGAGCTGGCGGTCGACGGCGGACAGCGCGCGGGGCAGGTCGCCGCGCTCGAGGTAGATGGAGCGCAGGTTCTGCAGCACGCGCGCCAGCATCTCCTTGGGCCGCGCCGCGCGCAGGAGGCGCGTGTCGAAGCGCGCGGCGTCGCCGGCGGCGGACGCGAGGCGGCGCTTGAGCTCCGCGAGCCCCAGCAGCTGGCCGCGGTTGAACGCGTCGACGATCAGCTCGCCGTCGTCGAGCGTCACCTTGCAGAGGAAGTGGCCCGGGAAGGAGACGCCGTCCACCCGCAAGCCGCAGCGCCGTCCCACTTCCATGTACACGAGCGAGAGCGTGATGGGGATCCCGGTGCGCCGCTCGATCACCTCGTTGAAGAAGCTGTTGCGCGGGTCGTAGTAGTCGGCCTGGTTGCCGGCGAAGCCGAGCTCGTGGAAGAGCACCGCGTTGAGCCGGCCCACCCGGCGCTCCGGGAGTGCGCCGGCCGGGAGGCCGCGCATGACCTGAAGAGCGAACTCGTCCAGCGCCCGCAGGTACTGCGCCTCGTCGAGCTGGGGGTATTCCTCGCGGGCGATGGCCAGCGCCGCGCGAGCCAGATCGATCGGCTCCCGTCTGGCGAGCTGCTCCAGCTCGCGGCGCGACGCAGCGGAAGGGTCCACCAGCCCATTCTATCCTGATCGTGTGCGGCGAGGTGGGACAGCCTCCCACGCTAGAACGCCTCCTGGATGAGGCGCTCGAAGTCGACCTGGGTGCAGGGTCGGGGATTCGACTGGTGGCAGGCGTCCGCGAAGGCCTTCTCGACCAGCCGCGGGATCATCTCGCGCTTCACGCCCGCCTGCGACAGCTTGCGCGGAAGCCCGCACGCCCCGCGCAGATCGTCGACCAGCTGCGCGCAGGCGTGCGCGCGTTCCTGCACGCTCATCCGCGGATCGGCGCCCAGGGCGACGGCCGCGGTCGCCAGCCGCTCCTCGGCCGCGGAGCGGTTGAACTGGATCACGGTCGGGAGCATGAGCGAGTTCGCCAACCCGTGATGGGTGCCCGCGACCGGCGTGAGCGCGTGCGCGACCGAGTGGCAGGCGCCCAGGCCCTTCTGGAAGGCGATGGCCCCCATCGCGCTGCCGAGCAGCATCTGCTCGCGCGCCTCGACGTCCTTGCCGTTCTTCACCGCGCGCCCGAGGTGCTGCGCGATGCGGCGCAACCCGTCGAGCGCGATGGCGTCGGCGAGCGGGTGATCGCCCTTCGCCACGTATGCCTCCAGGTTGTGGGTGAGCGCGTCCATGCCCGTCGCGGCGGTGATGAACGGCGGCAGGCCCACCGTCAGCTCGGGGTCGAGGATGGCGGCGTTCGCGAGCAAGTGCGGGCTGAAGATCACCACCTTGGTCCCGTCGATCACCAGCACGGTGGAGCGCCCCACCTCACTGCCGGTGCCCGCGGTGGTGGGCACCGCGAGGAACGGGGGCTGCCTCCCGGTGATGTACCGGTCGCCGCCCTGCGCGTCGTCGTAGCGGTCCAGCGGCGGGTCGTGGTGCACGAGCAGGCGGATCGCCTTGCCCATGTCGAGCGAGGCGCCGCCGCCCACCGACACGATCGCGTCCGCGCCCGAGGCGCGGTACGCCTCGATGCCCTTCAGCGCGTCCTTGTCGGTGGGGTTGGGATCGAACTCGCTGAAGACCCCGAACGGCACTCCGGCCTGCTCGAGCAGCGGCGTCACGAACCGCAGGAGCCCGGCCTGCAGGATCCCCTTGTCGGTGACGAGCAGCAGCTTGCCCGCACCCGCCCGCTTCAGCTCGGCGGGCAGCTCGCGAATGGCGCCGCGCCCGTGGACGATCCGCGTGGGAAAGGACATGACCGAAGGCATCGGACTCTCCTCAGATGATCTCGAAGTACCGCTCCAGCTCCCACTTCGTCACCGCGGCCTCGAACTGGCGGCATTCCCAGTCGCGGGTGCGCACGTAGTGGTCGACGAAGGCCTCGCCCAGGAGCTCGCGGACCTCCTTGCTGCGCGAGAGCGCCTCGGTGGCGGCGCGCAGCGTCGGCGGGAGCGGCTCCGCCTTCGCGTCGTAGCCGTTCCCCACCGTCTCGGGTGGAAGCGGCATCTCGTGCTGCACGCCGTGCAGGCCGGCGGCGACCGAGGCGGCGATGGCCACGTAGGGATTCATGTCGGCGGCGGCGAATCGGTACTCGACGCGCGTCGAGGCGGGCGACCCCGGGATGACGCGCAAGGCGGTGGTGCGGTTCTCCACCCCCCAGCTCGCCATCGTCGGCGACCAGGCGCCGCGCACCATCCGCTTGTACGAGTTCACGGTCGGCGCGATGAGCGCGGTCATCGCCGGCAGTAGCGCCACCTGCCCGGCCACGTAGTGCTGCATCAGCTTCCCCATCCCCTTGTGCGCGCGCGGATCGAGGAACAGCGGATGCCCGTCTAGCGTCCAGAGCGACTGGTGCAGGTGCCCGCTGCAGCCGGGCAGCTCCTTGTTCCACTTCGCCATGAAGGTCGGCATGACCGCGTGACGCGCGCAGATCTCCTTCACCGCGGTCTTGAAGAGCGCCGCCTTGTCCGCTCCGCGGAGCATCTGGTCGTAGCGGATGGCGGCCTCGTAAACGCCGGGCCCGGTCTCGGTGTGGAAAGCTTCCAACTCGAGGTCGAAGGCGGCGAGCTGGTCCTGCAGGTCGTGCACCAGCCCGGCGTTCTCGCTGGCCCGCAGCCACGAGTATCCGAACATCCCGGGAGAGAGCGGCGTCAGGTTCGCGTACCCCTTGGCCCGCACCGATTCCGGCGTCTCGCGGAAGAGGAAGAATTCGTATTCGGAGGCCACCTTCACCGCGAACCCCATCGAGCGCGCCTTCTCCTCGATCCGCTTGAGGAGCTGGCGCGGAGAGACCGCGAGCGGCTTCCCGGGCTCGGCTTCGAAGTCGAGCAGGAAGGCGGCCGTCCCCGGTTCCCACGGGATCATGCGGAAGGTGGAGAGGTCGACGGTGGCGCGCACGTCCGGGTAGCCGGTGTGCCATCCCGTCACGGTCGCGTTGTCGTAGAGCTGGTCCATGAGGTCCCAGCCGAAGATCACGTCGCAGAAGCCCAGCCCGCCGTCGGCCGCGCCCCAGAACTTGTCCAGTGACAGGTACTTGCCGCGCAGGACGCCGTCGACGTCGAAGCCGCCCAGCTTTACCTTGCGCACGCCGTGCTTCTGGAACTCCTCGCGCAGGGCTTCGATCTGGGTGGCTCGCGTCTTCTCCATGGGGGCCGCCTTTGCTCGGGGAGCCGCCACACCACGGTGGAGCCGGGGGGAACGGCCGTCAAGCGCTCGGCGAACCGGCCGCGGGACGAGGACTCGCGCAGGCGGCCCGGAACCGTTATGTTTCCTCAACGGAGGGCTCCCATGTCCATTCCTCGACTGGTCATCGTCCAGACCGGCACGGCGGCGCCGGAGATCGTGCGCCAGCACGGGGACTACCCCGACTGGTTCAACCAGGCCCTCGGAGCCGAGCTGCCGGTGCTGCGCGCGCACCTGGGCGAGAGGCTCGAGCTGCCGGCCGGGACGCAGGGAGTGCTCGTCTCGGGATCGCCTCTGTCCCTGACGCTTCCCGAGCCGTGGATGGACGAGGTCGCCGAGGAGCTGCTCCGCATCGGCGAGCGGGGCACGCCGGTCCTGGGCGTCTGCTTCGGTCATCAGTTGCTCGGCCGCGCGGCGGGCTCGCAGGTGGTCCGCAATCCCAAAGGACGGGAGATGGGCACCGTGCGCGTGCAGCTGACCGCCGCGGGCCGGACGGATCCGCTGTTCCGCGGCTGGGTCCCGGAGGAGGGGCTCGCCGACGTCCAGGCGACCCACGTCGACTCCGTCGACCCGGTTCCCCCCGGCGCCACCCTGCTCGCCTCGAACGAACGGTGCGCCACGCAGGCGCTGCGGCTGTCCGACGCGGTGGCGTCGGTCCAGTTCCACCCCGAGCTGCGGCCGGAGACCCTCCGCGACCTGATCGATTCCCGCGCCGGCGCGCTGCGCGCCGAGGGGCTCGACCCCGACTCCTTGCGCGCGGACGTGCGCGAGACGGCCTCCGCGCGACTCCTGCGCGCGTTCGCCGACGAAGCCCGCCGGAGCTGATCCCGGCCCGCAGGTCCCGATGGCCCCCGCGCCGCGGGTTGGCGATATGCGTCTTGACGCCAGCCTGCCACACGGGCGTAGGCTCGCCTACATGAATGTCCGCGCGATCCTCATCGGTGTCGGCGTCGCTGCCCTCGGCGGCTTCGCCCTCTACGACTACTACAGCCCTGACTCGCGCCGCGCCCGCGCGCTCCACGAGGTGGAAACGCTCAAGCCCGACGTGAAGCCACACGCGTGCCTTCCTCAAGGGCCGCTGACCAAGGCGTTCGCGGCGGCGGTGGCGCTGGACGCGGTCCCCCCGACCACCTTCGACAGCGACGCGCGCAAGCGCGGCATGATCAAGCACGACTGCATCCGCGGCGCCGCACAGCACTCGACCGTGGACCGGTTGCTCGACGCCACCGGCGAGGACGTCGTCGCCTATGCGGCCAAGGTGGTCGACTCGTGCCAGCTCCCCAAGAACGAGTATCCGGTCCCGCAATGCGTGGCGCTGGACGTGCTCGGCCGGCGCGCCGATCAGTCTCCGGCGGCCGTGGCGACGCTGGAGAAGGTCGCCAGCGAGCGGAAGGGCGCCAAGGAAGTCTGGGAAGGCGCCCTGTACCGGCTGATGTCGATGCCCGCGTGGCGCACTCCGGCGCAGCTCGCCGCCCAGCTCGCCTCGGAACCGGAGTGGGAGGCGCGCGAGCTGATCCTCGAGAAGGTGCGCGAGCGCCGCGACGCGTCCACCCGCGCTTCGCTGGAGACGGCGTACGCCAAGGAAGACGACCAGAGCACCAAGGGGCGCATCAAGGCGGCGCTGCTCGAGCTGGAGAACCCGGGCAAGTGCGTGGTCGAGGACGAAGGGCGGGCCGAGGACGGCACCTGCCGCTACGTCTGCCGCGATCAGAACCTCCGCCTGCGCTACCCGAAGGAAAAGGGGCCGTGCCCGCTGGTGCGCGAGCCCGAATCGCCGAACGCGGCGGCCAAGCCGCCGGTGAACTCGGCCGCGCTGGCGAAGTAGCGCCTACAGCACCGGCACCGGGCCGAGCAGCTCCATCCCGCCGGGGTGGGCCGCGCAGGAAAGGCCGGCGACGGCCACGCCCGCGCGGCGCGCCGCCCGGAGCGCTCGCGCGAACGCCGGATCGATCGACTCGTCCGCCGCGATCGCGCGGACGTCGCCGCGCTGCGCGCAGAGGACGAGCGCGGCCGGCAGCCCGCGCCGGGCGAGGCGCGCGAGCAAGGCGAGGTGCCGCAGACCGCGCAGCGTGGGCGCGTCGGGGAACAGCGCCACGCCTCCGCGCGCCGCTCCCACGCTCTTCACCTCGCACGCGACGTCGTCGCCGGACGGGGCGCGCAGGAGCAGGTCGATGCGCGGCCGCGGCCGCGCGCGGAGGCGCGGAAGCGTCAGCTCCCTCCGGACGACCGAGCACCCCGCCAGCTCGGGCAACAGGCCGCGCTCCAACGCCGCCGCCACCAGCCGCGGCGCTCCTGCCGGGTCCAGGCTGACCCACGGCGACGGCGGCGTGCGCGCCCTCGCGAGCAGCACCGTGTACCGCGTCCTCCGCGCCAGCATCCCCGCCTCTCGCTCGGGCTCGACCAGCACCAGCGGCTGCCCGGGCACCAACAAGTCCAGACATCTCCCCCGGTCGGGCACATGCGCCTCCACCGCCCGTCGCCCGATCCGGCAAATCGCCAGGAACTTGTTCGGCCGTTCGATCAGCGTCGCGAAGATGGGCGGCCCAGGCCACCGGTGCGGGATCAGCCCTGGCTCCACAACGCGCATCGTTCAGAACGTACACCGAACCACGCCGTCGAAGTCGGAGTCGAACCTCGAACCTCGCAGTCGAACCTCGACATCCCCTCCCTGCCTCTGGTAATTCCCTCCCCCCTTGGACCTCGTTCGCCTGGAACGCGCGGTCATCGGCTATCGCACTCCGCTCCTCCCGCCGCTCGACCTCTCCGTCCGCTCCGGCAGCACCCTGGGCGTCCTGGGCCCCAACGGGGCCGGAAAGACCGCGCTGCTCAAGTCGATGCTCGGCCTCTTGCCGCTCCTCGGCGGCCGGCTCGTCTTCCCCACGGGCCGGCCGCCGCGCGTCGGTTACGTTCCGCAACGCGACCGGCTAGACCAGAGCTGGCCGCTCTCGGTCCTGGACGTCGTCCTGATGGGCCGCACCAGCCTCCTCGGACCGCTGCGGCGATTCGGTCCCGAGGACCGGAAGCAGGCGCGCGAGGCGCTGGAGGAGATCGGGGTCGGCGAGCTCGCCGAACGGCCCCTCTACGCGCTCTCGGGCGGCCAGCACCAGCGCGTGCTCATCGCCCGGGCCATCGCCGCCGAGCCGGAGCTCCTGGTGCTCGACGAGCCGACCAGCGCGATGGATCCGGCCGCCGAGCGCGTCCTTCTCGAGCTGGTCGAGCGGCTCAAGCGCGCGCACAACCTGTCGGTGGTGCTGGTGACGCACCAGCTGACCGCGGTGGCCGGGTTCGCGACCGAGGTCGCCCTGGTCGACCGCGCGCGCGGGCTCTTCGAGATCGGCCCCGCGCGCGAGATGATGACGCCCGAGCGGCTAGGCCGCCTCTACGGCCGGGAGGTGCGCGTCGCCGAGCTGGACGGCCAGATCGCAATCGTGATCGCGCGCGCAGTCGAGCACGACGCCGGCGACGGCCGGTCACGCGAGGACGCCGGGTGACCGGCTTCGCGGAATTCTGGGCGGGCCGCGAGCTGTGGCGCGAGCCCCTGCTGGCCGGCGTGCTCGCCGGCGGGTTGCTCTCGTACCTGGGCGTCTTCGTCGTGCTGCGGCGGATGGTGTTCGTCTCCGCCGCGCTGTCGGAGATCAGCGGCGTGGGCGTCGCGACTGCCTTCTACGTGGGCGCGGTCGCCGGAATCGATCCGCACACCCACCGGGCCATCCCGCTCCTGCTCGAGCCGGTCTGGTTCTCGCTGGTGTTCGCCTGCGCCGCCGCGGCGCTGTTCTCGCTGCGCCCCGGCCACCGCAAGCTCGCGCCCGAGACCATCGTGGGCCTGGGGTACATCGTCGCCAGCGCG
>Ga0209180_10000504_pt1 | contig 18217 bp, 16 predicted proteins | sample CZO8metaG_3_FD_188355 | JGI IMG/M metagenome (GOLD analysis project Ga0209180, IMG submission 188355) | Vadose zone soil microbial communities from the Eel River Critical Zone Observatory, Northern California, USA - CZOApr15con2H2.8 metaG... | ecosystem: Environmental > Terrestrial > Soil >...
TTGCCTGCGACTGGCTGTGGACGGATGACTGGAACCCCTGATGCGACGCGCGGTCCTGGGAGTAGGCCTAGGCCGAGCCAAGCGAAAACGAGGGAGTTGATAGAGAAGACGATCGGGATTGCCCGCTCGATATGGAGCGGGCTGTGGGCGACCGCGCCGCCCGCGTAGATGAAGACGACGCTCACAACGAGGGCCATGCCGGCCCATCGCTGCTCGAAGCCGGATCGGAAGATCGCGATTCCGAACAGGATCAGGCCGATCGGAAAGCTCAACGGGAGCGGAAAGAGTCCGTTGGGGAACTGGTTGAAGGAGCCGTTGGGGTCGGTCGCCGTCTCACCTGGAAATGCCGTACGAATCGCCGGCAGCGTGAAGGCGTCGAAGGCATACGAAGCTACCTGGTAGAGACAAACCACGGCAACGAGCGCGAAGCCGACCAGCCCGATGATGCCCATTCGCTCGTGACCATGTCCGTAGAGGGCGAAAACCCCGAACAGGATCAAGATCCACGAGGCCGTGAGTACTGAGTGGGCCAGCACCCACTGCGGTGTTCCCTGGTACTGCAACGCGTGGCTCGGCGGATGGAGGACCAGGTGACCGATTGGACCGAGCAGGCCACCGAACGTTAACGAGAGACCGCCGAGGCGAAACAGTGTCGCTGTCTTCATGGCTGTCCAAGCTAGGTCGAGGCTTGGTCATCAGATAAGAGGCGGGAGTAACCAATCAAGTCCCATCCGCCCGGGACAGAATTCAGGGCCTGAGTCCCAAGACCTGCGACGGGACACCGTCTAGTCTTGCGACGAGACCCGAGTGAGATTCACCAAACCGCCGTTGGCAACGCCGCGGTGGGATGCCGCAAACCTCGCCCGTGGACTCGCCGGCGGCTCGCTGGTCGTCGCCGCGGTCACTGGCGTGCTGATAGGAACGAACCTCCGCAACGCGCCTCAGTGGCCAGCGTTCCTCGAGATCATCCCCTTGATCGCGGCCTATGCGATTGCGGGCGATCTGATCGCCCACCGCCAGCCGCGCAACCCGATCGGCTGGCTATTCCTCCTCATCTCGGTTGACACCGGCCTGACCGCGCTTGCAGATGCATACGCCGGCCATCACTTTCCAGGTTGGGCGGCAGCCGCCTGGCTGCAGACGTGGTGCTACTACCTCAGCTATCCAGTCGGATTCTCAGTCCTGCTCATGCTTTTTCCCAGTGGACGCCTGCCCTCGCGTCGGTGGCGCCCTCTGTTGGGGGTCGCTGTTGTTGCCGCGGTCGCGAGAGTGGCAGTCGAGCTTCTAGGCAGCGCCTCGGTCACGGGTCACTTCTCGGGGACGGCCCTCCTGGCGGCCAATCCGTCGGGGATTGTGCCGGTCAGCTTTGAAAACAGCACGGCCGGTGTGTCGCTCTATGTAGGGACCTGGCTGCTTTCCTTGCTTGTGATGGCGGGCGCCGCCGTCGCGCTGCTGACGAGGCTTGTCAGGTCGCATGCCGAGGAGAGGCAGCAGCTGAAGTGGCTGGCTCTGGTGGCCGTCATGACCGTCGCGGCTTTCCTGGTTCACTTCCTGATCCAGGTGTTCTGGGGAAGCTCGGCTCTCGACTTCGGGTCGGTCGCGATGCACGTGCTCCTGATCGTCGGATTGCCCGCGGCTACCGCCATCGCGATCCTGCGCTACCACCTCTATGAAATCGACGTAATCATCAACCGCGCGCTCGTCTACAGCGTCCTGACGATCCTTGTGGTTGCTTTCTACGTGGGCGTGGTCGGCATCCTCAGCGCGGTCCTCCAGCAACGGGCCGGCCTTCTGATCTCTTTACTTGCCACTGGAGTGATCGCGGTCGCATTCGCGCCTTTGCGCGTGCGCGTTCAGGCAGCTGTGAACGCCCTGCTCTTCGGAGCGCGACCTGATCCCTACGAGGTCCTGGCTGGTCTCGGGGAGCAGTTGGAAGCAACCACTGCTGACACCTCGCTACTCGAGGCTGTGGCCAGTACGATCGCCCGAGCCCTTCGTCTGCCGTACGTCGCGATTCGAGTCTCGCCTGAGGGCGGCGAAGCGATTCATGCGGAGTACGGATCGATGCTCGGTGAGTCGATCGTGATCTCACTCGTCCATCAGGGCGAGTCGGTTGGAGAGCTGGTCCTATCGCTTGGCTCGCATGGCGCCAACCTATCGCCCGGCGAAAAGCGTTTGCTGGCAGACATGACGCGCCAGGCCGCCGTCGCGGTCCATTCGGTCGTCATAACCACCCAGCTTCAGCGCTCGCGAGAACGATTGGTGTCCGTGGTCGAAGAGGAGCGCAGGCGACTGCGGCGAGACCTTCACGACGGCCTCGGTCCATCTCTTGCCGCCCAAACGCTGAAGGCCGGCTCGGCTCTCGCCCTCTTCCACCGCGATCCCGACCGCGCTCAGGCGCTGCTCGAGGAGCTGGAAGTGGACGCCCAGACAGCCATGGCCGATGTGAGGCGGCTGGTCTACAACCTGCGGCCACCGGCTCTCGACGAGCTTGGCCTCGCCGGCGCGATTCGCCAGGCCGCGACGGCGCACTCGGGCGGCATGCACATGACGGTCGATGTGCCGGACGAGATGCCGCCGCTGCCTGCCGCCGTCGAGCTCGCCGCGTATCGGATCGCGCAGGAAGCGCTCACCAACGTCGCGCGGCATGCTCGGGCGAGCCGATGCCGTCTTCGACTCACGATGAACGGATCCCTCGACCTCGAGGTGATCGACAACGGGATCGGCCTCTCGAAGGCTGGGCCGCCGGGTGTTGGCATGAGTTCGATACGAGAGCGAGCGGCTGAGCTTGGCGGCACGAGCAGCATCGGACCTGGGCACTCAAGTGGGACTCGAGTGTTTGTTCAACTGCCGATCTTGGCGCGAGCCTGATGTCAACCCGTATTCGAGTCATGATCGCGGACGATCACCCACTCTTTCGCGACGGACTGCGCGCAATGTTCGAGTCGGAATCCGATATCGAGCTGGTTGGAGAGGCCGCCACCGGCCTGGAGGCGGTCGCGCTGGCAGGCCAGCTTCTACCCGACGTGGCCCTGATGGACATCCAGATGCCCAACTTGGATGGCATCGAGGCAACCCGGAGATTGATGGCGGCGTCTCCGAACACCAGCGTGCTGGTGGTGACCATGTTTGAGGACCACGACTCGGTCCTTGCCGCGATGAGGGCCGGTGCGCGTGGCTACGTGGTCAAAGGAATGAGGTCGGCCGACGCAATTCGAGCGATCCGCGCCGTTGCTGCCGGCGAGGCCATATTCAGCCCAGCGATCGCCAGTCGCCTGCTCGGCATGCTCGCTGACGCTAGGCCCAGCGCGCGGCCGGTAGTGTTTCCAGAGCTTACGGAACGCGAGCGGCAGACACTCGAGCTGATCGCCCAGGGACACAGGAACTCTGTCATCGCTGAGCGTCTACACCTGAGCCCGAAGACGGTCCGGAACTACGTAACGAACATCTTCGACAAGCTTCAACTGGCGGACCGATCACAGGCAATCGTCAAGGCTCGGGAAGCCGGCCTGGGTTAAGGGTTCACCACCACTTGTCTTCGAGGGCGCGATCCGTTCCGCCCGTGTCGTCGAGCGCATCGAGCTCCGCCATATCGGCGGCTGAGAGCATGAAGTCGAAGACGCGCGAGTTTTCTTCGATCCGATTGCGGTGCGTCGATTTGGGGATCACGATCAGGTTTCGCTGCACGCACCACCTGAGCAGCACTTGGGCGGGCGTGCGTCCGACGCGCGCGGCCAGCCGTTTCACCGTTTCGTTTGCGAGGTGGCGACCGGTACCTAGCGGGCTGTAGGCTTCCACGGCGACGCTCCGTTGCTCTGCACCGTCGAGAAGCTTGCGGCGGTACTCGAACGGGCTGAACTGCACCTGATCCACCACCGGCGCAACCGTGGCCATCGCCATCACCTGGTCCAGCTCTCGAACGTCATAGTTCGACACGCCGATCGACCGCGCATATCCCTTCTCGTGCGCTCGTTCCATTCCTCCCCAGGCCCTGGTCGGACCACCTTGGGGCCAGTGAATCAAGTAGAGGTCGACGAAGTCGACTCCGAGCCGTCGGAGACTCCGCTCAGCTTCGACAACCGGGTCTTGGGCGCCGGGCCAGAACTTTGTGGTGATGAAGACCTCATTTCGTGGCACGCCGCTTTCCTTCAACGCGCGCCCGACGCTTTCCTCGTTGCCGTATGCCTGGGCGGTGTCGATGTGGCGGTACCCCAGCTCGAGCGCCCATCGCACCGAATTGACGGTCGTCGCTCCGTTTGGAATCTGCCACACGCCCAGGCCGAGGAGCGGGATCTGCTTTCCATCCGCAAGTGTCCGCAGCTGCTTATCCAAGCTTTTGGTCAGCCAACCTCGCATCACGCCGGCGCTGGGCGGCCAGCGCGATCAGGCCGAGCGCGACAATGCCAAGGCTGTACACCACTGTCGTGACATGCAGACCAAATAATGTGGTGGCGAATCCGGCGGCAATTGCCGGGAGGCTGAAGGCCAGGTAGGCCATGACGAGGGCGACGGCCAGGAGCTCACTGCGCTCGCCGGGCGTTGCGATGCGGGCCAGCGTCCCGAAGGAGGCGAGGGCGGACGCTCCGAAACCCACGCCGGCGACCACGGTCCCGACCGCGGCCAGAGCCACGACGTGGCCTTCGACGCCGGCGAGCGTCAACCCAGTCCCGCTAGAAAGCAGGGTGGCAGCGATTGCCAAAACCCTGCTGGTCGGCCATGTTCTAAGCAGGAAGGCGGTGAGGGCGCCGGCGCCGCACAGCAGCGACACGACGAGGCCGCCGATCAGGTGGTTCTTCAAGCCAAAAAGGCCCGCCGCGACAGAGGGCCCAAGCGAGAGGTATAGGCCGCCAAGCGCCCAGCTGGCCACGATGATCGGGAGCAGCGCGAAAACGTCGGGCCGCAGGCGGGCGGGAATGCCGAGTATGGGTGTCAGCGAGGCGATGGCGCCCGAGCGTCGTCCCGAGGTCTCGGGCGTGCGGGCGATGGCCACGCCCGCGAAGACCATTCCAACGAACAGCACCGCGAAGACGAGATGTGTCGGGGCAGGTGCGTACTGGACGAGCGCGCCGCATCCCAACGCTCCGATCGCGAGGCCGCTTATGGGCGCGACGCCATTGACCAGGCCCGCGCGGCCGGGCGAGTGTGGCGGATTCAGGTCGACGAGCGTGGCTCCGAGCGTCGAGAACGCCATGCCGGTGGCGATGCCCTGCGCGACGCGAGCGACGAGAAGGACAGTGACACCACCTGCGACGAAGAACAGCACGAAGGCCACCGCTTCCAGCGCAATCGCCGCGCCGAGTACGGGGCGGCGACCGACGTGATCGGAAAGACCGCCGAGAACCAGCAGCGAGCCGATCAGGCCGAAGACATAGACGGCGAAGACGAGGGTCAGCGTCGAAGTTGGGAAACCCCACTCCTTTTGGTAGACGACGTACAGCGGGGTCGGCGCACTCGCCGCCGCCGCGAAGATCACGAAGATGGCTGCGATCGCAGCAAAGGCAATCGGGCGCGAAAGGCGGCCGGGGCGGCCTTCCCTCGCCAAAGCGGGTTCGTGCTCGACGGCTGTCGCTTCGATGACTACTTGCCGGCTAGCACGCGTCGAGCTTCCGCCACGATGTCGGCGCCCGTGTTCGCGTGACCATTGATGCCCCAGCCGCCCTCGGGCGACTCGGTGATCAGCACCCAGGTGCGCTCGGTCAGCTTCGGATCCCCGGCTGCTGCCGCGACGATATCGGTCAGCTCGCGCACCACGCCCAGCTGCTTGTCGCGGTCAAGAACGCCGATCGGCGTCAGGACCTGTACGCGCACGTAGTTGCTGTCACCGGCGACGTTGGACACGGCGTCGGCCGGCAGGTCGTGAATGAACGCGGCCGTGTTATTCCTGAACATAGCAATGTCCGGAACCTTCTCCCATCGCATCACGGCAGCGGCAAGATCCTTTGCCAGCGCATGCCTATCGCTAAACGTTCCCTCGGCGGCGTAAACGTCGATCATCGGCATTGGGCAGGCTCCTTCGGCACAGGACTGATAAACAGAACGGTCGGTATAATACCCGGACAAGGCGATCCATTCCTGTGAAGACAAAAGAACCTGCCGCAAGCGTCGAGCCGAAGCCCTCGCCCCAGCTTTCGGCGAGGGACCGGCTGCTCGCCGCCGCCGACTACCTCTTCTACTCGGAAGGCGTGCACGTCGTCGGCGTAGACCGGATCGTCGAACGGGCCGGCGTCACCAAGGCGACCCTCTACAACACGTTTGGCAGCAAAGAGGAGCTTGTGCGCGCGTACCTCGAGCAGCACATGCGCCGAAGGCAAAAGCGCATCGAGCGCATCCTGGCCGCAAACGACACACCCAGGAAGCGCATCCTCGGCATATTCGCCGAGGTTGAAGACCTGTTGGCGGGGTCGCAGTTTCGTGGGTGCCGGTTCATCAACGCCGCCGCCGAGGCGCGCCCGGGCGATGCCAGCGAAGTCGCGTCTGAGGAATATCGCGGATGGCTCATGTCGGTGTTCACCGATCTCGCCGAGGCAGCCGGCGCACGGGACGCCAAGCAGCTTGCCAGGCAGCTATTGCTGCTATACGACGGCGCCGCGGTCGCCGCACGAATGGACGATGATCGCCGTGGCGCGGCGATCGCGACTGGCTTCGGGGTGGTTGCCTTGCTCGAGGCTGCAATCCCGGTCAGGCGATCGAGATGACGACCTTTCCTCGAGCGTGGCCCTCCGCCAGGTACCTGAGAGCGGCAGCGACTTCACTCAGCGAATAGCTCCTGTCGATGACCGGCGCAACGCTGCCGGCTTCGATGAGCGGTCGTTGACGAGCTCAGTTTAGGTTGAGGTTGCCGGACGGACCGCTGGAGGTCTGGTGACGGCGGGAATGATCCTGTAGTCCGCCTGGAAGACGAGGTTGTGCAGGTCGGCGGTCGCGATGGCACGCAGGATCGGAAGCTGGTCGGTGGCGTCCTGGACGCTCGACACGTTCAGGGGCCAATCGCCAAGGGTCGCTCCCCGCAGATGCGGGTGGTGGAACGAGGCCCCGAAAAACGCATGCAGCATGATCGGCGGCACGCGCACCACCTGCTGCTCTGGCCAGGTCAGTTGCCACGTCGCACTCATCCCGCCGTCTGCCGAGCGCTCGAGACCCGTCTCGCTGACCGTTCCCGAGTCCAGGAGCAAGTACGTGTTCAGCTCGTTGAGCGCTTGACGCGCGACCGGCGCCAAGGAGTCGACCTCCCGTGCGAAGACGGCTTCCTTGTCCCGCCGACTCACGGCGTCGCCATGCACACCATCCCTGAGATCGACGAAGTGACGCATCAGGCTCGTGAGGTGTGCCGGGACCATCAGGCGTTGCGAGCCCGCGCTTGGGACAGACCCGACACCGACCTCTGCAGAAGTCGATTGATGTCGCTTGGCGAGATGATCCCCACCAGCCGCCCGGCATCGATGATCAATGTGCGCCCCTCGCTGCAGCCGTCGGGGAGGCCGAGCAGCTTGGTGACGGGGTCGGCTGGGCCGGCTGTGGACACCTTGTCGAGCGGACAGATGATGTCTTTGATCAGGGTCGTCGGGCGAGCATTCGGCGCGACGTTCTTGAGCGCTGTCAGGGTCAGCAGTCCGCTGAGCCGTCCGGCCGCGTCGTGGGTTGGAAATGTCGAGTGGCGAGAGGCCAGCACGTAGCCATGTAATGCGTCGTCGACACTGATGTCGTCCGGCGCCTGAACAGGATCGGGCGTCATGACCTGGGCCACGGTCAAGCCGGACAGAGCTTGTCGAATCAGGCCGCCGGTTTCTTCGGAGCGAGCGGCGCTCAGCAGGAACCAGCCGAGGAAGACCGACCAGACTCCCCCGATCAGGCTGCCGGAGAGCACGAAGGTGGCCAGCCCGTATGCAATCAAGAGGTAGGCGAAGCCCATACCGATGCGGGCGGCGATTCTGGTGGCTCGCAGCCGATCGCCAGTGCGCAGCCAGATAAGTGACTGCAGCAACCGGCCTCCATCCAGCGGGAAGGCCGGGACCAGGTTGAAGACTCCGAGCGTGATGTTGATGTAGCCCAGCCACGACAGGGTCACGGCCACCAGGCTTGGGTGTGCGCCACCGCCAACCGCCACGGCAACGAGATAGAACACAACGCCCAGCACGAGGCTCGTGAGGGGCCCGACAAAGGTGATCAGGGCTTGCGAACCGGGCGAGTTGGTTTCGGTGCTGAAGCGCGAAACGCCGCCGAACAGCCAGAGCGTGATCCCCTCGACTTTGACGCCGCGTCGCACCGCAACAACCGAATGCGCGAGCTCGTGGGCCAGCAACGAGGCCAGGAACACGAAGGCCGACACCACGCCGGCAGTCCAGTAAGCGCTGGAAGTCTGGCCGGGCGCGGCCGGCGGAAGAATGCCGGTGGCGAGGCTCCAGGCGATCAAGGCGGCCACGACCAGGAGGCTCCAGTTGAACCCGACGTGTATGCCGAAGATGCGACCGAGGCTGATGTTTTCGTTCATGTCGCGTCTCAGAATGAGCCAAGTCGGGCTTGAATGCATCTGTCGCTTGACTGGATCGGATGTCCAGTCGTTTGACAGAAGATGCACGGCGGGTGGCGCTGCCAGGCTGCGATGGTCGCAAGCCATCTCTTTACATAAGGAGCGTTGACATGATCTCGTCACGCACAAACGGCAAGGACTCGGGGGATCGCGCGGCCGATGCGGTCTCTCGGAATACCAGTGAGCAGGTCGACAAGGCAAACACGAGCGGTCGGACCCCGGTCGTTTTCGTGCACGGCCTGTGGCTCCTCCCGAGCAGCTGGGATCGGTGGGTCGCCGTCTTCGACCAGGCCGGCTACGCGCCCGTTTCGCCAGGATGGCCCGATGACCCCGAGACCGTCGAGGAGGCCAAGGCCCACCCTGAAGTGTTCGCCCGCAAGTCGGTTGCACAGATCGCAGACCACTACGCCGAGGTGATCGGCGGGCTGAAGAAGAAGCCGGCTGTGATCGGGCACTCATTTGGTGGACTGATCACTCAGATCATCGCCGGGCGCGGCCTCGCCGCGGTCTCAGTGGCGATCGACCCCGCACCGTTCCGGGGCGTGCTGCCGCTCCCAATCTCGGCGCTCAAGGCGGCGTCGCCCGTGCTTGGCAACCCGGCGAACCGCAACCGGGCCGTACCGCTCACCTTCGAACAGTTCCGCTACGGGTTCGCCAACGTCGTCGGCGAGGACGAGGCCAAGGAGCTGTACGAAACGTTCTCGGTCCCCGGGTCAGGCGAGACCGTTTTCCAGGCGGCCGCCGAGAACCTCAACCCCTGGACCGAGGCCAAGGTCGACACCACGAATCCCGAGCGCGGCCCGCTTCTGATCATCGAAGGCGCTAAAGATCACACCGTCCCATTGGCGGTTGCCGAAGCTGCATACAAGAAGCAGAAGCGCAACCCGGGCGTGACCGAGATCGTCGAGTTTCCCAACCGCGGGCACTCGCTGGTCATCGACGCCGGCTGGCGCGATGTGGCCGACACAGCGCTCGCATTCGTCAAGCGGTTCGAGAAGTAACTTCGCCGGCACCCGGGTCAAACCGGGTGCCCCGATTCATATCCTGGCTGCCCGACCTAGACTTGCAGCCGGGTGGCCCAGGGGAAGTCCGCGACTCGCCTGCTTGGGCGCGAGCGCGAGATCGCTCTCGTCGAGGATCTGATCAGTCGCGCCGGATCGCAGGGAAGCGCGATCGTGGTTCGCGGCGAGGCCGGCATCGGTAAGTCATCGCTTCTGGCAGAGGCAGCGGCACGGGCCCGTGAGCGCGGAATGCTTGTGTTGACCACCGCAGGCGCTCAATCAGAAACGCATTTGCCGTTTGCCGCTCTCCACCACCTGCTTCGCCCTGTATTGGGCGGAATGAGCGGACTGGAACCTGTGCAACGGGCTGCCCTCAGCTCCGCCTTTGGACTGACTGACTCAGTGATATCGAACCCATTCATGGTCGGGCTGGCGGTCCTCGAGCTCATCGCAGAAGCCGCCACCCGGTCGCCAGTGTTCGTTGTCGCGGACGAGGCCCAATGGCTTGATCCTTCGACGTGCCAGACGCTGGCATTTGTCGCGCGGCGAATCGAAGCAGAGCCGATCGTCATTGCGTTTGGAGTCAGGGACGGGCTGGACAACCACATCGACGGGACGGGAATCCCCGAGCTGCGCCTGGACGGCCTTGACGGTGAGTCGTCGAGGGCGTTGCTCGACGCAAACACTCCAGGACTCTCACCTCACGTTCGCGCCTTGGTGCTCGACTATGCGGAAGGTAACCCTCTCGCGTTGCTCGAGCTGCCGACCGCGCTTGACAGAGACGCCACACATGTGGCGACGCCGCTTCACCTGAGCCAGCGTCTCGAGCGTGCTTTCGGCGCGCAAGTATCCGACCTTGGCGAGCCAGTCAGCACGCTGTTGCTTCTCGCAGCCATTGACCCCGCAGGAACTCTGGCCGAGTTTCTGCGAGCAGGTCAGTCGATCGCGCAAACACCCCTCTCTGTTGACTCGTTTGCTCCGGCCCAGAGACTACGGCTCGTCACGATCGAGGACCAGCGGGTTCGTTTTCGTCATCCATTGCTTCGTTCGGCCGTCTATCAAGCGGCCAGCGAGGGCGACCGAAGGCAAGCTCATGCCGCACTCGGGGACGTTCTGGACAACGACCCGGATCGGCGCGCGTGGCACAGGGCCGCAGCCGCCGTGGGTCCGGACGAAGGTCGTGCTCAGGATCTCATCGCCGCAGCAGCAAACGCGGAGAGGCGAGGGGCCCTTGACGTGGCTGTGGCGGCAATGGAACGAGCGGCAGCGCTGTCCCTCGATCCGCGAAGGCGAGCCGCGCGGTTGGTGGAAGCGGCCGAGATCGCACTCGGAGCCGACAGGGGCCAAGAAATCGCAGCCAGGCTTTTCGCGTCCGTCAACCTCGCAGATCTCGACCCAGCGCGGCGGGCGCTGTTTGCGTGGCTCCAGGACGTTTATGGGCCTTCATGGTCCGGCTCAGAGCAGGTTCGTTCGTTTGTGCACGCGGCTGACGAGGCAAGATCGTCCGGAGATTCACTACTCGCGCTGAGGCTGTTCTCGCAGGTTGCACTCCGCATCTGGTGGACTAATCTCGACCGCGAAACTCGAGAGCTTGTGGTGGGCGCTCTGGACCGACTAAAGGTCGAGCACGACGACCCACATCTGATCATGTCTCTCGCGTTGGCAGCCCCTGTCGAGCGCGGAGCGATCTTGCTGGAGCCGGTGAGGCGTCTGACGGCTGCGCCCGTAACGGACGCAATGACCGCTGTTGTACTAGGGCAGGCGGCCCAAGCCCTCGGGATCTTCGATCTCGCCCATCGGATGTTCTCGTCTGCCATACCCATTCTGCGCCGGCAAGCGCGGCCTTTCTTGCTGGTCCAGGCACTTACCGAGCAAGCCTGGGCCGGGGTACACCTCGGGAATGTTGCCTCCGGTTTGCCCGTCGCCCATGAGGCGGTTGACCTAGCCATTGAAACTGGGCTGCAGCGATGGGCACCGGCGGCACGCCTCGCCGAAGCAACTCTCAACGCCTTGCGCGGCGACTTCGAGCTCGCCGAGTCGCAGACCGCGGAAGCGGAAAGCGTGCTGCTGCCCATGGGCGTCAAACCGTTGCTTGCGCTGGTCGAGCTTGCCCGCGGACGCAATTCGATCCTTCGTGGTGATCACTCAGTCGCCTATGAACACCTGAAGCGCATCTCCAATCCCAAAGACACCGCGTATCACATGTACGCGCGGTTTTGGGTGGTGGCGGATCTTGTCGAAGCTGCGATTCATACCGGCCACGAGCAAGAAGCCCGAGACGCGATCGCGACGCTGGAGCCGGTGGCTGCACAATCGCGGTCTCCGGTGCTCGAGATCGGTTTGAGGTTTGCGCGAGCACTGGTCGCCTCCGACGCAGAAGCTGAGGGGTTGTTCCAGTCGGCGATCACTGAGGACACCAGCCTCCCCCTCATGGTCGCGCGCGGCCAGCTGGCGTACGGCCTGTGGCTACGACGGCAACGGCGCATCGCCGAGTCACGCGGGCCGTTGCGCGCCGCTCGGGATTCATTCCAGGCGATGGGTGCCACCCCATTGGTTGCGCGCGCAAGCCGGGAGCTGCGCGCCTCTGGCGAGAGCAGTCCCAAACGTTTACCGCGAGCTTCCGATCGGCTCACTCCCCAGGAGCTTCAGATCGCCCAGATGGCCGCCGCCGGAATGTCGAACCGCGAGATCGGGCAGAGCCTCTTTCTCTCGCACCGCACCGTCGGCTTCCACCTTTATCGGCTCTTTCCCAAGCTCGGCATCACCTCGCGCAACCAGTTGCGCGGGGCGCTCGAAATCGAGGCGATGACCGCTTAAGCGGCGGGACTGGGCGCCATCGGCTTCGCCACCCTCGCGGCGGATCGCAGGCCAATTCCTCTGACGATCAACATCAACCCGAAGAGGACAAGCCAGAACCCGAGGAAGATCGTCAGGAAGAACAGAGACGACACCGGGAAAATCACCACCACCCCGCCGGCGACGATGCTGAGGATGCCGGTGATCGCGATCCACGGTCGCCACCGGACCTCCGAATGTCCGACTGCGAGGAAGAGCTCGATGACACCAAGAGCAATCCAGTAAATGCCGACAAGAGTCGCCAGCACCAACAGCGTCAGGCCCACATGACCTAACAGATAGATCGCAACCACAAAAGAGAAAACGGACAAAAGGGCGATCAGAGCCCTGAGCCATCCGTTTTCGTTCGGGATCGCAAAGGTGAAGACAAACTGATAGACGGCTCCCACCAGCAGCTGAGCCGCAAAGATGATCGCGATCACGACCAGGGTTGAGCTCGGCCACGCGACCGCTATGACGCCGGCCAGGAGTGAAGCGACGCCGTAGGCCACGATCCATCCCCAGGCGCTTCCAAGCCGAGCAAGCATCGCTCTCATTTCGCCGCTCTGTGTCGCATCCATTGTTGTCCTCCCTAGTTGCCGCCTCATCAGCGGCACTGTTCCCCATTGTTGGTAGGGAGCGACGAGATCGCTTCAGTCAGATGACTGGTTTCAGCCGGCCTAGCAGTAGGTGCCTCTGAATGGACCTGTACGGGCAGTCTCTAGCCCGCCATCCGCTCCGCGGCGCACTCCGCGGCACGTCTCTGCAGGAGCTCCCGCTCCCGCACGTTGTCTGTCAGCGACGCGGCGCGCTCGAACTCGGCACGCGCCTCCTCGGACCGGCCGAGTTTCCTCAGGAGGTCGCCGCGGACGGCCGGTAGTAAGTGATACGACTTGAGCGAGGGTTCGGCGACCAGCGCGTCCACAAGGTCGAGGCCGGCAGCGGGACCGAACGCCATCCCCACGGCGACGGCCCGGTTCAGCTCAACGACGGGCGACGGCGCGAGCTGCGCGACCGCGTCGTAGAGCGCCACGATGCGCGGCCAATCCGTCTCCGCTGCAGTCAGCGCTCGAGCATGGCACGCAGCGATCGCCGCCTGCAGCGTGTAAGGACCGAGGGCGCCCTCGAGCCTCTCGGCGCGCTCGAGCGCCGCCAGGCCCCGCCGAATGAGCAGACGATCCCAGCGCGCTCGTTCCTGATCAAGTAGGAGGACGGGCTCGCCGGATGGTCCGACACGAGCACTTAGACGAGACGCCTGAATCTCCATGAGCGCAACCAGGCCGTGGACTTCTGGCTCCGTCGGGGCGAGCTCAGCCAGGATCCGGCCAAGACGCAGCGCCTCCTCGCACAGCGCCGGTCGAACCCAGTCGTCGCCCGCCGTAGCCGAATACCCCTCGTTGAAGATCAGATAGATCACCTCGAGGACCGAGGCGAGGCGCGCAATGCGCTCGGCGCCGCTCGGGACCTCGAACCTGACATGCGCCTCGGCGAGGGTCCGTTTTGCGCGCACGATCCGCTGGGCGATGGCTGGGACAGGGACGAGGAAAGCTCGCGCGATTTCCTCGGTCGTAAGGCCGCCGAGGACGCGAAGTGTGAGCGCCACCCGCGCTGCCTTCGCCAACACAGGATGGCAGGCCATGAAGATGAGGCCGAGAAGGTCGTCCCCGACCTCCTCGTCGATCGCCGGGTCCAAGCCCAAACCTTCCTGAGCCCGCTCGAAATCGCGTCCGATCTCTTCGTGCTTTCGCTCGAGCAACTTGCGGCGTCGGATGAGGTCGATCGCGCGGTGCTTCGCGGTCCCCATGAGCCAGGCCCCTGGCCGCTCTGGTACTCCATCTGCCGGCCACTGCTCGAGCGCGGCGACGAGCGCGTCCTGCGCGAGATCCTCAGCCGTCCCGATGTCGCCGACGACGCGAGCCAGCCCGGCTATGAGCCGGGCCGACTCGATTCGCCAGATCGCTTCGATCGCGCGGTGCGCATCGGTCAATGCTGTCTCGCGGCGACCTTGGCTGTCGGGCGCCTCTTCGTCGCGCGGACCAATGGCGAGAGCTCCTTCACATGCCCTCGTACTCGAGGACCTCGCGAACCTCGAAGGTCCCGCCGTCATAGGGTGCCCGCTTGAGCCACTCGAGTGCCTCGTCGATTGAGCGCACCTGCCAGAGCCAATACCCGGCCACCAGCTCTTTGCTCTCCGTGAACGGTCCGTCGATGACTGTGCGCTTCTTGCCGTCGAACCGAACGCGCTTGCCCTCCGAGCTCGGGTGAAGGCGGCCGGCCTCGAGCACCACCCCCGCCTTGACCAGCTCGTCGTTGAACTTCTGGTACTCGGCCATAGCCTCCGGCGTTGGTGGAGTCGCCGTCTCGCTCTGCCCGCCTTCCTTTGCGATTATCAGCACACGCATCTCTGTCTCCTCGTATTACAACTTCCGCACCGTCTTGGGCTCGGGCTTTTGAGGCCTCACCCCCTCATCGAATGACAGGTGGCCTTTTCGACATGCCGCAACTTGCGGTCGTGGAGGACAGAAGGTGGTCGAGGGAACTGTAAGCCGGGTTCTCTTTATGCAAGTTCAAACGCCGGTCGTCAATACGAGTACACGTCTCTTCGAAAACCATCGATCGGAATCAATCCGGGTATTCGTCCTTCCGCCACGTGCGGGGTTCGGCGGCTTGGGTTTTCGGTGTTCGCTCGAGCAGAAAGTTGAAGTACGGCGCGACGAACGGATCGGGCGCCGACACGGTGTAGGTGTGGTAAACGGTCCCGTTCTCCCGCGCGAAGGCGATCCAGCTCGGGTTTTCGCGGAGCCCGTCCTTCAGCTCAGCCCCGATCTGGCGTGACCACTCCTCGAGCCAGTCGGGCGGGTTGTCGATCATCTCCTTGACCTCGGGAATCTGCTGCGCCTGCTGCGCGGTCAGCGCGAGGCCGAAGTCGAACGCGAAGTCGCTGTTGTAAGTGGAGACATAGGGGAACTGCCAGCCCATCCGCTTCTTGTAGGCCGTCAGCCGCTCGACCGGCGCCCGCGAAAAACAGAGCAGCGTCACGTCGCGGTGACCCAGGTGAACGAGCGAGCCGTCGAGCCCATCGGCCAAGCTGGTGCAGCCAGGGCAGGCGCCGATCGTGTAGTCGGGGCCGAACATGATGTTGTATGCGAGCAACTGTGAACGGCCGTCGAAAAGCTCGGCGAGTGTTTTCTTGCCGTCCTCGGTGTCGAACTCGTACTCCTTTTCGACCGGGACCCAGGGAAGTTCGAGACGCTTTCTCTTGATCGTCTCGTTCCGCTCCGCATGCTCGGCCTCGAGCTTGGCGAGTTCGTCCCGGGCCACCTGCCATTCCTCGCGGGTTCCGATCTTGTGTTCGGTCATCTCATCTCCTCCAGTCCGACTCCAGCGCTCCCGCACAAGCCGAATCCATAATCGCATCGGTCGCTAACGGGTTCACGAAATCAGACCCCCGACGACCCAGAAACTCATCGCTACCGTGGTCGGAGCCCAGTTGCGACCTTGCGTACTAGGGAGCCGTGCGTAGCGGACTAGCTGGGAAACCTCAAATGGAATGGATTTATCCGAGCCGTGATTATACAGACCGTTCTGTCTACTGCAGTAAGGAACGCCATCAACCAGTTGAAGGAGTTTGAAATGAGCGGATCACGAAATGTCGTTCTCGTTCACGGAGGCTGGGCGGACGGTTCGAGCTGGAGTGCAGTCATCGAGCGCCTTCAGAAAAAAGGATTCAACGTCACAGCACCCCAGTTCGCATTGGCGACTCTTTCGGATGACGTTGCGCGACTTCGCGAGGTCCTCGCTCGTCAGGACGGCCCGACCATCGTGGCCGGACACTCATACGGCGGGCAGATCATGACGGCGCTCGGCAAGGACGCACCCAACGTCGCCGGGCTGGTTTATGTCGCGGCCTTCGCGCTCGACCAGGGTGAGTCGCTGGGCGCAATCTTTGCGCAGGGACCGCCGACCCCTGCGACCGCACATCTGGACGTGGACAAGCAGGGCTACGGGTGGCTTCCCTTGGACGACTTCGTCAGTCACTTTGCAAGTGACGTCGATCCTGTCAAGGCCACGGTCATGTTTGCCGTGCAGCAGCCGATAGCCGTCAGCGCGTTCGCGGAGGTGATAGGCGAGCCGGCTTGGAAGTCCTTTCCCTCGTGGTACCTGGTTGCCCAGAGTGACCAGGCGATTCCGCCGGACGGGGAGCGGCTTTTCGCCAAGCGCATGGGCGCGACCGTCGTCGAGGTCAACTCGAGCCACCTTCCGATGGTTTCTCACCCAGACGCCGTGGTCGAGCTGATCGAATCGGCCGCCGAGAAGATCACGCGAAAGGATCCCGTCGCTTCTTCGTCGAGATAGCGCACGTCTTAAGGGTCTGGCCGGCGCCGCTCACGAGCGGCGCCGAGCCGGCCCCAACCATCCGCCGCAACCGCCCGCGCCCGTTACGGGTATAGCCTGCGTGTAAACGGAGTGACCTCTGAAGCGCCGCCGGTGACTGGTCTTGCTCTCCAGGTCAAAGACCTGCGCGTCAGCTACGGCACCAAGCGAGCGGTGGATGGGGTCTCGCTCGATATCGACGAAGGCGAGATCTTCGGGCTTCTCGGTCCGAACGGAGCCGGCAAGACAAGCACCCTGAGCGCGATCGAGGGACTGCTCAAGCCGACCTCCGGTTCGATCCTTATCCGCCACATCGACGCTCGAGCCCACCCCGGGCTGGCCAAAGCGCTCATCGGCGTTCAGCTCCAGTCCACGAGCTTTCAGTCCGAGCTCAAGATCAGCGAGATCGTCAAGCTCTACGCCGGCCTGTACGGAGTCCCGCTCACACAGCCGGCGATCTTCGACCGCCTGACCGAAATCCACCTGGGCGACGAAGCGTCCAGACGTTTCAGCCAGCTGTCAGGCGGGCAGCAGAAGCGCCTGTCGCTGCTCATCGCGACAGTCCACGACCCTCCGCTCGTCCTGCTTGACGAGCCGACGTCAGGCCTCGACCCGCAGGCGAGGCGTCAGCTTTGGGACCGAATCGAGGGCATCCGCAGGAGCGGCCGGAGCATCCTCTTGACCACGCATTCGATGGAGGAGGCGCAGTCGGTGTGCGACCGCGTCGCGATCATGGACTACGGCAAGATCCTGACCGTCGACACACCTGCCGGTCTGATCGAGAAGCACAAAAACGACCCCAATGTGCTCGCGGTCGCTAGAGGCCAGGTCACGCTCGAGGACGTCTTCATCGGTCTCACGGGACGTGATCTCCGTGAGTGAGCCAAGCGCGCTCACGACCCAGCCGGCCTCGCCTCCCCTTCGCACACCGGCGCTAACCGAAATCTTCAGAGCGCTCCTCGAGGCCGACTTTACCGTGCAGCTGCGCAACAACCGCGCGCTGCTCCTGAGCTTCGCTCTGCCTCTGGTCGTCCTCTTCGCACTCTTTGCCAGCAAGTTCTACAGCGCTCTGGGTGATCGACAGTTCAAGGTCGCGGCCGCGCTGACGCTCGGCATGGCGTCTATCGCGATCCTGGGTTACTCGATGACTGTGGCGAGAGATCGGGAAAAGGGCGTCTTCCAACGGCTACGCGTGACTCCGGCGCCCACATGGACGATCATGACCAGCCGCCTCCTCGTGCAGGTCGCCGCCATCCTTGCGATGGCGCTGGTGGTGCTGGTGGCGGCCGGCATCTTCGAGGGTGTTTCCCTGACCGCCGAAGCGTATGTGCTCACCTTCATCTGCGTGATCTTCAGCTCAGCCCTCTTCCTGGGCGTCGGCCAGGCGCTGGTCGGCCTGGTCAAATCCGCCGACACGCTGAACGCAGTCGGGCGCATCGCCTATTTACCCCTGTTTGCCCTGGGCCTGTTCGGTCACTCG
>Ga0209180_10000505_pt1 | contig 18215 bp, 17 predicted proteins | sample CZO8metaG_3_FD_188355 | JGI IMG/M metagenome (GOLD analysis project Ga0209180, IMG submission 188355) | Vadose zone soil microbial communities from the Eel River Critical Zone Observatory, Northern California, USA - CZOApr15con2H2.8 metaG... | ecosystem: Environmental > Terrestrial > Soil >...
ACCGGAAGGTGGTTGTGGGTACCATCGAACAGTTCCCAACCAAGACAGCGGCAAAACGTGCCGTTGAAACATTTCGCTCCACGATCAACGCGGTCAATCCCGCAGTGCCCGTGACCTTAAGGCAATTAGTCAAGCACTATGAAGAGAACGAATTGCCAAGCAAGGCCTTCTCAACACAACGAACCTTCCAGACGTCGCTAAAGACTTGGGTTCTTCCGAAGTGGGGCGAACTCAGGCTTTCAGACCTACGCACAGTGGAAGTGGAAGGCTGGCTTCACAGCCTGCCGCTTGCGAACGCGACAAAGGCCAAGATCAGAAACACCATGCACGTGATCTTTGCCCATGCCGGCCGCCACGAGTGGATTGCGACGAATCCTATGACGCTCGTGCGCCAGAGTGCGAAGCGTGAGAAGTTGCCAGACGTGCTGGAGCTGGATGAACTGAAGAAGCTGCTGGCAGAGCTTGAGAACCCGGCCCGTGCGTTGGTCTTTCTAACCGCTGCCACAGGATTAAGGGTATCTGAAGCCCTGGGGTTGAAGTGGTCTGACGTTGACTTCGCCGCTGGTGAAATCCGGCTCAGCAGAGCAGTAGTTCGTCAGCATGTCGGCGACATGAAGACAGAGGCTTCCCAAAAGCCCGTGCCGATGGATGGCGCACTGCTCGACGCTCTGCAGGATTGGAGCAGACAGGCGCCGTACCGGGAGACGGGTGACTGGGTGTTTGCTAGCCCGGATATGGACGGCAAACAACCGTACTGGCCAGAGACGCCGCTAAAGTGCTACGTGCATCCCGCTGCGAAGCGCGTAGGCATCAGCAAGGCTCTGGGATGGCATTCCTTCCGCAGAACGTTCGCAACGCTCCTGAAAGGCGGCGGTGAGGACGTGAAGACGGTCCAGGAACTGATGCGGCACGCAAGCAGCAGATTGACGCTGGACGTGTACGCACAGGCTCTGACCCCGGCTAAACGGGCAGCCCATCTGAAGTTGGTTGGATTGATTCATCCAGCGGCAGAAACAGCAATTGGTCCTTTATGGTCCCACGCTGAAGATGCAGTCGCTGTAAGTAGTTGAAATTATGGAGCGGCCTATCGGAATCGAACCGACACCTGAACCTTGGCAAGGTTCCGTACTACCACTATACTAAGGCCGCTTAACGACCTTCTTTTTATAACATGTCCGCGGCAGCAGCCACAAGCCTTCTCTGCCAGTAGCGGCGGAAAGCCGTACCCTCAACAACCTGGATTATCAGGAAACCTGCGTGATGCGGGCAGACTTCACCACCGGCGAGCGCCGCTGGCGCTCCGCGAAGCGCGTGGCTTTGTCCTTGTCGGTATACACGCGGCCGAACTTCTCGCCATCCGCGTAGTATACGCTGACGAGGTAATGGTGGTGTTTGCGCCGGCGATCCTTGCCAAAGGTAGACTTCCTTCTTCTCGTGTTCTTTTTTGTCCCATTGTTTGTCACGATAGCCATCCCCGCCTCTGAAAGATAAGCACGGCACTATCTCAGGGAAACAAGTGCCGCGCAAGTATCGGGAGAGATACTAACACGCGCTCCATTACAGCAGAAAAACCGCCAAACTGGAATCAGAACTTCTCAAATGTCCGGAAAAAAGGTCCTTTTCAAAATAATCTTCCTGACGCTTAAATCTGCAATTGATTCGCCCTATGGAGACAGGCAGAGGTGAGCGAACGCGGGTTTTCCAGCGAAGCACCGCGTTGCTACGCCCGTGCATCAAATAGGAGATGGCGCGTTCCCTTGAGGCGCCAACGGGCCCGCAGGCCAAATTGTCTGGAAAAATCGCTGCCGCCCATGAAACATTTGTCGAATTTGTACGTCTTTATTGATGAGGAGAAGATAAGCTGAATGTGGCGGAGAAAAGCAATCATGACAATCGCTCCAAAACAACCGCCCCTCGTGGAAGATCTGCGAAACCATTCGCAGGAACAGCTGGCGGACTTGCGTCAACTTCTCATTACGGGCGCGCCCTCGCGGCCAGATCCGCGCCGGCCCGGTTTTTACGAAGTGCAGGGCCTTTCGAACATCTATTACGTGTTCAAGTATCCGACGGGCACGAAAGTGCTTTTGATCGGCGTCTGGCAACGTGAACGCGATCCCGTCGCGGCATTGGTGGCCTGTTCCTGCCCGGCGGCCTGACCCATTTTGCTGCTTGGTCAGAAAAAGCAACCGAAAAAGCGCTCCGGCACACTCGAAGCGCTTTCTTAGTCTTCCTCCAGATTTAACGCCACGGAGTTGATGCAATACCGCAGCCCGGTTGGTCGCGGTCCATCCTCAAAAACGTGCCCCAGGTGCGCATCGCATCTGCTGCATTTCACTTCCGTCCGCTGCATGCCGTGGCTCGTGTCGGCTTCCGACTCCACTGTGTCTTCACTCGCCGGCGCGTAGAAACTGGGCCAGCCGGACCCAGAGTGATACTTTGTTTCGGAACGAAACAATGGCTGACCGCAGCAGACGCACTTGTACGTTCCCGGGGTCTCGGTATCCTCATACTCGCCCGTGAAAGGCGGTTCCGTCCCCTTTTGTCTTGTTACGTAGTATTGATTTTGTGAGAGTTCTTTCCTCCAGGCAGCGTCGTCCTTACGAACCTTCTCTTCCTGTTCCATGGCATCTCCTCTACACCCTCGCCATTCTGAGCTTTCCCCCACACTATCAGATTCAACTCCTTGGTTTCACGTTTCAGCCGCTAGCTCGAATCTTTGTGGTAGCAAGAGCCTATCGATTCCTGTTCCCTAATCCTGTCGTTGACAGGCTCGGAAAGTTCCTTTACCTTAGAAGCGAGTCATGAACCGCACAGTCACAGCTCAGGCGCACCATCATCATCACGGCTACACGCCGCGCCCGCTGAGGTGTGCATAGCGACTCGCTAAACAAAGCACTCTTCGGCCCGCTGGCGCAAGAAGCCCCAGCGGGTTTTTTGTTTTCGGGTCTTGATTCTTAGGAGGCAGAAGCGTGGATATCGACTTTCTAAAAGGCGGCGGCTTGGTGCCAGCCATCATTCAGGACGAGCACACCGGCGACGTGCTGATGCTCGGTTTCATGAATTCAGAGTCGCTGGCACAGACCCAACACACGGGTGAGGTGGTATTTTTCAGCCGCTCGCGAAACCGGCTCTGGAAAAAAGGCGAATCCAGCGGCCACGTCTTGAAAGTTCGCGAAATCCGCGTGGATTGCGATGCCGATGCGCTGCTCGTCCGCGTCGAACCGGCCGGCCCCGGCGTGTGCCACGAGGGCTACCGGAGCTGCTTCTTTCGCGCCATGGAAGGCAGCGGGACTACAAGAATCATCGCCGAGCGCACGTTCGCGCCCGAAAAAGTTTACGGACAGGAGAGGCCTCGATGAGCTGTCTGAAGCTGGGAATCCCAAAAGGCAGCCTGCAGGAGGCGACACTCGATCTTTTCGCTCGTGCAGGTTGGAAGATCACTCTGGGCTCTCGAAGCTACGTCCCATCCATCGATGACACAGAAATCGAATGTTTGATGGTGCGTGCTCAGGAAATGGCGCGCTACGTCGAATCTGGGGCTCTGGACGCGGGAATCACCGGTCACGACTGGGTCGTGGAAACAGGCGCGACGGTGGAGGAATTGTCGGAGCTGGTTTACGCAAAACAGCGGCTGGCGCGGGTCCGCTGGGTCCTGGCCGTTCCGGAAGATTCGGCGATCCGCGAACCGCGCGACCTCAAAGGCAAAGTGATTGCCACTGAAGTTGTGCGCATCACGGAAAATTATCTCGCGGGACACGGCGTAAAAGCGCGCGTGGAATTTTCCTGGGGCGCGACCGAAGTCAAAGTGCCTAGACTTGCCGACGCGATCGTTGAAGTGACCGAGACCGGCTCGTCGTTGCGCGCCAATCACCTCCGCATCGTAGACACCGTCCTGGAATCAGCGACTGTGTTTATCATGAACCGCCTGGCTGCCGCCGACTCCTGGAAGCGCGAAAAGGTGGAGAATCTGATTTTGATGCTTCAGGGCGCCATCGCCGCCGCGAGCAAGGTCGGCCTTCTTCTCAACGTTCACCGTGATGATCTCCCCGCTGTTCTCGGCGTTCTCCCCGCACTCAAGAAACCGACGATTTCCGCTCTCAGTGATCCCGAGTGGGTCGCGGTCAATACCATCATCGAAGAAGCTGTCGTGCGTCAGATCCTGCCCAAGCTCAAGGCCGCCAAGGCGCAAGGGATCGTCGAGTACCCCTTGAACAAGATCGTGCTCTGATGCGCATTTTCAAACTCACGCCTCGAACGGAAAAACAGGTGCTCTCCCGCCGCGCGCAGCAGGATGACGAAGCCCGGTCCGTCTCCGCTAAAATCGTCGCCGATGTCCGCAAGCGCGGCGATTCCGCGCTCTTCGCGTGGACCAAAAAACTCGATCACACTGACCTTGCGCGCGCTGGCGCTTGGATTTCCCGGAAGGAAATCCGCGCTGCAGAAAGGCGCGTAAGTTCTGAATTCCTCAATGCCATCAAGAAAGCTGCCAATAACGTTCGTCGCGTCGCGGAAAAGCAGCTTCCTCGCCCCTGGATCATCGAGACGGTGCCGGGCGTGAAAATTCAGCAGCTCGTTCGCCCCATCGACGCCATCGGTTGCTACGTCCCGGGCGGCCGTTTCTCTCTCGTCTCTACGCTGGTCATGACTGTCATCCCCGCCAAAGTTGCGCGTGTTTCTCGCATCGTCGCCGTATGCCCGAAGCCAAGTCCCGAACTGCTCTCCGCCGCGGGCCTTCTTGGTATCACGGAAATCGCCCGCATCGGCGGCGCGCAAGCCGTCGCGGCTCTCGCCTATGGCACCCAGTCGATTCCACGCGTCGAGAAAATCTTCGGGCCCGGTAACAAATATGTCACCGCCGCCAAGCAGCTCGTCAGCAGCGATTGCGCCATCGATCTGCCGGCCGGCCCAACCGAAGCCATTGTCTTCGCCGATCACGGCAACCCGCGTTGGATGGCCGCAGATCTCCTCGCCCAAGCCGAGCACGCGAAAGACGCCGCAAGCTTCTTCGTCACCACTTCGCGCTCTCTCGCCCGCGAAGTTCAGCGCGAAATGAAGTGGCAACTCGGCGAATTACCTTCCAGTGTTGCGAGCATCTCCACAGAGATCGCAGGAGCGATCCTCGTGGCCGATTCTCTTGATCACGCCTGCGAATTCATCAATCGCTTCGCTCCCGAACATCTCAGCTTTCCCGAAGGCGCGGAAGGGCTTCTTCAGAAAATCCAGTCGGCCGGAACGGTCTTTATCGGTCCGTGGGGGGCGCAACCGCTAGGCGACTACGTTACCGGCAGCAATCACGTGCTGCCCACGGGTGGCTGGGCGCGGATGCGCGGCGGCCTCTCGACGGCCGACTTTGTAAAGTGCATGAGCGTGCAAGCCATCTCACGCAACGGTTTCCTTCGTCTCGCCGATGCGGCCGAAACTCTGGCAGAATCCGAAGGCTTGATGGCACACCGCAACGCCGTGAGGGTCCGCCGATGAAGGTTCACCTGCCCGTGCGCGAAGCGATTCTGAACCGCCGCACCTACGAGGCGCCCGCGGAGGGCCGCTCCGATAAACTGCGCCTGGACTTCAATGAAAACACCGCGGGCTGCTCGCCTGCGGTGCGGCGCGCCCTGGCAGCGCTCAGTGCCAAACAACTGGCGATGTACCCCGAATACGAGGCACCGACAAAGCGACTCGCACGCTACTTCCGTGTCCGTCCGCAAGAATTGCTGCTCACCAACGGAGGAGACGATGCCCTGCGCGTTTTCTTCGATACCTTCGTCGAGCCCCGCACCGTCGTTCTGATTTGCGAACCGACTTTTCCGATGTATCGCTACTACGCGGAGATTTACGGCGCTCGCCTCTCCGTTCTTCGCTACGGCAGCGAAATGGAGTTTCCGCTGGAGGACGTCATCGCCGCGCTGCGCCATAAAACGCGTCTTCTCTTCATCGCCAATCCCAACAATCCAACCGGTACGCTTCTCCAGCTGAACGAATTGCGGAAAATCCTGCGCGCCGCTACGAGCACGGCGGTGGTCATGGATGAGGCCTATGCGGAGTTTTCCGGCTTCTCCGCGGTCCCCTGGATTCGGAAGTATCCGCAGTTGTTCGTGGCAAGAACTTTTTCTAAAGTTGCCGGGCTCGCCGCCTTGCGCCTTGGCGCGGTGATCGCCTGCGAAAAATCACTCGCTCTCGTGCGCCGCGCCATGCCGCCCTTTCCCGTCAATCTCGCCGCCCTGGTAGGGGCCGAAGCCGCCGTTAACGATGGCGCGACGATGCAAGGATACGTTCGGGAAGTGAAGCGCTTGCGCGCGTGGTTCGCGGCCGAGTTGAAAACAGTTGGCGTGAAAACGTACCCGAGCGCAGGAAATTTTCTCTTGGCGAATTTTGGCCCGTCAGGGCCACCTCTCTTCCGAAAGCTCGAGAAGCAAGGAATCCTTGTGCGCGACCGAAGCAAGGATATCGGACCTGGCTTTGTCCGGATCTCCATTGGAACGCAATCCGAAATGCGGCGCCTTCTGAACGCAATTCGAAAGGAATGGAAGCCGTTGGCCTGAACGCCGGCATTTCAAACGAGCTCACCATGCCACGCGCCGCAACAATTCATCGAAAAACAAACGAGACGGACATCCGTCTGAAACTGAATCTCGACGGGCGCGGAAAAGCACGCATCGCCACGGGAATTCGCTTCTTCGACCACATGCTCGAACTCGTTGCGCGGCACGGTGCGTTCGATCTGGAGCTGGACGCCCGCGGCGATCTCGACGTGGACCAGCATCACACCGTTGAAGACGTCGGGATTGCTCTTGGTGAAGGCGTGCAGAAAGCCCTCGGCTCCAAGCGCGGCATTTTGCGCGCCGGATATTTCCTCATGCCCATGGACGAAACTCTGGCTGCGGCTGCGGTGGATCTCGGCGGCAGGCCCTATTGCGTCGTGAATGCGAAGATTACGGCGCAACGCGTCGGCGACTTTCAGGTCGAGTTGGTGGAGGATTTTTTCCAGGGCTTTGCCCAGGCCGCGAAGGCGAACGTGCATCTGCGTGCGTTGTACGGTCGCTCTTCGCATCATCAGGTTGAGGCCATGTTCAAAGCCTTCGCGCGAGCTTTGCGCTTCGCCGTGGCGCGCGACAATCGCCTGCGAAAAGTCTTGCCCAGCACAAAGGGGCTTCTATGAAACTGACCATCGTCGATTACGGCGCGGGAAACGTAACTTCCGTGGAGCGCGCTTTGCAACGTCTCGGCGTGGAATCGCGGCGCACGGCTTCGCCGCAGTGCATTTCAGAAGCCGGGGTCCTCTTGCTCCCCGGTGTTGGACACTACGCGGCTTTGGTTCGCGCTCTCGACGAGCAAAAGATGCGCGCCCCTCTCATCGACGCTATCAACCGCGGCGTGCCTTTTCTGGGCATCTGTCTGGGACTGCAAATCCTCTACCAATCCAGCGAAGAAGCGCCGCAACTGCGCGGCCTCAATCTTCTGCCGGGAAAAGTGCAGGCCCTGCCGCCCCAGGTAAAGCTTCCGCACATGGGCTGGAACCAGCTTGTGACCAAGCGCGAGTCACGCCTCCTTGCAGGCATCGGCGCGGGCGCCTACTTCTACTTTGCTCACTCCTACGCTGCGCTCGATTCGAATGGGTCAGTGGCAGCAACTTGCTCGCACGGAACAGAATTCGCGGCTGTCGTGGAGAAACAAAATATTTGTGCCGTTCAGTTCCATCCGGAGAAGAGCGGAGACGCAGGCGCTCACCTATTGCAGAATTTTCTGAGGATTGCGGGATGAGCCTGGCGCATCGCATCATTCCCTGTCTCGACACGGACGGAGAACGTGTCGTGAAAGGAGTGAAGTTCGCCGGTCTGCGCGATGCAGGCGATCCCGTCGCCCTGGCGACCCGCTACAACGACGAAGGCGCCGACGAATTGATCGTGCTGGACATTGCCGCGTCACGCGACCGCCGTCCGACATTTTTGGAAACCATCCGCCGTGTCGCGGCGCAACTGGCAATTCCGTTGACGGCGGGCGGCGGCATTCGCTCGCTGGAAGATGGCCGCGCGGTGGTGCGTGCTGGCGCAGATAAAGTCACGGTCAACACCGCGGCTGTCGAGCGGCCGGAGCTTATTTCCGAATTGTCGCAAGAATTTGGCGCGCAGGCGGTTGTCCTGGCGATTGACGCAAAGCGTGCTGGCACCTACTGGGACGTCATGGTTCGGGGCGGCCGCGAATCGACTTCTTTGGACGCCATCGCCTGGGCAAAGAGGGGCGCTGCATTCGGCGCGGGAGAAATCCTGCTAACTTCCGTCGATCGCGACGGAACGCAGATCGGCTTTGACACCGCGCTAACCGCAGCAATCTCCAAGGCAGTCTCCGTCCCTGTGATTGCATCCGGCGGCGCAAAATTGCCCGAGCATTTCGTCGAGGTTTTCACGAAAGGCGCAGCCGATGCTGCACTGGCCGCCTCGATCTTTCACGATGGCGTTCAGCCCATCCGCAGGCTCAAGGAATTTCTCGCGACAAACGGCGTCGAGGTTCGCCTGCCGTGCTGATTCCCTGCATCGACCTGCAAGGCGGACAGGCCGTTCAATTGGTTCACGGGCGGGAGCGCGAGCTGGCAGTCGCCGACGTCTTTAGCTTGCTTCGGAAATTCAAAAAATATCCTTGGCTGCACGTCATCGACCTTGATGCCGCCATGGGAAAAGGCGCGAACGACGAGCTCGTTCGAAAGGTCTGCAAAAGCGCGCGCAAAGACTTCGGAATGCAGGTTCGAATTGGCGGCGGAATTCGAACCATTTCCCGCGCGAAAGAAATTGCCAGTTGGGGCGTGAACCAGATCATTGTTGGAAGCGCCGCGTTTCACGGCCGAAAAGTGAACACTCGCTTCCTGGGCCAACTCTCCAAGAAACTGCATCGCAAACGGGTCGTGATTGCCTTGGACACCGCCCGGGGACGAATTACGGTCCACGGCTGGCGCAAGCGCCTTGCGCTCCAAGCCGAGAGCGTGATGCCGCAGCTCGAACCTTTTTGCGCTGGATTTCTCTGCACTGATGTGGACCGCGAAGGCACCATGACCGGCGCGAACCTCGAATGGTTTCGAATGCTGCGCGATGCGACCGCACATCCGATCATCGCCGCGGGCGGCATTCGAACGCAGTCCGAGATCGCCGCCTTGGAAAAGCTCGGCATGGATGCCGCCGTCGGAATGGCCCTGTACAAAAACCAGCTGCGTTGACTCGGCGGCTTAGCCGGCGCCTGAACCTCTCCCGCGTCGTCAGATTGGGCGTTCGAATCGCGCGGCGTCAGCGCAGATACGCGTCGGTGGTGTACTGCTGCACCATGCGCTGCGTATTAAAGAACGAGCCGTTGATGGCGATGGCGTGCTGCATGACTTCCAAAAACCTACTGCGCTCATTGTAGTACAGCGGAAGAATCACTCCTTCCAGCTTGGAATAGAGTGCTTCGGCCTCCTCCTGGCTGTCAGTTGGAACGTTGCCGCCTCCCGCACGCCGGGGCTCCCCGATCGACCAGCCCGTGACTCCTTCAATGTGGCCTTCCACCCACCAGCCGTCCAGAATGCTCAGGCTCGGCACGCCGTTCAGCGCGGCTTTCATCCCGCTTGTGCCGGACGCCTCGAGAGGAAACTGTGGCGTGTTCAGCCAGAGGTCCACGCCGGAAGTAATTTTTCCGCCCGCTTCGAGGTTGTAATCGTCCAGGAACACAATCGGAACGGTCTTCCGCAACGCTTTTTTTGCGTGGAAGATGCGGCGAATGATGTCCTTCCCTCCTCCGTCATTCGGATGCGCTTTGCCTGCATAAATAATCTGGAAGGGGCCCGCGTTCTTGGCGATCTGCCGCAGGCGGTCGAGGTCGGCGAGGATGAGATCTGCGCGCTTATATCCTGTGGCACGCCGCGCAAAGCCAATGGTGAAGATTTCAGGATCGAACTTGAGGCCTGTCTTCGTGCGAACCACTTCAAGCAATTCGTGTTTCGCGATCAGGTGCGCCGCCCACACTTCTTCCGCCGGAAGGCCGAGCGCGCCGCGAAGACTGTAATTATCCGCGCGCCAGGAAGGAATATAGCGGTCGAAGAGTTGTTGAAACGCTGGACAAGTCCACGTGCCCGCGTGAACACCGTTGGTGATCGCCTCGATCGGCACTTCCGGAAACATCTGGCGCGAAGTTTCGCCGTGCTGCTTGGCGACGCCGTTGACGTAGGTGCTGAGACTCAGCGCGAGCTGCGTCATATTGAGGGATGCGCCGCGGCGCGCCGCCTCCTCAAGTCCCGGAAAATTCTGCTCGGCTTGCAGGACGCGTTTCAACAAATCAACGGAAGATGCGTCTTTCAAATCCAAAAACTCAGTCTGCTTCGGGAACACGCGTGTGAGGTATTCCATCGGGAAGCGGTCGTGCCCGGCAGGAACGGGCGTGTGCGTGGTGAAGACGCACTTGCTGCGGACTTTTTCGATGTCCGCGCCCCGGATGGACGTGCGCCCCGCCTTCTGGGCCTCTTCGCCAAGCAATTCGAGGGCGAGAAGCGCGGCGTGGCCCTCGTTCATGTGGTAGCGCGTCAGATCGTTGTAGCCAAGCGACCGCAGGATGCGCACTCCCCCGATTCCCAACAAAACTTCCTGGCACAGGCGGTAGTAAGAGTCGCCTCCATACAGAGTGTCGGTGAGATTGCGGTCGAACTCGGCATTTGAAGGGAGGTCGGCGTCGAGAAAATAGACTGGAACTTCAAAACTGCGCACGCCCTTCACGGGGTAGCGCCAGCATCGAATCTCGACCCGCCGGTTCTCAATCGGAACGCTGGCGCGGGTCCGCTCTTCCACCATGAAATCTTCAACACGCCACTCCACGGGCTCCTCGGTTTGGGTGCCGTCTTCGCCGAGGCGCTGGGTGAAATAGCCCTTGCGGTAGAGCAGGGAGACCGCCACCATGGGCAGGCGCAGATCGGCGGCGGCGCGAATGGTATCGCCCGCAAGAACGCCAAGCCCGCCGCTGTAAGTCGGCATGGCGTTCTCCAGCGCAATCTCCATCGAGAAGTAAGCAACCAACCGTTTTGTGGAATCCACGTGATTTGCCATCTCACTCGCTTCTGCGTTATGTGCGGAACAACCGCTACCATGCGGAAAAACTCACTCCTCTAAATTTTCTATTGTCAGGGATTAGCGACGTGCAAGCAAGCGCCACAAAAATTGCTTGTGCACAATGCTCCTAATCCCGCGCTTCGCCGGTTGGATGGGCGCGGGGAGTCGGGCGTGTGAGCAGATCGACGTACTCTTTGTAGAACTTCTCCTTGTCGAGGTTCTGCTGGACCTCCACCAACTGCTCGCCCATGCCGGGTTGCTGGCCGGGAGCCCAGGAAAGAGTGTTGCCATACGAAGCGCCAAGCAACATCGAGAGGATAAGAAAGAAACTGAATTGTTTCGCGTACTTCACTGAATAATTCCCTTCGCGGGGAAAAGAGAATAAATTCCGTCATACACTTTAGTACATGATGGTCTTCGCGGCGTGGTGCGCCCACGTGGTGGTGTGATAGTGAGTCCAGAGACGGGCGTCGACCCGAGGGATAAAGACTCGCTTGTTGTTCGGAGAGGGGCCGTCAAGGAAGGCGCACGGAACGTGGGGATGAGCCCACCTCAGGTTGCGGCCAAGCAAGATGGAGCGAACCCGTGCTGCATCCCTCCAAATATATGCGAAAGGGCGCGAGCGGCGAGCGCTCCTCCGATGGGCTAGAGGAAGCGCCGCCGCTCTGGATTTTGCAGCTTCGTCAGAACTCGAAGCGCACGGACAACTGCGCCTGGCGTGGATCGCCCACACCTTCGCGGAGGAAGCCGTCAAAGTTGAACAGCACCGGAGCCGAAGAGCTGCTCACATTGTTCTTGTTGTTGAAGGTGTTGAACATCTCCACCTTAGGAATAATACGCACCCTCTCGCCGAGCGAGATTGGCCGTTGCACTCCAAAATTGAAGGCGAAATAGCCATTATCCTTCCGAACGAAGTTCCTGCCGCAATCGATGACACCACCGGGAGCTGCCGGATCTGGCAGTACCCGGTGAGCAGCATTCGTCGGGCTGCAAAGGGGTCCGCTAGGCGTTGTATTCGGAATGGCGCTGGTCGGCTGAGCGGTGTGCGCTTGCATGCGGACATCCACATCGAACTTTGCCGGCAATTCGGCGTGGGTCATGAAGTTGAATTTATGTTTTTCGTCGCGATCGGAGTACGAGTATTCCCTTTTCAGGTTGTAGAAATCGAGATAGCGGAAGGTGAATGGGTCGCGTTCGTTCGAGTCGTCATCCAAGTCTTCGGACCAGACATAGTTAGCATCCATCTGGAACCTATGGCTGAAGCTCTTGCGCACCCCGATTGTTGCTCCGCGATAAAGTGACTTGGCGGAACTGGCCGTGTCTGTGACCGTAAGGAGAATGTGGTTGGGCGCCGTGAACGGACTCGTCGTCGGCCCCTGGCTGCAGCTAGGCGGGTTTAAACAGTACGACGGCCCGCTCCCCCCGTTTACGTCGCTGTTCGGAGTGAGAGCCAAATTCGCACTGGAACAGCAGACGTTCGGATTGACGAAACGCGTCAGATGGACGCCTTTGGAAACAGTCAGGTCAATGTAGCCCGCCCAGCCAGAGTAAATTTCCTGCTCGTAGCCGACGTTGTACGTATAGATACGCGGGTTGGCATAATCTTTACTGAACACCGTAACGCCCGCAAATTGAGGAAATTGTCCCGGAGGCAAGGGAGTCGGCGTGACGGTCTTAGGATAAGTGGGGTAGAGAAAGCCGCCCGCGAACAGCCCTCCGGCGATCTCTTGTTGCTGTACGCCATTGGTAGTGATCGCGCCCACCTGAGTGAGCATATTCTGTCTTGCATTGAAGATGCCCGCGCTGGCGCGCAGGGCAGACTTACCATTGCCGCGGATGTCCCAGGCAAAACCAACGCGCGGCTGAAACATCTTATTCTGGTTGTGAATGGTCCCGTCCGAAGGCCAGAGCGGATTGGTCAAATAAAACCCATAGGCGGTATTCGCCGGAGGAGTAACCGGGCTGGGAAAGTGTTGCGCATCCCAGCGGAGACCGTAATTGAGAGTGAGATTTCGAGTGACCTTCCAGGTGTCTTGGATGAAGAGAGAAAAGTCCTCATTGGCAATGCTGGACTGCCCCGACTGATCTAGAGTCTCTCCTGCCTTCGTGGGACCATGCTGGAGGTAAAGGAGCAGTGGATCGCCGTTTGAGGTCGTGCCCGCCGGACAAGTTTGTGTCGCGTCAATGAAAGTCAACTTGCCATTGGTTGTGCTCTGGCATTCCTGAGTGGTCGGACCAAATCCGTTTCCGAGTGTGGCTGGCGATGCGTAGTGGAGGAACCCAGTAACATCGCTGAAAATGTAGCGGCCCGTGAAGAACCCGCGAAAGATTTGGGAATTGCGGCTGTGGATCCATTCGCCCCCCACTTTGAAGGTATGTTTGCCCCTAATCAAAGAGAAATTGTCACGAATGTCGGTACGGTAGAAGATTTCATCGATAGTCGGCTCCAGGAAGAAAGGTTGGCCGAAGCGGAACGAATTGAAAGGAAACGCAGTACCGATAGCGGTATCGGGCACGCTGGACGGAATCGAAGCGCCGCGCGGGCGATTCTCGCGGGCATAAGTAAAATGCGCTTCGTTCAACATCGTGGAAGAAATAGTGGTAAACCAGTTGGTATTGACCGCCTGAATCTTCGAAGGGCCCTCGATCCCGTTGGCGGACGCGCCGTACGTGGGGACGTCGAAGGTTTGATTGGTATTCTTTGACCAGTCGAAGTTGTAAGAACCAAAAATTTGGTTCTTGGCATTCAGGTTGTAATCCATGCGGCCAAAAACGGAGCCATTCCGCACCAGATGATTGACGGGAAGACCTTCATTCGTGCTGGTAGCTGGAGGCAGCGAAGCGTTTTTGAAGAAGAGCACTAGCGCGGCTCGCTGGCATTCCGGACTCGCTGCAATCGCGTCATCAACTGCTGTGAGACCGGGCGCGACGACAGGGTTTGTAATACTACAGGCCGGACCGATGGCCGTGCTCAGATTGGGCCTCGTTAGGTTTTCGCGAATGCCCTCTCCTGCGGCGAAGAAGAAGAGTTTGTCTTTGACGAGCGGGCCACCGACGCCTCCACCGAATTGGTTGCGTCGGAAATTCTGAAGAGGCTTTCCATCCGAGGTGGCGGCAGCCAGGGCCTCCGTACGGAAGTATTCGAAGACGCTACCATGTAGGTCATTGGTGCCTGATTTGGTAATGACGTTGACCACGCCGCCTCCAGTCCGGCCGTATTCGGCGTTAGCGCCGCTGGCGATCACCTGAAACTCTTTGACGGCTTCGAGAGTGATATCGATGGCGGCGCGCTGACCGCCCTCCTGTTCGCCGAAGAAGCCATTGTTGTAGTCACCGCCATCAAGGCTGACATTATTGAAAATTCCGCGTTGACCGTTGAAGTTAATTTCATCGCCATCAGGACCCTGGGTAATGGCCACCCCGGGAGTGAGTGTAAGGAGGTCTTCAAATTTCCGACCAAGGACTGGAGTGTTGGCGACGGCGATCTCGTTAAGGGTAGAAGATGATTCCGTCTTCGTCACCTCAATAACCGGCACGTCCGAAACGACGATTTGCTGCGCGACCGAGGATATCTTCATTTTCACCGGGATGGTAAGCACTTGACCTACTGTCAGATTTACATTTTGCTGCAGGACCGAGGCGAACCCTTGCTTGCTGAAGGTCACTGTGTAGCGGCCGGGCGCCAGGTTTAGAATTATGAAGTGCCCATCGGCATCCGTCGTTTCCGTCCGGACAAAGTTGGTATCGAGATTCTTCGCTTCGACGGTCGCACCGGGAACGCTTCCGCCTTTTTCATCCAGAACGTCACCTTGGACCGTCGCCGTCGTGATTTGCGCTTGGCCCCATCCGGGCGACGCAAACACCAGCGTGACAGCCGAGACAAAGAAGGCGCACAGTAGTCTTTTCATTTTCTCTCCCCCAATTTCACTCCCCATTTTTCGCCAACCAAGGAAGCTCTCAAGGGAATGAGGCGGTTCGCGAAACAAATACCGGGAAAGGAGTTTAGGCCGGGACGGTTCGAAAGCACAAGGGCAATGCCTGTGGAAACTTCATCGCATTGGAATCAAGTTTTGGATGGATTGAATCGGATCTTGGCGCGATGTGCGAGCTAATACGCGCCGAACCGCCCAGCAAGGAAGTATTGACGCTGGCGATGGTGTGCGTGCCCTCATTGCCGCCCCAAGCGAAGAGCAGGAACACCTGGGGAAAGCCTCCAGCACGCAGCGTGAGGCCGGACGCAAAACTGTGGATCCAGGGATTGGGCCCCAGGTCCCCACGCTTCAAGCCAACTTTGCCTTCGTCCGCCATGATGGAAAACCCGAGCGGCCCCCAGATGGAGTGCTCCAAGCTTTGGCGAAAGAACGTGACATTGGGAGCGCGAAAACGAAAATCTTGATAACTGCTGAGCGAAGGATTGCCGTTGATGTCCACCCCGCCGAGTGTCGGCTGAAAGTAGAAGGGCACCACATCGCCTCCCGGCGTCATGGAGGTGGCGAGATAAAAACGCAGTCCCACGCTCCCCTCACGGTCGCGGGTGATCGCCGGGCATTCCGGGTGACTTGGATCGGTGGGCAAGGAGCAGTCGTCCGGTCCGTTGGGGTTATTGTCCCTGGGCAACAAATTGCGCGTTGTTTTTTTGTACAGCGCAAACTCATGGTACAGATCGGCTGTCAATCGTTGGAAAGAAAACGTCGAATTCCCAGGCGTGAAAAACTGCTGATAGGCAAGGCTATAGTTCAGGCGGAGGAAATCGTCGAAATATACCGGCCGAATCCGAATGCCTTCGCCGAGCTGAAGCGTTCCAGGCTGGCTGGTTAGTCCCGGAGCGGTCGCCTCCGAGTAGAGCGTTGCAATCGTGGGGCTCGGTTGGCCGGTGCTTGGACGAATGTTGACAAAACGGCCGTTGATTTCGCCGTAGAGGCTGGCATGCAGCCGTTCGTAGAACGGCTTCACAGCGCTCCCGCCCACGATCGTCTGAGTCATTCCGTAGAAGGTTCGGCCCGCAAGTGTGGTGGCCGGACCCAAGCCGAAGTACGTGAGCTTGTTCAGGGAGATCGCTTGGACATACAAATTGAGAACCGGATGTTCCGGAAGCTCGCTGAGAACGCGCGGCTTCTTTTTTCCTTTTGTTCCGAAGCCACCCCCGATCGGCTTCTGGTGCGTATCGACGAATTTGAGATAGAAACCCGCGCGCCACGATCCGTTAATCGAGCCGATGGCGTCCGAGTTCCAGCCAATCCGCCAGTTATCCGTTGTCTTGTGGCCGAGGTACGCGAGGCCCGCCCCGAATCCGTTCTGAGGAGCGATGCTGCCGACAGCGATATGCACGGGCTTCCCTGTGAACAGTTCCTCGGCGCACGGAACGATCTTGAAAGCCCCGCAACTCTCTTTCAGCTTGTCGACTTCGCCGGAAGGGTCAACCTTCGGTGGGGCGGGAGGCGGCTGAGCACGGTTCTCCTGGGCTCGAACGGATCCCGCCGCCAACAAAAGAACGGCCAACACGATGCGTCGCACGGGGCCTCCTTCACAGCCTCTTACGGATACTTTGCTTACTCTTTGCCTTTCCTCTGCTCGTTACGGTCTTCGTGCGGCTCCTGGTCTTGCTGGGCCGAGGCGCTCTTCGTGGCTTGTCACCGCCTTGCGGATGCAGGAGCGCCGTCATTTTCTTCAAGTATTTGCTTGCATGCAGCTCAGTTTTTATCTTGGAGATATCGGTCAATTTTTGGCCAGCCTTCAAGAGTGCTTTCTCGACGTCGTGGAAATGCTTGATTTGATGTTCAATCAAGCTGGAGATGAACCGGCCGTGATTGTAGGCGCTCTTTGGCGTCTTGGGGACCTTTAGAACCAATTTATATTTCTTCTTCACATTTTTCCTCACACTTCAAAAACCCAACAATCATCATCCGGCCGCAAGGTGTTGGTCAGAGGTGTAAGAAAATTGTTGGACTTTTTCTCACGGGACGTGCGCTGGTCGTAGTTCTTCAGAAAGAAGTTCGTCACCGTGCCGGGAATACAGGCGTGTTCGAAAATGAAGCCGTTTGAATCTTCGGTGCCAGGCACCACGGTTCCCCTGGGAATATAGGGCGAGACAAGAATGGCGGGCACACGCACGCCAAGACGGTCAAACTTGAACGGTTCACCCGTTCCTGTCTTATCCGCGGGCGCAGTGTAACCGTCCGATTCACAAGCCGGGGGCACCACGTGGTCGTAGACTCCACCGTGCTCGTCATAGACGATCAACATCGCGGTCGTTTCCCAAAGCTCTTGATTGGTGCGGATGGCGTTGTAAGTGTTGGCGATGAATCTCTCGCCCTCTTGCACGTTGTGATCGGGGTGCTGGTCGGACGCGAGAATTTGGCCGCCGCCTGCCCCCGGATGATCGTTGTAGCAAGGCTCGATAAAGCAGTACTCGGGGAGGGTGTTGCTCTTGCAATCGCCGATGAATTGGCTGTAGCTGCCAAAGATCTGCGGCTGGTTCTTCAGGAGATTCACAATCTCCATCGTCGAACTCTGCTGATCGTAGTAGTAAATCTTGGCGGTGTGACGCGCCTGCAGCATGCGCTCGTAAATGCTCTGAATCGGATCCTGAATGTAGAAGAGATTCATGTCCACGTTGCCGAAGGAGGTGCCGTAGTGCGCGAAAGCGCGGTTGCAAATGGTTGGACCCGGAATCGAAGAAAACCAGCCGTTGAAAACGGCATACTCGGTGGCTAGCCTGGTGAGCACGGGCAGCTTTTCAGGTGGGAAGTAAGACATGATGGCGTGCGACGCATTTACGCTCGTGCCTTGCGTGGTGTAGCTCTTGATGAACCCTTGCATGTTTGCGACGCGGCCCGGTCCCAGAGGGGCGCCGCCGAAAATCTGGAGGTCCACGCCGGGGAAGTGGTGATCGGGATCATGATCCAGCTGGCCCTGGAATTTCGCATTCGGCTGCACGGGAATCATTGCGCCGTTCATGTCGAAATTGGATTCGTTTCCGGTTAGGCCATTGGTCTTGGGATATTTCTTCGCGCCGCTCTGCATTACCAGGCTTAGCCCGCCGAGCATGTGGTCGAAGGAGCGGTTTTCCATCATCAGGACGACGATATGTCTCAAGTTGTCCAATCCGGCTGGCGGCATATACTTCCTCCCAAGTGCCTATGCAGAATTCGACAAAAC
>Ga0209180_10000507_pt1 | contig 18172 bp, 18 predicted proteins | sample CZO8metaG_3_FD_188355 | JGI IMG/M metagenome (GOLD analysis project Ga0209180, IMG submission 188355) | Vadose zone soil microbial communities from the Eel River Critical Zone Observatory, Northern California, USA - CZOApr15con2H2.8 metaG... | ecosystem: Environmental > Terrestrial > Soil >...
ATGCTGCTGCAACTGTGACGATCCCCATCCGCGCGGTCGGCAATAGTTAACACTATAGTTAAATAATTAATCAATTTTTATAGAGCATGATCGTTCGAACAGAAACAGAGTAGGAACCTGCTCTGCCCTGACCCAACACCCATGGATCCGTTTCTTCCAAAATAGGATTAAGACCTGGTAGTGGGAGCGTACGGGGTGTTTAACGCCTTTTCCGCATCCTGTATGCCGGCCTGGATATTCGTTTCCCAATCGAGGTGCGGCACGCTCGAAGCTGCGGCGGCTTTGTAGAATCGCAACGCGTCCGATGGGCGATTGAGCTTCTTCAGGGAGAGGCGGCCGGCGGAGAGAAGCGCCAGGAGCGATTGCCGCTCTTTGGGGTAAGCCCCTGCAAGGTGCTCGTACTCGGCCACCGCTCGTTCGTAATTCTGCTGTCCTTCCACGATGCGGCACAGCTCCAGCCAGGTAGCCGCCGGCATGCGGTCCCCGCCGGCGTTTGTATACTCCTGATAATTCTGCCAGGCCGCTTCTCCCTCCTGCGCCTTCAGATGGAGCTGGCACAGCTTAATGGTGGCTTGGTAGTATGATGGCAGATCGTTCTTGCGCCAATGGAGTTGCTGCAACAACGAATAGGCGTCAATCGCCTCCGGCTTGGCCGCAGCATGCTTCTGCAGGATCGTGATGGCCTCGTCGAGCTTTCCCTGTTCCATCAATTCCGTTCCCTGCACGATGGCTGGATCGGCGGTCCAACTGATTTTTTCTTCGATGGCCGCGTTGGCCTTGTGCTCCAGACCGGTGCGTCCGATGACCAGAGCAGCGAGAGCCCCGAAGATAAAACCGCCGACATGGGCCCAATGCGCAACGCCCGATGCTTGGCCGAAGAGGCTCCCGTAGGACACTTCCATCAGCAGCCACAAAGGAAGGAGCCAGAAGGCGTAGGCCTTGAATCGAATGCGAAAAATGAGCATGAACCACAACATGTGGATTTTCATTTTGGGGAAGCGCACGAGAAACCCACCCATCAGAGCGGCCACTGCGCCGGAAGCTCCGAGAGCAGGGACGATGCTTCCCGGGTAGAACCAGGCGTGAAATTGAGACGCGGCCGCTCCCGCGAGCAGGTAGAAGACAGGATAAATCACGCGACCCCATTTATCCTCGAGAATGAAGCCTGCGAGCCACAGGAACCACATATTGCCGACCAAATGAAACCAACCGGTATGAAGAAACATAGAGGTTAGATATGTTATGGGCCTCGGGTGCGCCGGAACGAAAGCGTAGTTTCCGAGGATTGAGCTCTTCTCCTCCTCAGTAAAGCGCGCGGCCAGGCCATCCATTTCCGCTTGGAGCAACTCGGGGTCTTCCATGAGCCGGATTCGCGCGTCCCACGAGTCTTCGATTTTCCGGTTCGGTGAGGAGAGTTGCTTCCAGAACTGCTCCGGCACTTTGTTCTGAACCTCGTCAACAAACTGCTGCACCTCCTGGGTCTTCTTCAATTCGGGGTGAATTCCTGCCAGGATGATGACGTGCATTCGAACTTCGGCTCGTTCGGGGGCTTGTTCTTCCATTTTCCAATGAGTGCAAAGAAAAACAAGAATATTGAGTGCGATCAGCGCGAAGGTGACCACCGGCCAGCGGCGCCCTCCATGTTTTCGTGCCGCAGCGGAATCAGCATGTGGCGGCTCCTCCCGTCCAGAGAAGTAAAGGGGACGAACTTTGCCGAGTGTAGAGAGCGGAATCGAGCGCGGTAACTGGTCTTTCGAACAGGCTATGGCCAATTGATAAACGCAACGCGGGCCCTGTGGAGTCAGCTCTAGAAGCGTTCCCCGGGGGGAAGCTGCTCCGAGGATTCCGCAAACTGATTGAAGTGGGACCAAGTTGACACGTTCGAAAGGGCCGTCTATCGTTCGAAAGAGTCGTCGGAGAGGGTGTCGGATTTCGAATGAAGATTCTGGTGATTGGCGGTGGCGGGCGCGAACACGCGCTAGTCTGGAAATTAAATCAGAGCCCGCGCGTGGAAAAAATCTGGTGCGCACCAGGGAATGGCGGGATTGCTGCCGAAGCCGAGTGTGCGGCCATCGAGGCCGGAGACGTTGCAGCGATGGTCGCGTTTGCAGAAAAGGCGCGGCCGGATCTGACGGTTGTGGGACCGGAGCTGCCGCTTGTGAACGGGCTGACCGATGCGTTCCGGGAGCGCAATTGGGCCATTGTAGGGCCTTCTCGAGAGGCCGCGCAGCTCGAAGGGAGCAAGATTTTTTCGAAAAGGTTTTTGGAGCGGCGTGGTATTCCCACAGCGAAAATGTACGGGACTTATGATTCTCCTGCAGCCGTCTCCGGCGCATTGCGCTCCGTGGCGTGGCCGGTGGTAATTAAGGCGGACGGACTGTGCGCCGGCAAAGGCGTTTTTCTGGCCCCGGATCTTGATGCTGCCAAAGATTTTGTCGCCCGCGTGATGGAAAAGAACGAACTGGGGCCCGGCGGAAAGCGGATCGTGTTGGAGGAGGCGTTGGAGGGCGACGAATTGTCCTTCATCATCCTTACCGATGGCGAGCGCTACGCGCCGCTCGTGCCGACGCGCGATCACAAGCGGATTTTTGACGGAAACCAGGGCCCGAACACGGGAGGCATGGGCGCGTACTCCACGGATGAATTGCTGCCCAGTAGTCTCCGCGAGACGATCATTTCGACAATCGTCGAGCCGACGTTACGTGGGCTGGCGGCGGACGGTATCCGTTATCAAGGGTTCCTGTACATCGGCCTAATGCTGACGAAGTCGGGGCCAAAAGTGTTGGAGTTCAATTGCCGGTTAGGCGATCCCGAGACACAGGCCATCGTGGCGCGGATGGATTTTGACTTGGCCGAGGTTCTCCGCAGCGTCGCCGCAGGGCAATTGGATCCTTCAAGACTTCGCTGGAAGGACGGAGCCAGTGCCTGCGTCGTGCTGGTGTCAGGGGGCTACCCCGGAAGATTCGAGAGCGCCAAGGCCATTGAAGGACTAACCGCTGCAGAGCAGATTACCGGTGTGAAGCTACTCCATGCCGGTACGAAGCAAGAAGGAGGCGCCATTGTCACGAGCGGCGGGCGCGTGCTTGGCGTCACCGCGGCGGCCTCATCTCTTGACGCTGCCTTGGCGTTGGCCTACCAGGCTGCGTCGAAGATCCACTTTGATGGAATGCACTACCGGAAAGATATCGGCGCTCACGCGACCCGATTGAAGGCTGCAGGAGATTAGAGTATGGCAAGAGTGCAAAATCTCTTCCGCACTGCGAAGAAGCGTTTGCCGATGGAAGAACTCTCCCAAGTTCGGGTCGTGACGGATTCCGGCTTTGAAGGTTGCGCCCATGCCCAGCCCGGCGGAAAGCGACAGATTCTGCTGGTGGACAGGGAGACTCTGGAAGCCATAGACGTGCCGCCGGGCGCCATCCGGGAGAATATTACGACCGACGGGCTGAACGTGAACAGCCTACCCATTGGCCAACTGCTCCGCGTCGGCGAGGCCCGACTGGAAGTCAGCGCGGTCTGCACCCCTTGCGATCAGATGGAAAGAATCCGGCCAGGGCTCCGCCGAGAGCTCTGGGGGCGCCGAGGGATGCTCTGCCGCGTACTTGAGGGCGGAATGATTCGCCGCGGCGATGCCATCGAAAAACTCCCTGAAAATTAAGGCTTGGGCTTTCGCCGAAGCGTAGGCGCGTCGGGCGGGCGGTTCTTGTCTTCCTGTGCCTTTTCGACCGGCTCGTCCGGCGGGACCATCCATTCGAACCCGCGTCGCTCGTCCATCGTGCCAAGGACAAATGAAGCGTCGCCAGCAACCAAAGGCAGGACGGCGCGCATGAAGTCAGCGGAATCGACGGGAGGGGCTTTTTGCGCTTGGCCGCGATTGATGTCTTCCAGCACCTTGGCAAAGCGTGGTTCACTGGAACCGAGATGCGTGATGCGCGGGTCATTGCTCTGTATCAACTCGATCAGCGTCGAACCTTTGACGTCGGGGGGATATCGGCTCTCCACGATCGTGCGCGGCGCATGTTTTTCCGGCGGGTACAGTTGAGTGAAGCGCGGGCGAAGGATGCGCGTCTGCCAGTAATCGCCGCGCGTGGCGATTTGCTCCTGCTCGATGCGATATTCGGCAACCCACACTTCCGGGCCGTAGTCGTTGGGAGCGTAGCCGATAATGACGACCTGGAAAATGGGTTCATCGGGCGAGAAATCGAGCTTGTGGTGCAGCTGTCCCACGAGTGGGCGGAGCTTTTCCAGAAAGGCGACACCAATGGTCTCCAGGTCGGGTTCTGCTTCACCGGGGGCCGATTGGTAGCGAGGATCTTTCGCGGCAATGCGCTGAAAATTGCGGTCCAAGCGAACAGGTTTCGGATCGGAGGGAATCCGCCACTCCGACGCGCCGAATAAAACGGCGATATGCGTGGAATCCAGGGCCAGCACGCGCGGGGGAATGGAATTCCGCTCGACAGGATGATCGATGGCGGCAAAAACGATGGCGTCTTTCGCGACGTGAACAATCACTTGGCCGCCAGCGAGGTTGGCGACAATTTCGTCCTCGCGGTCCTGCGCGCAGCATGAAATGGCAGCTACCAAGTAGAAGATCAGCAGCCAGAAAGGCGCGCACGAGTGCCTCATTTTCCCTCACCAAACTTCGAATGAGAAGCGCCTAAGCATCGTTTCGTTGCCGGCACCGATGCAGCCCCTAAGTTCGCCGATGCGGGCATCCCTCCCGCCAAGGTTTGTGACGAGCTTCACGCCGCGAGACCTGTCCGCACAATCCGAGACCACTCCTTTCACACTATCGCACGCCGGGGGCTTGGACAGAAGCGAGATGTCATGAAACGCGTGGAGTTCCGCCCGCCACTTCCAGTAGAATATGAGGCTGAAATCGCCGATTTGCGGTAGGACTATGGGACTCAGGAAACCGAAGAGCATCAAGCACAATGGGAAGACTTTCGCCGAAATCCTGGAAGCGCACGAGCGCTTTTTCCGCGGCAAGGACGGCGGGGCGCGGGCCGACCTGACCGGAGCGGAGCTTTCCCGCATGGACCTGAGCGGGGCAAACCTGAGCGGAGCAATCCTTCGCAACGCAAACCTGGAAGGGACGGACCTCCGCGGGGCCAAGCTGCCGGGCGCGGATCTCTCCGCGGCAAACCTGCGAAAAGCCGATCTGCGCAATACGGACATGACCGAAGCGATTCTTCCCGGCGCGGATTTGACGGAAGCGCAGGCCAGCGGGGTGGAGTTTTTCCGTTGTGATCTTTCAAATGTGAATTTTCAGGGTGCGCACCTGCGAAACGTGAATCTGCGCCTCGCCAACGTGAACGGCGCAAAATTCTCCGGCGCGGACCTGGGCGTGGCCATTCTGCGCGAGACGGATTTGACCGGCGCCGACCTTTCCGGCGTGGACCTTTCCACAACGCTGTTGCCGCGGGGCTTCTCGGTTCCGCAAGCGGCGAAGAAAAGCGCCTGAAACATGATTTGCCGCCTTGTGGATGGCAATGCTGGGTTTGGCGTGATAGCCTCTCGCTGAAGAAGACGAACCGCTTCGTGAGTCCCGTGGCTACCTCTGTCGCTCAACTTGACCGCTCGGCCGTGCGCGAACGCGTGCTGGACGTGATTCGTGGTCTGCTGAATGAGCTGGGCAGCCAGGGCGCGCTGCCCATGCTCAACGCTGCCTCGCAACTCGACCGCGACCTGGGACTCGGCAGCCTGGAACGCGTGGAATTGCTGGCGCGGCTGGAAACGGCGTTTGACGTACGTTTGCCTGACCGCGCAGCTTCCGAAGCGAACACGCCGGAGGATTTGGAGCGCATGATTCTCGCGTCACCCCGCACCAGCGCAGAGGACGCGGAAGTCGCTCCGGCATTGCGGGCTTCGGTGACCACGCAAAAGCTGCACCGCGCGGCCGCAGACGCAGGAGTCTTTTCCGCGGAGACCCTCATCGACGTCATACGGTATCGAGCGGCCCAGGATGCCGAGCGCACGCACCTGTTGATCACCGAAGACACCGATGGCGAAGAACGCGCCCTCACGATGACATTTGGGGAGTTGTACGCCGCTGGGCAGCGCTGCGCCGCAGAGCTGGCTCGGCGCGGTGTGCCCGCGGGCGGACGTGTGGCCTTGATGCTGCCGACTTCGCGCGCATTTTTTGTCTCGTACACCGGGATACTCCTGGCGGGAGCGATCCCCGTGCCCATCTACCCGCCTTTCCGGGCGGATCGCATCGAGGAATACGCCGCGCGGCAATCGGCGATTCTGAACAATGCGGAGGTCTGTCTGCTGCTGACGTTCCGCCGTGCCGAAGCAGTGGCGAAATTGCTGCGACCCCGCGTGCGGTCGCTCACGGCCGTCGCGGATGCGGAAAAACTGATCGAAGCGGCCGACAAAGCTCCTCCACCTGCTCCCGGTGTGCTACCGCTCCACCTGACCGGCAGCCGCGCGCGCAAAGGCGGCGACCTTGCGCTGCTGCAGTACACCTCCGGTTCGACGGGCGATCCCAAAGGCGTCATGCTCACCCATGCGAACCTGCTCGCCAACATGCGCGCGATTGGCGAAGCGGTACAGCTCGGGCCCGATGACGTGGGCGTGACCTGGCTTCCGCTGTACCACGACATGGGCTTGATCGGCGCCTGGCTCACGCTGCTGCATTTTGGCATCCCCGTGGTGGTGATGTCCCCGCTTGCTTTTTTGACGCGGCCGGAACGCTGGCTCCAGGCCTTTCACAAACATCGCGGCACCATCACGGCCGCGCCCAATTTTGCCTACGAGCTCTGCGTCCGCAAAATCGCTGACAAGGATATCAAGGGCGTGGATCTCAGTTCGTGGCGGGCGGCTCTGAATGGCGCGGAGCCGGTGAATCCGGAAACGCTGGAGCGCTTTGCCAATCGCTTCGCAAGTTACGGCTTCCGACGCGAAGCGCAGCTTCCCGTCTACGGCTTGGCCGAAGCTTCGCTGGGCGTGACCGTGCCGCCGCTCAATCGTGGCCCGCTCATCGATCGCGTGGAGCGCGAGGCGTTCACGGCCCATGGACGCGCCATTCCCGCTGCGCCGGAAGACGAAACCGCAATCGCGTTTGTTTCTTCGGGAAAACCGCTGTCGCGGCACGAGGTCCGCATCGTGGATGGCCACGGGAACGAAGTTCCAGACCGCACGGAAGGTTTCCTGTGGTTTCGCGGGCCCTCGGCGACCAGCGGCTATTACCGTAATCCCGAAGCGACGCAAGCGCTGCTGCCCCTGGGTCCTGCGACAGAAGAAGGTGAATACGCCTGGGTGGACTCCGGTGACCGCGCGTATCGCGCTGATGGCGAAATCTACGTCACTGGGCGCGTGAAGGACATCATCATCAAGGGCGGACGCAATTTGTATCCGCACGAAGTCGAAGAGCTTGCGGCGGGCGCCGAGGGGATCCGGAAGGGTTGCATCGTCGCGTTCGGATTGGTGGACGAGGCCACGGGCACGGAGAAGCTGGTCGTCGTTGCCGAAACGCGTGAACGTGATGCAGCTCGTCGCGCGGCGATCGCATCCTCGGTGACGGAACGAGTGTCGCGGGGATTGGGGCTTCCGCCCGATCGCGTGGAGTTGATCCCGCCGGGCAGCATCCCGAAAACCTCGAGCGGTAAATTGCGCCGCGAAGAAACCAAACAACTTTATTTGGCGGGAACCCTTTCGGCCTCCAGGGCCCCGGCCTGGGTGCAGATCGCGCGTCTGGGGACGGGAAGCGCCTTGCGCAATCTCGGCAGCCAGCTTCTTGCCGGCCTGAAGCGTGGGCTCGAGATTTTGTACGGCCTGTATTTCATCATCGTCTTTGCGCTCTGGATTGTTCCCGCCTGGGTGATGGTGCGATTCATCAAAGATCATCGCAAGGCAGGACGTTTCACCTCTTCCGCTCTCAAAGTATTGTTCGCGCTCATTGGATGCTCCGTGCGCGTCGTGGGCAAGGAGCACATGGACACGCCGGGCGCAAAAATCTATGCGTCCAATCACGCCAGCTATTTCGATGTGTTGCCGCTCATGCTGGGCCTCGGTGTGCATTACCGCTTCGTGGCGAAATTGGAAGTCCGGAGAATGCCCTTCATCGGCACGTTCCTGGAACAGATGGGTCATCTCAAGTTTGACCGCACTGACCCGGACTCACGATTGCGCCAGGCGCAGGAGATCGAAGAATTCTTGCGCAACGGCGAGTCTGTCTTTGTTTTCCCTGAAGGCACCTTCACCGGGGAAAATGGCGTGCGGCCTTTCCAGCTTGGTGCGTTCAAGGCCGCAGTGGCGACCGGCGCTCCGATCATCCCGGTGTCTCTTGCCGGGACCCGCAAAGTTCTGCGCGACCGCACCTATTTGCCCCGGCCGAGTAGCATCACGATCACGCTTTCACCGCCCATTTATCCAAGCACGGCGGCCGGGATGGCGAGCCCCGCTGATTCTGACTGGCACGAACTGCTTCGCCTGCGCGACGCCGCGCGCGATGCGATCGTGCGTTACACCGGTGAACCGCTGCTTTAACCGAAGCTCCGATCCTGTCCGTCAATTCCCGGCAAAGGGTACAGCCTCGCGAGTAATCGGCTGCATGGACAGACAAGAAATATTTCACGCCGTCTACAACTTCACGCGGTGTTGCCGCATCTCTATGGGCAGACAAAAACGGAAATGCGGATCGCTGCCTTCCTGCCTGAGGCGCACCGCCAAGCGCCCAGCCGCGCATTGAACTAGCCGAGCTGCGCGCACAACTAAACTCACTGGAGGACAGCATGAAGTTGAAGCTAGTGGTGTCTCTGTTGGCTTTTCTTACCTTCTTTGGCGTTGCGGCACACGCCCAGGAAACCCCGAAAGTGGACATATTCGCTGGGTACTCTTACGTGCGTGAAAACCCCAGCACCTCGGGTGTGAGCGGCTTCAGCCTGAACGGCGGCAGCGCGTCAATCGCTTATAACGCCAATAGCTGGCTCAGCGGCGTCGCAGACTTCGGAGGCTACCACAACGGCAACATCCTCAACACCGGCCTGGATGGAACCTTGTCCACGTATCTCTTTGGACCGCGTGTTTCCTACCGCCGCTCTGAGCGCTTCACGCCCTTTGGCGAGGTGCTTTTCGGGGTCGCTCACGCCAGCGCCAGCATTTCTGGGAGCAGCGGTTCGAACAACGCTTTCGCGATGACCATCGGTGGCGGTGTGGATTACAACCTGACTGACCGGCTTGCGATTCGCCCGGTGAAATTGGATTACCTGATCACTCGATTCCCGGAAACGGGCAGCGGGGCACAGACACAGAACAATCTGCGTGTCTCGACCGGGATCGTTTTCCGCTTCTAACCCGAGACCGCGAAATCGGTTGCCCAGTGCAGGCAGAGAGGCCGCAACAAAGGCAGATGCGGCCCCTTGCACCGTTCTTCGGAAAACTGTGGATGGCAAAACGTAAAATAATTTCGCCGATCCAGAATTCCCCCACTTGAGTTCATCCAAAACAGCAGCGCAGCCCGAGATCGGAAGCGGCTCGTCTCCCTTGTCCGGGTGAACCAATCTTCAGTGTTGCATGCTGTAGATCACCATGATCGAGGTGTCGATTTCGACCGGCTGACCATTGAGGATGGTGGGTTTGTACCTCCATTGCTGCACTGCTTCCACCGCCGATTGCTCGAAGAGTGGATCACCAGCAACGATCTGCAGGGACCGGATTCTGCCGTCGGTCCCAATGATGGCGCGCAGTTCCACGCGGCCTTCCCGATGCGTTTGCTTTGCCAGCGGCGGATAGATCGGCTCGACGCGGTGGATCAACATGGCGGGATCAAGCCGAGTCATCCTAATGACTCGTGGATTTGTTTGCGTAGTGGACGGCGGTTGGGGCGGCATTGGTCCTCTGTTCTGGCTCCCTATATCGATGCAGCCCAAGCAGGGTGTGTCATCGCCAGGGCCCTGGGGTTTACCGTTGCCGAAGGGATCTTGGTTCGAAGAGACGCCAGGATCTTCCGTGGAAATCTGCGGGGGAATTCGTGTTGGCGGGCAATAAATGCATTGCGTATCCAGGTTGGGACGTGGAGGCGTGGGTGGTCGGTGATCGCCGCGGGTCGGACCGCCCGGGTGATGATAGGGCGGCACGGGCACATAGTCGGCAAGCGCGATGCGCGGCGTCTTGGAGAAAAGGGGCACGAGAATGAGCGCGGCAAGAACTGCGCTTTGCAGAACAATCGAAATGGTCAGGGCGCGCCGACGGACGCGCCGTTCGCGGATGCGTTGCTCGGCGTCTCCTTCGACGAGACACCCGCGTAGGGAACCAAGACCTTCTTCGGAACTTTTCCCGCGAACTTCTTGAGGCTCGAGCGGCATCACACACCTCCACAAAATTTCCTGTGAGTGGGCAGAAGAACTTGCGGCGCCGATATCCTGGGGTTGCTCTAGTTCTCCAGAAAACCGGCGCCGCGCTCGCAGGGATGTGAGGTCGCGCGCGTCCTCACTGCGTTGGACACCGGGCGGAGACACAAGTTCCCGTGGCTCCCGAGAAGCGTGATTCTATGAGGTTCAGAATGTGACTCTTGTTTCTGGAATGTACTTGTAAGTGGCTTTTGATGAATAGGTTACAGAAACCGTATCCGAGCGACGGCCTGGCGCATCTTATTGTTTGTGGACGTGGATCTGAGGAGGTTAGCCCCCATGGACCGGCGTAATCCCGAAACTATAGGTGTGCGCCGCACCGGCTGGGCCGCTCTGGACCGCGATCCGCAGCAGGACAAGGTGGAATTCATCTGTCCGCACTGCGGCGCGCGGGATCAGAAGAACGCCCGGCGCGAACGTGCGCTCTATCATTTCACGGATGGTTTTTTACAGGATTTGCAAGGCGAAGTGACGCAGTGCCATTCCTGCAAACAGTACTTGCGTGTGGTTCCGATTGTGATGCTGCACGATCAGGATGAGACTCGGCGGTTCGCAGCGGTTTTTTCCGACGAACATCTGGTAACTTCGAATTAATCGGTTCTAATTCCAAAAAAGAACGGGGCGCATTCAAGAGCGCCCCGTTTTTTCGGTTTCGACAATTTTGAGGGACGGCTCAATCGCGATCCCAGTCGCGGTGATAGCGGTACCGGTAACCATCGTAGCCGCGATGGTGTTCACGCCATTCGTGCTCCCGCCATTCACGTTCGCGCCACTCGTGTGCTCTCCACTGATGGCGCCGGTACCGCTCCACCCGTTCGTAGGCTTCATGGCGCTCATGCCGCCAGTAGCCGGCTTCCGGGCTGTAGTAGCCGAAGTGCTCGATCGATACGTGGAGACGCCAATCGGCGTACGCCGCGCGCCGGTTGCAATCGTCCCATTCATTTGCCTTGGCGCTGGGCGTGCCGGCAAAGAGCAAGAATCCGCTGAGCGCGGCCGTCGCCAGTGCTGCTTTGCCGAACACCGATTTCAGCAGATGCTCATGCAGTCGCATAACATCCTCCTGAGGGCGTCTCCCAGACTGGTTGGGGTTGCGTCCCATTCCTATTCGTCAAACACTGCGGTGCGAATAATGTTTTGATCGCCCCTGCGATGAACCTCGTCTTGTTCGTGAGCGTGAAAGGAGTCACAAAAAAGGCGCCCCGATTCTATCGAGGCGCCCGGAATACCTCATGGTCAGGAATTAATGGCGGTCGTGATCGTGATCGTCCCAATCACGGTCGCTGTGCCAGCGGCGGCCGTCTTCATCCCACCAACGATGGCGCTCTCTCCAGCAGCGTTCCCGCGCCTCATGCAATTCATGCCGCGCATGGTCCGCCTGCCTGCTGTACCAGCCATGATGCTCGATGGCTTCATGCAGCTTGTGATCTGCCTTGGCGATGCGCCGCTGGCACCCGTCGTCGTCATAGTGGCGACCGAATGCGCGCGGCGCCGCGCCGAAAGCCAGCATTGCTCCAATCGCGGCAGTGGCGAGCACCACCCTGCCGAATACCTTTCTCCCCTGAGTGTAAAGCTTCATGTTCTCCACCTTCCATTTTTCGCCCCGACTGGGATGGGGGTTAGGTCCCGACGTATAAAACACCGTGGCGGGCAGAATGTAGCAATGCCGGGGCCGCACTATAAATACATACAAATAAGTCTGTTAGCTATGGTTTGAAACCAGCGCCGTCCAGCTTGTTCGAGCAAATCCCTTCGAAAATGCTTTTCCCATGTTCGCGTCTGATCCTTGGACCGTCATTTGGCCCAAATAGTTGGAAGGGCACTAGTAGGCCTGCAAGAATGGCTCGCCGCGCATGTGGTATTTCTCGAGCCCCGCGCGGATCCGGTCAAACGCTTCGTCCACAGTATCGGCGAACTGCAGCAGCTTGTATTCTTCCTCGTTGATCGTTCCCCAGCGCACCATGGCCCTCCAGTTCAGCACGTCATCCCAATACTTGCGCCCGTATATGAGGATCAGGTTGTGCTTCGCGAGCTTACCGGTTTGCAGCAGCGTGAGCATCTCCCACAGCTCGTCCATCGTCCCGAACCCGCCCGGAAAAACAATCAGCGCCTTGGCAATCTGGGCAAACCACAACTTGCGCATGAAGAAGTACTTGAAATTGAAGCTCAACTCCGGGCTGATATACGGATTTGCAAACTGTTCGTGGGGAAGCTCAATCGAAAGACCGATGGATTTGCCGCCTGCTTCATGAGCTCCACGATTGGCTGCTTCCATGATGCCGGGGCCACCCCCGGAACAGATGACAAAGCGTCGCGGTCTTGGGCCGAGCGTGAGCGCCCAGGTTGTAATCTTATGCGAGAGCTGGCGTGCTTCCTCATAATAGCGAGACATCTCCAGCAGGCTCTTGGCGTGACGCGCGGCTGCGCGGTGTTTCGCCAGAGCCGCAGCAGACATCCTCGAAGTTTTCTCCCGCTTCAGCCGAGTGCAGCGCGCCTGCGCGGTTTCATGCGATTCGATGCGCGCCGAGCCGAACATGACGATGGTGTCGGCGATGCCCTCCTTCTTGAGCTGCACCAGGGGGTGAATGTACTCGCCGAGAATGCGGATCGGCCGTGCCGGCGTGCTGGCCAGAAACTTCGGGTTTTGGTGGGGCGGATTTGGCGCGTGCTGCGGCTTTAGTTTTTTGCCGTCGGACATTGAGTCTTTTCTCCGGATGAGCGAACTTTGATTGTAGGAATCCGCGCTGTTTGCGGCAACGCCTTCTGCTGCGCCTGCGTCGAATCATGTACAGTGTAATGCACGGTCTTCGGCCCATGCGGACGATTCGGCAGGCACGGTGCTGCAAGGCCGTTGAAAGCTCGTGCTGCTGGAGAGTGTCAATGAGACGATTGGCGGGTTCAGCGACGATGGCTTTTATGCTTTTCGCGAGTATCCCCGCCCGCGCCCAGGCGCCCTCCGGACCTCTCCCGCCAAAGCCCGGCGTTACCGTGCAACAGCCCCCCAGGGACACTCAGCCAAAGGTCAAGGTGCAGGTCGCGCTGGTGAACACCCCGGTGACCGTCCGCGATGCTCGCGGCGAGATGGTCAACAACCTGGAGGCCCAGGATTTTCAGATTACCGATAACGGCGTGGCACAGCAGATCTCCCATTTCGATCTGGGCGGCGACCCCATCTCGGCGGTGATCCTGATTGAGACGAGTTCCCGGATCGCGCCCCTCTTTCCCGAAATGCGCAAGACTGGCATTCTCTTCACGCAAACCGTGATGGGGCCAAGTGGCGAAGCCGCGGTTGTGGGCTTCAACGATTCTATCGATAAGCTGCAGGATTTCACCACCAACAGCGACTTGATCGAGAACTCCATCGCACATTTGGGACAGGGAACCTCCGGCTCGAAGCTCTACGACGCCATGGCCGCTGGCGTGGAAATGCTCTCGGGTCGCCCTCAGGCCGCGCCGGACAAGCCCGGGCGGCGCCGCGTCCTCATGATTCTCTCCGAGGCCACGGATGCCGGCAGCGAAACAAAACTAGGCGCGGTGCTCCGGCAAGCACAACTTTCCAACGTGACCATTTACAGTGTGGGACTTTCAACCACGCGCGCCGAATTGCAAGCCAAGTCGAAAGACACCCGGCCGCAGATCACTCCGCCGGGTACGTTCCCGCTTCCGCCGCAGCCCGGCGTTCCGCAAACGCCCACCAGCGAACAGAATCGCTACGGCAACATTGACTTGATGGCCCTGGCCGTCTGGGCCGTGCAGCACGTTCACGATCAGGTGAAAGACCACGCGCTCGAAGTCGCCGCCACCGCCACCGGCGGCGCCCACCTCTCCACGTTCAAAAACCGCTCCATTGAGAAGGCCATCGACGAAATCGGCGGCGAGTTGCACTCCCAATACACCCTCAGCTATACACCCTCCGGTTCCGACGCTCCCGGCTACCACGAAATCAAAGTGACGCTAGTGCAAGCAAGAAATCGGGATCTCAGAGTCCGCGCCCGTCCCGGCTACTACCTCGCCCCGCCCGAAGGCTAAGAGAGCATTCGCGCCGATCTAAGCAATCTGCTTCCAGAAAGTGGCGTCCCGGAAAGCCAGTAATGCGTCCTTGCGCGCGTTCCAGCGAAGGAAATGCGGCGTGTGCGTATGCTCGGTGTGAGCTTCGCGGCTGGCCCACACTTCATGCAACAAGAATGCACCGGGCGCATCGGCAGCGCGGTACAGGTCATAACCAAGGCAACCATCCTCTTTGCGCGTCGGAGCGACCAGCGCGCGCAACTCGGCTTCGAGAATCGTCTCCTGGCCTTCCCGCGCCCGCAGAATCACGATCAGCGTGACTGCCTCTTTCGGCAACTTGACGCCGGTGCTTGTGCGTCTGCGTGTCTTGGCTCTGGAAGACTTGCGGGCCCTCTTCTTTGCTCTACGCTTCGCCATGCTGGCGGGGATTGTATCCCAAATCGCGCCGCGCGCAAGTCACTCCGCTGGCAGAAAAACAATGTCTACGGGTGCCGGCACGTCGATCACCTGCCCCGTGAGCGTCAGCGCGCCCGTGGCTGGGTCGATCTTGAAGACCACGATGTCGTTGGAGCGCTGATTCGCCGCCAAGAGATACCTGCCCGTCGGATCAATCACAAAATTCCTTGGCGTCTTCCCTTGCGTTGCGATGTCCGCGACCGGCGTCAGTTTTCCTTTGAGGGGATCAATCGCAAAAACCGCGATGCTGTCGCGCCCGCGGTTCGAGACGTAGAGAAACTTGCCGCTGGGATGCACGGCGATCTCCGCCGTGTCGTTTTCTCCAGAAAAATCCTTCGGCAACGTGGACACCACCTGCAACTCGTGCAGCGTCCCGCCCTTGGCATCGTACGAATACACTGTAACCGTGGAATTCAGTTCGCTCGTGACGTAAAAAAACTTCCCGCCTGGATGAAACGCGGCATGCCGCGGCCCGGCCCCGGGCTTCAATTTGACGCCAGCGTTCGGTTTGTTTGGCGTGAACGCGCCATCCGCGAGATGAAACTTAGAAATCAGAATCCGATCGATCCCCAGATCGGCTGCCAGCAGGAACCGGTTGTCGGGTGAGGTCGCGATCCAGTGAGCATGCGGCCCTTCCTGTCGTTCCTTGTTGGCGCTGGAGCCGGAATGCTTTGCAAAGCCCGTATACTTTCCGAGTTGCCCGTCTTTTTGGACCGGGAAAACTGCGACCGTGCCGGAATCGTAGTTCGCTACCAGAATGTAGTTCCCTGTTTTGTCCAAAGAAATGTGGCAGGGCCCCGCTCCGCGTGAAGCCACCTGATTCAGCAGCTTGAGCTTGCCTGTTCTCCGGTCGATTGAGAACGCGCTCACCGCGCCGCTTTTCTCGCCGCTGAATTCGCCGACCTCATTGACGGCGTAGAGATACTTGCCGCTCGGATGCACCGCCAGGAACGACGGGTCGGCAGTCTCCGCGGCCACGCCCATCGCTTTGAGCTTTCCGGTTCCCGCGTCATAGCTGTATGCGTAAATTCCCTTGCTGTTTGTCTTCGTCGTGTACGTGCCGACATACACCAGATATCGCCGTGGCGCCGCGGGTTTCTCTTGCGCTCGCGCGGCAGCGAACAGACACACCAGCGAAGCAAACACTAAGGCAAACGCAAGCAGGCGACGCGTGATTTTCATGAGAGGGGGATTCTAACACTAAGCGCTGGAGCGCGGATGTTTCACTGGATAGCGATAAAAATCCTCGGTTCCGCTCGGATGGCTATGAGTCTGGCATAGCTGACCTGGCCCCGCGACTTCTTTCGGTAAGGTATGAGCACGTTCACCACATTCCCCTCGCGGTGTTCGAGAAAAACCTGGATGGCGTCGGTCTTCGGTTCATCGGGGGAAGACGCAAAGCGAATGTCCACGCAAATGCCGACGGCCTTCAATCCGTCCTTTGCGGCCATCGTGCGCAGTGCCCCTCCCAGGGATTGCAGAACCCTCGGAGCACCCGGCCGTTCTTCGCCCGTGTGTCCTGAGACATGAGAGATGGTCCGGTCCGCGAACATGACACCACCAAACGGCAGGAAGGCTCCCTGTTTCTCCAGGCACTGCTTGGCGAAACGAATGAGCGTGTCCAGCAGCGGGCCGAAATCCTCGTGCTGATGGCTCGGCAAGATTCCCCGTCTCCGCGCGGTTACTTCTTTTCTTCTTCGCTTTCTTCCTTCAACACGGCGGCGGCGGCGACGGAATCATCGGCGTCGAGCCGCAGCAGGCGAACGCCTTGCGTCGAGCGGCCCGCTTCGCGGATCTCGTTCGCGTGCACGCGGATCACCTTGCCGTTGTGCGTGATGATCATCACGTCGGATTCTTCCGTCACTTGCAGCGCCGCAACCACCGAACCGTTGCGGTCCGTGGTCTTCATGTTGACGACGCCCTTGCCTCCACGCGAGGTGATGCGGTACTCGGCCAGCGGTGTGCGCTTGCCGTATCCTTTTTCGGACACGGTCAGCATCAGCGACGTCAGCGAATCCTTGATGTGCTCGTTTTCGAGCTCTTCAAGGTCCTGTGTGGTTTGATTGTGTTCCTTGGCGATGATCTCGAAGTCCGGCTGGACCGCATCCATGCTGACCACGTAATCCTCTTTGTCCAGGTCCATGCCGTTCACGCCGCCGGCGTTGCGGCCCATCGGACGCACTTCCGTTTCGCGAAATAGGATCGCCTGGCCCTCGTGGCTGGCAAGGAAGATCATCTTCTTGCCCTCGGTGAGCTTCGCGCCGATCAATTCGTCTTTGTCCTCCAGGTTGATGGCAATGATTCCGCTGGGGCGCGGGTTGGAAAATTCAACAAGGGCGGACTTCTTCACGGTTCCGTTGCGCGTCGCGAAGAAGACATATTTGCCTTCCTCCTCGAGGCTGCGTGCGGCAACAATGGCGCTGAGTTTTTCGTCCTCTTGGAACCGCACCAGGCTGGAGATAGCCTTGCCGCGCGTCGCTGCCGCGGCTTCCGGAATCTCGTACACTTTCAGCCAGTAGACGCGGCCCTTCGACGTAAACAGCAAAATGTAGCTGTGCGCCGAGGCGATGAAGAGGTGCTCGACGAAATCTTCTTCCTTCGTGCGCGCGCCGATGCGGCCTTTTCCGCCGCGCGATTGATGGCGGTAGATATCCACGGAGGTGCGCTTCACGTAACCCGCGTGGCTCACAGTGATGAGCATCTCGGTGTCCGCGATTAGGTCTTCGAGCTTGATTTCGTCCACTTTGTCGACGATCTGCGTGCGCCGGTCGTCGCCGTAAGTCTTCTGCACTTCCCTGAGCTCAGAGATAATCACGGACTTCAGTTTCTTCTCGCTCGCGAGAATTTCTTCCAGTTCGGCGATGCGCTCGCGGATGGACTTCAATTCCTTGAGGATTTCGTCGACGGAGAGCTGCGTCAGCCGGTGCAACTGCAGTTCGAGGATGGCATCAACCTGAACTGGCGTCAGCCCGCCTGTGACCGTGCGCGCCGTTTCTCCTTCCACGCCGCCGAGCTTGTACTTTCTTCCGTCGAGCTTGACGCCTTCCAGCTTCCTGGACTTCCCGTTTTCCGTGATGGTGACTTCCTGCTCGGAGAAGAATGTGAGCAGGTTTTCCTTGGCCTCCGCGCGGCTCGCGGATCCGCGGATGATGCGAATCACGTCGTCCAGGTGATCGAGGGCGATCTGGTAGCCAATCAAAATGTGTTCGCGCTCGCGCGCCTTGCGCAGCTCGTAGCGCGTGCGGCGCAGCACCACGTCGCGGCGGTGCTCGATGAACAGCCGGATGAATTCGACCAGCCCCATCTCTTTCGGCTGGCCGCCGGCGATGGCCAGCAGGATCATCCCGAACGATTCCTGC
>Ga0209180_10000509_pt1 | contig 18100 bp, 16 predicted proteins | sample CZO8metaG_3_FD_188355 | JGI IMG/M metagenome (GOLD analysis project Ga0209180, IMG submission 188355) | Vadose zone soil microbial communities from the Eel River Critical Zone Observatory, Northern California, USA - CZOApr15con2H2.8 metaG... | ecosystem: Environmental > Terrestrial > Soil >...
CGGAGATAAGGGTGTGCCTGTAGGCTTGATCCCCACGTTCAAGAAGGGCTTCGCGCCACGCCTGGGCTTTGCCTGGGACCCCAAGGGCAGCGCCAAGTGGCTGGTGACATCCGCATACGGAGTCTTTTACGAGCCCTACTACACGGGTCAGGGCGGGCCCCTGCAGTCGCCGATCAGCGCCCCTCCTTATCTGCAGACACTACAAATCAGTGTTCCGAACTTTTCCGATCCATTTAACGGCAACCCTCCGGTGAGCGGACAGTTCGCAACCCCGCTCACGAATCTGACCCTGGCCCCGAACTTGCCTCTGCCCTATGCGCAGGACTGGGACCTGAACATTCAAAGATCTTTTGGCTCCGATCTTCTGTTCGAAATCGGCTATGTAGGGACCAAGGGGACCAAGCTGCCGCGCTTCGTGGAAGCGAATCCGGCCATCTACATTCCGGGCGTGGACGCCGGCGGCAAGCCGATATCCACCTCCGACAACGCTGACCAGCGGCGGATTCATTCCGGGTGTACGCTCGATCCTGCGTCTCCTCCCTGCACCTACTCTTCCACGGGTTTTATCGAGGGCATCGCCAATTCTTCGTACAACGCACTCGAGGCAAGCCTCAACAAGCGTTTCAGTCATGGCATTTCGTTTCTGGCCTCCTACACATACTCCAAATCCATTGATGACGCTTCTTCATTCAACATGACCGGTTCAGCCTCCAAACCAGTGGCTGGCGAGAATGACCTGGCGCAAAACCCCTTTGATCTGGCCGCGGAACGGGGTCGCTCCCTGTTCGATTCCCGTCACCGCTTTGTGCTGAGTTATCAGTGGAGCCTCCCCTTCTGGAGACAACCTCACGCCTGGTACCAACAGATTCTCGGCAACTGGCAGGTAAACGGAATCGCAACCTTGATGAGCGGTACTCCCTTCACCGTGTTTGATTCGACCGACTTTTCCGTGCAAGGCTCGGCGCCGGAAATTAGCGGATTCTTCTCCAACCGGCCCAACCTGGTCGCCGGACAGAATCCGAACTCCGGCCCTCGCACCCCCGATGATTGGCTTAACAAGAACGCATTTCAGCAGGTCATCCACGATGCCAACTCGGCGGTACAGCAATTCGGAACCGCAGGCCGCAATATCGCACAAGGGCCGGGATACGCAAATTGGGACTTCTCCGCCTTCAAGAACATCCGCATGGCCGAGTCAAAGGAATTTCAGTTCCGCGCGGAGTTCTTCAACATCCTCAACCATACGAATTTCCGCCTTCCTGACAGTGACATCAGCTCTCCAACCTTTAATCACATTCTGGCGGCCCAGTCGCCGCGGTTGATCCAATTGGCGCTGAAGTTCAGCTTTTGACAAGAGAGGCACCCGGAAGTAGGCTGCGAGAAACCCATAGCTGGTGTGATCGGATGGAAATACCAGACGTGCAGGGCGGGGCAAGTTGTGTGATATTGTCATCGGGACTTACGGTCCGCTGAGCCGGATAGCTGCTGAGTGCATCGCCTTCAAAGCTTCCTATGACGATCGGCTTTAGATATTTCATCTCTGCAGCACGCGTACAAGCTCGTCATCTCCGCAAGCTGCTCTTCGCCTCCCTTTTTTCGGCAACTGTCTTTCTCATGCTGGTGGGTCCCTCCTGGGCGCAGCCAGGTCCAGAGAGCGTAAACATTCAGGTCCACGTCGATCAATCCCAGGGGCCACTGCCGGCCATCTGGAACTATTTCGGATATGACGAGCCAAACTACAGTTACGCCCCGAATGGTAAAAAGCTGCTCGGCGAACTGGCGGCGCTTGGTCCCACACCCGCCTATGTTCGCGTCCATAATCTGCTGACTACGGGCGACGGTTCCGCCTCCTTGAAATGGGGATCTACCAACGTTTACACGGAAGATGCAGCGAGAAACCCCGTCTACAGCTGGGAGATACTGGATCGCATTTTCGACGCCTTTCATGCAGCAGGAATCAAGCCGCTGGTGGAAATTGGTTTCATGCCCCAGGCGCTGTCCACGCATCCTGAACCTTATCGCCATAACTTTCCGCACGGCGCGATTTATACCGGCTGGGCGTATCCGCCCAAGGATTATCCGAGATGGTCGGAAGTCATATTTCAGTTTGTCCATCACCTTGGTGAGCGCTACGGCGCTGCCGAGGTGAAGACCTGGCTGTGGGAAGTTTGGAATGAGCCCGACATCGATTACTGGCAGGGGACGCCGGAAGAATATTTCAAGCTTTACGATTTCACTGTCGACGCGGTCTTGCGCGCACTTCCCGAGGCTCGTGTCGGCGGTCCGGACAGCACAGGTCCGGGCAATCCCAAGGCGGCGGAATTCCTGCGATTGTTTCTCGACCATTGCGCGCATCAGAAAAATTACGTGAGCGGAAAGACAGGTTCGCGGCTGGACTTCATCAGCTTTCATCCCAAGGGATCACCGAAGTGGCAAGGCGATCATGTGCAGATGGGAATCGCCCGTCAGTTGGCGGCCATTGAGCGAGGCTTTCAAATCGTCGCGTCTTTTCCGGAATGGCGCGGGACGCCGATCATTCTGGGAGAATCGGACCCGGAAGGATGTGCGGCATGCTCGGCACGGAGCAACCCGCAGAATTCATATCGCAACGGCCCTTTGTACGCGGCCTACACGGCCGAGACTCTGAATAACATTTTCTTTCTCGCCAGCCGTGAGCGCATCAACTTCATGGGGGCGGTGACTTGGGCATTTGAATTCGAAGGCCAGCCATATTTTGAGGGCTTTCGCACGCTGGCTACCAACGGGATCGACAAGCCAGTCCTGAACGCCTTCCGGATGTTTGGGTTATTGGGCAGCGACCGCGTTAAGGCGGCCAGTTCAGGAGCGCTGCCTTCCGCGGAAGTCGTGCACGACGGAGTTGGCGGACGGCCCGACCTCAATGTAATCGCTGGACGAAAGGAACATGAAGTCGAGATCCTGATCTGGAACTATCATGACGATGATCTTCCGGCTGCCCCGGCTCTAGTTGAGTTGGCCGTCAGCGGGTTCCCCGCGAAAACAAACCGTAGTTTGGTGGAACACTTCCGCATCGATTCCACGCACAGCAACGCCTTCGCGGCGTGGAAGGAAATGGGATCGCCGCCATCGCCGACTGCGGGTCAGTACGAACAACTGGAGCGCGCAGGACAATTGCAGCTTCTAACTTCTCCGGCGTGGGAGCCGATTGCCCAGGGCACGGCGCATCTGCAATTGACTTTGCCCAGGCAAGGAATTTCCCTGATCCGGATGGTGTGGGAATAGCCTCACCCTTACTTCTGCTGGGTTGCCTTAACCACGGCGGAAAAATCCTCATCGCCGTGACCCTTCACAATCGCCTGTTTGAACAAGGCGAGTGCGGAGCTGGCGGTTTGCAACTGAAGTCCACGATGAGAGGCTTCATCGATCGCGTATCCGAGATCCTTCGCCATCAGACGCAGGCGGAAATTGGGGGTGAAGTCGTTCGCGGCCGCGCTGGCTGCGGCTCTCTTGACGATTCCGCTTCCCGGAGCGCCACTGGTGAGAACGGCCTCGGCTTTCGCGCGGTCAAGCCCGCCCGCCTCGATCAACGACACTGCTTCCGCAAATGAAGCCGCTTGCACGCCGCACATGAAATTGTTGATCAGCTTGAGCAGCGCGCCGCTTCCGGTGGGACCCAGATGAACTGTTTCGCGACCCAACACCGAGAGCACGGGCTGCGCCGTGGCAAGTGCCGAGGCCGAGCCTCCCACCAAGAACAGAAGCTCGCCCGAGGCCGCATGGGGTTTGGTGCCGGTGACGGGAGCATCGAGAAACTCGCATCCTCGCTGCATCGCAGCCGCCGATAGCTCCTTGATCCAACCCACGGTAAGAGTGCTGCATTCAATCAACAGCGATCCGCGAGCGGCGCCCGCCAGGGCGCCATTTTCACCCAGCCAGACACCTTGGGAAGCAAGGTCATCCGCAACCATGCTGATGATGATTTCAGCCTGGGATGCCGCTTCACGCGGCGAACCTGCGACCAAGGCGCCGGCATTGGAGAATGGCCCAGCCTTGTCTGGATTACGGTTGTAAACGGCGACGGGAAACCCTGCCGAGAGCAAGCGGCTCGCCATGCCGGCCCCCATAATTCCGAGTCCGAGAATTGCCATACGTGGTTTTGACATTCGAGTCCCTTACCCCAAGGGGGTCGCACGGATGATATGGTCCGGCGGCCCGGCGACGTGAACCGGGTTTCGCAACGGACGCCCGAAACCCTCAATTGCGACTTGCATTACATCTCCGTCCGCCAATTGGATGCCGTCTGAAAAACTGAGGCAGTCGGTTCCAAAGAAATGAACGTGGACGTCTCCGGGACGGCGATGAGCTTCAAATTTGAAATGATGATGTTCGATGTTCTCCAGGCTGTGGCACATTTCCGCCACCCCGCTGCGGAATGCTTTCGACCAAAGTAGACCGTCGGCGCGTTCAATCTTCACCTCGACAGGCACCGACTCGAAGACAGGATCAACCACCAACTCGGGACCGAGCGCGCAGGTGCGCAACTTCGAGCCCGCCAGGTTGAGATAGTTAGTCTTTTCGAAACGATGATCCGAAAACTCGTTGCCGCCCGCCATTCCGATACGGCGAGGTTGGCCGTCGGGAGCAATCAGATAGACGCCCGCAATCTCCGCTTCCTCGCCACCATCCTGCGCGTAGGGCGGACTTTCGAGCGCCTCGCCGTGCGCGCGCAGGACGGCGCCCGTACCCTTGTAAAACCACTCCGGTGGTGTCCCGATACATCCTGGTGCCGGGCGGCCTCCTTCGATTCCTGACCGGAACATTCTCATGCTATCGGTTAGTTTCTCTTCGGTCGTAGCGTGCATACTCTGGCGGTTGCGAGCGCTGCCTAGATGGGTCAGTCCGGTTCCGGAAAGCAAGCAGCGAGCGGGCTCGTCGGGATGATCGATCGGCGGCAGAATCCGCCATTCCGATTGTCCACGGTAGATAGGGTCATAATCGAGCCGATCGCCCGCCGCCCTCTGTCCTACCGCTTCGCTCAGCTTCGAGCCTTTGGCGAGGGCTAAATTGGCCAGTTCGTAAATCGAGCAGCAACCATCAAGCAGCCGGAGCTGTGGCTCCTCCACGCTTGCCACTCGCCGCACCTCGCCTCGTCTGATCTGAATAAGCCGGGTCATCAAATCGGATTGTTTCCTGGTCTTCGAAATTCACTCAATGACTTCGAACTCTTCGAGCGCAGAGTCGTTGATCGTCAGGCCCAAGCCTGGGGCACTCTCATCGAGATCGATGAAGCCGTCCTTTGCTTTAGGCTCGCCGTTAAAAATGTACCAGAACAGCTCGTTACCAACTTCTACGTCGACGACGGGAAAATACTCGGCCATGGGTGAGTTCAAGCTGGCCATGACGACGTGATAGTTGTGCATCTGGCCGGCGTGAGGAATCACCGGGACCGAATATGTTTCTGCCATCGCGGCAATTTTGCGAGCCTGGGTGATGCCGCCTACGCGATTGGTGTCGAACTGGATGTAGTCCAGCGCGCGGGCTTCCAGCAGGTCGCGAAAACCGTACGCTGTGAACTCGTGTTCGCCCCCGGCAATCGGAATTCTCCCGTACGACTTCAGTTCGGCGTATCCGTGTAGGTCATCGGGGATGACGGGTTCTTCCAACCACCTCAGGTTAAACACCTCGAGCAGTGGCAGCATTCGTTTTGCATAGTCGAGAGTCCAGCCCATATAGGCGTCAGCCATGACGTCGATGCCGTCGCCCACCGCCTCACGCACGGTGCGAACCAGGGCGAGATTGCGCTGCATGCCGGCGGCGCCGTCCACTGGCCCCCAGCCAAAACGCAGCTTCATCGCCTTGTAGCCTTCTTTCTTGTAGCGTTTCGCTTCGGCCTCGAGATCGCTCAGTTCGACGCTATACAGCCGGCTGGCGTAAACCGGAATGCGCGGCTTGGTTCTGCCCCCGAGCAGCCGATAGACGGGCTGCTTAGCAGACTTGCCCAGAACATCCCACAAGGCAATATCAACGGCGCTGATCGCAACCATCCCAATTCCCTTGCGGCCGAAAGCCATGGTCTGGCGAAACATGTTTTGCCAAAGGAATTCGCTGTCCCACGGGTCGCGACCGATCAATAGAGGCTTGAGATAGAGGTCGATCACTTGTTTCGTGACCTGGGGCGCCAACGCGGCATTGCCGATTCCCACCAGGCCATCGTCGGTGAAGATTTCGACCACAAGCCATCCATGGAAGGTAAACGTCTGCATCGAAGCTTCAGGCAGCTCCAGCAAGTCCATGGGGTTGGTACAAAAGTGGGGCGGCAAAGGAGTAGTTTTTCCACGCCAGCGAACTACGCGGGTACGAATGTCTCTAATTTTCATCGAGAATTCTCATCGAGCTCCGAGATAATCCAGTTTTCGTTCCACGGCCAAAGACGGGATCGCAGGAATTGTAGCGAGAATGACCACGAAAGCAGCGACATGAAAAGTGCCGGCCAAGGTGAACACCACACCGTAGCCAAAGCCGTGGTCCAACAGATACCCGACTAGTTGTCCAAACGCAATTCCGCCCATCGCGCCTCCAAAGCCCACCAAGCCGGCAACCGAACCGACGACGTTAGCAGGGAATAGGTCGGTGGGAAGAACCATCACCAGAGTGGACCAAGATTGCTGTCCGAAATACGCCAAACTGAATATCACAAGAGCCCAGGCTACGGGAAGCCGCGGAACCAGAAGGATGGACGGCATCACCGCAGCGCTCAGCCCGAGCGCCAGCTTTCTGGCTACCCCCAGCGAAAACTCGCGGCTCACCAGATAGCTCGAGAACCAGCCGCCGAGAAGACAACCAACTCCGGCGGCGGCGTAAGGAATCCACGCGTACGTGCCCACTGCTCTGAGGTCGAATCCCCGCGCGTCGTAAAGGTATTTCGGAAGCCAGAAAAGATAGAAGTACCAAGCCGCATCGCTCAGGAACTTGGCGCTCACCAACCCCCAGGACTCACGAATTCGAAGCAAATCAACCCAGCGGGGTTTTTGTGAGGAAACAGAAGAACCAGAGGAGAAAACAAATTGTTCGCGCTCGCCTGGACTCAGGGCGGGATGATTCTCCGGCGAAAAATACGACCGGCTCCACCACCACACCCAGAGCAACCCGCAGCCTCCGGTGAGCACGAAAATCCATCGCCAGTTGGAATAGCTCAGCACCGCGGCGATCAGTGGAGGCGCGATCACCGCCCCCACCGCCGTGCCCGCGTTGATGATCCCCATCGCGGTGGCTCGTTCTCTCGCCGGAAACCATTCCGCAACCGCGCGCGTGGCCGCGGGAAAGCCTCCGCCTTCTCCCATACCGAGCAGAAACCGGCTCACCATGAGCATCGCGAAACTGGTGGCCAGGGCATGGCTGGCATTGGCCAGCGACCAGAAAGTCATGATGACGACGAATCCTCGCCGCGTGCCGAGAGCGTCCGCCAGCTTCCCTCCGCCGGCGTACATCAGCGCGTAGGAGAGCAGGAATGCCGATTGAAGAGCCGAAAATTGCTGATTGGAAAGCGGAATGTCCTTCCCGATCGCGTGAACGGCAACCGGAAGGGTCTGGCGATCGAGATAGCTGATCGCGATAGCAACGCTAACCAGGATGGCGATTCGCCAGCGCAGCAATGCGGTCGTCCTCGATTCAGGTGTCTTTGCTCAGCAAGTCCCGCCCCGCCGTTTCCCCGAGCGCTCCCCCGTCAAGCTTGGAGCACGCGAGTCCAGACCCGCATCGAAGTCTGTTGGCGGTTGGACCAACATAATACGATACACGTCAGTGGAACCCGGCGAATCGGTACTTCATTTCCTGAGGTAGCGCGAGTAGAGAGGGTTGCGCGAGGCGGCTCTCCCGTAGGCCACGCCGATGTCACGCAGCACGACCCCTCCCAGCCAGTCGGTGTTAAGCGCGCTCTGGAATTGCGGTGCGGCTTCTTTCCCAAACCGACTGCTGTTTGACGGCGGTGTCGTTAAATCGCCCAGCCGCCATCGATGATGTGGGTCTGGCCCGTGGTGAAGGCGGATTCATCAGAGGCCAGATAGACGGCCAGAGCTGCAACCTCCTCGGTACGTCCCAATCGCCCCATGGGCTGTCGCGCAACGAAATCAGCGTAGGCTTTTTCCACGTCACCCTGGGCTGCCATTCTCTGGTCCAGCGAAGGGGAGTGCACGGTTCCCGGGCAGATGGCATTGCAACGAATGCCTTGGCGAACAAAGTCGGCAGCGATTGCTTTCGTCAGTCCGATCACGGCCGCCTTGGTGCTTCCGTAGACGAAGCGGTTCGCCGCTCCTCTGATGCTGGACGCGACCGATGACATATTAATGATACTGCCCTTGCCCGCTTGCAGCATGGCCGGCAGAAAAGCGTGGCAGGTACGATACATGGACTTGACGTTCAAATCGAAGGAGAAGTCCCAGTCTTTTTCTTTGCAATCGAGAATGCTTCCGTGATGAACGAACCCAGCACAATTGAACAGCACGTCGAGCGCTCCCAGCTCGGCAGCGATATTGTCAACATCCTGCGACACACGGACATCCAGCCGGCGGACGCGAATGCCGGGCCGTTCATGGTTCAGCGTCTTGAGCACGGTCTCGTTGATGTCGGTAGCCCACACCGTGGCTCCCTCGTCGGCGAAGGCGACTGCGGTTGCGTGTCCGATGCCTTGGGCCGCCGCCGTGACCAACGCAATTTTTCCTGCAAGTCTCCCACTCATCTTCGCTCACCTGTTCAGACCGGTCTCAAATCTTCTCCTAAACCGTCGGCGGCCTCGCTCCGGAATCAACCTTAAAAGCCTAAGCGGCGCAACCTGGGTTGGATGAATTCTACAATCCTCGGTAGGGGAAGGTGCGTATTGACGGTTCGGTCGTACGCTGAACGGCTTCGAGTGCCGGCCCTTCTACCTCGGGGGAGGCAGGGTGACGAATGACTTGTACTTGTCCTGATTTCCGGAGTTGGGTGCCAATGCTTTGCCGCGACAGTCTGTGGTGGCTGGTCCCGGGGTGGTTCTAGCGATCGAAGGCTGGCTGACCGAAGCGGAAGGCGAGCAGGCAACTTGGCCACCCTGGATGAAAATCGCGCCCGTGCCCGGCGTGGAGCCCACGCGTAAGTTACCGGCTGCCTGACTTTGCCGAGCCTGGTTTCTCAGTTGCGACCTGGGCGTGCTTTGTTGCACTCCAAGATGCAGCGGGCCTGACGTCCGTTCTTGAATACGGGCACCCAACTGCGCGCCACCCTGGTTCAAGGCGTGGTTCAAGGCGGATCCAGCCTTGATTGTTGATGAGGATGACAAAGCATTGGTCAAAGCGGATTCCGCCGCTGCCTGGGCAAAGGCAGTTAAGGGAGTGAGGGCGACGATTGCGCTTATTCCGAGAAGAACTTGTTTGTTCACGTGCCGGCACCTCCGCGAACGATGAAAGCCTAACCGACCGCTGCCCCACAGTCAAATACCGAAACTCCCGAAACTTCCGGGTGGAGGCTCGTTTTGAGGAAACCAGCTCAGTCGATTCGCTCCGGACCTCCATCAGCCGAAGAGGCCTAGAGGCGGATAAACCGCGCCACCAGTACCTTGCCGATGAGAAATGCGTACCAAAGTTACTAGGCAGCGGTCAGTGTTTCAGAGAAAATGATTTTTTCCGAGTGGCGTTCCGATTTGAACCCTCTCGGGGGAATGGGATCGTGAAAATACTACAGACAAAATCCAGCTTCATCGTATTGCAGGTACTTGATCTGGTGACCACGCTGGTCGCGTTTCATTTTGGGGCCTTCGAAGTGAATCCGCTGGTGGGGCACCTCACTGTAGTTCTTGGCCCCACGGGTGGTGTCCTATGCAGTAAGGTGATCGCTGTATTGATTGCCATGCGGGTACGGAAGCTGGTGTGGGTTGTCAACCTGTTCTACGTTGGCGTGGTTGGCTGGAACACGTTTGTCCTCTTTGCCCTTTCACACGCCAGACCCTAGAGGCCGCCAGTGGCGGCACACCCAGCGGACGCATCCCAATTCAGATTTTTCAGAGCCTGAAAGAGACTCCATGCTAACGATGTTGCGGGATATTTTCCCCGAAAGGATCCTGCTATTTTCGGGTCGCTGCTTTTGCGCGGCCGGACAAAAGGGTCATGAGTGCCTGCTGGGCCTCTTTCTTCACTTCCGGGCCTCGAGGGGACAGGTCTACGCCCCAGAAGCTGTTCTGGGGCTGCAAGGATTCAACGCCCGCCTGAAGTTCATTGGGCGCAAGCTGACGAACCCATGCGATCTGGAACTTTGCCCTCTGCGATCCGCGTTGCAAGCTTATGATCATTCCAGGTTGCAACTGCGTGCGCAAGGCGCCGAGTCGCGCCCCGCTATCGGTGATGTCGACGGTGTGTGCGAGGTGAGTGACTTGGTCGATCAGGACCTTGACCGGCAAAACCATTTTCCTGCGTTGCGATTTGCGTTTGTCCAGCATGAGGAGACTATTATGGTGCGTCAGCGGGTCGCGGTGAAGTTACGGGAGTAATGACGCTGCAGGGTTGTGGAAAAATTGAGTGGAGAACCGTCTCCCCTTCGTGACCCCGGCCTAGGAGCGGAAGTTCCAGAATGGATTTGCTTCCGGGGACCATGCGCGGGAAAGCCCTATTCGTGGTGGGAATCAGCCGGACTGTCGAGGATGCTGCGGACCTTGCGCGCCAAGGCATCCAACAGGAAGGGTTTCAGCAAGACAGGCATGTTCCGATTGACAGCCTCGTCACCCAAGCTGCCGAGTTCCGGATAGCCCGAAATGAACAGCACTTTCATCTGCGGACGGAGCGGGATGAGACGGCGGGCTAATTCTCGTCCTCCGATATTGGGCATGACGACGTCTGTTACCAGCAGATGGATCTCATCTCTGTGCTCACCCGCAATTCGCAGGGCATCATCGCCATCCACGGCATGCAGTACGGTGTAGCCTTTCCGCTTCAGGAATTCCCGAACCAGATCCCGGATGCCTTCCTGATCTTCTACTAGCAGGACAGTCTCGGTTCCCGTGGGCGCGGTGGCCAGCGCCGTTCTGGTTCCGGAACCGGTTTCTTCTTCTTTTTTTGCTGTCGGCTCAACGCGGGGAAGATAGATCTCGAACGTCGTTCCATTTCCGGGTTCACTGCGTACCCAGAGGCCGCCGTCCATCTGCTTGACCACTCCGTAGACCGTGGCCAGACCCAGCCCGGTGCCTTTGCCGGGTTCCTTAGTGGTGAAAAAGGGCTCAAACATATGAGCCTGAGTCTCGCTATCCATGCCAATGCCCGTGTCAGTCACAGCCAGCATGACGTATTTGCCGCTGCACACACCATCGCGGTTCCGAGCGCAGGTTTCATCTACTTGTACATTTTTGGTTTCGAGTACCAGTTGTCCGCCTCGCGGCATCGCATCACGAGCGTTGACTGCCAGGTTCAGAATGATTTGCTCGATCTGTCCGGGGTCAGCCTTGACGCAGCCGAGATCCGGTGCCAGCCGGACTCTCAATTCAATATGGCTCGTGATCAGGCGGCCCAGCATTTTTACCACCTCAGTTACGACTGCGTTCAGATCCAAGACCTTGGTTTGAAGCACTTGCTTGCGGCCAAAAGCCAACAACTGCTGAATCAGAGAAGTGGCTCGGGTCACTGCGCCTTCGATTTCGAGCGAATCCTGATGAGCCGGTTCGCCGGGAGCGAATCGGCCTCGGAGGCGTTCATTGTGAGCCTGGATGAGCATCAGAAGGTTGTTGAAATCGTGGGCTACTCCGCCGGCTAACTGGCCTACGGCTTCCATTTTCTGCGAGTGGCGGAGTTGGTTTTCCAGACGCTTGTGATCGCTCATGTCGTAGAGCACGCCCTGCATCAGCAGAGGACGGCCCTCCGTCTGATGCAGCATGACGGCCTCGTCGCGGAACCACAGAACTCTTCCGTCACGAGCAAACATGCGGTACTCGGCTTGAAACAACTCGTGGGTTTCCTGAAAACGCTTCTCTGCGGCCAGCGCAATTTCGCGGTCGTCCTTGTGTATACGGTTCATCCAGCTCGTGGGATCCGAGAGCCACTCTGCGGGCGAGAAACCCAGAATGGACTCAATCTGGGGACTTACGTAGTGCCAAGGTCCGTTGGCGCCGAGCTCCGCAATGTAGGTAATCGCCGGGAGACGCTCTACCAGCGTGCGATAGCGGTCTTCGGCGGCGCGAAGTTCAATTTTCGCCCGATCATGTTCGATGGCAATGCCAGCCAGGTGCGTGGCGTGGGCGATGATTCGCAAATGTTGAGCGTCCGGACTACGAGGCTGGCGGTAGTAGACGGCAAAAGTTCCAAGAGTCGTACCGTCCTGCGTCATAATCGGTGTCGACCAGCAGGCGCGGAGGCCGTGTGGCAGCGCCAATTGGCGATACTCTGTCCACAGTGGGTCGCTGGCGATGTCGGAAACTACCACCGGCTGCTTTCGGTAAGCAGCTGTGCCGCAAGACCCGACGCTGGGCCCAATCCTCGCCCCCGCAATGGCCTGGCAGTATTCCGGGGGGAGACTGGGAGCGGCTCCGCTGCGCAAGGTCACACCGTCAGGATCAAGAAGAAGAACCGAGCACAGCAGACCTGCATGCTCCTTCTCGATTTCTGTACACAGCGCAGCCAGGATTTTGGAGAGGGGAGCGCGGGCCATGATCATGGCTAGCACCGTCTCATCGACTCGCGACAGCCCTTCAGCAGAACTTTGCTGGTCCGTGGCCGGTGCTCTGCCAACTCCCGTGAACATACCGCCTCCGATGCGCGGGCTTGCGCGAAAAGATGGAAAAGCGGGGCAATTACCCTAGTCCCGGCCAAACCACTTCGAGTGTCATTATTTATTAAGCGCAACCGGAGCTACCACGTTACGAGCGTAACCTGGCCCGGCCCATTTCCAGCATCGGAGGCGGTGAACGTGGACGGCCGAGGACGGCTCGCACCCACATGGAAGAGATCTGAGTGACGGCTGAGTTGTTCCCAGGGGGTGAAGGGTGTGCTACGCGACAAAGATTCTGCCGGATTTCTTGTGGATGGGTTGCTCGAAAGCTTGCCCGAGCGGGTCGCTCGACTGGTCCGGCATCCCGGCGGCCGGGGCCGGGACGACGATGACCTCGTGGCAGAAGGAGCACTCGCCGGAAACGGTTGAACCCATCCGAAGTTTAGCGATCAATTCTGGCTTTTCCGATGCCGAGCGCCTCAGGCGATTACGGGAAGGTTGCTGACTCCCGCCGTGCCGAACACGCGCCTGTAGCGTTCGATTTCCGACGGCGAGCCCAGCGCCTTCGCATAGTTGTCAGAGAGCTTCACCGCCGGACGTCCATCGACGTGCGACACTTTGCAGATCAAGCTCACCGGGTCGAAACCGCTATCGCCACCGGGATCGCAACCGCGAAAATCGTTGGTCAGGAGTGTGCCCCAACCTGCGCTGAATCGAATGCGACGGTCTGGAGTCCACTTTTGTCGATCCAGGAAATCGGCAGCGCTTCGGAAATCGCCGGCGGTCGTGCCCCTCGAGAGAGTCCCCCCAAAATATGCATGCAGGCCAAGTATCTGATCGACGTCCAATGCGTCGGATGCGATGACCAGCTTGTCATGTGGCTCTCGACCGCGTGCCCTCAGCCATTCGATGTATTCGTCACCCGCGAGATAGGGATTCTTGCTGTCAATGCGCTGGCCCGTCCAATTTGCGGCCCAGTCCGGCGCGTCCCGCAAGAACTGCGTGGTGCCAAAAGTGTCCGGCAGCATGATCAGCAGCGCTCCTTCATACGTGCTCTGCCACAGCTCGAGCACCCGGTATTGAGAAGCCTTCAGGGCATGATCATCCGGCGCAAGCGCGGCCAGGACCATGGGAATCTCGTGCGCATTGGTGCCAATCGCTTCAAGGTCATGTTTATGGGCGAGGAAGGCGTTGGAAGTTCCGGTAAAGCTGGTACCGAGATTCCCTGCCATGGCCTCGACCACATATTCCTGCCATAGGAAGCTGTGGCGGCGCCGGGTTCCAAAGTCTGCCACCTTAAGATCGGGAACGCCGCGCAGTTGTTCGATCTTTCCCCACAGCTTTGTCTTTGCCCGGGCGTACAAGACGTCAAGACCGAACTCGCTCAGCCGCTTTAGATTGGCGCGGGTCTTTAGTTCGTCCAGGATGGAGAGTGCGTAGAGTTCCCACATGGTTGTGTCCGTCCACAAGCCATCGAAAGACAGGTGGAACTGCCCATCCTTGACCGACAGCTCGTAGTCCGACAACCTGAAATCCCGCTCCAACCATGCAAGGAAGGCTGGTTCAAAGATTCCGCGCTGACCGTAGAAAGTGTTACCGGCCAGCCACACCAGTTCGGATCTTCGAAACCGGAGCCCACGGACGTGCTCCATCTGGGCGGCGAGTTCCTCGAGTGCGAACATGTCGGCCAGTCGCACCGACGAAGTGCGGTTGAACAGCGAGAATGACACATGCGTCTGGGGATAATGCTTCCAGATAAACTGCAGCATCAGCAACTTGTAGAAATCGGTATCGAGCAGCGACCTCGTGACCGGATCCAGTTCCCAATTGTGGTTGTGCGCCCGCTCGGCGAAGTTCACGATCATCGGGTACGATCCTGTTCCGTCCTTACCAATCCACCGTAGCGTGCGATGGAACTTGTCCCTCTGTGGTGCCCTGCGGTCGCAGCCAGTCCTGTTGCCTTTTGCTGGTTCATGTTCCTCAGGGCGATCACGAACCCTGGCCCGAGCAAGGGGACAAACGTTGCGGCCAATCCGCTCTGAGCTCTACTCTCACGTAGGCCACGGCTACCTCCCATCTGCTCGCGCTCGCATTCTACTCTGGTCGAGGGGGCATTCGCTGCGGGTTGCTGTCGTAATATCGCGATCGCACTCACTGACCGGGTAGTGAGCGCTATGGCCTGATCTAAACAGTTAGGCGGCACAAGAGAGAGGCGATTTCAGATTCGGGTAGTCGGTTTTACTTGTTTCAGGATAGGAACCGGTCGGGGGTTGTCGTTTTCCCCTACGCACCGGCTGCGGATGCCCGCTCTCCTGGCTGCTTTACCGGAGCCAGCACTATCAGGGCTGCACCGATGACACCAAACACAGCCGCGGCGATCAGCAGATCTGCGCGTTCGTTCGGAAGGTGGACCGCCATGACCGCCATGACAGCGGCATGAGCAATATTCGCCCATGCGGCGAAGGCGATCACGCTGCGATTCGCCGACGGATTACGCGCTGCCACCAGCAAGAAAATCCCGAGCGTGACATAGAGACTAATCGCCATCGGCTCGGCGTCCTCCCTATTCGCTTGCCAACCACTCCGTACAGACGTAATCAAGGGATAAACGCCAGCCACAAAGAGCAATCCGAACAATACCAACAGAATTTTTAGCGCCTTGTCTCGATTCATGGTGCCCTCCGACTACATCACCTACTGTGGGAAAAGACATACAGCCCCACAAAACCCACCCACGCCGCCGCCCAGCACTGCTATTGCTGCAATGTTCTCGTCGATGATTGGGCTGAAATGTTAGGTGCAAAGGTATAGCAAGTCAATGGGAGGGGATTGGGCGAACTTAAGCGGATTGTTGGCGTAAAATAACCTTTGCGCTCATTGATCGGATCGTGAGCGCTATCGGCTGTTGAACGAAGCCGCTTTGCGGCAGAAGAACCGTAAGTTGTTCCAAAGCATAAAGTGGGGTCATCACGCTTAGGAGGCGTTATGACGACCCCACTTCGACAGCGCATGCTGGAAGAACTCCAGCGGCGAAACTACTCTTCTAGAACCATTCGATTGTACCTCCGGCACGTCGCCGAGTTCGCCAAACATTTTCATCGTTCGCCCGATCAACTCGGAGCCGAGAATATTCGTCAGTACCAACTGTTCCTCATTCAGGAAAAAAAGCTGGCGTGGTCAAGCTATAACCAGATTGTTTGTGCGCTACGATTCTTCTATGCCAAGACTTTGAACCGCGCGTTCCTGCTCGAGGAGATTCCTTTCCCACGGACGGAGCAGCGACTACCCCTGATCCTCAGCCGGGAGGAGGTGGCAAGAATCCTCACCGCGCCTCTGCACCTCAAGACTCGCGCCCTGTTGATGACCATCTACGCGGCAGGGTTGCGGCGCTCCGAGGCCGCCCGCTTGCGCGTGAACGACATCGACTCGGCGCGCATGACCATCACGGTCCGTCAAGGCAAAGGGCAGAAGGATCGAGTGGTGATGTTGTCTCCCGTTTTGCTGCAGACCCTGCGGCAGTACTGGCGACACAACAAACCCAAGCAATGGCTCTTTCCCGGAGAAAACCCTGACCAGCCGATCAGTGACAACGACATCTTCGGGGTTTTTCACAATGCCGTCCGTCGCGCTGGAATCACCAAGAAGGTCTCGCCGCATTCGCTGCGCCACAGCTTTGCGACCCATCTGCTCGAGTCGGGCACCGATCTGCGCACCATCCAGATCCTGTTGGGGCATCGCAGCCTGAAAACCACGGCCCGTTACCTCCATGTTTCCCAGCAGCATGTGCGAGCAACCGCCAGTCCCCTCGATGGCTTAAATTTGACTAAGGAACCTTCGAAGAAATGATTCGGCCGCCTCTGGAGGTGGCCGACATTGTTCGAACCTATGGCACAGCGTTCGTAAAACAGCATCGCCGCTGGCTGACCGCTCTGCACCTCAAAGTGCTGCGCGCCATTGTCGCTTGCCGTACCGCGGCACTCGGTGGGCACATCGAACAGTGTGATAGTTGCGGACAGCGAGCCATCTCTTACAACTCGTGCTTGAATCGGCACTGTCCCAAGTGCCAAGGGGCAGCGCGGCAGGCTTGGTTGGCGAAACGTTCCGCCGAACTGCTGCCCGTACCCTACTTTCATGTCGTCTTTACCCTGCCCCACGTCCTGGCTCCCTTGGCCTTGCAGAACAAGGCTCGGGTTTACGGTCTGCTTTTTCGGGCCGCAGCCGAGACCCTACTTCAGATCGCCGCTGATCCCGAACACCTCGGCGCTAAGATCGGGTTTCTGGCGGTCCTGCATACTTGGGGCCAGACGCTCCTGCATCATCCCCATCTGCATTGCGTCGTCCCGGGTGGAGGACTCTCGCCCGATCAGCGGCGTTGGATTCCCTGTGGACACAAGTTCTTTCTGCCCGTCAAAGTACTCAGTGTTGTCTTTCGCGGAAAGTTTCTCGACGCTCTCGAACGAGCTTTTAAAAAACACAAGCTTACTCTTGCCGGTCAACTCACTCCTCTTCAATCCCCAACAGAGTTCGCCGCTCTGCTACGCGCCGCCGCGCATCGCAACTGGGTCGTTTATGCCAAGCGACCCTTTGCCGGGCCCGCGCAGGTCCTGACCTATCTCTCTCGCTATACCCACCGCATTGCCATCGCTAACTCTCGACTCCTGGCCATGGCCGACGGTAGGGTTACCTTCCGATGGCGAGACTACGCCCACGGGCACCAGACTCGAACGATGACGCTCGAGGCCGATGAATTTCTACGTCGCTTCCTGCTGCATGTCTTGCCTGCCAGTTTCGTGCGCATTCGCTACTTCGGCCTGCTCGCCAATCGCCAGCGTGCCCAATTGCTGAATCTGTGCCGTTCTCATCTGCAGTGCGCGGCGACGCCGCAGGCTACGGTGGGCGTGGGGCATCTCTGTCAACACTGTCATCGCGGCACTATACGAGTGGTGGAAATACTTTCTCCTACCCAACTTTCTGCCTGGCTCCCTGATCCTCCTGTGGAGAACTCCTCATGATTCCCACCTTTCTTGCCCTGGCATCCACATTATTCTTCAACCAGCTCTGGCTCTGGCGGATACACCAGTGTGTGCCATCCTTCCAACCGGGGCCAGTTCTGCCTTTACTTCCTGGCATAACCGGCTCTCAGCAAAGATCCGCCACGACCTTTTCTTCCAAGTTATCCAGGTCCAGTCTTCCCCACACCCGCCCTGCTCAACGCATTCGCCTCCCCACACCATCTCCAAAACGCATTCAAAACACATAGTCCCAAGCGGCGGCTTCGCTCAACCGACTCTATCGCTAATGCTCAGGCGTGAAGATCTGCGCAATCCCTCACAGCATGTCGGCCTGAGCACTAGCGATAGAGTCCTAGTAGGTTTGCGACAGCTTTCAAATTAAAATATGAATG
>Ga0209180_10000511_pt1 | contig 18071 bp, 16 predicted proteins | sample CZO8metaG_3_FD_188355 | JGI IMG/M metagenome (GOLD analysis project Ga0209180, IMG submission 188355) | Vadose zone soil microbial communities from the Eel River Critical Zone Observatory, Northern California, USA - CZOApr15con2H2.8 metaG... | ecosystem: Environmental > Terrestrial > Soil >...
TCTTTTCATGGGCCCTCCCTAAGGAAGGTCATGAAAGTCACACGTGTACCGGCAGATTGCGTTAATGCTGAGAAAAAATTCTGTCAACGAATAATGAATTCCAAAAAGGGGGGAGTTTAATGTCGAAAAGAATCTAACGAGTGAGTCTTTAGGGAAACTGCAAGAGAAAAAAGAGGTGCAATAACCGCAATTCGTATCACAAACAATCCGCATCGCACCAGAAACGCGGTCTAGTAGTCGTTCTGCGGTTTACGTCCGTACGGGCTTGGCGGAACTTTGGGCGTCCGCGCCACACGGTAGGTATCCAACTCCGCGCTGCTGATGATAAATTGTGATTCCGGGGGATGGTTCGCATGCGCCAGCAACTCCGCATTCAAGCGCTCTGAACAGATCAACGGCGCATCCTGGTAGCGCGCGCGGTGCGACACAAACGCCTCATTCTCGATGCTCAATGTAAATTCCCGCTCGCTGCCCGCTTCCCGTACGTTAAAAGTGTACTCGCGCACCAGCAGCTTCACTTCGAAGCCGCGATACTGCACGATGACGCTATCACTCATTTTGCACCTGTGTGAGTGTGACAGAAAGCGCGGCCCGCATGGACTCTTTTTTTGACCGCACGTTTCTGGAAACTTTGCGTGAACAATATTCCGCAATCTTTGCTATACTATTTTTGCGCTTAATACCGCGGTTGTGTTGTGCGGTCCCTCTGGTTTCGTAAGTTACTGAGAATACCCGCCCTACGTTTCCTCCGTTCGTTTTACGCGTAATTTAAAATAAGACTGGTATTGCAGGCCATTGCGCCAGCGCGGAACTCCGTGTGTACCGCAACGGCCTCAGCCAGCGAAAGCTAAATGCAAAATTTCTCTGAACTATCTATATCTCCAAGTCTGAAGGAGCGCCTGGTTGCCGGCCGTTTTACGACGCCGACTCCCGTGCAAGCTGCGGCCATTCCGCAAGCTCTCGAAGGCAAGGATGTGCTCGCGACCGCGCAAACCGGCACGGGCAAGACTCTGGCATTCCTGATTCCGGTGATCGAAAAGCTGCTCAAGCAGTCCAAACCGGGAATCGCCGCGCTGGTGCTCGTTCCGACGCGCGAACTGGCCATGCAAGTCGCAGCGCAGTACAACATGTTGCGCGGCAAACTCCCAGCCGCAGCCCTGGTCTGCGGAGGATTGCCTGAGCGCGCTCAACTCATGGCTATTCGCAACGGCGCGCGGCTCATGGTTGCCACTCCCGGCCGGCTACAGGACTATCTCGACCGCCAGCAAGTGCAATTCACCGCCCTGCATACGCTCATCCTCGACGAAGCCGACCGCATGCTGGACATGGGATTTCTTCCCGCAATCCGCAGGATCGCCAAAACGCTGCCTAAAGAACGCCAGACCATGTGTTTCTCCGCGACCATGGAAGGCGATATGCAACGCCTGGTGAAGGATTTTACGAAAAATCCCGTTCGCCTCACCTTTGGCTCGACACTCAAGCCCGCGGAAAACGTTCGTCTGCAAGCCTTTGAAGTCCCCTCAGACGGCAAACAGTCCATGCTCAATCATCTTCTTGGCAAAGAAACCGGCCGCTGCCTGGTCTTTTCCCGCACCAAGCGCGGCACCGAACGCATTACCAAGAGCCTGAATCGCGACGGCATCAACGCCGCCATGATTCACGGCGATCGCTCGCAATCGCAGCGCACCGCCGCCCTCGAGGGCTTCCAGCGTGGCCGCTTCCGCGTTCTCGTCGCAACCGACCTCGCGTCCCGCGGCATTCACGTCCAGGACATCGTCCATGTCATTAACTACGATCTGCCCGAAGTGGCGGAAAACTTCATCCATCGCGTCGGCCGCACCGGCCGTGCAGGCGGCAGCGGCGTAGCCTCAACCCTTTTCGTTAAGGACCAGCGTACCGACCTTTTCCAGCTCGAACGCGCCCTCGGCATCAAAATGGAGAGGCTTCGCGCCGATGGCACCCAGCCTCAGCCTCACACCACTCAGCCGAAACAGAAAGAACACGGCCGGCCCACAATCAGCGGCCTGTCAAATGACCGGCCTGACCGTTCGTCCATGCCCAAACCCAGTCTGATTTGCCTGCCAGGAGAAGTCCTGCAGGTACAACTCCAAGGCTAAAACCTATTGGCACGGACGGCCGGCGCTGCAATCGGCCTGGCCGTTCCGCGCCGATTCATCGAAAACCGTTCGTTCGTGGAGAGTTATCCACATTCGCGGAAGTTTTTTTGCGCATTCACGCCGGAACGGCGTTCGGACCGGCCAATCTAGTGATACAATAGTAGTCGTCATCCAGACTACCAACAGCAGCGGGGCGCGCTCTCAGCCACGGCTGCAATCCGTACATCATTTTCCGCATCGTCCAGGCGGCGTACTAAAGTCGTGTTTCAGTGCCGCTGTGCATCTAAAGAAGATTAGTCCAGTTCTGGCAATGGCTTGACGGGGAGAAAACCTTCGTGCTCGTGACTCAGGAAAAAAACGACCACATCCGCAACCTTATCACCGTCGGTAAGGAACGCGGCTATCTGCTCACGGATGAAGTAAATGGCGTGCTCGCGGCCGAAGAACATTCCACCGAAGAGCTCGATAATCTTTTCGCCAGCCTGGAAACCGACGGCATTGAAATATACGAAGACGCTTCCGCGGCCAAACTGGCTAACACCGCAGTCGAACTTACAGAAACCACCGAAATCGAAATTCCGCACGAGCCGGCTCCCGGCGAAGAGCCCGACTTCGAACGCAAACCCGGCCTGCTGGACAAAACCAGCGATCCGGTCAGAACCTATTTACGCGAAATGGGCGTCGTTCCTCTCCTCACGCGTGAGCGTGAAGTCTCGATCGCCAAACGCATGGAGCGTGGTCAATTACTAGTACTTAAAACCATTTCGCGTTCTCCGATTGTTTTGAAAGCGCTGATCCTGGTTGCCGACGAACTGCGCAACGGCACCCGCCCCATCAAGGAAATCATTCATTTCGACGACGAAGATCTGACACCGGAAAAAATTGAGAGTAAGACCCGGCAGACGCTGCAACTGATCGACAAGATTGCCAGATTTTACGATTTGGCCCTGAAGCAGGCCGTCAAGCTGGAAAATACCGCGGTCTCCAACAAACGCGCCTATGTCCGCGCCAAGCGCCACCTGGCTCGTACCCGCATTGCCATGTCGCATCTGGTCCGCTCCGTGCACTTCAAAGAACGCGAACGCAAGCGTCTCATCGACCTGGTGCGTCATGCCGTGGAACGGCTGCAAGGACTCGAACGCGAAGTCGTGCGGATGGAGCGGCGCGCCAACGCTTCACGCGGCGAGGCTGCCGCCGAAGCCCGCAAGAAATTGCGCCTGTGCCGCGTGCAGATTCGCGAAATTGAAGAATCCGGCAAAGCCTCCGCCACCAACCTCAAGCGCGCGCTGACCATTATTCTCCGCGGCGAAGCCGACGCCGAACAAGCAAAAAAGGAATTGACCGAAGCCAATCTGCGCCTGGTTGTTTCCATCGCCAAAAAATATACCAATCGCGGGCTGCAATTCCTGGATTTGATTCAGGAAGGTAACATTGGTTTGATGCGCGGAGCCGACAAATTTGAATGGCGCCGAGGCTATAAATTCTCCACCTACGCGACCTGGTGGATTCGTCAGGCCATCACTCGCGCCATTGCCGACCAGGCTCGCACCATTCGCGTGCCGGTTCACATGATCGAGACCATCAACAAACAAGTGCGCACCAGCGCGCAATTGGTGCAGGAACTTGGCCGTGAACCGACCGCGGAAGAAATCGCCAAGCGCATGGACGTCTCCGTTGACTCCGTTCGCAAAACCAAAAAAATTGCGCAGCAGCCGGTGTCGTTCGAAACACCGATTGGCGAAGACGAAGAAACCCACCTCGGCGATCTGGTCGAGGACAAAGGCGTCGTGTCTCCGTCCGACGCTGCGATTCACCTGAATTTGAAAGAACAAATGGCTTCCATGCTGCGCACTTTGACTCCGCGCGAGGAACGAATCATCAAAATGCGTTTTGGCTTGGATGACGGCAGCGAACACACCCTGGAAGAAGTAGGCCAGGTGTTCGATGTCACCCGCGAACGCATTCGTCAGATTGAAGCAAAAGCTTTAAGGAAGTTGCGCCATCCGTCGCGTTCGCGCCGCTTCCGCATTTTCGTCGAGAGCTCTATCTAGGGACTTCGTTCTAGGGCAACACCGGCGTCAACCTAAATTCGAGGAGACACCCATGTCAATTACATTCCAGAAGCGCCAGAAAGAAATGAAGCGGCAGGAAAAGGCACGCGAAAAAGCCGCACGCCGCGCACAGAAAAAACTCGCCAAAGACAAAGAAGGCGAAAATCCGAACAGCACTCCCGTCGATCCCGCTCTCGATCCCACCATTGACTGGGCGTACCAGAGCGAAATCGAACTCGACCGCCCGTAACGAGTGGTGATAAGAAGTTATTGAAGAGTACGGAAGTCTTACGTGAAAAAGAAGAAGGCCTTATACGCTCTGGCCGTGCTGATTTTCCTGGGCGCTAGTTTGGCACTCTTCATCGTTGCCGCAGACGAACAGTCCATCATATCGACCGGGCAGCCTGCAGCTCAGAGAATCAGCCTTCATTACTTCATCACGCAAGGTTTTGGCAGAAACAAGCATATTGAATTGGCCGACTTCTATTTCGGCAAACAGTATATCTACGCCACAAAACTGGTGCAGTTCCAAGATGTCTACCTGCCCGTGTTTCCGGATGGAGAGCCTGAGAACGCAAGTAATCTGCGAATCCTGCTGTGGATCCGGAACGATCGCAATTCCAATGAGCGACTGATTGAAAGTGCACAGGACTTGGATCGCTTTGTAGCGGACTTCAATCGCCGTCCGAGATCCGTAGCCGGCGTATTGCGAGAACCCACTGACCGAGTGCGAACACTCGCGGCTGATGCTTACCCAGGAACGAATGGCCAATCTCTTCAAGTCCTTTGGGCAAGGCATTTTCCCACCCAGGAATCGATCAATGTTCTCTGGGGTATTTTGACGCTGTGTTTGGTGGCAGCAGCAGCGTGTGCCGTAGCATACAGGCGACAGTTTCGCATTTGAGTACGAGTCGCGACGCTAGCCGAAAAGACTTGGAGGCGCGGGGCGGAATCGAACCGCCGATAAAGGTTTTGCAGACCTTTGCCTTACCACTTGGCGACCGCGCCTTCGTTCACTGAACAAAACTCAAACAAAAAAACCGCCCGGAAACGCTGGCGGTGAGTGGAGACTTCCTCGAAGCTGAAGTGGAGATCTACAGCTTCAACCTTCCCTCGCCAGACGGCACGCGACAGCGGCACGGACAACATCCGCGCCTCGCCCAGCCAATCTGGAAGTTAATGTTCATAAAAAAATCATACTGCACGTAACGCGATCTGCGCAAGTTTCTCTTGCCGCGTGAAAACTATCGTCCACGCAAAAGCTCCAGAATTTCTTTTCCGTAGCGTTCCAGCTTGGTTTCGCCAATGCCCGGAACACCCCTTAGCTGCGGCAGCGACGCCGGCTTCCGCAAGCAAAGATGCTCCAGCGTGGAGTCGTGCAGAATGACGAACGCTGGCACCTTATCCGCTCTGGATCTCTCGAGTCTCCATTGTTTCAATGCAGCCAGAAGCGCCGCATCGATTTCCAGAGATGCCGTAATGGCGACGCCCTTATCCTGTTTCGTTTTTGACGCGACGCGCACGGTGCGTTCCGCAATTTCGACTTTCCACTCGACGGGAGGAAGACATACGTCGCATGCCTCGCAGTGCTCCCAGGCCACCTTTTCGCCAAAATGGTTACAGATAATTTTGTGCCGGCATTCCTTCGATTCGGCGAACCCGCGCACCTCGTGATATCGATCCCACGAACGTCTTTTCTCCGCGGCATCGGAAATCTGTTCGATGAAGTAGGCAAGCAGGCCGGCATCCTTCTTCTGCCAGAGCAGAAAACAGTCCGAAGGCTTACCATCGCGCCCGGCTCGCCCCGCTTCCTGGTAATACTGCTCAATCGATTTTGGCAGCGAAAGATGTACCACCGCGCGGACTGCGCTTTTGTTGATGCCCAGGCCAAACGCAACGGTTCCGACCAGTACGCTCACTTCATCCGCCATCCAGCGTTCCTGGTTTTTCTTGCGTTCGGCGCCGTCCATGTCCGCGTGGTAGCCGATGGCCGCAATTTTATTTTCGCGCAGCATCGCTACCGTTTCGCCCACTCTCTTGATCGTCGGCGAATAAACTATCGCCGCGCTGCCGGCATGCTGTCGCAGAATCGCAAGAAGCTTGCCGCTCTGCGTCTTCGAGTCGCATAAAGCGATCCGATAATTCAGGTTTTTGCGGTGAAAACTCGCAATGAACTTTCCCGGATCTTTCAATTTAAGCTGCGCAATGATGTCATGCCGAACCTGCCGGGTGGCGCTGGCGGTAAACGCAGCGATCGGTTTTTGCGGAAATTCTTTGCGCAGCACCTTCATTTGCCGGTAGTCCGGACGGAACTCGTGCCCCCATTCGGAAATGCAATGCGCCTCATCAATCGCAAAAAACGAAACCGGCACCTTCGCGAGCCATTCCAGTATTTCCTGTTTGGCCAGGCGCTCCGGCGAAAGATACAGCAAACGAAATTCTCCCGCTTCCGCGCGACGTTCCGTCTCGCGCTGCTTGTTCCACGATTGGCTGCTATTCAGCACTGCGGCTGGAATCGCCATCTGATCGAGCTGCGCAACTTGGTCCTGCATCAGCGCAATCAGCGGAGAAACTACGATCGCGGTCTTTCCCGTTTGCAAAACCGCTGGCAACTGATAACACAACGATTTCCCGCCGCCCGTCGGCATCACCACGCACACATCCCGCCCATCGAGAATGTTGCGCACAATCTCTTCCTGCTTGGGACGAAACGCATCGTAGCCCCAGTAGCGTTTTAGTGCATCTTTCAGTGCGCCAGGAGAAATCATGGGTTGAGAGAGTTTGAGCGAATGAGCGCAGCGCTACAAGGGTGCAACAAAAAGATTTAACGGTAGAAAGTGCTTAGTGAAATCTCACGTATTCGAAGTTGATAGGCTGCGTGTTGATGCCGCGTTCGGGAGGCGCGATCCAGCTGGCCATTTTGCCGCGTTCGAAGACGCCGTGCATCACGCTATGCACATACGCGCGATCGTCCGGCGTCGGCAACCAATCATCCAGATGCGAGTTGAATTCTTCCTTGGTGATCGGTTTACCTTCCGGATTCGTCGCGACGTTTGCCCAGCTTCCCACCGTGCGGCGAAATCTCGTGCTCGGCAACGTCATCCTCTGCGGATAGCCCGCTTCTTCCAGATGGCGGTTCCACCGTGCCAGTCCTTTTTCGCAGTCGCGTACGTAAGCTTCGCGAACCACTTCATTTACCGCGTTGCGCATGGGAATTCTTTCTTCGCGCACGCCACCTTTCCCATTGGGCAATTCCAGCGTGAAGCTCGATTCCGCTTCGATGTGATCTTCGTACTTGATTTCGTCAGGCCGGCCCTTCAAGCCATTTGCGAAATAGGACGCCGCATTGGAGGAAGAATCACCTCCGAACAAATCGAGTGACGAACTGAACCAGAAATTTAGATACCTCTGAATCGTTGGCAAATCGATGACGCCGGCTTTGCGCAGCGCGATTGGATCATCCGTGCCGAGTTCTTTCATCACTTCAATGGTGCGCTTGATGACCCGACCGATTCCGGTGTCGCCCACGAACATATGATGCGCTTCTTCAGTGAGCATGAACTTGCAGGTACGGGAAAGCGGATCGAAACTCGATTCGGCCAGCGACTTCAACTGAAACTTTCCGTCACGGTCAGTAAAGTACGTAAACATGTAAAAACTAAGCCAATCGCTGATCGGTTCGTTAAACGTGCTCAGGATGCGGGGCTTGTCGGCGTCGCCGGAGTGGCGCTCCAGCAACTCTTCCGCTTCTTCGCGGCCGTCGCGTCCAAAATATGCGTGGAGAAGATAGACCATGGCCCAAAGATGGCGGCCTTCCTCCACGTTCACTTGAAAAAGATTTCGCAGATCATAAAGAGATGGCGCAGTGTGCCCGAGCAATCGTTGCTGTTCGACGGAAGCAGGTTCCGTGTCGCCCTGCGTGACGATTAGCCGCCGCAGGGTGGAGCGGTGTTCTCCCGGAACCTGCTGCCAGACCGGCTGGCCGAAGTGATCGCCGAAACCCACGCGACGATCGTTTTCTTCTTGTGCGAGAAAAATCCCCCAGCGATAATCCGGCATCTTCACATAATCAAACGTTGCCCAGCCTTTGGTGTCCACGCTGATTGCGGTTCGCAAATAAACGCTGGAGGCATTGAAATCGCTGGGGCCGAGACCGTGCCACCAATTTAGAAATTCCGGTTGCCAATGTTCGAGAGCCCGTTGCAGCGTACGATTCGCCCCAAGTCCCACGTTGTTCGGTATGCGGTCCTGATAATTCGATTCCATTACACACGCTCCCGATCAAATTTCGCTTTCGATCCCTTACCAAAAAGTTTTAACGCGCCTTGCTCGCCGGTAGCATTGGGCCGGATGAATATCCAGTTTTGCCAGGCGGAGAGCCGTCCAAAAATCTTCGTATCGGTAGTCTCCGCACCCGGAAAACGCAGGCTGGCTTCCATTCCTGTAAGCGCGTCGGGCGAAAGACTGGCACGTTCTTCGATGGCCAGACGAATTTCGTCTTCCCAATCCAGATCGTCCGGCGCGACCGTTACGAGGCCGAGATCGATAGCATCCTCTGCGAGAAGTTCAGCACCCGCTTTTGCTTTCAGCTTCGCAAGTCTGGGGAGATCGCCGCGGAATCGTGTTTCCAGTCTGCTGCGCCCATTCACCATGGGAAAAATTCCGAAGTTTACGGCGCTGAGCGCAATTCTTGGCGAGACAGTTTTCCCGTCTTTCGCCTTGGATTCTTCGTCCGGTAGCGCCAGCATGTACGAGCGATCCGCTGCCAGCGCAAGCTCCAACAGCGTGCCTGCAAAACACGAGCCCTGATCGATGACTGCGAACATGCTGCGCGAAGACACATCAAGCCGCGCCAAAGTTCGTCGCAGCAACGCTACGGTTTCGCGCACTAGCCAGTCTTCGCGGGAATTCGCCAGAAATACATCGGCTTGCAGGACTGCGGCGATTTCGCCTTCGGTCTTCAAAAGAAGCAATCCAAGTTCTGGTTCGTTCGCGCGCAACATTAAAATGGCGTCGTCCAGTTCGCGGCCCATAGCCAGCGGCCACCAGGAATGCGCAGCAGTGTGAATCGCGCCAATCGTTTCTGGTTGTGGACTTTTCGGACCGCGAATCGTAATCGTTGCGGTCCGAGCATCACGATCGAACAATACGTCTACGTGCGAATAGTGATAGCCGGCATCGTCAATTTTTCGCGCCAGCGGTCGCAATTCAATTCCCTTCACCGCCGCCGGACGCGTGGAAGATGCCACCAGTTTCGCTGCGCGTTCCTGCACCGTTTTCGCGAAATTTGCTGGAGCTACGATTTCGTCCACCAAACCCCAGGCTCTTGCGCGTTCGCCTTTCACACCATCTGGGTTGGTGCAGAACATGTCGGCAAGATCGCGACGCACTTTGCGCTTGTCCACTACGCGCGTAAGTCCGCCGGTTCCCGGCAGCACACCAAGCAACGGAGTTTCCGGCAAGCTCACGGCGCTGGAGCGATCGTCGATCAGCAGAATTTCATCGCAGGCGAGAGCCAGCTCGTAGCCTCCACCTGCGGTTGTGCCGTTCAGCGCGGCGAGAAATTTCAGGCGGTCGTTGCGGCTGGAATCTTCCATCCCATTGCGGGTTTCGTTGGTAAATTTGCAGAAATTTACTTTCCAGGCGTGAGAGGAGCTAGCCAGCATATAAATGTTTGCGCCGGCGCAAAACATTCTTTCTTTGGCGCTAGTAATGATTACGCAGGCAACTTCCGGATGTTCGAATCGAATTCGTTGCAGCGCGTTGTGCAGTTCGATGTCCACGCCGAGGTCGTAAGAATTTAATTTGAGTTTGTAGCCAGGGCGCAGGCCGCCCTCTTCGTCAACGTTCATGGCGAGCGTGGCGATGCGGCCGTCGACTTTTAGATTCCAGTGCCGGAATTCTCGGCTCTGCACGTTGAAGAGAACCAGTTCTTTGGTTGCGGTACTTTCCATTGCCAAACCTCAGATTACGAACGGTACGATTCGCTGCTACGTGTAAATTATAGTCCCGGGGAGAATTTGAAATAGGAACTATAGTTCCTATTTTGTGGCGAGGGTCAGAATGGCCGCATGGCGGGTTTTTGCGAACTTAGTGCTTTCGGAAAAGCGGCAGCTGGGCCTGCCCGGGAGAGGCAGGCCGCTGCACTCCAGGGGTAGGAGCGTGGAACGCATTCGATCATAACGAGTTAGAGGCGATTGGGATGGGAGGGGATAGCGCTTCCGCGAGGGCGCGGGAAGGACGCTGTTTTCAGGGCTTAGGGCGCACGGCTAGGGCTAGAGCCTGCAGAGATTGCTTCACGGTTTGGCCCGTGGTTTCGACTACCGTATCTGCCTGGCGATACAGGGCTTCGCGACTCCAGAGGATGCGGTGGAGGTCGCGCATGGCCTGGCGATTGTGGGCCATAGGGCGACGATCACCCTGGGCGAGGACTCTGGCCATATGCTCTTCGGGCTTGGCGCGAAGCCAGATGGTGAAACATTCGCCGAGCAAACGATTGAAGTTGGCGGGATCAGAGACGATGCCGCCGCCGGTGGCCAGTACGAAACGAGGATGTTTGGCGAGAATGGATTCAAGGGCTTCGCGTTCCATGCGGCGATAACCGCTTGGGCCGTAGAGGTCGAAAATGATGGTCAGCGTCACGCCGGAATCGCGCTCGACCTGTTTATCGAGCTCGATGAAGGGAACGCCGAGTTGCTGCGCGAACAACGAACCGAGAGTGGACTTGCCGGCGCCGCGAAGACCGATGAGAGCGATACGGGAGCGACGCACGCTGGCGTCAACGTTGGCGAACTTTTCCAGGAGCAGCTTGTGAGCGTCGCGCAACTGGCCGGGCGGAAGTTTTTTCAGAAATTCAGTGGACTGGTTGAAGGTGGGGGACGTGGGCTGGGCATCGGCGGCAAGCATTTCGATGGGAACTTCCATGGCGTGGGCAATGGTATTGAGGCGGCCGACAGAAATGTTGCCGCGGCCGAGTTCGACGGTGGTGAGGAAGCGCGCGGAAAGCGCGGATGCGCGGGCGAGTTGATGAATGGTCATACCGCGGCGGGCGCGGACGGCGCGAATATTTTCGCCGAGTTGTAATAAGTACGAGTTCATGGAGGATTTCCTGGAGTTAGAGCGTGGTACTGCGCTGGCTCTGCGAAAAGCCGATTGCGAAGACTTTTTCTTTTTTTTGGATGAGGAACGGCGAGACATTCCCTGTCAACAAGTGTAGCGCGAATTGAATTGGCGGAAGAAGAAAAAACTGTCGGAGCGAAAGAGTAACACATTGCGCGGCAGCGATTCGAACGGGCATGAAAGGACGAGCGATGAAAGCCACGGAGTGTCGCGTTCGAGAAGAAAAAAGGGCTGGCGCTTTCGCGCCAGCCCGGTGAAGAGCTGAACGGAGCGGGATGCTCCGATCAGGTTAGAAGGTAAAACGGAAACCGAATTCACTCCAGAGAGAACGAGGAGTGGTGGTGCTGCTGGGGTTGATGAAGCCAATTGGATGACCAAAGGTTGTCGGGTCACCGATGTTGCGTCCGAAATTGTTGCCGTAGTTGGCGCGATTAGTGAGGTTAAAGGCTTGTGCAACGATCTGCAGGTTATAGCGTTCGCGGAACTTGAAGTTCTTCGCCAAACGCATATCGAGCTCGACGAACGGATCACCGCGCAACGGATCGAACTTGGCGATGGTGCAAGCCTGGGTAACGCCGTTGATGCCATAGAAGCAGTTCTGCGCTCCGGTGTTGTCGCCGGAAAACGCAAGATAGTTTGTTGGATCGTTCGTCGGGACGACCACGGCGGGTTGTGTGCCACCGCCGGTGTTCAGGGTGCTGGCGGAGTTGGTCAAGGTGTAGGGACGTGCCGAGCCGAATTGCAGAATCGGTGAAAGCTGCAGTCCGAGCGGCAGTTCCCAGATGCCGCTAACGGTGACGTGATGACGCTCGTCATTAGGCGAAGGACCCCACGCAAAGCTGGCGAATGGATCATTAGCGAGCACCGGGTAGTCACGGAACGAGCTGCCGCCGCCGCCGAAGGAGTAGGCCCAAGCGAGGGTGTAGTTCGCGTTTACCGAGAAATGATGGGTCAGGCGTTGCCGATAGCTGAAATTATAGCCGTTGTATTGTGACCGTCCGATCGACTGTTCATCGCGGACGCTGGCCAACTCCGGTTGTGTCGAGCCAGCGAAAGCCGGGTCGAGTGGCCGATAGCAGCACTGGCGGGCACTGGACAGATCGACGGAACGGTCACGGATAAATCAGGCGGAGCGATTGCGGAGCAACAGTCACTCTGACAGATACGCAGACAAACGTCGCCCGAACGGCAACTACCAACGATTCGGGACGATATATTTTTTCCAGCGTGGCGCCCGGGGTCTACAACCTAACCATAAGTAAGACTTATCCGCACATGGGCTCGGCCTTTTTTGGCCCAAGCATGTTCTAGAACCCAGAAGCGGTCTATAACTGCTTTCGGAATCCGATCCTGGCATTGACAAGAGTGACGGTGGTGGCGCCGGGGTACTGCGCGGCCAGGCTTATTGGAACGTGGATCTTGGCATCCGGAAGGACATCGCGGTCACCAAGCGCATCCATCTACAATTCGACGCCAACTTCACCAACGTCTTCAATCATCCGTACTTGAGCGATCCTTACAATGTGCTTGGGGATACGGCCGATTGGGGTGCACTGGTCAGCCTTACTGGCGAAGTGATCACGGGAGCGGTGCAGGCGAACGCTCCGCGAACAATACAGATGGGGTTGCGTCTCAGCTTCTAACAACTTCCGGCGAGAAGAATAACTCGCTGCAAAAAAAGGGAGGGCCAAAAGTCTCTCCCCTTTTCGTTGTTAAGACCAAAACGAATGGCTGAAAGAGCTGGCATTCGATGTTCTTGACATGCTGCCGCTTACGCGATATGTACGCGTGCACCAGATAGCTCTAGTTCTGAAGACTTGGCGTGTGTCGCTGCTGCGCCGTACAGGTAGTCGGGAGCGACTGGCGCGGATTGCGGTACGACATCGTTCTTGGATCGCTTTGGGTTTGCTGCTGAGGCCTTGTTTGCCTGAACGGCGGCACCCTATTGAGGAGGAAGCATGGCAAGCCGCACGGCGGAGATGGTGGTGGACGGTAGCAGCGAGCAAGGGCTGTGGCGGGTGATACTGGCCTCGGCCGTGGGTACAATGATCGAGTGGTATGACTTCTATATTTTTGGAAGCCTCGCGGCAGTCCTCTCTTTAAAGTTCTACCCTGCTGGCAACGATACGTTCGCGTATGTTGCGTATTTGGCGACGTTTGCGGTGGGATTTTTGGTGCGTCCGTTTGGAGCGCTGTTTTTCGGGCGAATCGGCGATCTGGTCGGGCGCAAGTATGCGTTCATCGTGACGCTTTCGATCATGGGCGGAGCGACCGCACTGATCGGATTGTTGCCAACTTTTCAGACAGCCGGCTGGTTTTCGCCGATTACGCTGATTTTGATTCGCGTGTTGCAAGGGCTGGCGCTGGGCGGCGAGTACGGCGGAGCGGCGGTGTATGTCGCGGAACATGTGCCGGACAGGAAGCGCGGCTTCTATACCAGCTTCATCCAGATCACGGCGACGCTGGGCTTGTTCGTTTCACTGATTGTGATTGTGCTGACGCAGCAGACCATGAGCAAGGAAGCATTCAGTGCCTGGGGCTGGCGAATTCCCTTCCTGGCGTCGATTCTGCTGGTTTCCGTTTCGCTCTACGTGCGGCTGAAGATGAAGGAATCACCGATCTTCACGCAAATCAAGAGCGCGGGAATGGCGTCTACGCAACCGCTGACCGACGCGTTCACGAAGTGGGACAACTTGAAGCGGGTGCTGATTTCGTTGTTTGGAGCGACTGCGGGACAAGGCGTGGTGTGGTACACCGGACAATTTTATGCACTGTTCTATTTGCAGACGATTCTGAAAATTAACGTGAAGCAGGCAAATATTATTGTGGCGATTGCGTTGCTTTGCGCGATGCCGTTTTTTACAGTGTTTGGGGCGCTGTCCGACAGAATTGGCCGCAAATGGCTAATGATGGCGGCTTGCCTGCTTGCGGTCGTGACTTACATTCCTATTTATAAGTCCATGCAGAATGCCGCGGGAAACAACATTATAACGGTAACATCTGCGAAAGATAAGGTTACTGGCGCGACGAAACTCACCGCGATGACTACAGATGCAAAAACAGGTGCGCTGGTGCCCGCTAAAGAGGCCAGCGCGCCAAACCAGCCCATGCTGGTATTCCTGGTGTTCATCCAAGTTATTTACGTTTGCATGATTTATGGACCGATTGCTGCGTACCTGGTGGAAGCGTTTCCTGCGAAGATCCGCTATACGTCGCTTTCGCTTCCATATCACATCGGGAACGGCGTGTTTGGCGGCCTATTGCCGCTGATTGGTTTATGGAGTTGCGCCGCTACCGGAAATATTTATGCCGGGCTGTATTATCCGATGATGGTGGCCGCACTGACGTTTGTTGTAGGAAGCCTGTTGCTGAAGGAAACGCATGGGACGAAGATTTGGGATGAGGTCAAGACATAGGCGCGTGTTTCGCGTTAGATGTAACGCAAAAAAATTGGGCAAAAAACCGTAAATTCATATGTACGGGCTAGCTGGGCGCAGCATCGCTGCGCCCCCAAGGCGAATGTAATCCGACGCAGCGTCACTGAATAATCTGGTGCCGACTCGCGATTGACTCGGTTCGCCGCGCAGTAGCATTATTTTTGTGGAGCCTGCGAGAGCGGGAACTGGAGGTACTGAGTGCCGAAAGCCCCTTAAGCGCCAAAAACACCGACCTGAAGGTCGGCCACTACGAAAGAAAGAGCGACTGCCTGCAGGCCGCCGCCAGATTGAATGTTGGAAAGGAAAACGTCCGTGGTGGCTAAATCTCGTGCGAACAAAGTGAAGAAGTCGAATGTAGCCCAGAAGGCGAGCGCGAAACCGCAGGCAAGCAACCCGGCCCCTGCAAAGGTCGCTCCGGAGCAGAAAACAAACGAAGCGCAGATTGCGGTGCATTGGAAGGAAGAGGATTCGCTGCGGCCACCGGCAAGTTTTGTGGCGCAGGCGAATCTGGTCGATGCGGCTTTTGTGAATGAATTTCGCGAAGAAAAATTTCCGGATTGCTTTCGGCATTACGCGGAGCTTCTCAATTGGGATAAGTACTGGCACACCACGCTCGATACCGAACACCCGCCATTTTGGAAATGGTTTGTCGGCGGGAAGCTGAACGTTTGCTACAACTGCGTGGACCGGCATCTAGCCTCGCACAAAAATAAAGCAGCCTTCATTTTTGTGGGGGAGCCGGAACACGAATCGCCGCAGGTGCTGACCTACCGCGAACTCTATGTACGCGTGAACGAAACTGCAGCATTGCTGCGGGATTTTGCCGGGCTAAAAGCTGGCGACCGCGTCACAATTCACATGCCAATGATTCCAGAGCTGCCGATCACTATGCTGGCGTGCGCGCGGCTGGGCGTTGTGCATTCGGTGGTCTTTGGCGGCTTCAGCGGCGAGGCTTGCGGAACGCGCGCGGCGGATTCCGGCAGCCGGGTGTTGATCTACGCAGATGGGTACTGGCGCAACGGAAAATGGATTGACCACAAGGGCAACGCGGATCTGGCCATCGAGACCGCGAAAAAAGAGGGCCAGGAAATTGACAAGGTACTGGTGTGGCGGCGGTACGCAGGGAAAACTTCTTCGGAAGCGCCGATGGTGATCGGACGCGATTTTTTTGTGGATGAAGTCTTGAAGGATTATGCCGGAAAAACTGTGGAGCCGGTTTCGCAGGATGCCGAGGCGCCGCTGTTTTTGATGTACACGAGCGGAACGACTGGCAAACCAAAAGGGTGCCAGCATCGTACCGGCGGATATCTGGCGTATGCGGCGGGAACTTCGAAATATTACCAGGACATTCATCCAGGTGATGTGTACTGGTGCATGGCGGACATCGGCTGGATCACGGGACATTCCTACATTGTGTATGGACCGCTGGCGCTGGCGGCGACCAGCGTTTTGTATGAAGGCGTGCCGCAATTTCCTGATGCCGGGCGGCCGTGGCGCATCGCGGAACGGCTGGACGTCAACATTTTTCATACTTCGCCGACGGCGATTCGCATGCTGCGCAAGTCCGGCCCCGACGAACCGGCGAAATACAACTACAAATTCAAGCATATGACGACGGTGGGTGAACCAATCGAGCCGGAAGTGTGGCGCTGGTATTACGACGTGGTAGGAAAAGGAAACGCGGCGATTGTGGACACGTGGTGGCAGACCGAGACTGGGGGATTTTTGTGCAGCACGAAGCCGGCGCTGGATGCCATGAAGCCAGGAAGCGCCGGGCCCGCGGTACTGGGAATTTATCCGGTGATCTGGGATGAAAACCGGAATGAGGTCAGGGCCGGGCAGAACGCGGCGGGAAATATTTGCATTCGCAATCCTTGGCCGGGAATTATGCAGACAATTTGGAGCGATCCGGAGCGGTTCACGAAACAGTACTACACAAAGTATTGCAAGAATCCGCTGAGCACGGACTGGCGGGATTGGCCTTATTTTGCTGGTGATGGAGCGATGATTTCAGCGGACGGGTATTACCGGATTTTGGGGCGCGTGGACGACGTGATCAATGTGGCGGGGCACCGGCTCGGCACCAAGGAAATTGAATCGGCGTGCTTGACGGTGCCGGAAATTGCGGAGGCTGCGGTCGTTCCGGTGGTCGATGAAATCAAAGGCCGGGTGCCGGAAGTTTATATTTCGATTAAGCCTGGGCTGAAGACGAATAAGCAGATCATCGACAAAGTTACGCAGACAATCGAAACAATGATCGGCAAAATTGCGCGGCCGAAGCGCATTCACGTGGTGCCGGATATGCCGAAGACGCGTTCAGGGAAGATTATGCGGCGGGTGCTGGCGGCAATTTCAAATCGCATGCATACCGGAGACATCACGACGCTGGCGAACCCGGATATCGTCGAACAGATTCGCGAGCTGGTGCAGGGGCGGGAGGCAACAGAGCTTCGTGAAGGGCCGGCGGATATTAAGTTGTTTGGTGAGGAGCAGTAGCACAGATTTCTTCTTGCAGCGGAATTCTTATCCGTTAGTGGTTGTCAAAGTTTGAACGGGTTGATCACTCGCACCCCGCCGTACATCTGTCCATGATTCAGATCTTCGGTGTATAGAGTCTGTGCGGCGGACTCTTGCGCTGCATACAGGATTAGCGCATCCCAAAAGGAAGTTTTATATCGGTCTTCGATCTCGAGCGAATGCAACACCGATTTAGAATTGTTTACAAAAACTTCCCACTCGTCCAGTAATTCGGAAACAATTTTGCGGATTTCCTTGTTCTCCAATGGGCGTGCGACCTTGCGGCGGAGGCAAATCACCAGCTCCTGAAGTACTTGCGTGCTGATTATCGCAGCGCCTGACTGCACGACTTCCTTCAGCAAAGAGAGCGCGATGGCGTGCTTTGGACCCGCGCAGTCATCGTAGGCATACACCAGGACGTTGGTGTCCACAAAGAACCTATCGTTCATGGAGTTCGTCGCGGGACTTGGGCGGCGCGAAGCCCAAATTGTAGCCTTTGCGCATTCTGGCGATGACGCGGTTCCTGGCTCGATCGTAGCCACCGCGGCTCCTCACGATTTCCTGGAGGTGTACGGTCAGAAGGGCGCTGATAGAGGTATCTTTTTCTGCCGCCAGGACGCGCACTTCGCGAAGAAGATCCCGATCCAACTTTAACGTGATGTTAGATTTTTGCCTGGCTGTGTTTTCTTTGGTCTTCATGGTCGCCTCACTGCCGGACTCACTGTGCTGCACGCGTTCCCGTGCTGCACACATTCATGTGCAGCACCAGTTTACGTGCTAGATGTGAGCCAGGCAAGAGCGCGTTCGCCAGCGTCGCCAGCGGCAGCTTT
>Ga0209180_10000512_pt1 | contig 18062 bp, 15 predicted proteins | sample CZO8metaG_3_FD_188355 | JGI IMG/M metagenome (GOLD analysis project Ga0209180, IMG submission 188355) | Vadose zone soil microbial communities from the Eel River Critical Zone Observatory, Northern California, USA - CZOApr15con2H2.8 metaG... | ecosystem: Environmental > Terrestrial > Soil >...
GTGATCGTCGGTTGCAATCCGAGTGAGTCTTCCGTGCGCGTCGGTCATTACTACGCCGGACGCGGGAATCAATTCTGGCCCATGCTCTACGAGGGCGGCGTGGTGCCGGAACCTTTCGATTACCACGACGACAAGCGTGTGATTGAATTCGGGATTGGGCTCACCGACCTTGTCAAGCGCCCCACAAGGGGCGTGGAAGAATTGATGCGCGAAGATTTTGCCGAAGGCCGCATCGTGCTGTCGCAAAAGCTCGAGGAATTCACGCCTCACGTTGTGGCCTTCAACGGGAAGCTCACATACGAACAGTTTGCCCAGCGCAAATGCAAGTTTGGCATTCAGAAAGAGCTGCTTTACGGCGCGCGCGTCTACGTTTTGCCCTCCACCAGCGGCGCGAACGCTGCGGGCAAGTACCAGAAACTGCAACATTTTCGGAAACTGGCGCAACTTGTATCTCGGATTGAAAAAGAACGTGACGCCAGGGGACACTGACGCGGAGGCGCTCATGAGCAATGCTCCACAACCCGCGCAAGCTGGGCCAGTCATCGTGGAAGCGAAACACGAAGGCATCGCTACGCTGGTGATGAACCGCCCCGAGCGATTGAATGCACTGAACAACGAACTTGCAATGGCCGTCAATGACGCGCTCAGCCGTTTCGCCGCGGATGAGGCGGTCCGCGTGGTCGTCATCACCGGTTCGGGTCGAGCTTTTTGCGCGGGCGGAGATCTTGGCGCACTCGGAAAAGGCCGCCAGAGTGGCGCGACACATGAACTGGAGCCGCTGCTTCGCGCCGGCATGCAAATGGTCCTCAAGATGCGCACCATGCCCCAGCCGGTGATTGCCGCTGTGAACGGGGCCGCCGCCGGCGCAGGCATGAACATCGCCCTCGCCGCCGACATTCGAATCGCGGTGGAAGAAGCGACCTTCGGACAGAATTTTGTGAAAGTCGGACTATTCCCCGATTATGGTGGGACGTATTTTTTGCCGCAGCTTGTCGGCCCGGCGAAAGCCGCGGAGCTTTTCTACACCGGGGAAATGATCGACGCGAAGACCGCGCTGCGCCTCGGCCTCGTCAACCACGTTGTCCCGGCTGCGCAGTTCGAAGCGGAAGTGAAGACGCTGGCGCAGAAAATCGCGCAGGGCCCGTCGCTGGCTATCCGAGCGGTCAAGAAGGCTCTTTTTGCGGGCGAGGAAAAAGAACTCTCCCGGGCCCTCGACAATGAAGTCCGGGAACAGGTTCGTTGCTATCTTTCGGAAGATTGCAACGAAGGGATTCGCGCATTTTTCGAAAAGCGGCCCGCGAAATTTCAGGGCAAATAGACTTCCCGGTTCGAACGCCTCAGCGATTATGGCCACCCGCCACGAAACGATTCAGGTCCGGCTCGACCGCCGCACCGCATGGATCACGCTTGACCGCCCGCCCCTTAATATTCTCGACGTTGCGATGATGGAGGCGCTGAACGCGGCGCTGAAACGCGCGATTCCCAAATCTGATTTCCTTGTTTTTCAGGGCGCAGGTCCCAAGGGTTTTTCCGCCGGAGCGGAGATCGCTGATCATATCCCCAAGCGCGTCGAAAAAATGCTCTCCGCGTTTCACGCTATCTTTCGACGGCTCGCCGGAGCCGATTGCCTGAAGATCGCCGCCGTCCACGGTTGTTGTCTCGGCGGTGGCATGGAACTTGCCGCCTTCTGCGATTTTGTCCTCGCCACCGAATCGGCGCAATTCGGGCAGCCGGAGATCAAGCTGGGCTGTTTTCCTCCCGTTTCCATGGTGATGTTGCCGCGTCTTATCGGAATGCGCGCGGCGGCGCATCTCCTCCTCACGGGCCATCAAATCAGTGCGGCGGAGGCTCACCGACTGGGGCTCGTCACGCGAGTTGTTCCCGAGCATGAACTTTCCGCCGGTGTGGACCACCTGCTCGAAGAGCTTCGCGCTTTGAGTCCGAGCGTTTTGCAGCTAACGCGCAAGAGTTTGTGGCGTCTCCACTTCGAGGATTTCGCAAAGCGACTCGAAGAAGCAGAGCGCGTATACTTGTCTGAGCTGATGCGGACGCATGATGCGCCGGAAGGCATTCGCGCTTTCCTTGAAAAGCGGCGGCCCGTTTGGAAGGGAAAATAGATGGATGAATTGGAAATAACGCCTGCAGACGTAAAGGCGCGACTCGACCGCGGCGAAAAATTGCACCTGATTGACGTGCGGGAACCATGGGAATATGACCTTTGCCGGATTGAGAGCGCGAAATTGGTTCCGCTGGGCTCGCTGGCGGCAAGTCTCCAGACGCTCCCGGATGCGGACGAAGTGATCTGTTATTGCCATCACGGAATGCGCAGCCTGGATGCAGCCGCCTGGCTCCGGTTTCAGGGAATTACAAAGGCCAAATCTTTGGCTGGCGGGATCGAACGCTGGTCCGTCGAAATTGATCCGAAAGTCCCAAGATATTAAACGTGGTTTTTCCGTGCAAGGGCGCAGCGTCCCGACGAGCCGGGACAGGTGCAGCGCTCTTACATCAAAAGAGAGGGCGTGCCAAGGTGAGGATTAAGTTTCTGCAGAAACCCACTTGAACTACGTGCCGCAAAGCGAGAGGTCTCTTGTTGGAGTTGGGCGCGGAGCTTGAATCAAGGGATTTGAATAAAGAGCGTTTGAGTGAGGCTGAACTCGAAGAGCTGATTGGCGGCCGCGATTACAAAGAATTCCTGAATCCTCGAAATGAACTCTATCGCGCGCGAAACATGAAGGAAAAGCCGCCGTCGCGTTCAGAAGCCATCAAGCTCATGGCCAAGGAGCCGAATCTTATCCGCCGCCCCGTGGTCATCCACGGCTCGCAAATCTTACTCGGTTTTGATGAAGAGGGTTATCGGAGGCTTGCGAAGTGATGTTCCCTCGAGGAGAGATCCCGGAATGGAAGTGAAGACCATTGCAGTGATTGGGGCGGGCACGATGGGGCGGGAAATTGCCTACGCCGCGGCATTCGGCGGCTTCAATACCGTCCTCGAAGACGTTTCGCGGCACGTGCTCGAACAAGCCCTGGGCTGGATTCGTCAATTCTTCGAAGAAGGAGTTGCCTGTGGCAAAGTCGAAGCAAGCGCTCGAGATAAAGCACTTTCCCTGATCACTACTGCAAGCACGGTCGAAGAGGCCATCCGCGACGCCGACCTTATCATTGAAGCCGTCCCGGAAGAACTGGAGATGAAGCTCGAACTCTTCACGATTTTCGACAGATTCGGCAAGGCAGGGGCAATCTTCGCGAGCAATACTTCTTCTCTCTCGATCACGGACTTTACGGACATCACCGTTTCGCGCGACCGATGCATCGGCATGCGCTTCTTCAATCCCGTTCCGAAAATGAAGGTCATCGGGCTGGTGCGGACACCGCATACTTCCGATGAAACCATCGCGGCTTGCCGCGAAGTCGCGCGACGCATGGGCAAGGAAGTTGTGGTGTTCAACGAGGCGCCTGGCTTTATCCGGGAAAAAGCCGCCGCGAAGAACGCGTGAGCGCGTCAGAGAAAATGGATTGATGCCGGGATGAAATCGCTCGCAGACAGAATTGTGATTCGGCAGGGGGACCTGACGGAAATGGACACGGACGCCATCGTGAATGCGGCGAATAACGACTTGATCTTGGGCGGGGGCGTCGCCGGAGCCATCCGCCGCAAAGGCGGAGAAGAGATCCAGCGCGAATGCGACGCCATAGGGAGTATTCCGCTCGGTTACGCGGCCATTACCAAGGGCGGAAAACTGAAGGCGCGATTCGTGATTCACGCAGCCAGCATGCAGCTCGGTGGAAAGACGAGCGCCGACGCGCTACGGCATTCCACCGCGCATTCCTTGAGGATTGCGAATGATCACGGTCTCAAATCCATCGCGTTTCCGGCGATTGGCACGGGCATCGCAAGGTTTCCACTGCAGGATTGCGCGAAGATCATGCTTCGCGAAGCAGGCGAGCATTTGAAAGGGGAAACTTCCCTTGAAACGGTCTACTTTGTGCTATTCGACGAGGCCGCTGAAGAAGTTTTCAAGCGCTCGTGGAAGCGGATTCAGGCTGAGCCCGGCTTCAATGTTGCTGGAGCGTAACGGGCGTGACGCCGCTCGCTGAACTCCTCGCCGAGCGGATCCGCCGCTACGGCCCGCTCACTTTCGCGGATTACATGCGCGAATGCCTCTACCATCCGGTCCACGGTTATTACAGCAAAGCCGAGCGGACGCGTTTCGCTGATTACTACACCAGTGCCGACGTGCATCCCATCTTTGGCCGTCTGCTGGCTCGCCAGTTCGCTGAAATGTGGGAAACCCTCGGCCGCCCGGAGGAATTTACGGTCGTTGAAGCGGGCGCAGGCGTGGGGCGCCTCGCAACGCATGTTCTCGATTTCTGCGCGACAAAGCTCCCGGCTTTTTACAATTCACTACGCTACGTAGCCGTGGAACGCTCTGCTCCGCGGCGCGAGCAAGCCATCGCAAACTTGAAGCGGCACGCCACAGCAGGTCATTTTGCCGGTTCCGCAGAGATTCCGGCGCGCATTGCCGCGGGCTGTCTCTTTTCCAATGAATTGATTGATGCCTTGCCCGTGCATCGGGTCGTTCTAGAAAGCGGCGCGCTGAAGGAAATTTTCGTGGACTTCCGCGGTGGGCGGTTTCTAAGCGCGACCGCGCCGCTCTCGACTTGCGCCATTGCCGAATATTTCGCGACGCAAGGCGTTATCCTGCAAGAGGGGCAATGCGCCGAAGCGGGACTCGAAGCCAGCGACTGGATCACGGAAGTCGGCCGCCGCCTCGAACGTGGCTATGTGCTCACCATCGATTACGGCCATCACGCCGCTGAGCTCTTCGACGACCACCACATGCGCGGGACGCTGCTTGCTTATCAAAACCATCGCGTGAGTGAAGATTTTTATGTTTCACCCGGCGAGCAGGACCTGACCGCGCACGTCAATTTCACCGCTCTCGAAACGTGGGGAAAACGATCAGGCCTTGAAACTGTTGGCTTCACCTCGCAAACCGCATTTTTGCTCGCGCTTGGGCAAGGAAATGAGTTCGCCGACCTCTATGACGAAGGGCAAACCGAGGCGGAGCGGGTTCGGGCACGCCTCCAGCTCAAGACGCTCATTCACCCGGAAGGTATGGGTGAACGTTTTCAGGTTCTCCTTCAACGAAAAGGCTCCGTTCGACGGCGACTGACGGGGTGTGATGGTGTCTCGCGCCGGATTAAGGCAAAATAGCCGCAAGTGCATCCCCATCTATAACTTCGAGGGGGCATTAAAGCAAAACCATTGAGAGAGCAGGTACCCCCCTACACCCCCGGCATTCTGCATGAATATCAAAAGAAAGGACTTATGAAATTTGATGGTCATAAGTCGTTGATTCTAAAAGGGCAGTTCGGAGTTGCATAGCGCCGGCTAAAGTCAGTGGAAAAAGAAACGCGGCAGTAGACTGCCGCGTTTTGAGCCAAACTGACCTGAGTACAGTATACCTGCAAGGCGACTATAAATCAAGTAAGATTTTGTTTTTTTTGAGGTTCCAAGGGAATGGCGAAAAAAATCAAACCAGGCACCGAAGGAAACAAACAGGTTCTTACTGCTGAGGAGAAATGGGTTTTTTCAGGACGGGCTTTTCGCCGGATGCGGGCAGCGGGATTGCGGCTGTGGGTTTCGCGCTCCCTGCCGTCACAGGAGCGGCAACGGAAGTTCCGCCTTCCGCGTACGCCTTTTTCAGGAAGCCTTCAGCGGCCTGCTGCGCGCCACCCGTGTCGTCGTTGGTTTGCTTCGCTTTGCTGTATTCGTTGACGGCGCGCTCACGCTGCCCCAACAGGTCAAAAATCTTTCCAAGATAAATGTGGCTCCAGACTTCGGTCCATTTTTCGGATGGCTCCGGAACCGTCTGCAACGACTCGCGGAAGGAATTCGCGGCGGCCTGATAGTTTTTCTGATAGAAGAACGCTTCACCCATCCGAAAATTTGCCAGCGGCCGGTTCGGCTGAATGGAAAGCGCGCGCTGGTATTGCGCCACGGCATCGTAAAACCGCCCCTGTTCGGCGAGGTCTTCGCCGCGGGCAATGGCCGCGCGCGCCCGCAGCGAAGTGCTGCCCTTCAGAATCACATTGTTGGGGTCGATTTTGATTCCACCGGGTTTCGGCCGGCCAAATGTTTCAACCGTGAAGCCGGACTCCGTGCCGATCGCATCGATGGTCTTCTGCTCGGGGTTTCCTTCGGTGTCGATGCGCAAATCCACGGGCATATGGAAAGTGTCCAGGGGCTGCTTGATTTTGCCAACGACACGAAATCCCTTGGGAGTGCGGTACACTACGTATTCCAGCGTGAACTCCGGGACTCCCGTCGAATTCAGCCACTGCGCGAAGAACCCACGCAGGTTCGGAGGCTCTTGCGGCGGCTTCACGGAGGCCTGCGCCCGACGCTCCGCGATGTTCTCAAAATCCTCGATTCGGGCGCTCTTCTCCGCGAATTGAAAATAAAAATCGTGCAGCGCGGATTTGAAGGCCACATCGCCCATCTGCGCGCGCAACATGTGAAAAATCATGGCGCCCTTGTTCATGACCACTGAACGGTAGTCCGGCGAATAAGGAGCAAGACGAGCCGCTTGCGCGACAGGGGCGGCATCTTCATACATCAAGGCGCCAACCGCGAATTCGTCCACGGCCCGCAGTCCCGCTTCCTTGCCGGCATTTTGCTCGGCATAGAGCGCTTCGGAATATCGCGCGAGCCCGTCGCTAATCCAGACGTCGGCTGGCGTTGCCGGCAGGACCTGAACTCCCCACCACTGCGAGGCCACTAGGCGCGCAACCGTCCTGTCGCTGGCCTTTGGGTCCCAGATGTGCTGGCTGAGCAGCAAGACTCCCGGGGCGGCGTAATCGCGCAAAGCTCCATCCGGAAGCTGGATGACCTTGAACGTCGGGTCCGGTATGGGCCCAAACATGTCCGAAAACATTACCGCCGCGCGGGCCACGCTGGCCGCAAAATCCGCTGCATTCCCGGAAGCAGTTCGCGGCGCATAGACTTCGACGTTGACTCCCTCCGCCTGCTTCGGATTGAGTTGCAGATTGCCGGCCACGAACGTCCCGTGAGGCGCGGGGTTTTTGCACTCGAAGGTATAGAGCAGACGGCCGCCTTCGACCGCATTCTTCGCAGCCATCGGAGTCGGAGCGGCAGCTTTGCCGGTCCCTGCGACGGCAAACGTGTCCGGGACATTTAGCCGGAAAGTCGCCGTGTAACGGTTGGAGGGGAAATTCGTCAGCGGAAACCAGCGCGCGGGCAGCAGTAAATAGGCGCCCTCCTTGCCGATCACCGCGGCGCGCACACCCGGAATCGGACTGTTCTCTTCGTTCGCCAGAATGCCCGCATACGTGAAGGTGAGGGTGACGTGGCCGCCTGAGGCCACCGGCGAGAGCAACTGCACGGTAAGAAAAAGCGGATTCTGATTGTCGCGCTCGAAGCTCAGTTTTTTGCCGTCTGCGGCCTTTACCTCTTTGACGACCAGATTCGGGTGCAGTTCGACGCGCACGCTGCTGGAGGCCTCAGCGGCCTTGAATTCAATTTTCGCCGTCGCCGAAAGCGATTGCCCGATGGCGTCCAAGGTCGCAGAAACATCGTAGTGCTCCGCGAGGAAATTCGACGGCCGCGGAACCTGAGCCTGGACGGACGCGGCGGCGCACACAAGCAGGAGGAGCGCAAAAACGAAAAAGATGCAAGAAACTTTCTGGCGAAGGGCCATCGGCCCCCTTTCAAATATTTTCAGCTTAGGATCAATGTACACCTATAGGATACCAAACCCATCACTCCGCGTTGCTTTTTGCGGCACGCAAAAGTCCGACAATTTCCTCCGCCGCCCTGTCTACCGCGCCGGGCGGTCCGAGCTGCTTCCGCACTTCTTCCAGGCCGCGGATCATTTCTACGATTCGGTTTTTACTTTCTTCCGAAGCGGAAAGGAGTTTCTCGGCTTCAGCAGCCACTTGCTGCGGAGTAAAGTCATTCTGGATCAATTCCGGTACGACGGCGCGCCCGGCAATCAAATTCACCATGCTGAAGAACTTGGTCCTTATCAGCGGCTTGGCCAACCGAGCCGTGAACGGGGAGAGCCGGTAAACGGCGATCATCGGTTTCCCCAGCAGCGCCGCTTCCACCGTGGCCGTGCCGCTGGAAACAATCGCGAGGTCGGCCGCGCCTAGCGCATTGTAGGTATCGTCTTCAATCAATCGCACATTCCAATCGACGGGAAACTTTTCCTGGAGGCGCAGGGCATCCAGTCCCGGAGCTACTGCAACCACAACCGCAGTTGGGCCAGGGAGCCTTCGGCGAACTTCTCCCAGCGCTTCGACCAGCACCGGCACATGGTGGGCGATTTCTCCCCGGCGGCTTCCCGGCAGAACGGCGATCATCCGGCCCTCTTCTTTGAGACCGTACTTTTTGCAGAATAATTCCCGCGTCAGCGTGGCCTTCACGTTTCCGACAAGCGGATGACCGATGAATTTCACAGGCACACCGGCATCAGCGTAGAATTTTTCTTCGAAGGGGAAAATGCAGAGTGCGAGCGCAAACCGTCTGCGGACCAGATTCACGCGCCACGGCCGCCAGGCCCAGAATTGCGGGCAAATATAGTAGACGTTTCGAATGCCCTGGGGACGCAGCTTGCGCGCCAGCCGAAGATGAAAACCGGGGAAGTCCGTGAGAATCGCCAGCGGCGGGTGGCGGCGTTCCGCCTCGTCCACAAGCCGCCTCATCGCGCGCCGCAAAGAGGGCAAGCGCTTCAATACCTCGGTGATTCCGACGACGGAAACTTCCGAGTAGTCGGTAATGATCTCAACGCCCGCAGCGCGCATCTGCGGTCCGCCCATCCCGAAAATCGCCGCGTCCATACGCTGCCGCAAAGCTGCCGCGAGACGCCCGGCGTACATGTCTCCGGAAGTTTCGCCGGCGGAGAGGAGGAGCGGGGTTGGTGGCATTTGCAGTGTTCGCGGCGATCAGTCGCTGGCGGGCAGCGGTGATGGCAAAGCGGAGCCGTTCGCTTCGATAGGAAGGTGCAGCTCCTGCTCCTTATACTGGAGCTGGTACAGGCGGTGGTAAATGCCGCGCTGCGCGAGAAGCTCCTGGTGCGCACCCTGTTCGCGCAACCGCCCTTTGTGGAACACCAGGATGCGGTCGGCGTGCTGGATGGTGCTCAGCCGGTGGGCAATGACCAGCGCGGTTCTTCCGGAGAGCAAACGGTCGAGCGCTTCACGAATTTGCAGCTCCGTCTTGGTGTCCACGCTCGACGTGGCTTCGTCCAGAATCAGGAAACGCGGATTGTGGGCCAGGGCGCGCGCAAAATTGACGAGCTGCCTCTGCCCGACCGAAAGCGTCGAGCCCCGTTCATTCACGCTGGTGGCGACTCCTTCCGGCAGCGAGCGAATAAACTCGCCGAGGCCGATTTCTTCGACGGCCCGCTCGACCTTGCCGCGGTCGATGCCGGGCGTGCCGAGCCGGATGTTCGATTCAATCGTGCCGGTGAATAGAAAAGGATCCTGCAGCACGATGCCGAATTGCTGGCGCAAGTCCTGCAATTCGATCGTTCGAATGTCCTTGCCATCGAGAAGGATTTGGCCGCGCTGAATGTCGTAGAAACGCAGCAGCAGGGAAATCAGCGTGGTCTTGCCCGCGCCCGTATGGCCCACGATGGCGAAAGTCTCACCGGGCTCGACCCTGAACGACACATCGCGCAAGACCCAATCTTCGTCAGCGGGCTCAGCAGTGTTGCGGTAGCTGAACCACACGTTGCGAAATTCGATCTCGCCGCGCGGTGCGTCGAGCGGGATGGCGTTGGGGTCGGATTGGATGGTCACGGGCTCATCCAAGAGCTTGAAGATACGTTCCGAGGCGGCCATCGCGGACTGCAAGATGTTGAATTTTTCGCTGAGGTCCTGAATCGGCCGGAAGAACCGCGTGGCCCACATGGTGAATGCCGTGAGTATGCCGAGGCTGAGCGTGCCGGGGAGCACACGGTTGCCACCGGACCAGTAGATTAGCGCGATGGTGGAGACGCTGAGAAATTCGACAGCAGGATAAAAGAGCGCAAATGCGAGAATGGCATCGCGCCAGGCCAACATGTTGTCGCGATTGCGCTTTTCGAACTCTGCCCGAGCCTTTCGTTCACGATTGAATAATTGCACGACGCTCATACCAGAGATGTATTCCTGCAAGAACGCATTGATGCGAGCGATGGCCGTGCGAATGCGCCGGTTGGCATCGCGGACAAACTTCCGGAAGAAATAGGTTACGACGAGAATAAAGGGCAGAACTGCAAAGGCGTCGAAGGCCAGGTGTCTGTCAATTCGAAAGAGAACGACGGCCATGGTAAAGAGCAGGAAAAAATCATTGATCATTGTCACGACGCCGGCAGCAAACAGATCATTCAGGGCGTCAACATCCGTCGTAACCCGCGTCACCAGCCGGCCAACCGGATTGCGATCGAAATAGCTCATCGGCAGGCGCTGCAGGTGTCCGAAGATTTCGCGGCGCATGTCGTACATGGTCTGTTGCCCGACGCGCTGCATAATTCGAATCTGGATATATTGGGCGAGGAAATCGAACGTGAGCACCGCCAAGAAGAACACACTAATCCACTCGACGCCCCGCCAAGCCTGGGCTACCGGGATAGTTCCGTGAAGGGCAGGAGTGAAGTATTTGTCGATTACCTTCCAAAATAATAAGGGTGGCGCGAGTTCGAGAGGCGTCACGACAGCGACGAAAGCCAGTGCCAAGACCACGCGCCACCGGTACGGCTTGAGATACTGCATCAACCGCCGCATCAGGCGCGAATCGTACGCTTTGCCGAGAGCTTCTTCTTCGTGCTGCGTGCTCATGCGTTTTCGAGCTCTTCCTCGAGCAACTGCTTGCGGTACAAATCCGCGTAATAGCCGCCGCGCGCGAGCAGTTCGTCATGCGTGCCGCGCTCGATGATGCGTCCTTCACGCAGGACAACGATCTGGTCAGCGTTTTGCACGGTGGAAGTGCGGTGCGAAATCAGAATGGTCGTGCGGCCACGCATGACGCCGCGCAAGCCGGTGAGGATTTTTTCCTCAGTTTGCGTGTCCACGCTGGAGAGCGCGTCATCAAGAATGAGAATACGGGGATCGCGAATGACCGCGCGGGCGATGGCGGTCCGTTGTTTTTGTCCGCCCGAAAGCGTGATGCCGCGCTCTCCAACAGCGGTGTCGTAACCCGTGCCGAAGTCTTCGATGTCGCCATGCAGGCTGGCGATTTCAGCCGCTTCGCGCGCACGCTCGGGATTGTATTCGAGCAAGCCGAACGCGATATTTCCTCCAACCGTCTCGCTGAAGAGATAAGTATCCTGCGGAACAAAACCGATCGAGCGGCGGAGCGTCTCGAGCGGCCATTCGCGAATGGGACGGCCGTCGATTAGAACGGAGCCGTCGGGCGCTTCCCAGAGGCGCGCGACAAGCGCTGCGAGAGTGGTTTTCCCGCTGCCGGTCGGGCCCACAATGGCGAGCGTCGAGCCGGCGGGAATCCTCAGATTGACGCCGGAAAGGACCGGGCGAGGACCGCCGCCGTTGGACTTTCCTGCGCCGTTCGCACCCGCGCCGGAGAGAGTCGTGGGATAGGTGAACGTGAGATTCCGGAATTCGATCTCGCCTTCCGGTGCGCGGGTCGCGGGAATGGAGGCTGCACTGTCGTCGATTTTCGGTTTTGCTTCGAGAATGTAGTTGAGGCGGCCCATGGAAGCCGCGCCACGCTGGAAAATATTCGTGACCCAGCCGAGAGCGACCATCGGCCAGACCAGAACGCCGAGGTAGGTGTAGAACGCGATGAGCGCACCAAGAGAAATTTCGCCGCGAAGAAGCTGATGGCCGCCCTGCCAGAGCACAATGAGGAAAGTGGTGCCGCTGAGAGCCTGGAGCGAGGGCATGAACATGCTCCAGGTGCGAATCAACTTGACGTTGCGTGCCACGTATTCGCGATTGGGTTCGTCGAATCCGCGGATTTCCGCTTCTTCCTGCGCGTAAGCGCGAATCACGCGCACACCGGAAAGATTTTCCTGGACCTTGGCAGAGAGGGTAGCAAGCGAGGCCTGGATGCTTTCATAGAGATCGTGAATGACTTTGCCGAAGTGGCGCACGGCCACGGCCACCACCGGAACGGGGAGCAGGACCCACAGCGTGAGTGGGGCTGACAGTTTGAGCATGACCACGACTGCGAGAAGCATGGTGACGATCGTGGTGCCGCTGTACATGATGCCGGGTCCAAGGACCATGCGGACCGAATTGAGATCGTTTGTGGCCCGGGACATCAACTCGCCGGTGCGGTTGCGGACGTAGAATTCCGGCTCCAGGACCAGTAGCCGGTCAAGAAGGTCGGCGCGCAAGTCATATTCGATATCCCTGGAGACGCCGATGAGAATCCAGCGCGTGGAAAAGGAAAGCACGCCTTTGAGAGCCACGCAAAAGATGAGTACGAGACAATAGATACCGAGTGTGTAGCGGCTGTGCGGCGCGTAGAAGGGAATACTCTTGCTGAGCCAGTTGACGGCGCCTGCCGCTGCCACGGCACCCGAGACGCCTGGATGCTCAAAGGGGTGTGGGCTGCCAGCGAGTGTGTCTGTGATCACTCCTGTAGCGAGCGGCCAGACGATGCCGACCAAACCCATAAGCGCGAGGGTGACCAAGCCAAGCGCGATCCCGCCGGTGTACTTTCTCAGATAGGGCACGAGGCCGAGCAAGTTTTTCCACGCCGAGGCCTTCGCGGCTTTCTTCGCCCCATCGGCGGCGTTCAGGTTTGTCACTGCCGCGCTCATCGCAGCCTCGACCTCGCGTCTTCCAGGGATGCCGCCTCGAGCAGGAAGTGCTCATACGTCCGGTCGAGTGACTGGTAGCGTTTGGTAGCCGGATTCCAGCGCACCCCGATCGGCAGCACGTGCGAATCGGTGGCGCCTTTCAGCGGCGTAAAGTAAAGTTGCAACCCCTTCTCTTCACTCTGCTCGAACTGCAGTCGCCAGCCAGTTATGGGTGTCAACGGTGTCAAGCCGAGAAAGCCTTTCTGGTTTTTCAGATGTTCATCGCATCGCAGAAGCTCGGTCCATTTGCCGTCAGCATTTTCCACCACCACGGCGCGTGTCACGATGGTTCCCGGCAAATTGTTGGTTGGCGTCTTTGGCACGACGTTCGCCGCCAGAAATTCCTGCTTCCCGTTCTTCGCCAAATCTCCAAAGACCAACACCTGCGTCTCGCTCCCCAGCAGCGCCTTTGCCGCCGACTGAACGTCTTCGGGAACGATCGGCTCCGCGCGCTTGGTTTCCGCCTGCGCCGCAGGCTTCGGAGCGTCTGCGCCGCATCCGCCCAGAAGAACAGCCAGAATCATTATGTTTATCGAGAAAACCAGCAGAATTCTCCAGGCATGGGCCGGGCCAACACCGCCGGCCCCACTTACGAAGGACGTCGCGCGGCCCGCCCCGTTAGCACACGAGCACTCGCTTTGTGAGCTTTTTTCCATCACAAGTCTCGCATCGCGAGCGCGATCTCGAACACTCGCCAGGGCCTCCTATCCCTACTCCGGTAGGCAGCGTACCCTCGTCGCCTGCAGCGCAAGGGACCAGCCCAATCAAATCCGTAACACAGTAATTCTAGCTGTTGCCCGCTCTTCGTGGAAGGGCTCCTCGAATCCCGTTTGCTCAAGAATTGAACGCGCTACCGCTGCGCCAGTATTGCGTCCAGCCGCGCTTCAAAGTTCTCTTCTCCCTCGGACCACAACTCGCTGCGTTCCACCGGCAAGGCCTGCTCAATCGCTTCGATCCAATTCAACAGTTGTTGGATGTTTTCCCGCGTCTTGGCGTGATATTCCTTCAGGTTTCCGCTTGCCGCCATCCACTGCCGGAAGGTGTGTTCCACTGGGTGGTCCAAGGAATGGAGCGGATTCAACGCTGCCCCCGGGTCCAGCAACTTGCCGTGCCCCGTAAAAAAGTGCTCGAAACCCAGATCCGCCGCAAAGTGTCCCGCGGTCGCTACAATTCCGTCGTCATATTCCAGCCCGTGGCACGTCAGCTCCAGCGGCTCCGGTCGCTGCTGCCACTTCAAGCTCTCGATATCGAAACTCCACAGGCCCCATTTTGCGCTGACAATGTACGCCGTGTCCGCGTTCAGGTGCTGCGCCGCAAGGGCCGCCACTTCCGGCGCACCATATCCGCCTGCGTGCAAATCCCACTCCCCGATAGGCGTTTCGCCTGGCTCGACGGCCCGAACGATCAGTTCGTCGAACGAGCCGTGAGATACCGAAAGCGGGGCAGTCGTCAGGAACCGCGCAAATTCTGCGATCATTGTCTCCACGGAAAAATCGCGCGTCCATGCGCGCAAGTATGCATGATTGGCCACGGTGCGTGAAACCTTTGGGATTATAGCGGGCTGGAAGGGAAGTGGCGAATCAAGCCGGCGGCAGCCCGCTGAATATGGCAGCAGTGGGACGCGCATACACTCAGCGGCCCTGTCCACTCTGAGCTGCAAGGGGAACTTGCCCAAGGGCCGGCGCAAACTCGGGTGTTCAGGCGCTGGTGTTCGCGCTCTTTGCGCGCGCGGGAGCTTCCGCGGCTGGCGTAAAGCTCTGCGCAATCTCTTTCAGCCGTTCGCGCATGGACTCTCCCACGCCGGCGAATACCTGGGCGCAGGCCTCGCGAAGTTTTTCCTCCGCGGCCGCCGCAATTGCGGAAATCATCTCGCGCGATTGGTGATCCAACGACGCCACCGTTGCCAGCATCCATTGATTCGAGACATTCTCCAAGCGCTTCTTGTGCTGCTCCGCGGCGAGTTCGCCCATCTGGCCGTACACGTTCTGCATCTCCTTTTGATGCGCGTCGGTCATCGTCTTCCAGGAAGCGAGCAACGGCCCAAATCCTTCAGACACTTTTTTCTGCGCCTCTGCCACGCCCGACTCAAGCGCTCCGCTCATGGCCTCCTGGTAACGCCGCAGGAAATCCTCTTGCTCGGCTGTTAGCCGCTGCCCCAGCTCCACGCGCGCAGCGTCCAGTTCGGCGCGCGCGCCGTCCGTGGAGCGCCGCAGCTCTTCGTTAAATCCTTGGAGTTCTTGCCGGCCAGTGCGCTGAATCTCATCCGTGAACGCCGCTACAGTCGTATCCGCCGCTTCCGCAAAGAGCGTCCTTGCTCGCTCAAATGCGTCCCGCACAACCTCCTCCATCTGCGTTTGCGCGTGACCCACGAAACCGCGGCTGGAATGATCCAGTTCGCTGGCGAATACGCTGGATATCTCTCCCGCTTTCTCCCGCAACTGCTCTCCAGCGTGCTCCACGGCCTTTTCCGAGAGGTTCTGAATCTGTGTCTGCGCTTTCTTTTCGTACCATTCCGCTGACTTGAAGAGCTCTTCGACCACTTCGTGCTTCAAGTCGCTGACTTTTGCTTCCAGCTCTGTCAAGCTGCGGCCAGTGATTGCTTGCGAAGAGTCCTGCAGAATTTGCTCCACGGTTGCAAGACTTTCCTGGAAACGCACAAGTGATTCCGCAAACGCTTCGTCCGCCACGAGGCGAATGCGGTCCTGCTGCAGCGTCAGCGCCGCATCCAGAAGCGAACGCCCTCCCGCCAGCCGGTGAACGGCCTCCTCGGCCCGCGTGACATGCGGCTGCACCATCTCTTCGACTTGTCTGTCAAACCGCGCCAGTGACTGACGGCACGCTTCTTCGAAGGTCATGCGAATCTTCCCATTGATCTCCTCGAACATCGCCGCGGAACGCCGTTGCACTTCCTCGCGATGCGGGCTCAGCACAGTTTCAATTTGCGCTTGAAACGCCGCCAGCGCCTGCTGCTGCGTCTTCTCCATTTGCGCGAATTGCTGTTCGAGCTGCCCGCTCGTTTCGCTGGCGCGGGCCAGCACCGACTCCAGCCGTCGCGAATGCTCCTGCAGCGCATCCCGGATCGCGGCCGTCCGCTGCTCTGATTCAGCTACTGCCCCTGCGGCGGATTCCCTCACTGCCGTGACGTGCCCGGCCATCTCTTCCTGCAACTGCGAGATCAACCCGCGCAGGTGCTCGTTCAATCCGCCGGCCGCGCGATCCTGCGCCTCGGCAAGCGCGCTTTCGATTGAACGCCGCAAGCGGGCTTGTGCAGCTTCCAATCCGCTCGAAAACTGTCCGTGCCACGAAGCTTGCGCCTCGTTGAGCGCTCCTGTTATTTGCTGCTGCATCGTTGAAGCTGCCGTGTTCAGGGCCTCAAGCTGCTTTGCTATCGCGTCCACGCGCTGTTTGGCCGCTTCATCCAGCGCTTGCGATGCGGCTTCCGCACGCGCGGCAATCTGCGTTTCCGATTGTTCCGCATGGGCCTTCACCCGGGCGGCCGTTTCCTCGGCCTGCTGGCAGACCGTTTTCAGAGTTTCCGATGTGCTTGTCAGCTGCTGCGTTTGTTCGTTGCGCTGCGCCGTGGCTTCTTGAATGAGCTCCGCGGTCAGATTGCGCGTGAGTTGTTCCAGTTGCGGTGCTAGCCATTGTGGTAATTCCGTCCGCAACGCCTCTGCACCTGCCGCGTGGGCCGTCCGTGAATGCTCATCCGCTTCCTGCTGGAATTTTTCAATCGCCCGCGCCGCCTCATTCCCGATTTCCTCGCGTCCTGCGGCAAACTTTTGTTCCCATTGCTCGAACGACAGCCGCCGCTCGGCTGATACTGCCTGCGAAGCCGCTTCGCGTGACGCCGCCAGAAGCTGCTGCTTGGCATCAGCGACAAGCCGCGCGACTTGTCGCGCCAACTGCAAGGACGCATCCGTTGTGTTTGTCGGAGAAGGGAACACCCGCAAATTATCCGCCTCGATCACCGTCGGAAGCTCCGCCTCGTTCAAGGCTGCCGTATCCTCGGGCTCAGGCACAGGCGGTGGCAATTGCGGTGTCTCCGGCGCGGCTTCCGTGCTCGTGACAACCGGCACCGTGTCGGGGAACGCAAACCAATCTTCAGGCGGAAACGCGATGCCCCAGGCATTCCCGGGAACTTCCAGCTCCAGGGCCACTTGAAAGAGCTGCCGCACGGTGCGCGGCCGTTGTATCCACGCCACGCGCCCTCGCACGGTGCGCCGAGGCTGCCCTGTTTCCGGGTGGGGAATCTCCATCGTCACCCACATATTTTTCAGGACGTAGTGCTTCGATTGGTAGCGGCACCCATGGCAATTGATGATTAGCGACGACGTCCGTTCCACGAACGGCCGCCCCAGCGCATCCACACCCGTTACTGCAAGAGGCACCGCTTGCACGATTCGCGTGCTGCGGCGCTGCCTCAACTCCGTGCCCGGGTTGGCCACGTTGTCGGACACCATCTCAATCGTTTCGTCGGCATAATTGCCGCCAGAATCGTTCATACCAACCGCCGCCGTCCCTCAGTGTTATCAGATTTGGCGAGAGCAAGTGGCAACCGCCAGCGCCACTACTTTGTCGCATTGCCTTGTGGGGTATCTCCCGAGGTCGGCCCGCGGAGAGTTCCGGTTAGGAACGTCCATGCTTCTTTTGCGACCCAGATTGGCCCAACCAGCAAATAAATCAGTCCCTGGAAAAACGCCGGATGGTTCCCTTCGATCCGGTGGCCGAGAAAGAGGAGCGCCCATCCGCCCAAGAAAAAACCAGCTCCTAGAATCCACTTCATGAAAATGAGAAGGATAATCCCTGCAAAAATCAGAGGAATTCCAACGCCGTGCAGGAGCTTGTTCCAAGCGGACCCGTGTTCGTGATCGTACTGCGCCATGTAGTGCGCCAAGTTCGGCATTAGCGCACCTCCTGTCAGCCGCTTCGCGGCCGTCATTTGGCGGGAGGACAGCCACCATGCACATCAAACTCTATACCTAAATCAGGACGCTTGCTAGGGGTGCCTAGCAGTACTGATAGTTGTAAGGCTGTTCCGCTATTGCGCCCGCAATCTGAGCTGTCGCTCCCGAAACCATATCACGATTTGAACGGCTTAAACGGCCGGACACCTTGTCACGCTTGAGGTTCACTGCGAAGAAGTCAAGGTTGACGTAAATCGTTCCGACTCGAGGGATCCTACAAATCCCGGCGTCCTTCCATAGCTTTCAACATGGTTACTTCGTCGGC
>Ga0209180_10000516_pt1 | contig 18003 bp, 17 predicted proteins | sample CZO8metaG_3_FD_188355 | JGI IMG/M metagenome (GOLD analysis project Ga0209180, IMG submission 188355) | Vadose zone soil microbial communities from the Eel River Critical Zone Observatory, Northern California, USA - CZOApr15con2H2.8 metaG... | ecosystem: Environmental > Terrestrial > Soil >...
CCGGATAGGGTCAGGGAGCCCGGGTTGACCTTATCCTGATTAGCGTACTTGGGCGCGGTACCGTGCGTTGCTTCAAAAACCCCGTGCACGTCGCTGATATTGCCGCCGGGGGCCATCCCGATCCCGCCGACCTGGGCGGCCACGGCATCAGATAGGTAGTCCCCGTTGAGGTTTCCGGTGGCCAGGACATCAAAGTCGCGCGGCCGGGTGAGCATGTGCTGGAAGGTCACGTCGGCGATGTAGTCTTGGATGAGGATCTTTCCCGGCGGGATCTTGCCGTCGAGGTGGCGGTTGACCTCGTCCCAGGTGATCGTGAGATCGGCAAATTCGTCGTGGGCCACTTGGTACCCCCACTCTCGAAAAGCCCCCTCCGTGTACTTCATGATGTTGCCTTTGTGCACGAGGGTCACGCTGCGGCGTCCTCGCTCCTTCGCGTACAAAATGGCCTTGCGCACCAGCCGCTTGGTGCCGAACGGACTCATCGGCTTCAGTCCCACGCCGGAGTCCTCACGGACCTTCCAGCCGAATTCCTTGCGCACAAACTCGATGAGCTTTTTCGCTTCTGCAGATTGACTCGGGTGCTCCAACCCCATGTAGATGTCTTCTGAATTCTCGCGGAAGATGACGATGTCGACGCGCTCGGGGTGCTTCACGGGGCTCGGGACCCCCTCGAACCACCGCACCGGCCGCACGCACGCATACAAATCGAGGATCTGGCGCATTGCGACGTTGAGGCTGCGGAAGCCGCCGCCCACCGGCGTGGTGAGGGGGCCTTTGATGCCCACGACGTAGTGTTGGAAGGCGCGCAACGTATCGTCGGGCAGCCAGGTCCCGAATCGCGTATGGGCTTTTTCCCCCGCGAACACTTCAAACCACATGAGCCGCCGCTGGGTTCCGTACGAGGCTTTCACGGCCGCGTCGAAGATTCGCTGACTGGCGCGCCAAATGTCTGGACCCGTCCCGTCGCCCTCGATGAAGGGGATGATTGGTTGGCTGGGAACGACTAGGTGGCCGTCGGCGATCGTGATGCGCTGGCCTTCTTTGGGTGGGGTAAGTTGCTCAAGCACCGACATGGCGACATCCTTCCCGTGTGCGTGCGCCGTGATCGAGGGGACCTCCCGCTGTCGCGATCCGCGTGCGGGAGGGGTGCACGACCGACGTGTCCGGGGAACCCGCGAGAACAACTTGGATGGGCGTCGACCGTGCTGTAGGCGGCGCGCCGCCACTTCGGGGGGCGGACCGGGTCAAGTGTAGCGCAATCATTCGGGGTCCGCAATTGTGGCCGCAATTCTTGACCGACGCGGCGCGGCGCCGTATTCTTGCGGCGGCACTTGCAGGACATGCGCACCGACATTGAGGAAGGCAAGGTACGGGTCCAAGCGGAGGCACACGCGTGAACGACCTCCCACGAGGTGAGGATCATGGCACGCTCGACATCTCGCAAACCGGCTACCCGACGGTCCCAGCAGCAACCGCCGCGTCGCCCATCCGCGGAGGAGCCCAAACGGCCCAGCGCGACGCCCCCGGCACCGGGGGCGTCATCGTTCCGTGTAGAGCGTGACTCGCTAGGAGAGATGCAGGTGCCCGCCGAGGTCTACTACGGCGCTTCGACCGCCCGCGCTGTCCGCAACTTCCCCATCAGCGGACTGCGCTTCCCTCGACCGTTCCTGCGTGCGATGGGGCTCATCAAGCGGGCGGCCGCCGAGGTCAACATGGACCTGGGCCTGCTGGACCACCGCCTGGGTGGGGCCATCGTGCAAGCCGCGACCGAAGTTACCGACGGCCGCTGGGACGACCAGTTCGTCTTGGACATCTTTCAGACCGGATCTGGCACGTCCACGAACACGAACGCCAATGAGGTCATTGCGAATCGGGCGATCGAATTGCTCGGGGGAGCACGGGGCAGCAAACTCGTGCATCCGAACGATCACGTGAATCTCTGCCAATCCAGTAACGATGTAATCCCGACGGCGATTCACCTCGCGGCGTTGACAGAGTTCGCGCACACGCTCCAGCCTGCGCTGCAGGTCCTCCAGCAGGCTCTCGCACAGAAGGCCAAAGCCTTCCACGCGATCGTCAAGACCGGCCGCACGCACCTGATGGATGCCACCCCGGTCCGCCTGGGCCAGGAGTTCGCCGGCTACGCCGGTCAGGTGGAACGCGCCATCCACCGGTTGGGGTATGCGCAGCAGGACCTGAGTGAAGTCCCACTGGGTGGCACGGCGGTCGGGACCGGGATCAACGCGCACCCGGAGTTCGCGCGCCGCACCTGCGCGCGCCTGTCGGAGCTGGTCGGCCTCGAGATCCGGGAGACGAACAACCATTTCCAGGCTCAGGCAGCGCTCGACGCAGTCGTATTCACGTCTGGCACCCTCCGCACGTACGCGACGGGATTGATGAAGATGGCAAACGATATCCGCTGGATGGGATCTGGACCCCGCGCCGGCCTGGGCGAGCTCCAACTGCCGACGGTGCAGCCTGGATCGTCGATCATGCCCGGCAAGGTCAACCCGGTCATCGCGGAGTCGGTCATCCAGGTGTGCGCCCAGGTGCAGGGAAACGATCAGGTCGTGGCGCTGGGAAACCAGTGGGGCAACTTTGAGCTCAACACCATGATGCCGGTGATGGCGCACAACCTCTTACAATCCATCGCACTCCTGGCGTCCGCTTCCAAGAACTTTGCCGAGCAGTGCATCGTCGGGCTGACCGCGACAGAGGCCGGCCCGAATCTGGTCGAACGGGGCCTCATGCTCGCAACCGCCTTGGCCCCGGTTGTCGGGTATGACAAGGCGGCGGAGATCGCCAAGACTGCAGCGGCCACCGGGCGGACCATCCGCGACGTGGCGCGAGAGCAACTGGCCCTCAGCGACGCACAACTGGACGAGCTGCTCGATCCGACGAAGATGACGACCCCGGGCCTGCACGGCGCGGGAGGGGGCTGAGGTCCTCCGCGGCCGGGGACCCCAGAAGGATGATCAGGCTTCCAAACACGAACTAGGAATACCGCTGCGCTGAGGTAGGACTGTTTCTGTGACGATGGCTGGATCCATCCCAAGCTATGAGCATGACATCATCGTGGTGGGCGGAGGCGCGGCCGGCCTGCGCGCGGCGATCGCCGTGGCGCAAACCGATCCCACGCTGGATGTGGCCATCGTTTCCAAGGTTTATCCCATGCGCAGCCACACCGTCTCCGCCGAAGGCGGGGCGGCCGGGGTCATCAAGACCAACGACAGTTTCGAGGCGCACTGCGTCGATACCATCAGCGGATCGGATTGGCTCGCAGATCAACAGGCCGTGGAGGCCTTCGTCGAAGAGGCCCCTCAAGAACTTCTCCAGTTGGAACACTGGGGCTGCCCGTGGAGCCGGGAGCCGGACGGGTCCATCGCCGTTCGACCGTTTGGCGGAATGAAAATCGAACGCACCTGGTATGCGGCCGATAAAACAGGGTTCCACCTGCTGCACGCGCTGTTTCAGACGTCCTTGAAGTTCCCCTCGATCCGCCGGTACGATGAGTGGTTTGTCACCAAACTGCTAGTCGCCGACGGCCGCTGCTGCGGCATCACCGCCCTCGAGCTGCGCACGGGTGTCATGCACTTGCTTGCTGCGAAAGCGGTGATTGTGTGCACGGGGGGCGCCGGACGCATCTTCCCCTTTACGACGAACGCGGCGATCAAAACTGGGGACGGCATGGGGCTGGCCTACCGCGCCGGAGTCCCCCTGAAAGATATGGAGTTTGTCCAGTACCATCCCACGGGGCTGCCGGGGACGGGAATCCTCATCACCGAAGCCGCACGTGGTGAGGGGGGAATCCTAGTGAACAAAGACGGCTACCGGTATCTGCAGGACTATGGGCTTGGACCCGCGGAGCCATGGCCGCGCCTTCGGGCCATGGAGCTAGGCCCTCGCGACAAGCTCTCGCAAGCGTTTATCTACGAGCGGCAGAAACACCGCACTCTGGACGGGCCGCATGGCGACTATGTCCTGCTGGATGTCCGTCACCTCGGGGAGGAGAAGATCGATCAGAAGATCCCGTTTGTGCGCGAGCTCGCCCGCCGCTATGTCGGCATTGACCCGGTGCGCGAGGCGATCCCCGTGCGCCCCGTAGTTCACTACATGATGGGAGGCATCCACACCGATCTCGATGGAGCCACCCCGATGGCGGGCCTCTACGCCGCCGGCGAAGTGGCCTGCGTCAGCATCAATGGCGCCAACCGGCTTGGCTCGAACTCGTTGCCGGAGTGCCTCGTGTTCGGGGCTCGAGCCGGTCGTCACGCGGCACGATTCGTCCGCGAGCACTCCCCGGGAGATCGCGCCACCCTTACAACGCTTGCCCGAGACGAGGCGCGACGGATCGCCGAGCGCTACTTGTCCAAAAAGGGAGGTCGCGAACGCATCGCTGGGCTGCGCACGGAGATGCAGACGGCCATGGAGAGCGGTGCCGGGATCTTCCGCGATGACGCGACGCTGCGGCAGACGTGTGCGACGCTAGCTGACCTGCAGGGCCGCATGGGGCAGCTTCGCCTGGATGACCACAGCCGGAGCTTCAACACAGAACTCACTGCTGCGCTTGAGTTGGAGTTCATGGTGGACATCGCAGAAGCGGTGGCGCACTCTGCGCTCGCGCGCACAGAATCGCGAGGGTCCCACCAGCGCACCGACTACCCCCGCCGCGACGACGCCCGCTTCCTCAAGCACACCCTCATCTATCGGACCGACGGCGCACCCCGGACGGAGTTGCTCGCGGTCGGGATTACTCGCTGGCCGCCTGGAGAACGCGTGTACGGCCGATGACGATGCCAGAGCCCACTGTGAGTCTCGAGATCTTCCGGTATCAACCCGATGGCGGGGGGCCGTCCACCTTTCAGCGCTATCAGGTCCCCTACCACGAGGACTGGGTCGTCTTAGACGCCATCAATTACATTAAAGATCAACTCGACGGCACGCTTGCCTACCGGTGGTCCTGCCGCATGGGTGTCTGCGGGAGCTGCGGCATGATGATCAACGGGGTCCCCAAACTCAGCTGTGCGACGTTCCTGAAAGAGTACTATCCTCATCCGATCCGCGTGGAGCCACTCGCTAACTTCCCGATTGAGCGGGATCTGGTCATCGTCCTCGATGATTTCATGAAGAAACTCTCTCAGGTTCAGCCCTGGATCGTGCGGGCGGCGGAGCCGCCTCTCAGTGCGGGCGAGTACCGGCAGACTCCGGAGCAGCTCGACCAGTACAAACAGTTCAGCATGTGTCTCAACTGCATGTTATGCTACGCGGCCTGCCCGATGTACGGCCTGAAGCCCCTGTTCCTGGGCCCGGCCGCGATTGCGCTCGCCCACCGATACAACCTCGACTCGCGCGATGAGGGCCGCGCCACCCGGCAGGACGTCTTGGACGATGAGCACGGCGTCTGGGATTGCACGCTGGTGGGAGAGTGCACGACCGTCTGCCCTGCGGACGTGGATCCAGCAGCGGCGATTCAGCAGATCAAGCTGAGCACCGCCCTGGACTGGCTCAAACGCACCCTCCGCCCAGGAGGGACGACGTGAAGGCGCTCGTCCGTCCCATGCCGTTGTTATGGTGGTTGCGCTCCCGAGCCTACGTTCTGTTCATGGTCCGGGAGCTCACGAGCGTACTGATCGCCGCATACCTCGTGGTCTTCCTGATTTTCCTGCAGCGTATCGCAGCGGGCCCGTCGTCCTATGAGAGCTTTCTGCGGTGGTTGGCGCAGCCAGCGGTGCTGGCGTTCCACTTAGTCGCCCTGGCGGCAGCCCTCTACCACAGCGTCACCTGGCTCCAGCTCACCCCGATGACAATCGTCATGAGAATCCGGGGCCGTCGGGTCCCGGCAGCGACGATCGTGGCTGCGAACTTCGCGGTCTGGGGAGCCCTATCCGTGCTGATCGTATGGCTGGTCGTGGGGACTTGATCGATGCGCAGGTCCGCGGAACCATTTTGGTGGTTGTTGTTCGCAGCCGGGGGAACGGTGGCGGCCTTGCTGGTTCCCGTCTCCATCGCGTTGACGGGTCTGGCCGCCCCTCTGGGATGGGGAGGCACCACCTTGCAGCATGCGCGCCTTGCGGCGCTGGTGAGCCACCCCATCGCCCGCCTTTACCTGTTCGTCCTGATCGCGCTGCCATGGTTCCACGCGGCACACCGGATCCGGTTCACGCTGGCGGAAGGATTGCAGCTACACCAGGCAGGGCGCCTGCTGGCTGCGATTTGTTATGGGACGGCAAGCGTCGGCGCCGCGCTGGCGCTGTTGGCGGTGGTGCGACTCTAACCCAGTCAAGCGGGAGATCCTGCTCCGCTAACGGCCCACCCCGTTACGAATCAGCCGTCGCCTCCGCGGCGTCCTCGCGGATAAGCACCAGGTTAGAGAGGTCTAGGTCGGCGACCAGACGGTTTCGCATGGTGATGAAGGCCACGCCCACGGCCATCGCCACCCCGCTGATCCCGATCGCCCAATCCGCCCCCAGGGCATTCCCCAACGTTCCGGCAATGGCCGCATTCAAGGGTCCGCTTCCGATCAACGCCAGCGTGTAGATACTCATGATGCGCCCGCGGAGGGTGTCCGATAGGTGTTCTTGGATCGCGGCGTTGGAAGTCGCCAGCACGGCCATCACGCATCCGGCCACTGCCGCCGTCAGCGCCATCGAAAGCAACAGCTGCCGGGACAGGGCGAGTCCCACCAGCGCCGCAGACGCCGCGTAGCTGAACCCGACGATGATCCGCCCAGGCCGGCGGGGTCGGAGTGTCGCCACGATGAGAGCTCCGGCCGTGGCCCCGATGCCGGCCGCGCCGAGCAGGTAGCCGTTCTCGCGCGGGCCCCCGCCCAACACTCGACTGGAGAGAACCGGCATCAGGATGATGTACACAAACGCCAGGGTCCCCAGTAGTGCTACGAGGACCAACAATGTGCGCACAACCGTATGGCGGCGCACGTAGCCCAATCCTGCGCGCAAGTCGTCCCACAGGTGGGTGCGGACGATGCCGCTTTGCACGGGGGCGAGTTGAATGTACGAGAGCGCATACAGGATCGCGGCAAAAGAGACCGCGTTGATGGCAAAACACCAGCCGGGGCCGGCCGCTGCGTACACCATGCCCGCGAGTGGCGGACCGACCACACGGCTCGCATTGAAGACAGTCGAGTTGAGGGCGACCGCGTTGCTCAGATCCTCTCGGGGCACGAGGGAGGGGAGCATCGACTGCCGCGCCGGTGAGTCAAAGGCCATCACGATCCCGTTGACCAACGCTAAAAGATAGATCTCCCAAATCCGGATGAGCCCCGTAAAGGTCAACGCGGTCAGCGCGATGGCCTGCAGCAAGAACACCGTCTGCGTGGTCATGATGAGCCGCCGCCGGTCGACCCGGTCGGCCACGACCCCGCCCACTAACGACAGGAGGGTCGAGGGCAAGGAGAAGATCAGCGTGACGAGGCTCGTGGCGAGCGGAGAGCGGGTGAGTTCCCAGACCAGGTAGCTCTGCGCGGTGCTCTGCATCCACGTCCCCACCTGCGAGCCGAGCATGCCGGTCCAGAACAGCCGGTAGTTGCGGTGGCGAAGGGCAGAAAAAGTCGAGAGCTGGGTCAGCCCGCCGATCATAGAAACGGTGTGCGCCGACTGTCCGGAGACCCGAACACATCGCGACGCGAGAGCGGCGGCACGGTTCCTCGTGCTTCGGCCGGCAACGCCCGGACATCACAGTAAATGGTGACCTCGTGGATATGTGTGCAGACCATGTGCATCAACTCTAGAGAATCACGGCCCCCGGCGTCGATCCGCAATGTCGTGCAAGACTTAGGGAGACTGTTTAGGCTGCCAGGTCACATCCGCACGGCCCGCGCGCTGATTGGCGACACGGGCGAGAACGAAGAGTAAATCCGATAGCCGGTTGAGATACCGCAACAGCTCACCCCGCACCGGCTCCTCCCGTGCCAGGGCGACGAGGCGGCGTTCTGCCCTGCGGCAGACCGTCCGTGCCACATGCAGTGTGGAGGCTACCTGGGCGCCTCCTGGCAATATGAATTCGCGCAGCGGGGTCAGCGTCGCTTGGTACATGTCGATCGCGCGTTCCAAGTCTGCGACATCCGTGTCGTCAATCGCCGATGCGCTTTTCGTCCCCCCTGCGGGAGTCGCCAACTCGGCACCGAGGTCGAACAGGCGGTGCTGAATGCGGGAGAGGAGCGCGTCCAGCTGGACCTCATCCATCTGGGCGCGCACCGCGCCCAGATGCGCGTTGAGTTCATCGACGGCTCCATACGCTTCGACGCGCGGGTGGTCCTTCGACACGCGGTGCCCGCCGATCAATCCCGTCTCTCCGCTGTCGCCAGTGCGCGTGTAGATGCGCGGGGCCGACGCCTTCCCGCCTGACGAGGGACGTTTCGGCGTCACGCGCCCCCGCCGTCCACCACCGCCGATTCGCGTGCGGGGGCGGAGACCGAGCGCGGGAGATGCTCCACAAACCATTTGACGATCCAGCGCAACCGCTCGGCCCGGTGGCCGGGCTGACCGATCCGGGAAAGATCGTGGCTCTCGTGCGGGAAACGCACGAAGACCACCTCGCGGCGCAATTTCTTCAGCGCCGCGAAGAACTGCTCTGCCTCTTCGATGGGACACCGCAGGTCCTGCTCACTGTGCAAAATCAGCAGCGGGGTGGTGATGCGCTCGACGTACGCTAGGGGCGAGTGTTCCCAGTACCAGGTCGGGGCGTCCCACGGCTCACCGGGAAACTCCCAAAACCCCTTCATGAACGCCAGATCACTCGTGCCCCACTGGCTGAGGTTGTTGGCGATCGACCGCATGGTGACGGCCGCCTTGAATCGGTCCGTATGGCCAATGATCCAATTGGTCATGAACCCGCCGTAGCTCCCCCCGGCGACGCCCAACGCGGCGGCGTCAATGAAGGGGTAGCGGGCAATCGCTGTATCCAACCCCCGCATGATATCCTCGTAATCCTTCCCGCCCCAATCGTGGTGCGTGGCGGAGGTGAAACGCTGCCCGTATCCTTGGCTCCCCCGGGGATTAGTGTAGACGAGTGCAAATCCGTTGGCTGCCAACACCTGAAATTCGTGGAAGAAGGCCTCTCCGTAGGCCCCATGCGGTCCACCGTGGATCTGGAGCACCGTGGCGGCTGGGGTGCCATCTGTCGCGCCCGCCGGACGCATCACCCACCCTTCAATCGGCCAGCCATCGGGGCCCTCGTAGGTAAAGCGCTCAGGCACGCTCAGGGTCAGCTCATCGAGGAGGAGCTGGTTGACTGCGGTCAGGCGGCGTTCGGAGGTGGGGTCAGAGGCCGACAGCGTCCACAGATCGCCGGGGGTGAGGGGGTCGGAGGCGGCGACGACAGTACGGTCACCTACGATCGACAGCCCGAAGATCTCACGTCGTCGGGAGGTGAGGACACGGACTTCACTCCGGCGGCGATCGACAATTCCCAGTTGAACGGTCGCTCCCTCAGCGATGAGGACGAAAAGCTCTTCGCCACTCGCAGACCACTGAGGTCCGCCGACGTCCGGGTGCGCGCGCATGTCCGTAATGATGTGATGCGCCAAGCTGCGGTCGAATGAGTGGGTGAGGTTCACTGGATCCCCCCCGGACGCGGACGCCACCCAGAGATTGGTGTTCGTCGCACTCATGGCTGCATTGTCGTGTCCGTAATAAGCGACTTCCGCGCCGTCCGGCGACCACGACGGCAGGGCGCATGGTCCCACCGAACGCGTCAAACACCGGAGCTCTCCCCCTGAGGCGGGCAAAAGCCAGACGTCTGTGACGTTGGAAAAATCTCCGTCCGGGCTGCGATTGGCGATGACCGCGAGGGAGCGCCCATCGGGGGACCACGCCGGATCGACGTGATCAAAATCCCCCCGAGTCAACTGCTGCACCGCACTGGGTGCGTGGGCCCCGGAGGAGACCGCGAGAGCGGAGAGATCAGAGATCGCCACGGTAAACACGTGCTTGTACCGGCCATCCCAGAATCCGTCCCCGTCAAACTTGTAGCGAATCCGCGTGATGACCCTGACGTCACTCGAGGGCTCATCTTTGGGGAGCTTGCCTACAAAGGCAAGACGCTCTCCGTCTGGAGCCCACGCCATATCGGATGGATGGTAGGCGTGTGGCACGAGGAGCTGAGCTTCGCCGCCATCGGCAGGAATGATGTATAGCTTTTTCGGGCGGGGAGTCCCTGGCGCCGCTTCACCTGCCCCGCGGTCGGACAAGAACGCAATCCAGCGACCATCGGGGGACCACCGGGGGAGCGCGTCTCGCTGCTCGCCACTGGTAAACTGTCGCACCTCGCCTCCGGCGAGGGAGACCGTCCAGAGATGGGCACGGTAGGTGTTGGCCGCGCGGTCCACCACGGTCTGCACAAACACGACCCGTGTGCCGTCGGGGGAGAGCTGGGGGTCACTGACCCACTTGAGAGCTAGCAAATCGTCAATGGTAATCAATCTCTTGGTCACGCCATCCACTCCTTCGCACCACCCAGGGCCACGATGTATTGTGTCAATCGTCCCGGGTAAGTGTCTGCGCCTGTCTGATCAGCGTCCATAAGCGAGGCGCTCGGCGAGCATGGGCGGCAATCCGGCTGTCATCATCTTCTCCTGCGTCCTGGCAATGGGGTACTCAAGGCGGACCAGGGTGGCCCGGTGTGCTCCGAGGTCCAACCACAGATACGCGGCGCGAGGATCGCCATCGCGCGGCTGCCCAACGCTTCCGGCGTTAATAATGTAGCGGCGGTCGGGCCGGAGGAGTAGAGGCCGGTCGGGGAGCAGTGGTTCCCCGATCACCGAGGTCCCTGCTTCCTCGAACACCGTCGGGATGTGCGTGTGGCCGACCAGGCATATGGAGAACTCCGCTGCCCCAAAGCTTGCGCGGGCGGTCTCGACATCAAGGATATACTCCTCAATCGGATCGCGCACGCTGGCGTGCACGCAGAGGAGCCCGTCCGGCCTCACCCGCTGCGGCAGCTCGGCCAAGAAGCCGCGGACAGCCCCCGTGAGCTGCTGGCGGGTCCACAGGATGGCTTCGTAGGCCAACGGGTTAAATTTCGCGGCGAGGGCATCCTCGGTCTCCACCGCGGCGAGATCGTGATTGCCCATCACGGCGGCCTGCAGGACCCCCCGCATGCGCTCGACGCAGGCCACGGGATCTGGCCCGTACCCCACGAAGTCGCCCAGGCACACCACGCCATCAGGCTTGCGTTCGGTCACATCCGCGAGCACGACCTCGAGGGCTTCCAGGTTCGCGTGAATGTCGGAGATGATTGCGTAGCGCATCGGTAAGTAGGGAATATCCGAGTACGTGGACTTCGGGGCAGCGGGACGCGCTTCCTGTGATGCGCAGTGTACGCGCGGACAGGAAGAGCTATCTGCCTACCGAATCACACCCGTCGGGTTCGATCAGCCATGATGACCTTTCTCCGCCGCTGGCTGCGCGTGCCCATCCCGCCAAAGCTGCGCGCCAGCTTGCAGATCGACTTCCTCGCGGCGGTCCTCTACGGCGCGTTCGGAGGTCTCACCCTGCCGTTCATCCCGGTCATGGGCCGGCGGCTGGGGGCGACGCCATTACAGGTCTCCCTGCTCGTCGCCGCACCCGCGATCGTCTTGCTCCTCTCCCTGTGGATTGTCAACGCCGTGCGGCCGGTGCACCCCGTGCAGTTGGTCATCTGGCCGTCGCTGGTCGGGCGGGCGATGTTCTTGCTCATGCCCTTCGCCCAGACACCGGTTCCCTATTTGGTGCTCGTCGTGCTGTTCCACGCGGTGAGCTCGGTCAACACGCTGGGCTACGCCCAGGTGATGCGCGCCGTCTACCCCGACAACGTCCGGGGACGCATCATGGCGCTGGTCAAAATCGGAATGGCCACGTCGTGGGTGTTGGCCTCTCTGCTTGGCGGACAGCTCACGCAGATCGTCCCGTTCCAGTGGGTGTTTGCGGTCGGCGGGGTGCTCGGCATGGCCAGCGGGGTCGTCTTCAGTCGTATCCGCCCGCCCGAGCGCTTAGAGATCCCGGAACCCATCGACCCGGCCGTGGCCTGGCGGTTAGTCCGGGAGGATGGAGCCTATCGGCGCTTCTTGATGGCGTTCTTCATCTACGGATTCGGCGGGTGGTTGATCAGCCCAGCCATTCCCCTCCTGCTCGTGGACGAGCTGCACGCCTCCAACTTCCAAGTCGGATTGCTGGGCGCGGTAATGGCCGCCATGTGGACGATTTCATTCTACTCGTGGGGGGCGATGATTGATCGACGCTCCGCCACCGACACACTCAAAGTAGTCTTCACCATCGGCGCGCTGACGCCTGTGATCTATCTGCTGGCACCCAGCGCCTGGATCGTACAGCTGGCCGGAGTAACCGACGGCTTGACATCGGCGGGGATCGATCTGGGCTGGCTGGCCGCAGCACTCCACTATGCGCCGCAAGGACAGGTGCTGCACTACGTGACGCTGTTCAACACCTCGGTCGGTATCCGCGGGGCGACTGCGCCGTTCATCACGGGCACGCTCATCCCTCTCATCGGCGTGCGGTGGATCTTCGCGATCGGCGCGCTCGTCCAATTCGCCGGCATGCTCCTCATGCGTCGGGTTCCGGCTCCTCCGGAGACGGACGCGGACCCATACGGTCCCGCCAGTACGGCGTGAGGATCGCCACAAGGGCGGGCGTGGGTCGGCGCCAGATCTGAGTCTCCACGATGCGTTCTCCCAGGTGCAGGCGCTCCCGCTGCACCGGGGCATAGAACCGGGCCCAGAACGCGTCTTCAGCGTCTTCCAGCAGCATCATCCGCCGACCGCCGACGTGCACCTCCAGGCGACAGCGCCCGCCGGACACGACGACCCACGCATCACGGCAACCAAAGTCCCGCTGCAGGATGTCTCGCAGCTGGGCGATCAGGCGCTGCTGTTTCGGCCAACGCGCATGCATCAACGGGCTGCCGCAGATCCGCCGGCGAGATGCCGTCCCAGATCGTCGAGGAATGCGCCGAGGTACGCTGCTCCGATTGCATTGAGATCGCGCACCTCCGCCAGCGCCGCCCGATCGATCTCCAGCGTGGCCGCGATGTCCGCCACCACGGGCCGCAACGTCTGCACGTAGGCTTGGATGTGTTTTTGCCCGGACCCTGTACGGGGCATGGGGATGACAAACCCGCCATGCCGGTGCGGTCCTGGCAGGATGCGGCGTTCTGCGCGAATCATACGCGTCACCTCTCCTTGGCGATCGGAGATCCCTTCGCACACATCAACAGATGAGGAGAGAAGAGTCTAAACGTCAGGGCACGCCAGGTCAACCCCCCGGCGGTCAGCGCCCGAGTGCCCCCGTCGTGTACGCACGGAGGATGAGGGCCATCTGGGTGAGGCAGATCAGCGCCAGCCAGCGGGCTTCGCGAAACTGCCCCGCGGCACGCGTCACCGCGGGGCGGAGAAAACCTCCGGGGCGCAGACCTACCTGCACGGCCGCCGCGACCGCCACCAGGAATCCGTACAGGAAGTGCAGTGCCGTCCTCGGCCGCGCGCCACCCACGGCGAGCAGCAGGCCGGAGGCCACCTGAACCGCGACGACCGCTGCCACAAACAGGATTGCTACCCAATAGGTCCGGCTGAGCGCGCGGGCGCGGAACAGATGTGCCCCAAAGGCCCAGACAGCGAGGAAGGCGTTGCCGATAGCGGCAACGCCAATGAGAGAGGACAGTGCGTGAACGGTAAGCAGTGGTGGCATCGCTGCAGGGGGTGCAGCACGATAGTTCACGCGGTTGGTGCGGGATTCCTCTGCGCACATCTCGGCGCGGGGGGAGCGGCCTGCCGAAATCTGGCCTCCGTCCCCGGTGCGGGAGCGTCAGGTCGTGCAGGTCATGCGGGAGACAACAAGCCGCCTCCTCGCAGCTGTTCGAGGATCTGCTGCATCTTCGCGAAGTCGCGGAACCCGCCGGTGAACTCGTCGCTGGTCTTGTACCCGATCTCCGCAAACTTGTTCAGCGTCACGAAGAACGCGTACTGAATAGTGTTGGCGACGGTGTCGGGTGCATCGCGGTTCTTGTCCAAATGGATGTCGAGAATGTCGATCTTGGGAATGAAGTCCGGGTCCCCGCGCCCGGACTTGGCTTCCGTCTTGAGGAGATCTTCGAGGTTCTTGGTCGCGACCCAGTCTTTGCACATCACCATGGCCACATCCAGGTCGTACTCCAGGTCACCGCTGCCCACGCAGTGGTGCATCGTGGGGCGCGAAAATTCTGACACTTCCTCGACGGGCCTTTCATCCAGTCGGCACCCTTCCTTGTCCAAGGGCGAAATCGCGAAGATCGGGGCCTTGAGCTCCAGGCTCATGTCGGCCAGTTTGGCCGAGATCAGGTCGGTGCGCGCCTTCTCGTCGTGCACCGGCTCATCCAGCGGCACCCGCTGCAGGTAGTCGATGAAAATGGCGCACTCGTCCGTCTGGTACGCGTGCATCATGTTGTGGGCGCGCGCTTTGATGCGCTCCACGGTGTCGGCGCGCCCCCCTTCGAACAGATAGAGCCGCCCCATCTGACCCTCCATCTTCGACCAGGCGGTCTTTACCCGCTCTTGGATCTGGGGCGCCCGCGACTCCGCAGACAGTAGGGTGGCCGGGTTGACCAGGGTCTCTTTGGCGAGCAAGCGGGCGAACAACACCCGGCTGGTTTGCTCCCAGGAGTAGTAGAGTACGGGGATCTTCGCGTTCGCGGCAATCGTGACCGCCACCTCGAGGGCGAAGTTCGTCTTGCCGCGCCGCGGTGCGCCGGCCAATCCGTAGTAGAATCCCGGACGCAACCCGGACAGCGCCTCGCTGAGGCGGTCGAACGGGGACAACGGATACCCGAGCATCGACCCCGAGCTTCCCCCCAGGATCTCCCCCACGATGGTGCTGCCGATCTGATTTGCCGGCGGAGCATTGCGGGCCATCCGTTGCTGCTGGATTTCCAACAGCGTCGGAATAACCTGGCCAACGAAATCCACGATGTCTTTCCCTTCGCTGCGCTCTTCTTCTAAGTAGCCAGCGATCGCGGTGTTGACTTCCACCAGGCGCAATCGGGCAGACCGCCCCTTGAGGAGATCCACGTACGCCATGACCTGCGCGGCGTCCGGTTCGGGCGTCCCCTCCACCGCCTCGACGAAGCGTCGCATCTCCGGGGACATCGCCCCGCGTTCGCCGAGGAGTCCCTTCACGGTGAGGGGTTCAAGGGGGATGTCCTTCTGCGCGTACACCTCGGTGAGCACTTTCGCTAACGTCCGCCCGAGGGCGTGGGGCATCAGGTCGGGACGGAACCCGGCTTCCATGGCACGACCCAGCAAGAACCGGTCGCGCATGAACCCACTTAACAGGCGCTTTTCAATGTCTGCTGCTTCTTCCACGACGCCCCACCCCGCACAGTGACGTGTCCGTCCTAGAGGGAAGGTGCAACGGAGATGGACGGACCGGAAGGGTACCTCTGCCACAGACCTTATGCCCTTCGGCGGGAGCCACGTAGACGCTTCACTTTTGCGGTCTCTTGACGGGGCATCGGGCGAGCGGGGAGGTTACGGAGACGTCGAAACGCTCCGATCGCCAGATCACACCCCCAGCCTCCTTCGGACAAGGGGTAGTGGCCTAAGGGCAACGAGAGGCGCAGGTCGGTGAGCAGGGCGCGGGGCCGACCTGATACGTGTAGGGTGACAGACGCGCCACGAAGGAGGTCAGAGAGTGCGGATGCGGCGATCGTCACGCCGCTGAGGCCGATCGTGGAGGATCTCAGCGCGACCTGGCTGGCATAGACGAGGACGTTGCCCCGTCGGCCGACCAGAGTCACATCGTGGAAACCCAGCTCTTGCTGCGCGCGCGACGTTCCTTGTTTGGGTTTGGGCACGTTGTTATAATTCAGGAGGCGCCCCGCTCGGTCATTCCTGACCGTCGTTCTTTTGCGCGCCGCGCGTTCAGCGTAACACGCGCCCGTAGCTCAGTGGATAGAGTGTCGGCCTCCGAAGCCGAAGGTCGTGGGTTCAAATCCCTCCGGGCGCGCCATTTCAACGACGGCTGTTAACACTTCGCCGATGCCTGCCTAAAACGATGGTCTTCCTAGTCATAACATAGCACCCACGACGACTTTCCCCCGGGCGTGGGCTTCCTCGAGATAGCGGATCGCTTCGGGAAGGTCGAGGAACGCATAGCGCCGGTCGATCACCGGGCGGAGTTTGCCGGCCTGGATCAGATCCCCCAGAAGATCAAGATCCTTGGCGGTTGCATGCGCCGACACCATGGAGATCTGTTTTCCTCCGCGCAGCGCGACACCCAACACGTTCCCCATTGAGCTGAACCCGATGACGGCGCAGGTTCCGTCGGGGGCGAGTGCGCGCCTCAGATCGGACACCGAGCGGTTGCCGATGGTGTCGAGGATGCGGTCCCAGGCCTGCCTGGAGCGGGTGAAATCCTCCCTGGTGTAGTCGATGATGTGATCGGCGCCGAGCGAACGGACGAGCTCGATGTTCGGTGTGCTGGTGACACCCGTCACCTTGGCTCCGTAGGATCTAGCGATCTGCACCGCGAAATGGCCGACGCCGCCGGAGGCGCCGTTGACCATCACTTTCTGCCCCGCCCCGATTTCGCCATGGTGGCGAAGGCCCTGGAGTGCGGTCACGCCCGCCATTGGAACCGCGGCCGCTTCTTCGAACGAAAGATTCGCCGGCTTCAACGCCAGAACGTCAACCGGCACCTCAGCGTATTCGGCAAAACCGCCGTAGCCGCGGTCGAGGAGATTGGCATAGACGTCGTGGCCGGGGGGTAACGCCGCTGCCGACCGCCTCCACCTGCCCGGCAATGTCGACACCGAGGATCGTGTTCTTCGGCCGCAGCAGGCTGAGGGTGGCGCGCGCAAAGGCTGGTTTCCCCCGCAGCGAATGCCAGTCCGCCGGATTGACGGAGACGGCCAGCACCTTCACCAAGACTTCGTTGGCGTCAGGCGCAGGCTTTTCGACCTCCGCCAACCGAAGTGTCTCCGGCGGCCCGTACTCCACCGAAAGGAATGCCTTCAACGCACTGCTCCCCCGCGTTGGTCTGCCCGAGGGGACTAGAACATTCCTCTCGAAACCGCAGATGGAGTTCGTCTGTCAAAGGAGCCTCGCGATCATGGATTTCGTCCGCGTGTACGACGTGCACACTAAAGCGCGATGGAAGTTGTTCGACTGGATCCGTCCTCTGAGCCAAGAGCTGTATACGCGAGAGTTCCCGTTTGCGCATCGGACGCTGCGGGCCACCATGATTGAACTCGCCATGACCGAGTTATGGCTGGCGATGCGCCTGCGCGAGGACCCGATGCCCCGACCATTCCGATGGGGGCAGATGGCGATCAACGAGCAGACCCACGAGACGTTTCCGCAGCTCGAGGCGGCGTGGCGTGACCAGACGCCCCGCACCCGGGCCACGCTTGCCGGTATGACCGACTGGGCGACGGTCGTCCAGACCCTGTTGCAGGGCACTCGGCAAACGCGCACCCTCCGGGCCACGAAGGGCGACATCGCCACGCAGCTGCTCCTCCACGAAGTGCACCATCGGGCGCAAGCGATGACAATGTTGCGCCACTTGGGTATCCCCGCGGAGGACCTTGACTACATCTTCTTCGTGCAAGAGGAACGGCTGGACCCTACCCCGACACGCTAATGGCCGATCAATCCCACGCAGTCGTTAGGAGCAGGTCCACGATGCGCAGGGACACCAGCGCAGCCCGTGTGCCATCGATGCTGAACGTCTCCGTCGCATCTGGGGGCATTACCACGGTGAGGCTTTGCAGCAGGTTCACGTGCGGGTTGAAAACGATGAGCGTGGCCTCGACCGTGATCTGGGCCACGGGCATGCCGCCTACATCCGTGCGCAGGGTGAGACGCCCGACCCGGACGTCAGCGGCCAGGCGCACCCGGGAGACGACCAGCGTACGGTACAAGGCACTATCTACGCGCCGACGGACGCCCGCGAGTGGGCGCCCCCAAGCTCGCGCAGGTGAGACCGTCACTGTGTAGTCCCGGATCAGGGGACCAGGGAC
>Ga0209180_10000519_pt1 | contig 17965 bp, 15 predicted proteins | sample CZO8metaG_3_FD_188355 | JGI IMG/M metagenome (GOLD analysis project Ga0209180, IMG submission 188355) | Vadose zone soil microbial communities from the Eel River Critical Zone Observatory, Northern California, USA - CZOApr15con2H2.8 metaG... | ecosystem: Environmental > Terrestrial > Soil >...
TGCCGGAGCGCGTGCTTGAGGAGAGCCCGTCGTTGAAGTGCACGGGCGGAACGCATCAGTACTCAATCCACACGAATGCGGATTGAGTGCGAGAGGCGCGGGCGCGACGGCCTTGAACCAGGGAGGAACCTGGGGAACGGACGGGGGCCCGCTCCCCAGGGCTGGTTTCTAGAAGGTATAGCGCAAAGCGAACTGAAACGCCCGCGCCCCGCCCGACCCAAAGAATCCACCAGCGGTGGCGAGCGGCTTGTTGAACTCAGGTGACGTGATGTCGTTGAGGAAACCCGAGTAGTTGTTGTTGTTAAAGCCACGAATGTTGGTGATATTGAAAAGGTTGATGATCTCGGTGATGAATCGCAATTGCTGCTCGCGCGGAAGAGAGAACGTCTTGGTGAAGCGCAGATCAAAGGAATTGAAGTTGTCGCCGAACTTCAAGTTGGGATTGACATGTGAGAGCGTTACCCGGTTTGGATCGCCGGGCGGGTTAGGATCGGGGTTGCAGGGGATTTGATTGACGCCCGTGCAGGATGGCAGCGAGTTCCAGAGGTCGATCGCGGTGTTAAGCTGGGTGCCGTTCGAGATGTCGCGTCCCAGCGCGTTCCGCCGTATGATCGGTAGCCGCGCGCCCAAAGCGGGAACCGCAGAATCCATTGGGACGTGCGAACTATAGGTCCAGATCGGCGAGATTGTTACCTTCCACGGCGCTTCGATAACTCCGAAAAACACAAAGCGGTGGCGCTCGTCGGTGGGCGCATACCCCTTCTCCAATTGCAGATTGTCGCTGCGGAAAATCAAGTTGACAGCATCCTCGCTACCGTTGAACGGTATCTGGTCGTCGTTAAAATAATCGAAGGTTTTGGAGTACGTGTAGTTGGCGTTGAAGCCCCAGCGGAAATTGGGCCCGCCGGTAGGCTTTTTTTGCAAGCTGACGAGGAGCGCATCGTACCAGCTTTTTGCGGTCGATTGGATCTCGGTCACTTGATCGGAGCGGTGGGTAAGGGGATCGGTGATGGTGCAGGGATCAAAGCCATTGGGGCAAGTCAGGTCGGGCGAGCTGACAGTGCTACTGCGAAGCAGGTGGCCCAGGATTAATCGTTGCCCAAAATCATGGACACCGTCTGCGGAAACGATCCAATTTCCAGTGATCTGTTGCTGCAGACCGATCGTAAACTGCTGGGTGTAGGGATGCTTCGCATTATTCGCAATGTGATTGACGCCAACGCCGAACACGGCGGCCCCGCCGCCAAACGGGTTCTCTAGATTGACAATCTGATCAGTTGTCGGGTCGGGCAAGAAGTTGCCGTTAGCATCAAGCGTGGAACCGTCAAAAGCTGCCAACGGCAGGATCCGACCGTTCAGCAGGGCTTCCAGTAGCGGCACTTCCGTCACCACCCGATCGTAGTAAATGCCGTAACCGCCCCGGATCACGCTTTGCCCACGCTTCAGGGGATCCCAGACAAAGCCCACTCGGGGTCCGAACTGCTTGAAGTCCCGGCCGGGATGCCTCCCCAACACATTTTCCACGAAGTTACACGTGTTGTCGGGAGCATCAATCGGGTTGCAGGGGCGCAGGTTGCTGGCTTGCCCCAGTACGTCATCGGACTCCCAGCGCAAGCCCAGGTTTAGCGTCAGATTGGAGCGCACCTTCCAGTCGTCCTGAACGTACGCACCGAAGTAGGAATTAGGGTAAAAGGGAACGATGGGCGGGCGCGGATCCGCCGCGCTCTGGATGGCGACGGCGATCGGGATATCCCGGTCGTCGATCACTCCGTCCAAGTTGCGGTCCTGAGTCGCGAAAGTTTCCGTCGTGAAAATGCTCCCGCTACCGAAAAGATCGAAGAGGGCGTAGGTACTCAAGTGCTGCCATTCGACGCCGAAGCTCACCGTGTGGTTTCCGGTCACCCAACTCAGGTTGTCGCGGATCTGGTAACGGGTAAACTTCGTACTCTGGGGGATACGAAAATTGGCGCCGTCCTGCAGGCCCGGAAAGCGGATTTCGTTCCCCGCTGCTAGTCCAGCCGGATTGGTCACGGGGTCATCCGGGCTGAACGCCGGGATCGAGTTCAGGAACCAGTCGGCATGGAAGCTAAGCGTGTTGAGCAGGCGGGGGGAAATCTGCCGTGTCCAGTTGACTACCGGCGAGTTGAAGCGGTTAAACGACGCTTGCCGGTTCGCCGCGGTACCGAGAGGCTGGCGCAGGCTGCCGTTGGCAATGTCCCGCGACCGGTTGAACGCATAGCGAACGGTGAGACTGTCCTTGGCCGAGAGCTTGACATCGGTACGAGCGTCCAGCAGGTAGTCATGTAAAAAGGCTGATGCCGACGTACTGAGAATGCTGTCCGCCGTGAAGTCGCGCTCCCCTACCTGCACAGCATGGCCCTGATTGCGGTATTCGCTAGCAACGAACCAGAAGGCCTTGTCTTTCTTGATGGGTCCGCCAGCGGAGCCGCCAAACTGTTCGCGTACGAAGTGCGGCGTGGGCTTGGTGCGGTCGAACACAGCCGGCAAACCCTGCAGCGCCTTGTGCCGGAAGAAGATGTTCGCGTCACCATGGTAGGCATTGGTGCCCGACTTGGTGATGATGTTGATGATGCTGGAGCCGGACCGGCCCACTTCTGCGGTAAATTTGTTAGTTGCAATCTGGAACTCCTGGACGCTGTCCTCGGGGAAGTTCATTAGGGTGCCGCCCACCACCTCGTCGTTGTTATCCGCGCCGTCAACGTTGATGTTACCGCCGCGGCCAAATGCGCCGGCCGACGACACTTCCAGAGTGTTGGTTTTAGTCGGATCAAAGTTGGTTGCGGGCCGATTGCCGGGAATCAGAAAGGCCAACTCCAGAAAGTTGCGCCCATTCAGAGGCATGTTTTGGATGGTCGAGGACTCCACGATTCCTTGAACCTCGGACTGGGTCAAATTGACCTGGGCCTCCTCGGCTTGCACCGTCACAGCCTGGCCCACCTGGGCAATGGCCAACTTCACATCTACAGTCGAGGCACGTCCGACCTCCAAGCGAATATTCTTGACCTCGGCTTTGGCGAACGTCGGGGTCTCGACGCGAAGCGTGTAATCGGCGGGTAGCAGATTTGTGACAGAATAAAAGCCCGCCGTATCGGTGGTGGTGTCGCGCACCGCTCCTGTAGCCTGGTTGACAATGCTAACTTTCGCGTTCGCTACGGCCGCGCCTTGCGGATCGGTAACTGTGCCGTTGAGCGTCGAAGTTGGAAGTTGTGCGGAAGCTGCGATGCAGAGAACTGCTACCAAACCAAGACCCAATACTGAGCGCATTCTTTCCTCCTTGCGGTTCAGAGCTTAGGAATCCCGGGACCCAGTAACTGCGAACAAAGTGACGGAACTCGCCTCTTCGAGGCGTCGCGCTGTTTTGGACTTGCGGATAATGTCCTGAACCGGCGCGTGTGTCAAGTCGATGCGAAGAGTCCCCCAGGAAGTCGTGGCTCGCCCTAGGGTTCAGGCCTTCGAAGCATCTAATATGGAGTGTGCGTGACTACGAAGACTCATCTCTACGCTGCTTCGCCTCTCGGTAGAATGCGTAGCAGCACGGGTGGATGCTGGCGAAGCCTGGCCTGCGCGCTCATTTTCCTAGTCCTGCTGCCAATCGCCTCTCGGGGGCAGGATATCCATCAGACCGCCCACGCCGTGGACGAGCACTACAACCACCTGCGCAGCCTGCAAACCGACTTTACGGAGATCTACAGCGGTGCGGGCGCGGAACGATCGGAGTCCGGGACGCTGTGGCTCAAAAAGCCGCGCAAGATGCGCTGGGAATACCGTTCTCCCAGGGAGAAGCTCTTTGTGAGCGACGGGAAGGCAGTGTGGTTCTACCTCCCAGCGGAACGGCAGCTGAGAAAGACCGATTTCAAGAAGCTGGACGACTTGCGTTCCCCGATCGCATTTCTACTTGGTAAGACCAAGCTGGAGAATGAGTTGGAGGGACTCTCGAAGGTTGTAGATCAAGCTCCGCTGAACCCAGATAATACCCTTCTCCGAGGAGTTCCCAAGGCGATGGCCGACCGGGTCAGCGAGGTTTTGCTGGAAATTACGCCGTCGAACCAGCTGGCACGCATCGTATTCACCGAGGTGGACGGAGCCACGACCGAATTCCGCTTTGCCAGTCCTAAGGAGGATCTCGAGGTGAGTGATCGCCTCTTTCAGTTCAGTCCGCCCCCAGGGGTGGAAACGGTCGAGGGAGAGTTGGGACCGTAGGTATCGGGTAGGCTTCCAGTTACTTGCGTACCGATGCCCGGTGCGGTACGGTAACTGCTTGCGAAATCGAGTGTTACACTTGCACTAGGGACCAGATGTAGACCGTAATCATGGCTGAATTCCTGGTCAAAGTCGCCGACGAACAGGGCCACCTGAAGCAACACGTGGAGCACGGCTATTCCGAGGCCGAGGTCCACGACCGCTTCACCCAGCAGGGATATCTGGTCTACTGGGTGAAGCCCCGAGGCCTGCTGAGCTCGGGCGGAATGCCCCTGCGGCGCAGCAAGCTGAAGCCGGCTACCTTCCTGATCTTCAACCAGCAGTTCCTGACCCTGATGAAGGCCGGGCTGCCGATCCTGACCTCGCTTGACCTGCTTATCAAGCGGCAGCGCGACAAGTTCCTGCTGCAACTACTCGAAAACGTACGCGAACGGGTGAAAGGCGGCGAGTTGCTGTCTGACGCATTCGCTGCCCAGCGCGTCTTCCCCAAGATCTATACCACTACCCTGCTGGCGGGCGAGAAGAGCGGCAACATGGAAGAGGTGCTCAGCCGTTACATCTCGTATCAGCGGCTGGTGCAGACTTTCCGCAAGAAGCTGGCGGTTTCGCTGGTGTATCCCACCCTGCTGATTTGCGTCGTTACCGTGATGATGATTTTCCTCGTCACTTATGTCGTGCCCAAGTTTGCCGACCTATTCAACAACCTGGGAGCGCAGTTGCCCGCGATTACGGTGTTTATGCTGGCGGTGGGCCTGAATGCCCAGAAGTATGCCTGGGCGATTGCCCTGGTGCTGGTCATAGGAATTCCGTTGTTTTGGCGCTGGAAACAGAGCGATCGCGGGGCGGAGCGCGTCGACAGATTCCTCTTGTCGATGCCCTTGCTGGGCGAAATCCGACTTAAGTACCAGGTCGCTAACTTTTCGCGAATACTTTCCACCCTGCTGCAAGGAGGGCTGCCGCTGGTGCCGGCCATGCAGACCGCTGGCGCCTCCATGACCAGCCGGCAGATCCTGAACGGCATCCTGAGCGCGACCGAGCGGGTCAAGGAAGGTCAAAGCCTTGCGAAGAGTCTGGAAACAGAGAAGATCTTTCCCGACCTGGCGGTGGAGATGCTCGAGGTGGGTGAATCCACTGGAGCTTTGCCGGCAATGCTCAGTTCGGTAGCCGAGTTCTACGAAGAAGACGTTCAGACGGCCTTGGGGGCGGCTATGGCCCTGATTGAGCCCATGATTCTAATCGTGATGGCAGTATTTGTCGGAGGAATACTGATTTCCCTCTATCTGCCGATCTTCACCCTGGGAGCCGGTGTCCATTAACGGCAGAACACGATTTTGGAAGTACACTGGTAAGAAGAATGGCTGAGAAGAAAACAATCGTGGTGAACGGTGGCGCGAATGGCGGGCGGCTTGCGCCCGAGCCGGCGGCGACCGCTGGCGATGAGCTGGAACGGGCGCGCGACGTTGCCCGCCGGTACCGCTGCGAGTTCATCGATCTGAGCGACTTCCAGCTGCACCACAATTTGTTCGAGAAGATCCCGGTGCACCTGATGTTCCGGTATAACTTCGTCCCGCTGGAGGAAACAGCGGACGGGCGTCTGGCGATTGCCATTGCCGATCCCAGTCAGCTGATGATGATCGACGAGATCAGCTTGCTGCTTGGCAAACGGATCGTCACCAAGGTTTCGACCCTCAAGCAGATCTCCGAAATTCTCAAAAAGACGGAGCAGTCGAAGCGCGTTCTGGAAGATGCCAGCGAAGGCTTCACGCTCGACGTGATCCGCGAAGACGAAGCGGGCAATGACGAGACTATCTCCATCGACAAGCTGACGACGGCGACGGGCGACATGAGCCCGATCATCCGCCTGGTCGATACGACGATCTTCACCGCGCTCCAACGGCGAGCCAGCGACATCCACATCGAGACCCGCGACGATTCGGTGGTCATCAAGTTCCGCATTGACGGCGTCCTCACCCACGCCATGCCGCCCATCGGGAAAGAGCACCATTCCACCATCATTTCCCGTATCAAGGTGATGAGCGAGCTCGACATTTCCGAACGCCGCGTGCCCCAGGACGGCCGTTTCCGGGTGAAGTACAACGCGCGCGCCATCGACTTCCGCGTTTCGATCATGCCGTCAATCCATGGCGAAGATGCCGTACTCCGCGTGCTCGACAAAGAGTCGATGAGCGAAAAGTTCCGCAAGCTTACGCTCGACGTGGTGGGCTTCGACGAACTCGACCTGCGCCGGTTCCGCCGCTACATCAAGGAGCCGTACGGGATGGTGCTCGTTACCGGGCCGACCGGCAGCGGCAAGACGACCACGCTTTACGCCGCCGTTAATGAGATCAAGAACGACGAAGACAAGATCATCACGATTGAAGACCCGGTCGAGTATCAGATCCGGGGAATCACGCAGATTCCCGTCAACGAGAAGAAAGGTTTGACCTTTGCGCGCGGCCTGCGCTCCATCCTTCGCCACGATCCCGACAAGATCATGGTGGGCGAAATCCGCGATAACGAGACCGCGCAGATCGCCATCCAGTCGGCACTCACCGGTCACCTGGTTTTCACCACTGTTCACGCCAACAACGTCGTGGACGTGCTGGGCCGCTTCCTGAACATGGGCGTCGAGCCCTACAACTTCGTATCGGCGCTGAACTGCATTCTGGCGCAGCGGTTGGTCCGGCTGATCTGTGATTCCTGCCGCACAGCCGTCCATTACCCAGCCGAGGTGCTCGAAGCGAGCGGGCTCGACCCCCAGACCTGGGCTCAGGTACCGCTCTATGAGGGTCAGGGCTGCATCGAGTGCGCCGGCACCGGCTTCAAGGGGCGCACTGCCATCCATGAACTACTGGATTTGACCGACCGCATCCGCGAGATGATTCTTGCTAAGAAGCCGACCTCGGAGATCCGGCGGGGCGCTCGCGAAGAGGGCATGCGGTTCCTGCGCGAATCGGCGCTCGACAAGGTCCGGGCAGGGGTGACCACCCTCAAGGAGATCAACAAGGTAACGTTCATCGAGACGTTCCGCTGAGGCTGGTTACGGTCCAGATTGGCCAGTGGTCCATCCCCGGCACCCTCCGAGGTAACTATTCTGCTCCCGAAGGTTGGCGATATTATCAGGAGTGCGTGGAAACAGGCTGGGCTCAAGCAGTGAAATACGTGGCCATTTACGAGAAATCGCGCACCGGATGGTCGGCCTACGCTCCCGACTTGCCTGGGGTTGTTACGACGGTGCGTACAAGAGAAGAAGTCCCGTCACTGATTCAGGAAGCAATCGAGTTCCATCTTGATGGTCTGCGGGAAGACAAGCTGCCGATTCCCAAGCCCAGCGCTGAGGCAGAGGTGATTTCGGTCTCGCAACGATGAGTGGCTCTACCAAATACGGTGCCCGGCCGCCGCTGGCCTGCGAAATCGCAGCGGACCGCGTTCTCGCCGGGCGTTCCGCCGATGCCGGCCGCATGGTCGAGATGTGTTCGGCCCGCGAGCTAGCTCCCGGCACGGTGGTGCCCGACCTGATTGAATCCAACCTGCGCGACGGCTCGGCCATCCGGCAGGCGATTGAAAGCGCCCTGGGTGGAATCAGCGGACGTTCGCGCGACGTGATCGCGATACTGCCCGATACAGCCGTACGCGTCGTGCTGCTGGATTTCGAGACGCTTCCTTCCAAGCCCGAGGAAGCCGAAGCGGTGGTTCGCTTCCGCCTGAAAAAGTCTCTTCCCTTTAACCTGGACGATGCCCGCGTTTCCTATCACGCGCAGGCCGGCGGCACTGGTTTGCGGGCGATGGCCGCGGTGGTCCTGAACAGCGTTCTGCAGGAATACGAATCCGCATTTCGCGATGCCGGCTACAACCCCGGCGTAGTCATGCCTTCGATGCTGGCGGCATTGGGCGCTGCCGACGCCGAGCGGCCCACCCTGGTGGTGAAGGTCGACGCCCGCACGATCGGGATCGCGATTCTCGATCAGGAACAGGTCCTGCTGTTCCGTACCTTGGAGAATGTTCGCGGTGTCACCATTTCCGGCGAACAGCTGGCCGAGGAAGTTTACCCCTCGGTGGTATTTTTCCAGGACACTTACAAAATGAATATTGACCGGATCTACGTTGCCGGCCTGCCCGAGACTGTTGGAGCCGCGCCCGCGCTGAAGGCGCAGACCGGCGCGACCGTCGCGGAGCTGGTGGCGGGTTCGCAGATCGGATCGACGAGCGGCTCGGTTCCACGCTGGCGAATGGCGGGAGTGGTGGGGGCACTGATCGCATAACGATGCGTCTGGATATCAATCTCGCGACCCACCCCTACGAAGACGCCCGTGAATTCTGGGCGCGCTGGGGGCTCGGCGTTGGGCTATTGGGTGTCTTAACGCTCGTCCTCATCACTTTGGCCGTGCACGGCTGGGTCAAGGCGGGGAGAGATCGGCAGAGCATCCGGCACCTGCAACAACAGATCGAAGAAAAAGACCGCGAACGGGCCCAGGCGCAAGCGTTCCTAGAACTGGAGATCAACCGCAGTACGCGAGACCAGTCACAGTTTTTAAACGGTCTGATCCAGCGCAAGGCCTTTTCATGGACGCGGGTATTCGAGGATCTGGAGCGCGTGATGCCGACCAGCTTGCACGTGGTCTCGCTCAAGCCGGAACTGAGCGACCAGAACCAGTTGGAGTTGGAAATGAAAGTTGCGGGCGACAACCGGGCGGCGGCGATTGAACTAGTCCATCGTATGGAGGGATCCACCCATTTCCAGGGAGCACAACTCACCCAGGAAAGCTTGGGGGATAATGGCGTGGGGGTAGCAGCCGTGATCGAGGCGGTGTACGTTCCCGATGCAGTGAACAGGAGCGGAAAGTAATGCCCGAGCTAAAGGGTTCACGCCGCAAACTGCAAGTCGCGATCGCGGCCATGGTAGCCGCCGATGTGGTGGCAATGGGGGTTTTCTTTTCGCCGCTGGTGGGGTCGGCGGAGTCGCGGCGGATCAACATGAGTCAGCTCTCGGCGGAGTTAAAGAAGAAAACGCGGGAAGTGGAACCGTTGCGAGATGTGGACAAGAAAATGGGGCTTGCCAAGGGTCAGATCAGCCAGTTCTACAAAGACCGGTTTGCGTTACGTGATTCCGATCTCACCACCGAACTGGGAAAGCTGGCCTCTGCCAACGGAGTGCGAATCATGCAGGCGAAATATAAACAAGAAGACCTCACCGGCGCTGGAGTTGCGCCGGTGGAGATTGAAGGCAATTTTTCCGGGGACTACCTGCAACTGATTCGCTTCATCAACGCTCTCGAGAGGTCGAAGCAGTTCTTTACCGTGGACAGCGTGAGCCTGGCCGGCGAGAGTAGCGGACCGGTCAAGCTCGACGTCAAGATGCATAGTTTTTTGCGTTCTGGTGCTTAAGTGAAACTAGGAGTCGAAAACCGGAAGGAAGTGATCGCGCTGGCAGTGCTGGGCGTGATCGCAGCCGTCACTACGACGAGCATGTTCTGGCCGTCCGCTACACCACTACCCGCACCGGCCGCACCGCAAACTACGTCCGCCAACTCCACGAGGGCAGCTGTTCGGCGAACGGCCTCCGGGAAGTTTGTGAAAGCTTCCGAACCGCGGCTTGACCCCACACTCGATCTCGACCTGCTGCGTCAGAGTGAACAGATCAAGTATGCGGGAAATGCGAGGAATATTTTTGTGGCTGGGTCGCCAGTCCCACACGACAACGGGAGCACAGACCACAAGAAGGTTGCTGAAATCAGACAGCCGCCGCCGGTCCCTCCGCCGCCTCCGATCAACCTGAAGTTCTTCGGCTTCGCCAATAAACCGGGAGAGCCCAAGAAAGTCTTCCTGTCGCAGGATGGGGACATCTTTATCGCCACCGAAGGGGATATTGTCAACCGGCGCTACCGTGTGCTCCACATCTCGCCCGCAGCCGTCGACATCGAGGACGTGTTGAACAACAACCGGCAGAGTATCCCGCTGACACAAGGATGATTGGGTAATTGTTTGAAGGCCAGCCCAAGAGTGTTTATGCGACCTGATGTGAAATTACGAAATTACAAAATCACAAAATCACAGGTCAGCTCTCGCGGCTACATTCTCATCACGCTCATGTTGTTCATCACCCTGCTGGCGATGGCAGCGGTGGCGGTTTTGCCGGAAATTGTTCACCAGATCCAGCGCGATCGCGAAGAAGAGATGATCCATCGCGCGGTGGGTTATTCGCGCGCGATCCGCAAGTACTACAAGAAATTCGGCCGTTATCCCTCGCGCATTGAAGAACTGGAAAATACCAACCAGCAACGGTTTCTAAGAAAGCGATACCAGGACCCGATCACTCGCAAAGACTTCAAGCTGGTACGACTGGGCGACCCCGCCTTGAACATGCTGGGGCTTGGAGGAGTTGGGCAGGGATTGAACCAACCCCAAGGTGGCAAGCCGGGCTTTGTTGCAGCGCCCACAGGCGGTGTCCGTCCTGCTGGTCCCGGTGATGCCAACACGCCGCAAGTGACGGGACTCCCAGAGCCGCAGAACTCGGGTACGCCGAATCCGGCGGGCGGCAATTCGGCAAATTCCGATACGCAAGTCGACGCAAAATCGGCTGCGTCATCTTCCGACTCCGGCCCCGCTCCAGGCGGGCAGGTATTCGGTGGAGGCCCGATTCTCGGTGTCGCCAGCGTCAGCAAGGCGACGACAATCCGCGAATTCAACCGCAAGAACCACTATAACGACTGGCTTTTCATTTACGACCCGAGCAGCGATCGCGGAGGCCTGCTGAATGCACCCATCCAACCGGATCTGAATAAAGGCCTCGGCGGAATCCAAGGTGTGCAGCCAGCGCTGCCCAATGCGGGACCGGGGCAGGGCGGGCAGCCTCCGCAGCCCGGGCCGCCCCAAGGTCAGGAGCCTCCAGAGGAGTAGTACAACGAGATCGCGAACGCATTTGCGCACATGAAAAAGCCCTGCCTTTCAGCAGGGCTTTTGATTTTTTCTTACCAGCGGGTTACGCCTGGAAGGAACTCCCGCAACCGCAGGTGCTCTTGACGTTCGGGTTTTCGAACTTGAAGCCGGCTCCTTCGAGAGTTTCCACGTAATCCACACTGGCCCCCGCCAGGTACATCAGGGAGGTGGCGTCCACGTACACCTTCAGGCCGTCCATTTCGAAGACCTTGTCCATCATGCCCGCACCATTCTCAAAGGCCATGGAATATTGAAATCCGGAGCAGCCCCCACCCTGGACAGACAGCCGCAAGCCTGCCGGAACCGGGGTCTGCGAGGCCATAATTTCCTTCACTTTGGAAATAGCGCTCGGGGTCAGCGTAACCGGCGCAGTCTTGGGTCTTACCTCGGGATTGACTTCGGGTGCGGTGGTGGTTGCCATTCTTGATATCTCCTTTGAAAGCTTAATTATAACAAACTACTTTCCCTTGCCGGTAAGGTCTTTAGAACGGGGGTCACCGGTAGGGCACCTGTCAATTTGATGCTGCCATGCGAGGGAAGGTCGCTGCCCTTGCCAAACGGGTCTATAATGCAGGGCAGCAAGGGCCTTTCCCCGAGACCCGCGACGAGCTGGAACTCAGCTTGGCGCGGCGGCAGAGGCAAATCGGGTATCGGCTCCATCTCAGCTCCGAGGTGGCGTATGACTCCAATGGTCGGGCTGCTGGTCGCGTGGGGTATCCTGACGACGATCCTCGTCGTCCTTATGATCTACAAGAGCACTCTCACCATGCACGAGGACGATTCGATTTTTCTGAACGAAACGGAATCGCAAATGGAAAAGGACCAAGTCGAAATCCTCGCCAAGGTGAACAAGATAACGCCTATGATCAAGGTACTCGGCGCGATCTCGGGGTTGATGATCCTGGTCATTGCTGGAATGTTCGTCTATGACGGGCTGATGAGGGCTTCGACTCCGCAGTAGAAAGCCAGTTGGCGTCGCGGGAATTCATGGACGGCGTCACCTCTGGGATAGTTCCGGAGAGGAAGCTCGATATTGCCGCGTGGGCAGCCGGTCTTCTCTTCGTGCCTGAATGACTGAGCAACTTCCGATTGCTGTTGTTGGAGGCGGACCCGCGGGAGCTTTTGCGGGCGAGTTGCTGGCCGCCGGCGGAAAAGATGTTCTTCTCTTCGATGAGAAGCTCGCCTGGGAGAAGCCCTGCGGCGGCGGGCTGACACACAAAGCGCTAATTCAGTATCCCTTTCTGGGCGAGGCGCGCGCCGAATCCAAGGTCATTGTGAACTGCGAGCTGGTGAGTCCCGCGGGGCGCCGGGCGCGGTTTGGGTTGCGTCATCCGCTGGCGATCTTCTCGCGCTTTACGCTGAACGGATTGCTGCTGGAACGCGCGCTCCGCACGGGAGTGGAACTGCGCAAGGAGCGCGTCATCAGGATCTCCGGCACCGACGGTGACTGGCATCTCACGACTCCCAACGCCGAATACCGCGCTACCTACCTAGTGCTGGCGGCGGGCGCGCGCAATCCCTTTCGGGGCCAATTCCTGTCTCCTATCTCTCCCGACGATCTGATGGTCACGGCGGGCTACTTCATTCCCGGCCACAGCTCTCTGGTGCAGATTCAGTTTCTGAAAGAGATTACCGGATACATCTGGGTGTTTCCTCGTCCGGATCACGTTTCAGCGGGCATCGTAGCCAGGATGGGTGAGACCTCGACCGCGGAGCTGCGCCGCCGACTCGAGCAATGGCTCAGTGAGAACGACTTCAGTTTGGAGGGCGCGCGTTTCTATTCCCACATCTTGCCGGCTTTTCGCTCTCAAACACTCGATGAGATGGAGGTATGCGGCGATGGTTGGACGATGATCGGAGACAGCGCCGGCCTGGTCGATCCAATCACCGGAGAAGGCTTGTACTACGCTCTGCGCTCTGCCGAATTGTGCGCGGAAGCCCTGCTGGCGGAACAGCCGGGGCAGTATCGAGCGCGGCTGCAAGAGGAAATTCTTCCCGAACTGAAGCTGGCGGCGCGCATCTCACAGCGTTTCTACACCGGTCAGATTTTCGGAGAAAGCATTCTGGAGCGGATGGTGGCACTCACGCAGCAGAGCGAGAGTATTCGCGACTTGATGAGCGACCTGTTTGCCGGAAGCCAGGGCTACCGCGATCTTCGCTCCCGGCTCCTCCACATCGTGCCCGGCCTCATGCTGGAAAGCCTAACCGGAAACCTGAGGTTCCAAGGCAAGCCCGTAGAGTCTCTACAGAGTCCATTGGTAGAGACGCGGCATGCTGCGTCTCTAACGCTGACCACTACGCCGCCTTCGCCTTCATCCTCTTGATGTCGTCCAGCAATACCTTTTCGTGCCCGTCTGCATTGACCTTCTCATAAACTTTGCGAATGATCCCATTCGGATCGATCACAAAGCTCGTCCGCTCCCAGAATTTCATCCCTTTCCATTCGGACTGCGCGAGGCCGAGAGTTTTCATCAGCTGTGAGTCGGTGTCGGCAAGCAGATCGATGTTAAAAGCAAACTTGTTGCAGAAATTCTTGTGCGAAGCAACGTCATCGGCGCTGACGCCGACCACGTTGATTTCAGCGGCGTCGAAATCCGCCTTGGTAGCCGTGAACGACTTGCCCTGTAGAGTGCAGCCCGGCGTATCGTCTTTCGGATAGAAGTAGACAACCAGCCATTGTCCAGCGAAATCGCCAAGCTTAGTGACCTTGCCGTCCTGATTCGGGAGAGCGAAATTCGGGAAGGGATTGCCAGCAGAGAGCATGCGTGAGGTGTCCTTTCTATCTTTAGGAAGTCAGACAAATGGCCGCTCCAGTCTGCAACCAGAGCGGCCGTGTCTTTATGTCAGGTTTCAGGCGGCGGGCGCCAACTTTTTCATGCGTTCTTTCATCTCTTCCGCCGACACGTCTTCCTTGTGAGTGGCGATGCCCCAGAGATGTCCAAACGGATCCTGAATGAAGCCGGAGCGATCTCCGTAAAACTGGTCCTGGACCGGCTTGAGGATCTTGGCCTTCTCTGCCACTGCCTTTTCGATGATCTTGTCGCAATCGGGCACGTACACGTACAGACTCACGGGCGATCCGCCGACGCTGGTGGCACTGACGTGACCTTGGCCCATGCTGGGGTTTTCGTCCGCCAGCATGAAGCGCGAATCGCCGATCTGCAGCTCGGCGTGACCGACCTTGCCATCAGGACCATCCATGCGCACGACCTCGGTCGCGCCGAATACATTCTTGTAATAATCGATCGCTCTCGCAGCGTCCTTGACGACGAGATAAGGAGTGATGGTGTTGTATCCCTTCGGAATGTAATGGACTTTGCTCATGATTTTCTCCTCGATAATGAAGTTGAGGGTTGGAGGTTGAGGCGCGCAGACCGACCCACCGGGGCCGCTCTATTCTGTTAATGAGAACACAAGTTGGGCGGGGACTCAAGGCTGCGCCAGCGCCGAAGGAAGGCCGCAGGCGCCTACTTCTCCATCTCCGACGACCAGTTGAGAATGACTGACAAAGGCGCCGAATTGGACGTGTCTACTTTTGTATTGACCAGAAATTTCTGACCGTCGGATGTCACGTCGTAGGAAAAGAAATCCATGGCCGAGATCGGTTGCCGCGTGTGGGTCACAAACAGCCCACTCGGAAAGCCCGCTTCGAACCCGGCGCCGCTCTTGACTTCTGCTGCCATCAACCTTCCATCCGGTGCGAGGTAGTACAACTCTTTCCCATCGCGCCTCCAGCGCGGCTCCTCCCCTCCGCCGCGCGACACCTGCCATTTGCTGGCGAATCCCGGAAAAGGCGAAACGTAGACCTCCCAGTTTCCCGTCTCGCTGGAGGCGTAAGCGACAAATTTCCCGTCCGGCGAAAATTGCGCGTTGCGAATCAGCCATTGTGATTGCACCAATGGATGCGTCTGACGGTCCGGCATGGTCATGTACCACAATTCGCGGTCCTTCCGCGCCAGCACGTATTTCCCGTCACGAGACCAGTCCCACGGCCCCTGCTGCGGAGTTCCAAAGTCCATGATGTTCTGCGCCGAGCCGGATCCGTCCGCGTTCTTCATATAAAGGCTGAAGAAGAGCTTTTCATTCGCGGTGTAAATGACCTGCTTCCCGTCGGGACTCCAAACCGTGACTTGCTCCAGCCACGGGCCGAAACCGATGCGAGCCGCCGCGTCACTGGTCAGTTCATGAATCCAGATGTTGACGTGCCGGCCGTCGGTGTCGGTCTGGTCCACGGCGACGCGTCTACCGTCGGGTGAGAGTTTGGGATTGGCGACCAGTTCCGGAGGTCCGACCGTACCCACCTGCTTACCGTGACGGTCAAACCAGATCAGCTGCGACTTGCTGGCGCCCTTTCCCGCACTGGTTTGGGCAACCAGGGTCTTGCCGACCACGGTAAAGACGGCCAGGTTGGTCTGGGGGAAATATTGCACGGCATCGCTGACGATGCGCGGCTCGCCCGAGAGCGCGTAGCTGTGAAGATCAAAGCGTTGGGCGACAAGAGCGTTGTCGCGCCAATAAATGAGGTAACCTGGCTCGGCGTAAAAAGCATTTGTGCTCGCGTTCGCGATCGGACGCTTTTCATCGGAGTCGAGCGAGCCGACAACAATCGTGTTCTTGTCGAGCCGTCCTGAGAAATTGCAGGCGAGGTACAGGAAGTGCCGCCCGTCGGGCAGGAACACAGGCCAGCGGTGGCTTACCTGGAACTGGGAAACATCCGGTTTGGTCACCGCCACGGGTGTTCCACCTGAAGATGGCACGCGGTATAACCCGCTCCATGCGTCCGGTGTAAAAAGGATTACTCCGTCTGGGTTCCAGGAGCCTCCCCGGCCAAAAGGCGCGTCGGCCAACACTTGCGCCGATCTTCCGGAGGCAACGTCGACGGTCTTAAGCTTGCCGTCGGCGAAGAATCCGATAGAGCGTCCGTTGGGCGCCCAGAAGGGATAGAACGCGCCTTCCGTGCCCGGCACTACGGTCGCACCCCGGCCTCCGACGGGGTGCATCCAGATCACATTTTTGTTGGCCGGATCAGAAAAGGCCACCATCGCCAACGTTCGCCCGTCCGGCGATAGCGCTACATAAGCCGCCGGGAAAGGCAGCGCGCTGTTGAAGTACATCGCGGAAGGCGTCTCGCGAGCGCGCAGCCACCACGTCACAGCGCCCCCGAGCAGAAGCAGGCACAGCAATCCCGCGACCAGCCAGGCCACTCGATCCCAGGGCTTGCGCGCAGGGGGAAAAGCGGGGGCCTGACGGGAGGACGATGCGTTCTCCGCGATCCATTTGAGCTGGAGCTTGACGTCGTGAGCGGTCTGCAGGCGTTCGTCCGGATCTTTCGCTAGGCAGCTTTTCACCGTGCCTTCTAGCGCAGACGGTGACAGCGGCTGCACCGTCGAAATCAGCGGCGGCTCGCCCGCGAGGATGGCCGCAATCGTCGAGGCTGTCGTCTTGCCTTCAAACGCACGCTTACCGGTCACCATTTCGTATAGCACCGCACCCAGAGCAAAAATGTCGCTGCGGGCGTCCGCTTCCTTGCCTTCCACTTGCTCGGGCGACATGTACTGGAATGTCCCCACAACCATGCCTTCCGCTGTCAGCGGATGTTGCGGCGTAGCGAGAGTCTGCGTTAATCCCGAACTGGGCGGACTGGCCGGCACGGCTGGTTTTGCCAGGCCGAAGTCCATCAGTTTGGCGCCACTCTTCGTCAGCATGATGTTGCCTGGCTTCAGATCGCGATGGACAACTCCGCTCCGGTGCGCTTTTTCGAGTCCCTCGCAGATTTCGATTCCGCATTTCAGAACCTGTTCGATGGGCAAAGGACCCTTGCGCAACCGATCGGCCAGCGTCTCGCCCTCGAGATATTCCATGACGAGAAAACTGATCCCATCTTGCTGGCCGACGTCATAGAGATGGCAGATATTGGGATGACTCAGAGAAGAAATAGCGCGCGCTTCCCGATCGAGGCGTTCCCTTGCCTCGGGGTTCTCAGACAGATGTTCGGGTAGGACCTTGATGGCAACGATGCGGGCCAGACGAGAATCGCGGGCGCGATACACCTCGCCCATGCCCCCTGCACCAAGCGGAGACTGAATCTCGTAGGGCCCCAGCATTTTTCCGGAAGAGAGAGGCATCGGTGGGCCGCAATTATAGCGTTAGTGGCCGCCTTGGAAGCAGCGGGACTGGAAGTCGGATCAATCACGGAGGTTGCGTAACGCCGCCGTCTCGGCAGCAATCCCAAGATTCCCTGGGGCTCTACTCAATCCCCAACTCCTTCGCCAGAGCCTTCCACTTCCCATCCACCAGCGACCGAGTCTTTACATCCATCACGATCTCATCCGGCCACGGCCGCGCAAAACCCTCTGTTGACCACTTCCGTGTGGCATCAATCCCCATCTTGGATCCGTAATTCGCGAGGCGGGCGGCATGGTCGAGCGAATCCACCGGGCCCAGCGTGAACTGAATGTCGCGCTCCGGATCAATGTTATTCAGGGCTTTCAAGGTGACGTCGGCAACGTCGTGCACATCCACGTCTTCATCCACGACGACAATGCACTTGGTGAACATCGCCTGTCCCAGCGACCAGATGGCATTCATCACCTTGCGTGCCTGTCCGGGATAGGATTTGCGAATCGAAACGATCATCAGGTTGTGGAACACGCCTTCGATAGGCAGATTCACATCCACCAGTTCGGGGATGGTCAGCTTCATCAGCGGCAGAAAAATGCGCTCGACCGCCTTGCCCATCCAGGCATCTTCCTGGGGCGGCTTGCCGACGACGGTCGTCGCGTAGATGGGATCCTTGCGGTGCGTGACG
>Ga0209180_10000529_pt1 | contig 17820 bp, 17 predicted proteins | sample CZO8metaG_3_FD_188355 | JGI IMG/M metagenome (GOLD analysis project Ga0209180, IMG submission 188355) | Vadose zone soil microbial communities from the Eel River Critical Zone Observatory, Northern California, USA - CZOApr15con2H2.8 metaG... | ecosystem: Environmental > Terrestrial > Soil >...
TGACACCTAACTATATTCCTTTTTCCGCGCTGAAACCATATTGGCTGTTACTAACCATCCGTCAAGAATTGTCAAACTGGTTTATCTACTACCCAGAACCACGTGAACTTATGCGGATACCCAGCCCTGTTAGGGAGGTTCGCCTCATTGGGCTGAGGGGAGAAGAAGTGGATGCCTTCTTAAATACGTTACGTAACCTTGATGAGCCGCAGTTCAAAGCGATAGAAAAGGCACTGCATGTCATTGTGCCATCCTTCACAGGGATAGATGTAAGAGTCAATACACTTGGCGAGGTCGAATTGAGTCTCATGCAAGGCCAGACACCCATTTCTGTAGGTGCTTTATCGGAAGGCACACTTCGCATTTTGGGATTACTGGCTTTGGCAAGTATGAAAGAGCCTCCTTACCTCATTGGGATTGAAGAGCCTGAAACTGGCATTGATCCACATCGCCTCGATCTGATCGCCTCGCTATTACAGGCTCGAGCCAGTGACGATACACAGGTGATTGCGACAACCCATTCTCCTGTTCTTGTAGATCTCATCCCTAAAAAGTCTTTGTACGCATTTCGCAAAGTGAATGGGAAAACCGCAATTGATTCCCTGTCCCATTTGGAAGCGCAAAGACATAAGAGAAGCAGTAAAAGTGATTTCGAAGAAACACGCACCTCCAAACGCATTTTGAGAGGTGATTTCAGTGTATAATATCCGTCTTTTTGTGGAAGATAATGGACATGAGATCTTTCTTGGCGCACTAATTCAGCGCTTTGCTAGTATGTACAGCATATCTATAGATCCGAGATTCGGCAATGCAGAGGGCGGATACGGTAAAATGGTGAGCGAGTTGAAAGAATTTATCAAAGATCTTTTAACTGATCAGGAGGAACTACCAGATCTTCTCATCGCTGCAACTGATAGTAATTGCCAGGGACTTTCGAAACGTAAGCAGCAAATCGAACGTTCCTTGAAAGGCTATAGTGGAAATGTCATCTACGCCATTCCTGATCCACACATTGAAAAGTGGTTACTCCTCGACTCGGCTGCGTTTAAGAAGGTGCTGGGTAAAGGGTGCCCTGCTCCACCTCAGAAATGCGAACGTGATTTCTACAAGCGACTTCTGCGAGAGGCTGTACGTGCAACAGGTGTGAATCCTCCTCTTGGAGGTATTGAGTATGGAGAGGATATCGTGAATGCTATGGATTTAGATAAACTTGAACGCTCCACAGAAGTATCGCTAGGCCATCTCCTCAGAGACCTGCGCCAGCAATTTCAAACGTGGCAAGACATAGGACGTCGCCAATCCTGAAAAGCTAGAAGAGTATGTCCTAAAATTGGTGGTAGGTGGGATCGAGAGCGAAGGTATAGATTTGTTGGTTCCCTGTAAAGCCGTTCTGTGCTGTTGGGCTTATAATGTTCGCTGGTTCTAACATAAACAATTTGTCAGACCCTAACAAAAGGCCACCGAAGTGTAAACATCGGCGATTCTAGTCCTCGCAATCAGCCGGTGTTTATTGTTGTTCAACAATGCCGGATGAAGCAACCTGCAACCAATGGCTCGGCGAATTCAAGCAGGCGTTAAGTGATGTGCTGGATTGGAATACTGCTCAATACAACGATGGGCAGGTATTGATGCATACGTAATATCAAACTTTACGTAAAGCATGAGCAGTGAATGGTGTAGAACAATCAGAAACACTATCTGGCTTAGTTAGTTAATATCTCAGGGAACGTATATATGTCACTATAACTGGTAACACAATCCAGCTTAGGCTGAGAAATTCGTTGAGAAATGGTTGCAAGTGCGAAGTCTATCTAATTTTTCGCGCTAGACTACCAATATGATATAAGCTGAACAGAAAGAATCACAAAATTTAGTACAGACTTGGGAAAGTTAAACTAACGGCATAACCCGCTTCCTCATAATAACAAAAGCGATGCACTATTTGATGTTAGCAGTCATTCTGCGTTTTACTAATCAGAACAGAAGTTCCTTAAATATCTAGTGATTGGGCTGGTAATGCTAATACTATCGAGCATGGTCTTAGAGCCTTTTGCGATAGGCACGAGGACAAAGAAAGTAATAGCCTTCCTTCATGTATATGAGAAGTAGAAATAAAGGAAACAAGCGGCATATTTATTGACTTATGCTGTGCAACAGTTTATTATACTTCTCAAAAACGGTACAGAATATGCTATACACGTAGTTGATGGATGAGGACTACTCTGGAAAGGATCAATATATATGGAAGGCAAAGCAAAGACGAATGTTCTTTTAGTCTTTGCAAATCCAATAAATACAGGCAGACTCCGGTTAGATACAGAGGCACGCGAGATACAGCAATCTATTGAACGAAGTAAATATCGCGGCAGCATAAACTTGGTCACACGACAGGCGACGACGATTAAGGATTTTCGGAGAGTGTTACTCGAAGAGACCTTCCAAGTAATTCATATCTCCGGACATGGAAGCAGAAACGGATTATTGCTTGCCAATGACCGTGGAGGACAATACGTTGTCGATCCACCCACTTTTGTAGAGTTGTTTCAGCGTTATCCATCTATTGCATGTGTACTTCTCAATGCCTGTTATTCGACGGTGCAAGGAAGACTCCTTGCTTCCGCCATCCCGTTTACTATTGCTATGGATACCCCCATTACTGATGATGTGGCTATCGCTTTTTCAAGTGGATTTTATGATGCGCTAGGCGCAGGACACCCTCTTGAATTTGCTTTTGAAGAGGGTATCTTTAGCATCAAGTCTGAGGTATCTCCGTATGCTCGGCTTCCAAGACTCATACGAAAAGGGGAAACCGTTTCCACAACTAGCGATGAAGATGAAAGCAGAGAATCCTCTGATAGAATTCATTTTAAGCAAGGGAAGTTTCTTGTGGCATTTGCCATTGATCTATCTGGCTCTATGGATCAGAGTATCCGTAACCGAACGGATGCAGATATGACTCGCCTCAAAAGCCTCGATCAATCGCTTGATGACTTAATCAAAAATGCTCGTGAGAGCCTTCGGGAAAGCAAAGCCAGGAATATAGAAACATCCCTTGATCTGTTTGCCTATGGCTTTGGGCTTCGTACCCTTCCCGTGTGTGACTTATTCTCGCTGATAAAAGCAGGCCGCGCGATTATAACTGACGCGGTTATCGACGAGTACACCGAAAACTACAAACGACACTACCAAGCTGAACATAAAGCATATGAGGGAACAGGTGATCTTGCGAAGAGCTTAGGATTAGGGGGACTATGGGCAGTTGGGGAAGATTTCTTTAAGAGACAAGCAAAAGATAAGATTATCAAGCGTATCATACGCGATAAAAGACCGCAAATTGAAGCACGGTTGAAACGGATTGGCAATACAACACTCTCTTTTGAAGAAGTAGCCCAGATGTGGGAGACGAGCCAGATCACACTGAATAATGTCAAAGATCTGATTTTCGGCAATACGCCGGTGAAAGAAGTACTCACGGCAATAACCAATCGCTTTGCTCGTGAGCTGCGAAAAAGAAGTGCAGAAACGCAATCCATTCTGTTTCTCGTGTCAGACGGGAAATTCACTGATGTTGACCCTCGGCCTTTGGTGGAGAAGCTGCGAAAAATGGGAGTGACGATTATTTCATGCTTCATTAATGACGAAGATACAGCAAATCCACGGGTGCTCTTGAATACAGCAGATCCGCGCTGGGGACCAGAAGCAACATTGATGTTTGAACTCTCTTCACCAATGGGCGATCTCCCGGAAGTGCGCCGGTATTTGCTTGAGCATAATTGGACGATTTACCCCCACCCGAAGTTGTTCGTCCAACTGAACCACTCTGAGGTGCTGCACGAGTTTATCCAGGTCACACTCAGTATTCTTGAAGATTCCGAAGCTGCATACACCTTGCCGAAAGGATGGTAGCCAATGACAATGATGCCCGACATACCGCTTTCCGAAGAAAAGCCATCTCGTACACTTCTTGGCGTATTAGTCGATGTTTCACATTCGATGAGTAATAACTGGCATAATAAAAATGGAAAAGAACTACCGCGTATAGAGGTGGTAAGAGATACGCTGAATAGAAAATTAAAAGAAGAGCAAATGCGGAGAAGGACGCAACAAAATAATCTGGACAATATTGATGTCTTTTGTCTTGGCATGGGCTTCAGATTTCCTATGTATATAGAGCATGACATACTCACGTGCGAACAAGAGCAGCCGCTAAAAAAGCAGGAAAAGACAATGCTAATCGACCTCATCTGTGATCTTCTAGCGCTGTGCGAAATATTGCCAAGTAAAGAAAAGCTCGGAGACTTTAAAGAGCGTCTGAATCAGAAATGGCAGCAGTGTACCAAAGATGTTCTCGATCAATCAGTGATTGTTGAAGATGTGCATGCCGACCTCGTGGATTACGTACACGCTGCACTATACGATACGGCAATGCAAAAACATCAGCGAAGTCTCCGGTACCGATTTTCCCATCGTAAGCTTCCCCGTGGGTTTCGGTGGGTTTCCGGCCTTCTCGAAGAATATGCCAAGTACAAGGATGAGAAAATTACGACGACTGCACAATCTGCAGCAAACCAATATGCTGATGACGTTGTCAGAAAAACAACTAATGATTTCACCAACAACGCCGAGAAATACGCGGCTATCATCCAGGGGTATCTGGATACATTTGTCCAAATGTATACCGCCTCAACGCTTCAGGCTTTCACGCTAGGATTTACGCCGTCGGAGATTGTCGATGATCTTGATGAGAAACAAGCGCTTTCGATTGCCGGGCGCATTTACGTAAAACTGGATAGTGAGGTGAAAAAACATATAGAGTTGACTATAAAATTGTATCAAGAGAAACTGCTGTTAGCAAAACGGAGCATTTCGGCTTCTCTTGATAAGAAAGAGTTGAACCGATTGACGAGACGCCTCGTCCAAAAGTATGGGTGGGATATTTTAAAACCGCTCATAGAGCATACCGTCTATGATATGGTCTCACAGCATTTTGAGAGTCAAGCCAAAAAGAGTTTTCCCCATTGGATTCGTTTAGCATCTGCACGCGAAATCGTAAGGCCGCTAACCGCAGTATCACATATGCTACCAAACATCATTGAAGAACATATATACTCTGAGGAAGTGATGTTTGGCGCTACTCCTCTCCGGCAGGCCATAGACCGTGCGGCCATCCGCTTCATTGACGAGGCATACAAAGATCACAAAAAAGTACTCCTCATCATTTCAGATGGAGAATTTCGAGAAGAGGCAGAGGTCATGGTATCGGCAAACCTTCTTAAAAGACGGGGAGTGACGATTATCTCATGCCTTATTCATGACAGAAATCTCCTGTCACGAATTGTCAGAGGTCTTGGGCAAGATTGGCCCTCCGGGGCGAAACGGATGATAGACATAGCATCTGAGATACCCGAACAAAATGGATTACCCGATGACCCAGACCAAAAACGTCTTGCCCGCACGTTAACCGGCAAGAAATTATGCTATCAGATAAACCATTCAAAAATCCTTGATGCAGTGATAGACAACGTATTTGAGGAAAATCCTGCTTTGGGAAGTGATACGCCACAGATTGCGGGTCCGAAGAAGAGAAAAAAACGCAGTGTTGGTGTGAAGAACGCAGTAAACTGAACAGGTATCATCTTGTTATATTACTGTTCTGGTTGGTATGAAAGCCGGATGAGAATGCATGTCTTCGTATGTCATTGCCAATCACCCTGCTAGAAAGAAAAATATATCATGGTCTGGCGACATATTACTTTTCGCGTAGTGACAGGGAATCCATTTGGACTTGATCAAAACCGTTACAGACGTTCATATGCAATGGAGGCCAGCCTTGATGACGATCTGACAACTGAACAGCTTATCCAGGTACTTGTAGTGGAACAGTTTATTAACAAATCAGATGCACCGCATTTCGCTTTTCGATTGGTACCGGTACGCCGCCGATCTTCTCACGCATCAGAGCGTACGTCACATGACGCAAACATATTAGAAGTTAATGAAGACATTCCGCAAGAACAATGGCAAGATGAGCATGAACACTACTGGCGTTCTCCCAATCCTCCGCTTATGCCAGGACACAGGCTCAAAGAAGAATATGCTGCACAGGTAGTGTTTGTAGAGGGAGTCCGACGTGCATTCCTCCCGTATTGGAAACAGCGCCTCCCACATATAGGCCGCTGGGGTGATCCCATCGGCTGGTGTGAACCTCTTCCATTATCAGATAATGAACTCGGAGAGTTAAAACAGCGCTTCCAGGTACTCAGTTTTAATCCCGCACTTGAACATGAAAACGCGCCACTGAGTGAAAGCGGTATCCGGGGGACTCCTATAGACCCTGTTGAGGTCATTGCTATATTAGGTAGTATCGCTTCCGTAACACAGGCAATACTTATGGTCGCTGAAATGTGGTCGAGAAAAGCGAAAGGGAAAGAAGGAAAGAAAGCGAAACAGGAGGGAAAGCATCTATGGGATGAGGTCAAGGAAATTCGGGTTAGGATGAGTGATGGTACCTCCGTACAGTTTGAGTCATGGTTGGCAGCGCCTGAGAAAGTAACAAGCTTTGTTGAGACATTTTATCTTACATCGCAATCACCCAAACCTCTGTGGGTTTCGTTTCTATTGAAAAACGGTACGCATATACGGGTTGATGTTTCAGACGGCGCAACCAATCACCACGAGCTTGAAACATTCATCGATTTTCTAAAATTATAAATAATCCCTCATCCTTCTGTGAGGTAGTTCGGATTCAAATACTCGGCAACCATTGAGTTCTCTTGGAAAAATAACCCTATCAATCTTGACCATTCATCATCACTGATGATTCCGTCAATTCTAAACACCTTTATTTTTTCCAATGCCTTGGCCTCGGTATGGTGGTCCCAGGAAACCGGTACCATTATAGTTGGAGGTCGTTGTTATTGCGTCGTCTGGTCGTTATATACTTTCCAGAGTTAGAAAGAGCGTTTAACTAATCTCCCTGTTTGAGGATTGACCATATACGTCTTCTTTGCAATCTCATACCGTTCCAAATAAGTCGTATTCTCCCAATATATAGCTAAGTCTATCGCTTCGTTTATCTGTCGCTTAAGGCTTTGCTTAAATGGGTGCTCCTGCGCAAACTTCATTAACTCTTCTCCCCACTTTTCACCTTTATCATACCCTAAGAGTTTGATAACCGATCCTGCCGTTACGAACCTGGAACTAAATCCGCCGGGAAATTTTCTAAAAGGGTTCTTGCCCTGAAAGTAAGCGTTAGTTCTCCTGTCGTCTTGCGATTCGTCCAGTATTCACCCTGAAGTGATCGTTCTTGTGTGGTGATAATACGCAGGATCGCCGCGCCATGATGAATGGGACTGCGACCACGAGCGGCTAATCCAGGTGTATTTGTATAGACATAGCTTAATTTTTTTAAACCGCTATCATCTTCCTGGATCAGAATCGCGGCATCGCTATAGCTGATCGATTCTTGTGTGTACATCACACAGCTAATAGCGTCAAATGATTGCTTGATAACCAGAATGACCGGGATCGGCGGCAAGGGCTTGCTTGTATCGGGATCTTGCCAGGTGGTTTGAAGTGTCCCTTGCCATGTGCCTTGTAAATCAGGGAACGGAACGAGCCAACTTTGCAAGAATGGAAAACGCCATATCCACGTTGTGAATAAAAAATACAGGACAGTATAGATGGTAACAACTTCGGGAATTAGCTTAAACGCCTCAACACTGAATTTTAGTCCTCCCGTGAACAGCATAATCAGAACGATCCAGATGATGATAAATGTTAGTAAATTAATCCATATAACTGCTTCGTGTCTGATATTCTTCATAATCACTTAAACCCGATATACTGCCACGCAGCTAACAAGAAGCTGTTAGCCTGTTGTCTTGTCCAGGGTTGGCTTGTTCTGAATAGATATTTTAATTCGTTCACCTCTCCCCACCCTTTGCATTTCTCATCATCCTGGGTGTGGGTGTAACAATGGGCAAGAACATATCTTACATCGTCGGTGAGTCTATCATGTCCAAATGCCTGATCTGGCATGTTCCACACTAAAGACTCTATGAGAAATGAGGCTATATCAGCGGCTTCTTTGATCTTTTCATCCTGCATCTTGTTCCGAAGGCGTTTGAGAATGCGGATAATCCCTTTATATCGTTTTCCTGTCCTGTCGTTTCTCTCCACACCGCTTGTGTAGGTCTGCTCAGGCCAGTTAATGACGCTGCCGCCGTCATCAGGATGAAATTCTATGCCCGTAGGTTGAATATACTGATACGTTCCATCCCTGTTAACATCACCTGTATATCGTCTATGTGCATATGCCGCGACAACATCAGCATCAATTCGGTACGTGTTTTCATGCACATCAAATGCTTTATTGCCTCTCATAACGCTACTCTTGCCAAATTCATTAATCAGCGCAGTTTCTACAAGTTTTCTAAATTCCTGAAATGTCAGCGACCCGGCAACAAGCCCTACATCTTCCCGCGTCTTGCCTGGGGGGTATTGGCAAAAAAAATGCTCCTGTAGGCACACACAGATATCAACATCGCTATCGAGCTGGATATTTGTTCGCGCCCGATAGGAGCCCTGAGCGAATATCCTTATGTCAAGTTTCGAGAGTGCTTTATCGTCACGGATAGCCCGTTTAATGGCGCGTTCCGCATTTTCACATTTTTCTTGCTCAGTTTGACTTGGAGGCTGTGACCAGCTTCCGAATGTGTCTTCCCAACTCATAGGTGTTCTTTTTTCCCAGCCTGAAATTAATGGGCTTATTATAGGCTCCACGCATCAAATTGACAAGAACCTATCTTATAAGCACAGGGTCTGTGAATTATTGCTGGCCTCCTTTGGGAGAAGAGAGGAGGGCAAGAGCTTCCTGGGGACAGGAGGCGAAATGGCGCCGGGTAGCCTTGATGTGGGAGGAGCCGAAGCGGTGGATCAGCGTGATCGCGAGATTGCGGAAGGCGGCCAGAATCTGTGGGGCGTTGCCGGTGCGCAAGCGGGAACGGTCTTCCCCAAAGCTGACATCACGCACATAATGGGAGCGATTTTCGATACTCCAATGCCCACGATTGAGGTCCAGCAAGCGCTCGGGACTCGCCTTGCAGGAGGAGAGGGTGGTGATGAGATAAACGACCTTGGTGGTGGTTTTGCCCGCCTTGGTCACGGTGCGAGTGAGTTGAGCGACTTGCGCGACAAACGGCCAGTAGGGTGCGAGATAGGCATTCATCTCGGTACTGACCTTGATGGTGCGCACCTCAACGCGTCCTCGTCGGCGGTCAACGGTCTCGGCCTGCAAGTAGCGTGCCTGCGGATCAGCAAAATAAGTCGCCAGGTCGGCGTAGAGCGTGGGCTGATTGCCTTTGACGGTCAAGACGGTCTCGGCCTGCAACTCATGCATGAGGCGCAGGAACGCGGCGTGGGTGTGCAAGGCATCAGCCGTACACACGCGCTGCCGGATGGGCAACGTCGGCAGCACCTGCTTAGCGACCGGGATCTCATTGGTTTTCTCGTCCACGCGCACTTGCCAGAACGTTTCCTGGCTGTGATGGGTAACGAAGGCCAGCAGATGCGGAGCGGTCTGCTCGCCCGATCTCGCTCCCCGCAGGGTCTTGCCATCGAGCGCGAGCGGCTCGTCGCTAGGAGCCGTCGCGGTGGCTTGCACCCAACTTCCCAGCACGCGCTCAATGGCGCAGGCATCCAACTGTGGCAACAGCCAGCGATACAGCGAGCCACTGGGGGTCAGACAGAGCCGGGAACCAAACACGCCCCGTAGCAAGGCCACGTGATCGCGACACCATTGCGCGACCGCCTCGGTCCCATCGCAGTTGCACAAGAGCGCTGTGACCAAACAGGGAAGTCGAGAAGGGCAGATCATAGCGTAAGCCATGCGCCCCGCGTGGATCAGGCACCGCTTCGAACAGGTCGGCCAGACTAGACAAGGCAACTTTTGTCAGCAAGACATCCACTTGCTCTTTGCTGAGGGGAGGGAGGACACTTCGGTGTGCGATAGAATACATGTGAGGCTGCTCCTTGAGAAAAGATTTGGATTGCTATCGCTATCTTATCTCTTGTGAGAAGCCTCTCTCAGCAATAATTCACAAGCCCTGGGTGCTCTATCTTTTTTGCCTTGCACGGAATTTATGCGCATGCTAAACTAGGGTGTGTTTATTTCAACCAAGCAGACAACCGATAGCGGGTGGCGGCAACTACGGTTGCGCCTTACACTACTCTACCTGGTCGTTGCAGTGGCTCTGCTTATCATCAGTGGAACAGGTCATGCACGCCTACTAAGCCAGGTCGGGCAGACCTTTGGCGGCTTTTTCTGGGCCATCGACACGGATAAACAGGTGGTTGTTGTCTCTACATCGCCTGAAATACCTTCATTCGCCGCCTCCCCTGCCTCCCTCACCAGCTTTGACCACATTATAAAAGCTCAAGTGAATGAAAAGAACGTATCTGTGCTTTCGGCGGTCTATCAAAACGCTCATCCTGGTGACAAGATCACCTATACCATTCAAAAGAATGGCACCTCGACAACCACTACCGGTCCCGCTGTGATCTTTACCGCGAATATGTGGTTTGAGAATTACGGGCTGACACTCATTGCAGGTCTATGCTGGCTGGTGGTTGGCTTCATACTGCTTGCCAGGGCATCGGATTGGACAGGAGCCGTTGAGGGCATTACGATGCTGCCGCCGGCTATGCTCTTTTTGCTCTATAGCCACTGGGGAAACGTTCAGCAGCCTTACCAGGCAGACATCGTTTTTCAATTATTGTGGGCACCAGCATTTGCACTCCTTGGGGCTGCCTTCATTCATCTCAGCTTGACATACCGGCCGGAGGCTATGCGTGAATCGCGCGCACCTCGATTGGCCGTGGATGGATTGCCATACCTGCCATTGATCGCATTGCTGGCCTTTGACGTGAGTTCACTTCTTATCAGGGGGAGCGTGCCGAGCCGCCTCCAATTCATTCTCTCGCTTGGCTACGCCGTGTTCGGTGGATTACTCAGTCTCGTTATCGGTATTACTTCGTTGTTACGCATTGCCCGCCTACTTCCCGGGGAAAGTATCCCCGCGCACATTCGACGACGCCTGGGTGACCTGCTGGCCTTGTGGATCGGGGGTGTAGGCCTGGGATTTTGCCTCGGCATCCTGCCCATACTGATAACCGGCAAGCCGCTCCTACCCCTGCAAATTTTCTATGTACTGGCAGGCGTCTACCCATTGATTCTCCTGTACGCCTTACGCTCGCTGCGCATGATCATTCGCCTGCAAAGTACGCTGGCACAACGCGAGGAAGCGCTACTCGAACAGCAGAAGATGTCTGAAGAACTGCGCCGGACAAACAGCGAACTCAAGCGAGCCACTTCGCTGCTGCTGCATGCGGACGCACACCTGCGCTCTCTACTTTCGCAGCGCATCCACGACCAACCCAAGCAGCAAGCGCTGCGCATACGTTCATTGTTGGGCCACTGGCAGCATAAATTGAAAGTTGAAACTGAACATAACCCCTCTACGCAGCCTCTCATGCAGCCTGTTATCGAGGCATTGGGTAAGGTACGCAAGATCAGCGAGGAGTTAGAGGGCGATTTGCGCGGACTGCAACTGCTTGTCGAAGACGCATATCAGAGACGTAGTTTAGGGCTGAAATTGCACCTGGAGAAATTGATCCGCGAAGACTTGCCCTCACTCCACCCGGAATCTCCGCTCAAGGTGCAGCCGCCGGATTTGTGGGCGCTGGATGCATTGAGTCCTGACCTGGAACAGACAGAGGCAGGTGAAAAGTTTGCAGAAGCTATCTCTTATACGGTGACGCAGGCATTGCTGAATGTCTATAATCATGCCGGGGCGAGTTACGCAACTGTGCGCACCGTTCGCGTCAATAGTTACCTCGAAGTCTATATCAGCGATAATGGACGCGGCTTCGATCCGAAAGCTATTTCACCTGAAAAGACCAGCCTGTTCAAGGCACAACTGAAGGTGCGCGAGGCAGGAGGTACGCTTACGATCAGTTCGGTTACTCGCCCACAACCCCAGCAAGGCACAACTCTTATCTTGCGTTTGCCTTTCCCCGATGGCCAGCAAGCGCCACGTTCCGGGCCGCTTCCAGGCTCTATGGTTCCCAGGAGGTAGATTCTGGCCTTAATCCTGCGTACGCCTCATACGCATGAGCCAGCAGCACGCGCCTGCCGGGGTCGCTGGGAGCGCCCTCGATCGCAAAAAAGCTGTAGAGTTCGCTGACGAGATTCTCCAGAGGACCCATGTTTGGCTTCCCCGATGCGTTAAGAAAGCCCATGCGCAGGGCGATCTCGTCATTGCTTAGACCCATCGCGATGAGCGAGGCACATTCTTCCTGGCGTGGCGTGAGGCGCTGCCCGCGCAGTTTCTTGAGCAGGTAATCCAGCACTTCTGGATCGATAAACGTTTCACGACGGCGTACCACTGCCGCTGCAATATGCTCAAGGTACGCAGGTTCCAGGTTACTGAAGAGCGCATAGCCATGCAGCCCTGGCAGTTTCTTTGTGCGTTTGCTTTCACCGCGGCGCACACCGCCCCGGTCATATTCCTGGCGGAAAATCTCCGAGGCAAGTGTCCAGCTCGGGTCCTGGGTATAGATTACAATACGCAAGCCTGGCGCCAGTTGAAGCAGGGAACGTCCCAGTCCTATACCATTGGCGGGTCCAAGGTGCAAATCGGAGAGCACAAGATAGCCCTCCAACCGAGGGTTCTGTCCAAGCTGCTCCATACGCAGCTCTTCAATGAGCGCAATAATGCTGTTCGTATCCCCGGCCTGCCCATAGAGACGCAGTTGTGGGGTCTCATCCACAAATTCGCAAACTCCACGCAGCTTGACGGGAGTATCGTCGATTACTATGACAGGTACAGCTTCGTCTTCCATACTTTGTAGTATAGCACGCCATCAGAGAGGAACAGCTTACACTAGCCCCCAATGGCGATCACAAGAATGCCGGCGAATATTAGAACAGCTCCAACCAGGCGTATGAGGCCAAAGTCCTCGCCCAACCAGCGCCAGCCAACGAAGGCAGCGAAGACCACGCTTATCTCGCGGACGGCCCCGGCATAGCTCACGCGGGCGATTGTGTACACCTTCAACACCAGCATGTACGCCAACAGGGTAAAGATGCCAACCAGCACCATGCGCATCCAGTTGGTACGCCACTCATTGATAATAGCGCGATTTCCGTAGCGCAGCACCACGGCAGGTGTCACAAAAGCCGCCCCAAGGGCGATCACCAATACTGTATAGGGGAGGGGATTAACATAGCGTACTGCGGCGCCATCTATAGTCGTGTAAATCGAGATGCAGCAGGCAACTCCGAGAGCCAGGGCCAGCGCGCTCTTATTCAACGCCGACGTCTTGCGCAAAGTCCACCAGGTTTTTCCACCTACTACGACCAGGCCAGTTACGAGCAGGGCTATGCCAATAAGTCCATAGAGTCGCGGGCGTTCACCGAGAAATAGCGACGCCCAGAGAACAAGGAAAACCGGTGCAGCGCCGCGAGCCATCGGATAGACAAGTGAAAAGTCGCCGTTTTCATAGGCACGTATCAATGTAATATAGTAGATAGCCTCAACAAGGGCGCTGCTGACCACAAAAGGCCATACAGAGATCGGAAATACCCGGTTTGCCAACAGCAGAGGGGAGAAACAAATTGAGCCAGCGATCAATGCGCACCAGGTAAAAACCTGCTTCTCCTTCGCACGCTTGACGATGAGATTCCATGTTGTGTGCATCATTGCCGCCACCAGCAGCAAGCCCAGGGCGGTCAGCGACATATTACCTCCTCCACGCGGGTAGTAAGCAGTGTCAATAATTAGTTATTTTACCTCTCTCTCCTTGCGAGGGAAATACCCATCCCGTAGAGTGCGGATTTATCCAGCACGTGGGCGAGGGAGGTGAAGCGTGGCGGGGCAAGAAAGATACGGGGTATCTTTACAAGGCCTTGAGACGTTGCTGGCGAATGCGAGCACTACGCGATGGTGCCCGTACACAGGGCGACCGCAAGGGATCGCCCCTACTATAGACGGCCTGGCAAGCCGACCCACCCGTGTAGAGTAGGGGCTGGGTGCCCCTGCCCTGCCGCGTTGCACTCGTTCTTTCATTCGCCAACAGCGTCCTTTATGGTCGCCCGCGTCTCTTCAGGGCAGCGATTTTTCTATGACTATAAGAAAGAAACTACCGCTCCTATCAAAGCGGCATCAGCTCCGAGGCGCGAAGGAACGATCTCGAGCATGTTGTCTCCGCGCGAGGTAGATTGAGCCATAAGCGCACTGCGAACCTCCGCGTGCAAGAGTTCGCTGGCGCTGAGTACGCCTCCGCCCAGGATCAGCACATTTGGCGCGAACAGATTGATGTATTTGGCGGTCGCAGCGCCTAACCAACGCCCTATCTCGCTATAGATGTGCAAGGCGACCCTATCACCTCGTAGCGCCTCTTCAGCCAGCAATTGCTGGCTGAAATATTCGCGATTACTCAGACGCTGCAGGAGGCTGGTCTGTTCGCCTCTGCGCAGAGCACGCTGCACCATCTTTTGCATAGCTTCCAGCGAAACCAGGGTATTGATACAACCGCGTTTGCCGCAGCTGCAACGCGGTCCATTGGTGGAAACCAGTACGTGACAGACATGTCCCACGTATTCTTGCGCAGATCCTTCCAGCCTGCCATCAAGGACAAGCGCGGCACCTACTACAGCATTAACCGTCATGAAAAGTAACCGGCGAAAGCCCTTGCCTGCACCAAAATGGTACTCGCCCAGTATAGCTGCGTCAACATCCACATGCAGTTGAACAGGTAGATCATAACGTGCCTCGAGGAGATCACACAGGGGGAAATCGTTGAGTGAGGGAAGTGTAGGAATCTGGCGAGGACGGCGAGTGGCCTGATCAAGTGTGCCCGGGATACTTATACCCAGCCCGCGCACACGCAAACCTTCAGATTTCGCACAAACAAGGGCCGCTTCGATTGCGCGAAGATAAGGCTCGAGCGTCGCAGTCGCAGGACGCCCCCACAGCGTCTTAGCATAGCAGCGGTAGCGTACCCTGCCGGGACGGTCAACCAGCGCAACAGTTGCCCTGCTCCCGGCAATCTCAATCCCCACCGCGACGTTTTTGTCGGTTTGCTTGCGATGATCCGGCACCGGTGACTCTACTAAATTCTAGCATGTATATAGAACTTATGTTCTATATCTAGCAGTCTACTGGAACAAATACAAGAACAATCACGACACTATATGCAAGAAAAGTATACCGGGCATTGAGAACATTTGTCAAGATCAAATGTTCAAGTTACAAGAATTGGATTCACTTCCCTGGATGGGAATGTAAAGGGACTTGCTCTTGTTCTCCATAATATTAGTAACTGCCTGTTCAGCAAAAATACCGGCAGGACCGTAGCTTCGATCACCCGTACGGAAGTAAACAAAATAGAAAAGGATCACATCAATACCGTGCCTAAAGCAACCTGGAACGGCGTCACACTCGCTGAAAGCAATAACTGTATAGTCGTAGAGGGGAACCAATACTTCCCGCCCGATTCGATCAAGCACCAGTATTTTAAGGGGAGCGACACGCACACAACCTGCCCGTGGAAAGGCCTGGCCAGCTACTATACGATTGAGGTAGATGGCAAGGAGAACAAAGACTCCGCCTGGTACTATCCCTCCCCAAAGGAGGCTGCCAGGCAAATCAAGGATTATGTTGCATTTTGGAGAGGTGTGAAGGTAGAAGTATAACTAGCGAGGAGCACTATTATGGCCGATAATCGCAAACAGAGGCCGAAGAAGCCTCCTATTTTAGGACAGAGCCATGGTCTCTCTGACATAGAGGGGGAGATGATCCAGCAAATGATTCGCGAGGAGCAACACTCAGCGCGTGCATTATTTATCCCTGCAGAAGACCTGGCACAGGAAGCAACAACGCAGATGTCTGCTGACGCGGCGCAGGTGATTGCCGATAGCAAAGTGCGCACCATCCTGCAGTTGTTTAATCGCGACTATCTTTACGGGCAAGGGCGTTTTGACGAATACAAAGACGGGCTCATCTTCAAATGGGGCGATGGTTACTCTCGCAAGCACATTTGGACAAGCGTCGAGAACGGCAATCTCTTGCTCGAGACCAGCCATGTCAAAAAATGCGATAAACCCTACTGCAATGGCACACATCACGTTCTACCACGAGAACTGTATACGAACGTGGACTTGATAAACCAGGAATTAGGTGATCTTTTTCGCCGCCCTGTACATGAACCGCCAGACGACTAGGATTATGCTGCCGTGACAACACATATTCTTGCACTGGAGAAAGATCTCTTCTTCTCCGTGAAAATCCGCGACACCCTGCGTCACCACGGGATCGAGGTAAAAACAGTACGCACACTGCAAGCGTTCGAACTGGGCCTTGCAGTAGCCGGTGATGAGAAGCCCATGCTGGCCATCGTGAATACTGCGACGACGGGAGTTAACTGGGAAGCAGCCATACGGCAGGCACGAGCAGCCGGTCTCGCGGTGCTGGCTTTTGGCTCACACATGGATTTAGAGGCACGCGCTAAAGCCCTGCAGGCAGGAGCTCAGCAGGTTGTCGCTAATTCAAAGTTTACCAGTGATATGCCGGGACTGGTCAAGCGTATGCTTAACGCCCAACAAGACCATGCACGAGACGATAGCCCCACGGGATAAGCAGCAGTCCTTGCCCTAGAGTGCGTTTCTGAAATGGTATCCCCTGGCGGCGATATGTCCAGTGGTTGCGAAAAAAGTCTTTGTGAGAACGAAGTGAGGGTTGCGGTATTGACCGCATATGGCGATAACGCGGGCGGTGGGCAATGCGTCTGCTCATTCAAGCTCCTTCTTACAGTAGCACAAACCAGTAGCACAAACAGCCAGCATAAAAGAGGTCTTCCTACCTGCTATATATACGTAGGAAAGACCTCTTTATTCTCATGTGATTTTTGGCTCGCTCGGTGCGATGAGAGCGTTTAGTGCCCGCAGCCGCAGCTTTTTGCATCACCACCGCCACCGGCCGTCTTGAAGGAATGCCCACATCCACAACTCGATACGGCGTTGGGGTTATTGACGGTGAAGCCCGCACCCATCAGGCTATCGACATAGTCGACTTCACTACCGTTGATGTAACCTACGCTCATCTCATCAACCAGCACGTTGAAACCGCTCAATGTAATAACGGTGTCACCCTCTTGCTCTTCATCAAGGGTCATACCATACTGGAGACCTGAGCAACCACCACCTGCGACGAAGATGCGCAGGCCAAGGCTGGGATCGTTTTCCTGTACTAGCAATTCGCGCACTTTGTCTGCTGCGGAAGGCGTCATACCAATGATGCTTGTCTCAACTGCAGATTGCTGGTTTTGCTCGATCATCTTTCTTTGCCTCTCTAATTAGACTTAAAGTTAAGCCTGTATGATAGTAAAGATATCTGAAACGAAGATACCTATAGGACTCTGTTTCCACCTGTCAGTATTATATACTGCAAAAAGTGAAGCGTCAAGATAGGCGACACCCAATACTACAAAAAATGAAGCGCTGGGGCGATCAATCGAGGATCTGGCCCCTACAGGCTGAAGCGTTGCTGCACGCGAATGACATTGGCGAGCAAATCGGGAACATCCGGGCCAGAACCAAAAAGGTTTTCGGTACGGCGCTCCTTCCCTGCTGCTATACGCGTGATTGCATTGGGGAGCGGCCAGTCCTGCGCCATGAGATGGGCGCCAAGTCCGCTGATGATAGCGGTGGCAAACGATGATCCGCTCCAATCAGCCCAGCCGGATACATTTTGCTCGCCA
>Ga0209180_10000530_pt1 | contig 17805 bp, 13 predicted proteins | sample CZO8metaG_3_FD_188355 | JGI IMG/M metagenome (GOLD analysis project Ga0209180, IMG submission 188355) | Vadose zone soil microbial communities from the Eel River Critical Zone Observatory, Northern California, USA - CZOApr15con2H2.8 metaG... | ecosystem: Environmental > Terrestrial > Soil >...
GGCGGCGCCCGCAGCATCTGCCCCCACTGCGGTCGGCGCTTTCAATGATTCCCGCACGGGTGGCGGCGGCGGCGCCAGCTTTAACGTGCCGCTCTTTTCCAAAAAGCTCGATTTTGGCGTGAAGGCGGTTATCGGCGACGGAATCGGCCGCTACGGCTCGGCGCAATTGTCCGACGCGACCGCTCGTCCCGACGGCACTCTGGCTTTGATTCGGGGCCAGCAGGCTCTTGCCCGGCTCGAATTTCACCCAAATCCGAAACTTGACGCCTACGTCTACGTTGGCAACGAATACGCATGGCGCGCGGCCTACTCCGAATACCAGAGCGTGAAAATCACGACCACATCGATCAGCAATCCGAATGGAGTTGCGGGTGCGCCGGTACTCACCAACACGACGGTAGCCCGGGCCATCAACGGAATCGGTGGCTACGGCTCTCCGCTTGCCAATAACAGCGGTTGCTCGGCCGAAGCGCCCCCGACAGGAACGTCCGCGCCGGGAGCCGGTGGAACGTGCGCGGGAGACATCCGAAACATTCTAGAAGGTAGTGTCGGTTTCTGGCACAAGTTCTACCAGGGCCCGAAGGGCGGTCTGCGCTGGGGCATCCAATACTCTTACTTAACCAAGAGCGGATGGTCCGGTGCGGCCGGCATCCAACCCAAGGCCGTCGACAATATGATCCTGACCTCTTTCCGCTACGTCCTGCCGTAGTCTGGGCTGGGAAACGTGCGGCTCGTCCCTCCCCCGGGGACAGAAAAGGACAGCTCCTCATCGAGCTGGCCTTTTTGTTTTCACGAATTGATAGTTTGCACCAGATCGGGGCGAGTAACGCCGATACGACAGTCGCGGGGCGCTTACCAAAGCAGCTTAACGCCGAATTGGACCTGGCGTGAGGTTGTGGACGTGCTCGTAATCACTCCCGCCGTTGGCGAAACGCCCGAGGGAGTGAAGACAACGGCATTGGGCTGGTTGAAATTCGCGCGGTTCAGAAGGTTGAATATCTCCGCCCGAAACTGAAGATTGAGCTGCTCACGAATTCGCATGTCTTTCAGCACGGAGAAATCCCACGTAGCCAGGCCCGGCCCAATCAAGGTGTTTCTCCCCACGTTTCCATAGAACCCGCCGTTTGCAGCCGTGTTCGCCGGCGCCAGGAACGCGGCAGGGTTGAACCATTGGTTCGGGCTGCCAAGGATCACCGACCCCGTAAAAGCTGGATTCGCGAACGGGCGCACCGGATTTCGCGTGTCCCCATTGTTCGAGGGGTTGTAGCTGAGCTGCGGTGAAAACGGGAAGCCTCCCTGCAACGTCACGATGGAGTTCAGCGTCCAACCGCTCACAGCCGCGTTCCCAAATCCTCCTAGACCAGGAAGAAAACGCTTTCCGTACCCAATCGGCAGCGAATAAGTCGCATTCGCCACTGCAATGTGTCTGATGTCGAAAGTCCCCAGGCCCCAATCTGACCGCAGGTTGAATGGATTCGAAGCCAGCGCCGGTCCGCCTCCCGATGTCGTCGCATTGAGAGAGTCCCCGTCGTCGAGAACCTTCGAGAATGTGTACACTCCTCGCAGAGACAAGCCTCCGCTGAAACGGCGATTCACATCCACTTGCAGCGCGTTGTAGGAGCTGTCTCCTTCCGAAAACCACGTCCACGTGTTCGCGATAGCGGGATTGGCCCTCGTCGTTGTGGACACAAAGTAGGTTCCCGCCAGCACAGGTGTGTTCGCTATTCCCGCCGGAAACGTTGCGGGATAGGTTGCGGGGCACGGCGACGCCGGGCAGATCACGGGAAAAGGCTCATTTGCATCAATGCCGATCAGTTCGTGGTAGCCATGTGATCCGATGTACCCCACTGTCAACGAGGTGTTCGGTGAAAGCTGCTGCTGGATCCTCAACGAATAGGAAACCAGCGTCGGCGTCTTCATGTCCGGGTGTACTCCGCCGGGAACAAGCTTCGCTGTCGAAGGCACGGGAGCCGCTGGGTCAATGGGGAAGTTTGAAACCGCGAAGGCAGGAATGCTGTAGACCGGGTTGAAAGGAGTGTTCTGATCCGCGCGATACCCAAGAGCATCTTGCAGATCGTTGTACATCCCAAAGCCCGCGCGGAGAACAGTTTTCGCGCCGAAGGGGCTCCACGCTATTCCGATGCGCGGCTGCGGCAAAAACTTTGCGTTGTTAACGGTGAAGAGAGAATCCCCGATATGCGGTTGCGTCGAAATCACTCCGTTGGCGAAGGTGTAGTTGGCGGCGCGTCCGTGAGCTTCGTTCCAACCCGTCGAGAATTCGGCGCGAAAACCGAGGGATAAACTCAGCTTGGGGCTGAGGCGGACCACATCTTCCGCGTATAACGCACCAAACAGGGAGCGCCAGTTCATCGCGGTCGGCGCCGGGTCAAACAGAAATGTGGAAGCGGTTCCCTGCAAGAATGTCTGAAGACTCGTGAACGTGGCCTGGCCGAACTGACTGAGGGCGATGTTTTCATTCGACTGGAATCGCTGGAACCACGCACCGAAGCTCAACTGGTGGCGTCCGCGCTTCCACGTCAAGCGATCTTCATAGGTGAACAGATTGCGCGCTATGTGGAGATTGCTGCCGTTGTTGCTTCCTGCCAGTCCGAGCTGCGCTTGCGGATTCGATGCCGCGCTGCCTCCAACCACTACCGCCCCCACGGGATGTCCTATCAGGAACCCGGGAACGTTTGCCGCTGGAGTACCCGGCGTCGGTTCTCCGGTAAAGAAATAGCCCGCACGCGAAAACCCGAACCGTGCAGTGTTTAAGACGGCAGGAGAAAAGATGTGAGTCTCTTCGAGACTGAGGACCTGTGCGCGCAGGGTAAGGATATCCGAACTGTAGGGATTGAGTGGCGTTGCGGTCAGGTCATCGCCGTCGTCAATTGTGTAAATCGCCGCGAGTGAATCTTTCTCGGAAAAGATGTGATCGAGCCGGATAGTTCCAAAATCCTCGCGTATCGTCTGCAGTGGACTACTGAAAACTTGGGAGATGCCATTGAAGTCTTGCGCTCCCGGAGCGGGTGTTGGCCAGAGATTCAGGAGAGGCTGAACACTCGGGGCCGCCGCGGTCCTGGATGCCGCACTGGGGACGAAAGCCACGGAGGTCTGGTGCAGGTTCTGACGAAATCCCTCATAGTTGCTGAAGAGAAATGTCTTGTCTTTCAGAATTGGCCCTCCCAGCGAAGCTCCGAACTGGTTTCGTTGGAACGGCGGAGCGGAACCTTGATCAAAGAAATTCGGTGCGTCTAGCGCATTATTTCGAAGAAACTCGAACACCGCTGCGTGCCACTGGTTGCTCCCCGACTGCGTCACGATCATTACTTGGCCGCCGGGGCGTTTGCCGAATTCGGCGCTGTAGGAGTCGCGTAACACATTGAACTCGCGCACGGCGTCGACACCCAGCAGCATCCCGCTCGTTCCGCCCGGCTGCATGTTATTCTCAGCCGCTCCGGTGTACTCCACTCCGTTCAGCAGGAACAGATTCTGTTGAGGGCGATTGCCGGAAACGGCGAAGTTATTTGCCGTAGTTGAGTTGGAAATCCCCGTCCCGCCGGTCTTCTGCGAAGTGAAATTGACGATACCCGGATTGAGCGGCAGGAGCAGATCGTAGCTTCGTCCATTCAAGGGAAGTTCCTTTGTGGCCTGCTCTCCAACAAGACCACTAATGTCTGCAGTAGTCGTGCTCACCATGGGGGCGTCACCCGTCACGGTGATCTCTGATTTCACCCCGCCCACTTGCAATCGAAGATCGACGGTGGCCTCGCCACCCACTACCAGGTGAATCCCGCTCCGGATGGCGTCTTGAAAGCCCGGTTTGGTGACCCTCAGTTCGTACTCACCTACCGGCAGCGAGAGCACGAGATAACGACCGGCATCGTCGGTGATGCCGCTTCGAATTGCTCCTGTCTCGACATTCTTTGTCTTTACGGTCGCTGACGGTACTGGCGCTCCCGATGGGTCCGTGATGATGCCTTTGATGCTCGCGGAAATCTGAGCACGGGCCGACGGCAAACAAGACAGCATCATGAAAAGCGTCAGTAACGTGAGACGATGCCGTGCCCAGTTAGACCGGCTCGCGCAACGTCGATTATCCACAAGCGAGTTTGGCCCAACGGCCAACAAGCAATTCAAATTCATTTTGCAATCCCCGAGAAATACAGCCGGTGAGTCAACAATTCAATACGGTTCCTATCGTTATGTCAAACCGACTTAATTCGACTCGAAGATGAATGATTTCATACGAATCTGTGGATCATAAATCGTACACGCTCCATACCTGGAGTGTAGACGAGCCGCTCGGTTCTAGTAGAGTTAACGTCCGAAGGAAGGCCGGCGTGAAGATTAGGAGGTGGCGCCCGGCATGCGAAAGAAGCAACGATCCCCGAGAAACTCGCAGCCGGGATAGGCCGGCGCACGCTGTTAGTGAGCGAGAGCTCGAGTGATGCAGATTGATAGGCAGATGCCTTTGGCCTTTGTCGATCCATTGAGAAGCGAGCACCCACAGCGGGCCCTGTAGGGCCTTGCTCACACCTGAACTAGAATTCAGCAAAACTTCAGTAGGCGGGCTAGAACAAGACACATAAGATGCACGGAGGTAGGCCGCCATTGCGCATCCTTGTCGTGGAAGATGAGACGAAAGTGGCTCGCGCCTTACGGGAGGGCTTGATGCGCGAGAAGTACGAAGTTGTCGTCGCGCCAACCGGAGAAGAGGGATTTTTTTTGGTGAACGCCGAGGAATTCGACCTCGTCCTCTTGGACCTCATGCTTCCCGGCCGCGACGGGCTCCAAGTGCTGTCCACGTTACGAAAACGCGGATTGCAGACTCCCGTTCTCATCCTCACCGCTCGCGATGCAATCGAGGACCGAGTCGATGGGCTCGACAAAGGTGCCGACGATTACCTTGTTAAACCTTTCGCGTTCCCGGAACTCTTGGCCCGCGTCCGGGCGTTGCTTCGACGTGGGCGCGCCGAGCAGGCGTTACCGCTAAAACTTGGTGATTTGGAAATGGACGCGATGACTCGCAAGGCGCGACGGCACGGGCAACAACTGGACCTAACCGCTCGGGAGTTTGAGCTCCTCGAATATCTGCTGCGGCACAAAGAGCAGGTTGTTTCGCGAGAGATGCTGGCGCGCAATGTTTGGAAAGAGACTGCACGAGCAACGCCACTGGACAACGTAATGGACGTACACATCAACCGGCTTCGCCGCAAGGTGGACGAGCCTTTCGACCGGAAATTGATTCACACCGTTCGCGGTGTCGGATTCGTGCTGCGAGAGGAAGAATGAGATTCCGGCCGCGAAACGTCCGTTCCCGATTGACGCTTTGGTACGTGCTCGTGCTCGCGAGTCTCTTGGCCTTGTACGCGGGAGTTGCTTCCTTATTCCTCTTCTTGAGTTTGCGTGAGGACTTCGATCAGAACCTGCTCGGGGACGTCGAAACTGTGGAGGGAATGCTCGCGAAGAGGCCGAACGGAGGCGTGTCTCTGCATTCGAGGCGTCCGGACGCGCCGGAACCAAGAATAGGCCATTTCATCGAAGTGTGGTCGCCGGAGGGTTCGCTGCTGTATCGAAGTGCGGCCTTGCAGGACCAGATATTGGGCGGTCCTCCCAGCCCAGACGAGGGCCTGCACGATCCGGCTCCGTCCACGATCCGGCTTCCGAATGGCACCCGAGTCAGGCTAACCAGCAGCGTCTATCACGTAGAAGACCAGCGAGTCGTTCTCCGAGTCGCCTACAGCGAGGAAGGATTGTGGCGGGAGTTGGGCGAATTCGGGGAAGTCTTGTTGCTCGGCTTTCCGATTGCTGTGCTGCTTGCCGGTTTCGGGGGTTATGCCCTCGCGCGAAAAGCACTAGCACCCATCGATTCGATGGCCACTCAGGCCAAAAAAATATCTGCCGAGCGCTTGGGTGACCGCTTGTCCATCGAGAACCCCGAAGATGAACTAGGAAAGCTCGGGACGGTTTTCAACGACATGCTGGGGCGATTGCAAGCAGCATTCGATCAACTGCGCCGCTTCACGGCGGACGCCTCCCACGAATTGCGAACTCCGCTGACTGCCATCCGAAGCGTTGGCGAGGTGGCACTCCAGGACCAGAGGAGTCCAGCGGAGTATCGAGATGTGATCGGGAGCATGCTGGAAGAGGTAGACCGTCTGACGCGGCTCGCGGAAAGCTTGCTTGCACTTTCCCGCGCCGACACTGGCCACCTCCAGCTTCAGCGGGAAGTCATTCCTCTTCTCCACCTCGCAAAGGAAGCCAGTTCGTTAGTCGAAGTTTTGGCTGAGGAGAAACGGCAACGGATTGAAATCGAGGGTCACGAAGACCTCCTCGTCTCCGTAGACCGGCTGATTCTCCGCCAGGCCATCATCAATCTGCTGGATAACGCCATTAAGTATTCGCCCCCAGGAAGTCAGATCCTCGTCCGGATACAAAGTGAGGGAGACAAACAAGTGTTCTTAGACGTGATCGACCAGGGACCTGGAATCCCAAGCGAACATCAGCCGTACGTCTTCGACCGCTTTTTCCGGGTCGATAAAGCACGAACGCGGGAATGGGGCGGTGCTGGCCTCGGCCTGTCCATCACTCGCTGGGCCATCGAAGCGCACAGCGGCGATATAACACTGAAAAGTGAAGAAGGCCATGGCAGCACGTTTCGAGTCTCTCTGCCAGCCGCGAAATATTCTTCTAGAAGTCAGTCAAAAGGAGGATCGCAATGAAAAGGGTATTGGGGATTCTGGCTGCGATTGCAGCACTTTCGGTAGTGATCTGGGCGATTCTTGAATCCAGGGAGGGAGGATATTCCTCCTATGCCTCTCAACCGGAGACTCCTGCGCCTCAGCAGTCAGCAGGTGCCTCGTTCACATACAACTTCGATAGCGACGCCGTGGGAGCGATGCCAGCGAAGTTTCATAGCGCGCGCACTGGGAAAGGAACAGAAAGCAAATGGGTAGTGATGGCAGACCCTACCGCACCTTCCAAACCCAATGTAGTTGCACAAACTTCAACGGATACGACCGACTATCGCTTTCCGCTTCTGATTGCGGACGAAGGCAGCTTCAAAGACCTTGAACTCAGCGTGAGATTCAAAGCAGTTTCCGGTGAAGTGGACCGAGCTGGAGGACTGGTGTTCCGACTGAAGGACGCAAATAACTACTACATCGTCCGCGCCAACGCGCTGGAGGACAACTACCGGCTCTACCACGTTGTCGCGGGGAATCGCCGCCAGTTCGCCGGAGCGAATTTCAAAGTCACTCCCGGCGAATGGCACGAGCTGCACGTCGAATGTGTCGGAAACAAGATCATCTGTTACTACGACGGCGCGAAGAAGATGGAAGCGACGGACGACACGTTCAAAGATGCAGGCAAAGTCGGTCTATGGACCAAAGCAGATTCGGTTACTTACTTCGATGATTTGCGTGTGACTGCCAAGTAGGCGCGCAAGGCCGTGTTGTACAGGAAAACTCTGAGGAGGATGCCATGAGAAAAGTAGCATCAGTTATGGGGCTACTGATCGTCTGGTTGGTCGTGAATTCGGGCTTGTGGTCTCAAGACAAAGACCGCGCCAAACTTTCGAAGGCGGTGGCCGAGGCAAAAGTGTCTCTCGAACAAGGCCTGTCCGCCAGCGCGCAGGTGGGCAAACCCATTTCGGCGAAATTTGAGATCGAAGATGGCGAGTTGCAGTTGTCGGTCTACACCGCCAAGGGCGATACGTTTTCGGAGGTCGTGGTCGACACTAATACAGGAAAGGTTGCCAGGACTGAACCCACCACCAGCGGTGGGGATTTCAACGCAGCAAAAGCGCAAAGCGAAGTGATGTCGAAAGCGAAGCAGTCGCTTCGCACAACTCTCGGCAAAGTCCTCAAGGGTAACCCGGGGTTTCGTGCGGTGAGCGTCTTTCCTGCACTCAAGGATGGTCATCCGGTCGCCGAGATCACTCTGACAAAGGGCGATGAGTGGAAGACCGTCTCCGAAACGTTGGATTAACAGCCAATCTCTGAGGAAAAGTCCAAGCATGAAGTGGATCACGCGCAGCAACGTCAAAGTGGACCGGGTTGCCTGCCCCTGGCTCATTCGGCGCTTCGTGGACCCGCAAGCGGAGTTCCTTTTCGTATCCGAAGACCAGCTCCTCGACACCGCGCGGAAGGAGGAAGCGATTCCCTTCGATGCGACCCGCTTTCCCGAAGTGAAGCTAAATCACCGGGGAGAACGCTGTACGTTTGAAGCCATTCTCGAGGATTACAAATTAGGGGAGCCAGCCCTTCACCGCCTCGCGCGGATCGTCCGCGGGGCGGACGTGCAAGGGCAGGAGCACGTCGCCCCGGAAAGTCTTGGATTGCGCGCCATTGCGCATGGATTTTCGCTTTCTGGAATCAGCGACGAGGAGCGTCTGGAACGGGAGTTCCCCGTTTACGACGCACTGTATGAGTGCGTTTGTCAGCAATTGAGTTGAGCGCACGCCGCTCGGTTACCGAGATCCAGCTATAAAACAACAGGAGGAAGTCCGATGCTTTGCTTCATAAGAAAAGGGATGTTGCTGCTGTTCGTTGGTGTTTGTCTCACATTGTCCGGCGCGTCCGCTTTTGCCCAGGAGGTCCCGGGCGACTATCAAGAGGTCTTGAAGTCACTCGATCGGAAGGGCGATTTCAAAGCGGGAGTTCTGAAAGTGAACATTCCTCGAAGTGATTTGAAGATTACGATCCAGGGTTTTTCCACTCCCACGCCGTTTGGTTTCGGTGGTTGGGTTGCGTTGACCAAGGCGGCGGACGGCTCGGACGTGATGATGGGTGACCTGGTGTTGCTTCAAGAAGAAGTGAATCCGGTTCTCTCCGCGCTGCTCGAGAATGGAATCGATGTGACGGCGCTCCACAATCATTTCTTCTGGGACGACCCGCACGTTTTTTACATGCACGTTCACGGGATGGGAAAAGCGGCCGACCTCGCGCGGCGGGTGAAACCCGGGCTGGACCTTATTGGTCACGTGAAACCCGAAGCGGTTGCTCCCGCGAGCAGCGGTGGCACAGCGCTCGACGCGGCCAAGCTGGCCAAGATTGCCGGGCACGAAGGCGAGCAGACGGGCGCCGTTTACAAAATTACTGTGGGGCGCGATGACCTTGGCATGAAAGAGCACGGAGCCACGATCAACGCCCGCATGGGACTGAATACGTGGGCCGCGTTCGTCGGCACGCAAGAAGACGCGGCGATTGCGGGTGACGTTGCGATGCTCGAAGACGAAGTGACGCCGGTTCTGAAAGCGCTTCGCACGAACGGCCTCGACGTGGTGGCGATTCATCACCACATGACGGGAGACCGGCCGGTCGTCATCTTCCTTCACTATTGGGGCAGAGGCCCGGCCGAAAAACTCGCGGGCGGATTTAGGGCGGCTCTCGACGAACTGGGCAAAGGCGCTCCCGCTCATGGAGGCGCGCACTAGAGCAACTGCGCTCCACCGACGTGATGACCGCGAACCCAGAATCGAGAGAGAGCACCAGCACGCAGCCCACGCTGCGCGAGCTGGTGCTCTATTTTCTCCGACTGGGGGCGCTTGGATTTGGCGGACCGATCGCTCTCGTTGGCTATATGCAGCGGGACTTGGTGGAAACGAGGAAGTGGGTCTCGAAAGAAGATTACTTCGAAGGCTTGGCCTTTTCTCAACTCTGCCCAGGGCCCTTGGCGGCGCAGCTCGCGAAGTATCTCGGATGGGTGCACAGCGGCACCTTGGGCGCCACGCTGACGGGGACGGCCTTTGTCCTGCCATCGTTTCTCATGGTTCTTGGATTGGCTTCGCTCTACGTCCACTTCGGGCAGTTGGCGTGGATGCAGGGACTGTTCTACGGCATTGGGGCAGCGGTGAGCGCCATCATCGTGCGAAGCGCGTGGAAGCTGATTCAGAAGACGCTGGGCACGGACTACCTGTTATGGGTTTTATTCGGCGCGTTGGCGATCACCACGGTCTGGACGCAGTCGGAAGTCGTTTGGCTGTTCCTTTTGTCCGGATTCGTCGCGATGTTCGTGAAGGCTCCGCCCAAGCTGAAAGCGCGCTCCGTCCAGGCGGGAATCCTAGGTCCCGGTCTTGTGACCGGTTTGCTCGGACCCGCCTCCTCGGGGACCGTGGTTTCTGTGTTCTTGTTCTTTCTCAAAGCCGGTGCTTTTGTGTTTGGCAGCGGGTTGGCGATCGTGCCGTTCCTCTATGGAGGCGTAGTCGGCCAATTTCATTGGCTGACGGAACGCCAGTTTCTGGACGCGGTGGCCGTGGCCATGATTACGCCGGGACCGATTGTGATCACGTCGGGATTCATCGGCTATTTGGTCGCCGGTCCACTCGGCGCGTGCGCGGCGGCGCTGGCTGTGTTTTTGCCGCCGTATCTATTGGTGATTTTTGCTGCGCCGTACTACCGGCGGTTCGCCCAGAACCGCCAAGTGAAGGCCTTCGTACAAGGCGTTACGGCGGCGGCCGTGGGCGCGATTGCCGGCGCAGCGGTCATTCTTAGCAGGCGGGCTCTGGTGGATGTACCCACGGTTCTGATGGCGCTGATTTCCTTCGCCGTGCTGCTGGGATTCAAGAGAGTGCCAGAACCGCTTCTTATCCTTGCGGCTGGCATTGCGGGTGTCGTGCTTCATCACGGGTCGTAACTACATGGGGAGGAAGTGATGCAAACGAAACTGTTTTCTGTACGATCGGCTGTTTGTGCATTTCTCTTGTCCGGCGGCCTGTTTTCGGCAAACGTATCCGGCCAAACGCTCAAACGGATTATCACGTTCGACCTGCCGGGTCCGGGCGGAAAGCGATTCGACTACCTCACGATCGATGCGGACGACCACTATTTGATTTCCGCCCATCTCGCAGCGGGCCAGACGTATGTGATCGACCTGCGTACGAACAAAGTGGTTGCCACCGTGACCGACACGCCGGGTGCGGAGGGCGTTGAATACATTCCGGAACTCAAGAAGTTCTACACGTCGAACGCCGGCGACAACACGATCGGCGTCGTGGATCTGAAGCAGATGAAAGTTGTTAAGAAACTGAAGACGGAGGCAAAGCCGGACGGAAGCACGTACGCAGCTCCGTTTCACAAGCTCTACGTCTCGGACGAGCGAGGAAAAGCCGAAGCGATCGTGGACGTGACCAAGGACGAAATCATCAAGACTCTGCATTTCGACAGTGAAACCGGGATGCCGCAATACGATCCCGTCGCCCGCAAGGTGTACGTGAACTTGCAGGACGAGAACATATTCGCGGTCATCGATCCCGCGACGGACGAAGTCGTCGGGCGGTATCCGGTCGGCCGATGCAAAGGAAACCACGGGATGACCCTGGACCCGGAGCATCACCGCGCCTTCTTTTCCTGCGAAGGAAACGACCTGATGACCGTGTTCGATCTCGACAAGCATCAGCCGATTGCCTTTCTGCCGATGGCCGGAGGGCCCGACGTCATCAAGTTCGATCCTGGCCTCAAGCGAATCTACGTCGCCTGTTCGAGCGGGGCGATCTCGGTCTTCCAAATGGATGATCCCGATCACTACCGGAAGCTCGAAGACTTTCCTGTTCAAAAGAAGGTCCACAGCTTGGCAGTAGACCCTGAAACTCACCGTGTGTATGCGCCCGAGCAGGAAGCAGATGGCAAGGCGGTTGCGCGCATGGGTGTCTATGAAGCGGTGGTCGATCACCGGTAATGCCTCGATGGACTAATGAGCGATTCGGTCCTGGAGACTTGTCTCTGATCAACGAGAGCGCTCTCCGTCGTTCAGCGAGTACTGGACTATTCGTCTCGAGAATTCGCCGGACGCAGAAGTGTGTTTGGCTCTTCTGCATGGTTCTTGCGGCGACGGGATTGGCCGACGCGCGAGCGAGTGACGGACCAAGCGTGGAAGCGGTTGTTCGTCCTTCGGCTTCTATCGTGCTCGATGGGCGACTGGATGAACCCGTGTGGCGCGACGCCCCCGTATTGAAGCTCACGCAGCAGTCGCCAAAACCGGGAGAGCCGACGCCGTACGAAACGGAGGTTCGCGTAGTCGTCACGCGGGACCGCATCTATTTTGGCTTTCAGTGCAAGGACCCCGATCTGGGTCACATCTCCATTCACACCATGCGGCGCGATGAAACCATGGGCCGCGGTGGAGGAACGAAGACCGACGACACTGTCAGCGTCATCCTTGATACCTATGGAGATCGCCGGACCGGCTACTTTTTCCAAATCAACGCGGCAGGCACTCGAACGGACGGCCTGATCTCCGATCCTCAGTCGGCTTCTCTCGACTGGGATGGAATCTGGGATGCGCGCACTGCGAGGACGGCGGACGGCTGGTCGGCCGAGATCGTGATCCCGTCGCGTACGCTGAGCTTTACGCGTGGGCTGAACGAGTGGGGATTGAATCTGGAGCGATACGTGCCGCGCGGGCGGCTGACGCTGCGGTGGTCGTCTCCCACCCTGGATTCTTTCTTGTACGACTTGAGCCGGGGTGGGCGCGTCGGCGGCGTCGGCGGCTTGGAGCAAGGCAAGGGGATCGAATTCGTTCCCTACGGCGTCGGAAAAACGAGGGAATCGTTCCCGGGCAGCGAACGGTCGTGGCAGGGAGCGGTCGGCGGCGAGGTGACCTGGAAAGTCACACCGCAGCTTGTCACGGTCTTCACGGCCAACACGGACTTCGCAGAGACGGAAGTCGACACGCGGCAGATCAATCTCACGCGTTTTCCTCTCTTCTTCCCGGAGAAACGCTCCTTCTTTCTCGAAGGCGCGAACCAGTATGACTTTGGTCTCGGCCTCGGTGGCACAGACTCTCCGCAATTCATTCCGTTCTTCAGCAGGCGCATCGGCCTCTTGGGTGGCGAGCAAATTTCGATCAATGGCGGCGTGAAGCTGAACGGTCGCGTGGGGAAGTGGAACCTTGCCCTCCTCGATGTACAAACCCGGGAAACAATCGTCACGCCAGAAGTCGCCGCAGACCTCGCACTGCCCTCCCAGGTGGTGCCGAGCACGAATTTACTGGCGGGTCGGGTTTCCTACGACTTCAATGAGAACCTGCGAATTGGCACGATCTTTACGAATGGCGACCCGGCTGGATTCCGGCGAAACACACTGGCCGGCGTGGATGCCGTTTGGCGGACTTCGAAGTTTCGTGGAAACAAGAATCTGTTGCTCGGTGCGTGGAGTGCTACAACGCAAGGTGATGTCGGGCCCGGCAGCAAGGTCGGCTGGGGATTCAAGATCGATTATCCGAACGACCTTTGGAACTGCGCCACGAGCGTCAATCAATACGGCGAGGCCCTTCAACCTTTGATCGGTTTCCTGCCGCGACCCGGCGTGCGGCGCACGTCGGCGAGTTGCAACTTCCAGCCGCGTCCGTCGAAAAATGGTCCGTTCGCGTGGATACGCCAGGAATTCTTCGAGAACGACTATGTGCGCTATACGGACCCGAAAGGAATTGTGGAATCCTGGGAGTATTTTATGGCGCCGGTTAATGTGCGTTTCGAGACGGGTGACCGTTTCGAATTCAACTGGAATCCCCACGGGGAAACACTCCTAGCGCCGTTCGAAGTTGCTCGCGGTGTGATAATTCCTCCGGGTTCGTACGACTTCACGCGCTGGCGGCTCGAAGCACAGACCAGTGAGCACCGGCCTTTGCAATTCGGGACGACGACCTGGTTCGGTACGTTTTTCAACGGCCACCTAACGCAGTGGGAAAACTATCTGCGATGGACATCGCCGCGAGGCAAAGTGCAGCTTGATTTTGAAACAGAAAATGATTTCGGCCATCTTCCAGTGGGCAACTTCGTGCAGCGGCTCTGGTCCGTACGAGCAGCGTACGCCTGGAGTCCGAACCTCGTGCTCTCGAGCTTTATCCAGTACGACACTGAGTCGCAGAACATCGGAACGAACACGCGGTTGCGATGGACCATCAAGCCCGGCAACGATTTGTTCGTGGTGTGGAACCGGGGCTGGCAGCGCATCGTGACCGACCCGCACGTCAGCATCGTTCCGCAGAGCGATCTGATCGCGATCAAGCTGCGGTGGACCTTTCGTCTCTAGTTGCGAAGGACGCTGATGAATCCCGCACCGAGGTCGGCGGGCTGCTGTCGTCAATGCCGTAGAACCAGCAAATGTTTTGCTTGGTCCCAGCTTGATTATCGGCCTCGGCCTGCCGCAGCGGCTGCGCCCGATTTCTTTACGGACACATTCCGAAACTGGACGCGAGACCCCGGATGATGACTCTGCAGTCCAATGTGTCCCTTCAGTGGCCGTCCTTGGTTGTTGGCCAGGTGGCTAACGAGCTGACCATTCAGTCGCACTTTAATGTCCGGTCCGGTGGCTTCAATTTCAAAAGTGTTCCATTCACCGAGCGCCTTCGACGCTAGCTTGGTTGCCGGCGCAAGCTGATAGACAGCGCCCGTCGTGTGCATCGGGCTTCCCGTCGTATTCGTGTTGGGATCAAATCCCCGGTCGTCTATCTGGACTTCGTAGCCTCGGTCAACCGCCAGCTTCCAATCCTCCGCCGGGTTCTGGTTTCCGAGGATCGGGAAACGAAGAAACACACCGGAGTTGTCGAAGAGATTGATCGATCGCCACTGGACGGTGAGGAGAAAGTCGGAGAACTCCTCTTTCGTGTACCACAGTAAACCGATGCCGCCTTCGGACTCCACCGTGTTATTGCCGATCACGTTGAATCGGCCCGATCCAGCCATCTGCCATCCGTTCAATGTGGGGTTGAGGAGAGAAAGCGCGCCGTCCGCGGGAACGGCAACTGCCTTTTGTACAATCGCGCGAGCGGTTCGCCGGGCAAGCGTGAATGCTGTCAGAGAGGGATTTGCGGAGCCGAGGGCCGGGAAAACTGCCGGTCCTGCAGCGTAAGCGTTTTGAACATGGTGAAACTGACCGTCGAGATTCACGATGGAACTGGCAGGGTCGGTTCCGATCCACAGAGTTCCTGCCTCATGGTGTGTTGTGCCCAGTCCGTCGCGTACTTTTCCTGGCGGAGGAGGGGCGGCATGCCATGCGTTGTCATAGAAATATTCGATGTTCGCCGGAGTTCCGGCCAAGGCCTGAGCAAGCTGCACGGCGGCTTGGTCCATCGCATTCCACAGAGTAATTTCCGGCGGAGTAGCGACGAGATTCACGTAGGCGCGGCGCATGCCGAACTCATCGCTTTCGAACGGACTCAAGTCCATCCAGCTTGTCGCTGGATTTGTATTTGTGGCGTTCTTGTCCCCAGGCATCTCTCCAATGCCGCGAAACGTGATGGTAACTTTGCTGAAGTCTTGCGAGGCCAGCAGTTGGTCGAGAAGATCCAGATCGGGTACGACTCGCCACATGGTTCCTTCCGAATTCGGTGAGTCAATGGCGGCCGCCGTGACCTGCAGGTGATATCGGCCTTGTGGCGTTGATCCGCGTACGAGCATCGCGGCAGCACCCAGCTGCGGAGGCAGCGTGCCCAGTACGGATCGCGGGATGCGTACGGTTGTGTTGCTGCGCAGGTGGGCCATCAGATTCCGCCCCATGAGCGGAGTTGGAAAAGACTCGAGCGCCAGGCGCGTGGACTCGATGGTGCTGGCCGCCAAGACCACAGCGCAGTCCGGCGAGACGGAAATGAATTTCTGCTGGCCGTTATAGCGCAGTTCGATGGAGTTGATCACGCCGTTGCTGTTGTAAAGCTTGACGACGTGCGCGCGTGGCACGAGAAACAATCTTCGCGTCGGATCTGGATCTCCGGCGGCCTCCCGGATGGCGTCCGTGAGAATTGGTGCGCTGCTGTACTTGTCGAACGGGAATAGGCCCACCGGGGCCGCAGTTTGGACGGCCAGGGGTGCCACTTCGACACCGTCGACTGTCGGCACCTTCTTCGCAGCCGCATCCGTCGCCTTTTTCAGGGCGTCATAGAGATCGCCGCTGATAAAGTCCGTTGCCGGATCCACTCCGGTTTCTTTTTCCGTGTCGTTGTAGTTGGCCTTCAGATAGATCTGCAATTCGGGAGGCCAATTCTTGAGATCTGCGTCAGTTAATTTGGGAGACCAGCCTCCCCAATACAGTGACCGCCCACCTACGCAGTATGCCAAGCCAGGAAACCCGACGTTGCTGCGCCACGGCAGCCCCCAAACCCGTTCGCGAGGAACACCAGGATCCGACGTGACAGGTCCGGCGGCATTCAAGCCGATGCGGCTGAGGTTCTGGACATGTTCAGAAACCAAGAAGGTGCCTGCTTCCAACAGCAGGACACGAAGGTTTCCCTGGCCTTGGCGGTAGATTTTTTCGGCGACGTAGGCGCCGTACATTCCGGCTCCAATCACAATTGCATCGAATGGAAACCCTCCGTTGTTCGTTGCCTCGTCGTAGGTGTTGCAAATGTAGCGGCCCAATACGTCGATGGAAAAGGTCGTTTCCTGTACTTCGACCGTGTTTGGTCCTTCCTGTAGATTGCGAATCATGTGGTCCTCCTGGCGGTAGGCTGACTAGGGAGAGGGAACAGAATTGTAGGACTTGCACATGCAAATTACCAGACAAGAAGCTGACGATCCAAGAGGGCAAGTATGTGGACCAGCGCGGGAAGTGGCTCTTAAAGGAAAAGGCCGCTAGTGGTCGAAAACTCGCGCTGGGGGACAAAGTAGCGGATTACGCTGTTTGGCTCCTGAAAGAGCGGGACGGTCTGTCTTGGCACCAAATCGCGTATAGGTTTTTCCCTGCCGCAACCGAGGAAAAGATTGAAGCCTTTGAGTCGAGGGTGCGTCGCGCCTATGGCCGCGTGGAGCGAAATCATCCGGGGAGCAAGCAGTTCAAACCAAAGCCTCTCTCTGAAGAGGACAAGCTTCTACTGCAGGCCGTCACATACGGCGCTATTCTAATTCCATCCTAAACCGCGCGAGACGCGCCGGGGACTCGCTCGCCGCTCACACTTAATTAATGCCTGTCCGAAACTGCAAAGCAAAAATGTCCTTTGGGTTTGCGTCAGTATTGGGTCTGCGATTCTGCTGAACGGGCTGTTGATTTAATCCACCGTGACGTAACGTATGTAACGTTACGCTCTCTGCTTCCACAAGGAACTCTTTGACGTTTGGACTGTAAACGTACTTGAAAACTTCATCGAACTGGATTATCCCGCCCGCGCCTTGGGGTCGCACGGTCCTATCTGCGCGACCGACTTTCCGTGGCTTTGTGCCAGAAGTCCCATTGAAGGCAATTGGCTCGCTATATATTGACCAATCCTAAAATACTGAATCCTCGAACTTAGGCCTATAATCACGGCCCGAGTCAGCAAGAAAGGGTAATGTCCGAAGCGTGATGTATGTCTTGTTCGAGTGGGCGGCCTGCGCCAGCGGTCAAGGTACCCCAGTGTTTTTTGCGCGGTCGAGGCAGACCTGGCGATTTCCTTCGAAACTATTTTACAATCGCCATATTTGGGCGGAGGATTTACAAGCCAAGAACAGGGTTGTGACTTACTTGGGCAGCAGTTGTGGGGCTGGGGGTTTGGGGCTCGTTTGAAGCTCAAAGCGTCCGTGGCTGGCGCCCACAGGTACCTGTGGACAATTTCCGCAATTCACTTTTTGAGCGGGAGGAGCGACCCACGAGTAAACCAGAGAATCGCAAGTTCTGGCTCTTCGCGGGGTTCCTGGTGTGTGCTGTTTGTCTTGTAAGTGCACACCAAGCGTTTGGCCAGGCGACCACGGGCACGATTTCCGGGACTGTTCAAGATGTCCAGGGGGGTATGGTTGCTGGCGCCACCGTAAACGTGCGCAACCTCGACACAAACCTTAAACGTTCGCTGGTAACGGAACCCGACGGTAGATTCAGATTCCCGGGGCTTCCGATTGGACCA